>ERZ772954.7-NODE-7-length-214702-cov-11.290915_pt1 | contig 214702 bp, 265 predicted proteins | sample MGYA00580684_ERZ772954 | MGnify/ENA primary metagenome ERZ772954 (study PRJEB29015, sample SAMEA2737654) | human gut metagenome | biome: human gut; feature: human-associated habitat; material: faeces | place: China | collected 2012 ...
TCAATGAATACAAAAATCATCAACCAATACCGTTTAACATACACACTGTGTAGTGATTTGAATAGCGTTTCGTTGTATGAGTCAGAAAGAATAAGAGAAGAAATATTTATAAGAATAAAGGGTGACAACATGAGCACTTTTTGAATGCGTTTTTTACAAATTCGCAGCGCCCTGTGGTTGATTGTCTGACCGTAGCTGCGGGCATTTTGGCTCGCAGCCAGGAAGTTATCAAAGGAACAGGCGCGGATCAGCGATTTGTAAAAAACGCTTTCAAAAATGCGGAGTGTCATCCTTTTTTCTTATAAATAGTTCTTCTTATCTTCTTTCTGACTCATACATGCAACACTATTACAATCAAAACTTGTCATGAAATAATACTGACAAACTATAAATACTGACAACAAAATGTCACTATTGAATGTCGTCAAAACCATCATATCAATCGCTTGTCCAAATCACCCATTGTATATATAATAATACGTGAAAGGGGATGATACAGAGTGTCTAAGAAATCCGGATTAACAAAAAGACAGAAACTTATCATTGAGATGTTAGCAGCTTTTAATGCTGACGATCCAATTACAATACAGGCAATATCAGAAAAACTGAAATTAAGTTCAAGAACCGTATTAAGAGAAATGCCTCGCATCAACGAATGGTTTGAGGAGAATGACTTTAAACTAGTCAAGAAACCAAGAATCGGGATGTATGTGGATGAAGATACAGAAACAAGAAACTATATTAAAGAACTCGTAGATATGGATGAGAACAAGCCAGTATACAGTAAAGCAGATCGCCAGATGATCATATTACTTGAACTGTTAACGATCAACGAACCACTCAAATATTTTTACTTTACATCCCTTTTTCATATTTCGGATGCAACATTAAGTAATGACCTGGAAGAGGTTGAAACATGGCTTGATCACTATAATCTGACTCTTTACCGAAGACCGGGAATGGGAATTTACTGGGAAGGAAAAGAGGAAGATTACCGTCAGGCAGTGACAATGGTATTGAGACAAAAGTTAAGAGGACATTCCTTAAAAGTATTGTTTGATGAAGAGAAAAAACTCAAAGAACGAATGTTTCCGAATCTTACGCAAGAAGTGTTAGATGATACAAGAGATATCATTAAAAATATGCAGGGAGTGTTAGATATAGAATATACTGACCATTCCATTAGGCATTTAAGCTTGTATTTATTGATCACACAAAACAGGGTAAGAATGGGACATGAGATCAAAGAAGAGAAAGACGTCAGATCGATCACTCATTTACCAGAATATCAGATTGCAAAATGGCTGGGAGGCAAGTTAAGCAACTTTGAAGGACATCAGCTCTCACAAGGAGAAGTATATAACATAGCAATGCAGCTTTTGGCAGCGAAGATCTGGAAAAACAAAAGTGAGAATAAGATCGATGAAGAAAGTTTTAAAGTCAGGCAGTTGGTCATGCGGATCATTGCTGAGATGGAAATACTTTTAGAAATGGAATTTTTTGAGAATGCAGTATTGATCGATGGATTATGTAATCATATGAAACCAGCGATCAATCGAATGAAACAAGGTGTATTTACGGAAAATCAATACATTGATTTTTTAGAAGAAAAATATTCCAAAGTTTATGTGGCAACGATCAAAGCGTGTGAGTTCTTAAAAGAAGAATTACATATAAAAAAACTCCCGGAAGGGGAGATGGGGTTTATCGCATTATACTTCTGTGTAGCGGTTGAACAGCAAAAAGATAAAGAAGAAAAGTTATCTGTTTATGTTGCCTGCCCACATGGAGTTGGGACATCCCATATGCTAGCCGTTCATCTGAAAAAAGAATTTCCGCAGCTGATGGTACAAAAGATCATCTCGACAGCAGAGATCAAAGAAGAGGAGCTGATCGAAGAAGGAATTGATTTTATCGTTTCCACAGCAAAATTAAATCTGACATTTCCAAATGTCTATGTGAACTCTATTTTAACAGAGACAGATAAGAAAATGATCAATGCCATGATCAAAAATATCGACAAGAAGAAAAGAAAAAATCCCATAAAGACTGTAAAACCAGTCAAAAGGATTGGAAGAGAAGACATCGAGTATATGACACTTCTTGGAGAAGAGATCTTACAGGTATTAGATAACATTAAAATATCAACAGGTGAAAACATTAAGAATAAGAAACAATTGATCGAATATGCAGGAGAATTATTTGCAAGAAATGAAACGACAGCAACAGAGATTACTTTTGCATTAAACAAACGCGAGAATATCGCAAGCACATTTATTCCGAGTATGAATGCATTATTTTTACATTGTGAAACAAAAGGCATCAGACATTGCAGATTTGGTTTTGTCTATTTAAATGATGAGATCATTGAAGATGGGCAGCCAATCAAGGGTGCGATCTTGATGCTTGTTCCACAGGGAGATGGAAGTAAGGTTTATCGCGAAGTTATGAGTGAAATAAGCGGAGCATTAGCCGAGAAAGACCAGATCATCACTTACTTATTTGACAAAAACAGAAATGCAGTTGAGGCAGAACTTGAAACAAGCCTTGGTAACTATTACGAAAATAAAATGAAGAGAAGATAAAAACAAAAGGAGGATATTGTAAATGAAAAATGGATTACAAAAATTCGGTAAATTTTTAAGTGCAATGGTAATGCCTAATATCGGAGCATTCATTGCATGGGGATTCATTACAGCATTATTTATCGCAGATGGATGGATTCCAAATGCGAAGTTAGCATCAATTCAGCCATACATGTTAACATTCTTATTACCAATGCTAATCGCCTACACAGGTGGTAAACAGGTCGGTGGAGATCGTGGAGGAGTCATGGGTGCGATCGCAGTCATGGGTTGTATCGCCGGAGTTGGTGGATTTGATGGACAGCCAATGTTAATGGGAGCCATGGTAATGGGACCATTTGCAGGATGGGTCATCAAGAAATTTGATAAAGCAATGGACGGACATATGCCAGCCGGATTTGAGATGTTGATCAATAACTTCTCTGTTGGTATTTTAGGAATGATCGTAGCGATCATTGGATACTTTATCATCGGACCATTTATGTCAACCGTATTAGCAGTGTTAACAGCAGGAGTTAACGTACTTGTAAAAGCAAAATTAATACCTTTAGCAGCAATCTTTATCGAACCTGCCAAAGTATTATTCTTAAATAACGCGATCAACCATGGTATCTTTACACCAATTGGTATTGAACAGGCAAAAGAAGCTGGTAAATCTATCATGTATATGTTAGAGGCAAACCCAGGACCAGGACTTGGAGTATTATTAGCATATGCAGTATTCTCTAAAGACAAAGTAACAAAATCATCTGCACCAGGTGCGATCATCATTCATTTCTTCGGTGGTATTCATGAGATTTACTTCCCATATATCCTGATGAACCCAATCGTGATCATCGCTCCGATCGTTGGTAACATTTGTGCGATCACATTCTTCACATTTACAAAATGCGGACTTATTGGACCATCTTCACCAGGATCAATCATCGCTTATTTATCAATGTCACCAAAGAGCCAGATTCCATTAACGATCTTAGGTGTACTGATCGCAACTGTAGTATCATTCTTGATCGCATCACCTATCATTCGTATGTCAGATGGTAAGAGTCTTGAAGATGCACAGGACGATATGGCAGCAAAGAAAGCAGAATCTAAAGGAATCACAGTTGACCCAGGAGAGAAGAAAGACGCAGATAAAGTTAAGAAGATCGTATTTGCATGTGACGCAGGAATGGGATCATCTGCAATGGGAGCTACAAAATTCAGAAATCGTGTGAAAGCACAGCGCCCAGATCTTACAGTGATCAATACATCAGTAGATAACATCCCAGCGGATTGTGATATCGCAGTTGTTCAGGCAGTCTTAGCAGACAGAGCCAGAAAATCTGCACCACAGGCACAGTTAGTTATCATCAATAACTTCTTACAGGATCCAAACTTAGATGGATTATATGAGCAGATGACAGCAAAAGTTGATGCATCAGCACAGACAGCTGCAGCTGTTGAAGAAGTTGAGACACCAGTAGCTACAGGAAATACAAAGATTCTTGTAGAAGAAGGAATCAAAACAGGATTAAAACCAGTCGACAAATTCGAAGCGATCAAAGCAGCAGGAAAACTGTTAAATGAACTTGGATATGTTGAAGAAGGTTATATTGACGCTATGGTAAAACGTGAAGAAACAGTTACAACATACATGGGATTAGGTGTAGCAATTCCTCACGGAACAGGAGATGCCAAGAAGAAAGTACAGAAAACTGGTATCGTAATGCTTCAGTATCCAGAAGGTGTAGACTTTGATGGAGAAAAAGCTCAGTTAGTCTTCGGTATTGCTGGAATCGGTGATGAACATCTTGGATTATTAGCTAAGATCTCTGAAATCATCGAAGATCCTGAAAGATTAGAACAGTTAAAAACAACAAAAAACGTTGACGAAATCATGGAAATGTTTAAATAAGATTTAAACAAAAAAAGGTCAATTTAATAAGCGGGAAATTCTTCTCGCTTATTAAATACCTAAGATATATACTTATAAATTTATATTTTAATTTTAGGAGTGAAGAAAATGAAGAAAGCAATTCAGTTTGGAGCAGGAAATATTGGACGTGGATTTATCGGTGGACTGTTAAGCAAAGCAGGATATCATGTAGTATTCGCAGATGTAAATCAGGAAATCATTGATAAGATCAACGAAGATAAGAAATATACAATTTTTGTAAAAGACGTAGAAAGCAGCGAGATCGTGATCACAGATATCAGCGGAGTAAATTCAACAAAACCTGAACTGATCGATGAAGTAAAAGAGGCTGAGATCATCACAACAGCCGTTGGAGTAAGAATTCTTCCGATCATTGCTCCATCTATCGCAGAAGGAATCAAAGCAAGAAAAGAAAATGGTTCTGAAGAATACTTAAACATCATTGCTTGCGAAAATGCAGTCAAAGCAAGTTCTCAGTTAAAAGAAGCTGTTTATGGAAACTTAAATGACGAAGAAAAAGCATATGCAGACAAATACGTAGGATTCCCAGACTGCTCTGTAGATAGAATCGTGCCTCCAGTACGTTTAGATAATCCAATCGACGTCGTTGTAGAAAACTATTATGAATGGAATGTCGAAGAAGCATCCTTTAAGGGAGCTGTTCCACAGATCGAAGGAATGAATCTTGCAGATAACTTAATGGCATATATTGAAAGAAAATTATTTACATTAAACACAGGACACTGCATCACAGCATATCTTGGAAACTACAAAGGATTCAAAACGATCGATGAAAGTATCGCTGATGAAGAAATATTTAAAACTGTTAAAAAAGCAATGCAGCAGAGTGGTATGGCATTAGTCAACAAATATGGATTTGACAAAGATGCTCACTTTAAATACATCGACAAGATCTTAAATCGTTTCAAAAACCCATACCTTGTAGATGATACAGCTCGTGTAGGTAGAGAACCATTAAGAAAATTAAGTGCAACAGATCGTTTAACAAAACCAACAATGACAGCATTAGAATATGGTCTTCCAGTGGATGCATTATTAGCAGGAATGGCAGCAGCATTAAAATATGATAATGCTGAAGATCCACAGAGCGTAGAATTACAGGATAAGATCAAAGCAAACGGAGTAAAAGCAGCATTAAAAGAAGTATCTGGAATCGCAGATGAAAAAATCTTAGACGAAGTTGTAGCAATTTACGAGGCAATGTAGTCGGAACAATATCAATAAAAAATCAACCAAAAATCAAATCAACAACCTTTTTTCTTAACGCATATAATCATATGAAAAGAGGCGGCCGAAAATATTTCGGTCGCCTCTTTTGGCACTTACATCATTTTATAACAGGATATAAAGAAAACCAATAAGTCTTTTATAGAAAATCTGTTGACAATTAAAAAGGATAGTGGCATAATACAACACATAGAAAATATAAATCATATTAATAAACTATGAAAAGTAGGAAATAAAATAACTGACTGGAAAACCAGAGGTTATGATCAAGGAAGCAGAAGAGACTGCACTTTTGATCATAACCTCTTTTTTTATACAAAAGTGAAGGAGGAAGAAAAATGAGCCAGAGCAGATCACCACAGGAAATCAGAATTCAAAATGAGATCAATCATAAGAAAATAGCGAATGTGCATGAAAACAGAGCTACAGAAATTTTAAAGAAAGTAAGAGAAAGTAAACCTCAGATTGATATAGAAAGAGGGTTATATTTTACAAAATCTTTTCAGAAAACGGAAGGACAGCCATTGATCTTACGATGGGCAAAGGCATTAAAATATTATGCCGAAAATGCAAGCATCTATATTGATGAAAATCAATTAATCGTAGGAAGAAGTGGAAAACCAGGAAGATATGGGATTCTTTATCCAGAACTCGATGGAGATACCTTAGATGAAGCAATCAAAACATTACCAAGCAGAGATGTATCACCATTTGATATTACTCCGGAAGATGCGAAGATCATTACAGAGCAGATCACACCTTACTGGAAAGGGAAGACGTTTCATGAGGATCTTGCAAAAGCACTTCCGAGGGAAACAAAAAAACTTACTTATAATGGAGATAAAGAGTTGACTTCAAGATATATTGTCAATGAAACAGCATCTTTTCGATCATCACTGCAATGGGTACATGATTACGAAATTGTTCTCGAGAAAGGATTTGAGGGAATTAAAGAAGAAGCCTTAGAAAGATTACAGCAATTAGATTCAGATAGTCCGGTGGATCAGACAGAGAAACGACCATTCCTAGAAGCACAGATCATAACAAGTGATGCGATTATCTTATGGGCAGAACGACATGCAAAACTTGCAAAAGAATTATCAGCAAAACAAAGGGATGCGGATAGGAAAAAAGAGCTTAAGATCATAGCAGAAATCTGCGAAAGAGTTCCAAGATATCCGGCAAGAACTTTTTATGAAGCATTGCAATCCCAATGGTTTACACAGATGTTTTCAAGAATTGAGCAAAAGACAGGAACGATCATATCCAATGGCCGAATGGATCAATATCTGTATCCATTTTACCAAAAAGACATCAAAGAAGGAAGGATCACGGATGAACAAGTACAGGAATTATTTGAATGCATGTGGGTAGCAATGTCCGAATTTGTTGATCTGTACTTATCAGAGGCAGGTGGATCTTTCAATGAAGGATATGCTCACTGGGAAGCTGTGACAATCGGCGGAACGACAAAGAAGGGATACGATGCAACGAATGAATTAACTTATATCTTATTAAAGTCCAAACGAGAATTTCCGCTAAATTATCCCGACCTTGCGGCAAGGATCCATATGGGAAGCCCGAAGAGATATCTCTATGAAGTAGCAGAAACGATCAAAGATGGAACTGGATTTCCAAAGCTTATTAATGATGACGAAGTAGTACCGATCTTATTATCCAAAGGTGCAAGTTTAAAAGAAGCTTATGATTACAGTGTTTCTGGTTGTGCAGAATGCCGTATGCCAAACAGAGATACCTACACAAGTCCAAACGCATACATTAATTTTGCAGCAGCACTTGAAATGGTGTTATACAATGGGAAAATGAAAAAATATGGAGATGAGATCGTAGGATTAGAAACAGGAAATTTTGAAGATTTTGAAAGTTTCGATGAAGTGTTGGAGGCTTACTTAAAACAACAGAAAAATTTGATCCGACATGCATTTATTCAGCAACATGAGATTATCAGACTTCGAGGAGAACATTTTGCTACACCGCTTGGATCATCACTTCATAAACTTTGCAGAGAAAGTTACAAGGATCTGCATCAGCCATCTATTCCTGGAGGGATCGATCTTGGATATTTTGAATTTATCGGATATGCAACTGTCGTAGATTCCTTATCAGCGATCAAAAAGCTGATCTTTGAGGAAAAACGTCTGACAAAGAAAGAGTTGTTAGAAGCAGTGAACAACGATTTCAAAGGATATGAAGCAATCAGACAGTTATTACTTCATGCACCATCTTATGGAAATGATGACAGCTATACCGATGAAATCGGACAGTTATTAGATTTGGAAGCACAGAAATTTACACATAAATATGGCAAAGAATTAGGGGTTCATATGGATCTGCGATTAGTACCATTTACATCCCACGTACCGTTTGGAAAAGTCATAGGGGCAACGCCGAATGGAAGATTTTCTTATACACCATTATCCGATGGCTCCAGTGCATCACAAGGGGCAGATCTTAACGGACCAACAGCAGTATTATTATCAAATTATAAAACAAAAAACTTTGATTACGAAGACCATGCAGCAAGATTATTAAACATCAAATTAAGTCCATCTTGCGTAGAAGGTGAAAATGGAACTGAAAAACTTGTTCAGTTTATCAAAGCATGGCACGATCTGAGATTATGGCACTTGCAGTTTAATGTATTAAATACAGAGACATTAAGACAGGCACAAAAACAGCCACAATTATATAAAAATCTTCTGGTAAGAATTGCAGGATACAGTGCTTATTTCACTGAATTATCAAAAGATCTGCAGGACGATATCATTGCCAGAACAGAGCATGAGGAGGTGTCATAATGGTCGATCCATTGGTATTTAATATTCAGAATTATTCCCTGAATGATGGCCCTGGGATCCGAACGATCGTCTTTTTAAAGGGATGCCCGATGCGATGTCGTTGGTGCTGTAATCCCGAATCACAGGAATATAACATCGAGATGTCTTATACAAGAAAGAATTGCATCGGAGAAGAAGAATGTGGATTTTGCAAACGATCCTGTCATCAAAAAGCAATCACTTTCGATGAGGAAGGGAAAGCAAAGATTGAGAAAAGTTTATGTACAGACTGCCTTTCCTGTACCAAAGTATGCCCGGCAATGGCAATGAAACAGCAGGGAAAACCAATGGAAATTTCAGAGATCATAGATCAGGTACTAAGACAGGAGTTGTTTTATCATCATGGAGAAGGAGGACTCACCGTCAGTGGCGGGGAACCTCTTTCTCATGGAGACTGGCTGATCAGACTGTTAAAAGAAGCGAAAAAACACCGGCTTCATACAGCAATTGAGACTTGTGGATATGCTTCCTATGAAGTATTAAAAGAGGTCATAAATTATCTGGATGTCATCTTTTTTGATATCAAATCCATGAATGATGAAAAACATAAACGCTACACAGGGAAGAGCAATCAAATAATCTTGGATAACTTTAAACAGCTTGTACAAGATGCGAAAACCACAAAGATTACAGCGAGAACACCAGTGATTCCAGGATTTAATGATACAGTTGAGGAATTAGAAGAAATTCAGCGTTTTGTAGCAAAAGGAAAAAATGTTTCCTATGAAATGCTCCCATATCACCGATTCGGAAAAGGAAAGTATGAAATGCTTGGAAGAACTTATCCGATGGGAGATGTTTTATTATCAGAAGAAATCAAAACATATATCCAGAAACAAAATGAAAAATGGAGGAAGAAAGAATGTCAAAGTTAAACAGGGAACAAACAATAACATATGATAAAAAATATAATCAGCATCCATGGTTGAAAGGAAATACAGAACCCATTCCAATTGAAAAGGCGGAAGGAATCTTCTTTTATGATTTTAATGGAAAGAAATATTACGATATGTCGAGTCAGTTGTCCTGCGTTAATATCGGATATGGAAATGAAGATGTCATACAGGCAGTCAATGATCAGGTAAAAACATTGCCATATATTGCACCAGCATATGCCAGTGCACCAAGATCAGAATTAGCAAAAATGTTAGTCGAACTTGCACCAGATAATATTGCCAAAGTATTTTTTACCTGTGGAGGTTCTGATGCAAATGAAGCAGCAATCAATATGGCAAGAACTTATACAGGAAGGAGTAAGATCTTTTCCAGATACAGAAGTTACCACGGATCAACATTAGGATCGGGGAATCTGTCTGGAGATCCAAGAAGATTTGCGTTAGAGCATCCAGCAGCAACAGGATTTGTAAAGTTTCAAGATCCATATGTATATCGAAGCGATATTCCATTCAAAAATGATCAGGAAGCTTCCGCTTATTATATCAATAAGATCAAAGAACAGATTGCATATGAAGGTGCAGTAAACATCGCAGCGATTTTTGTAGAATCCATTACAGGGGCGAATGGTGTGATCATACCGCCAGATGGTTATCTTCAAGGAATCCGAAAGATCTGTGATGAAAATGGTATTTTAATGATCTGTGATGAAGTTATGGCAGGGTTTGGAAGAACTGGAAAGATGTTTGCGTTTGAACATTGGAATGTAAAACCAGATATCATTACATTTGCAAAAGGTGTGACAAGTGGTTATGTACAGCTTGGCGGGATCATGATCTCAAAAGAGATTGCAAAATTTTATGAAGACAAGGTATTTCAGTATGGATTAACTTACAGCGGTCATTCCCTTGCATGTGCAGCAGGAGTTGCTTGTGTAAATTATTATAAGAAAGCGGGACTATTAGAAAATACACAGAAAGTTGGGAAAGTACTTGGAGAGCTGTTAGAAGAAATCAAACAAAAACACAAATGTGTAGGAGATGTCCGTTATATTGGCTTATTTGCAGCCGTAGAATTTGTTAAAGATAAAGAAACTAAAGAACCATTGGTTCCATATGCAGACCAGTCAGGAACGATGGGAAAGATTATCGGCTTATTGAAAGAACGAGGTTTTGCAACTTTTGGAAGAGAAAACAATATCAACATTGCACCACCACTGATCATTACAGAAGAACAGTTAAGGGAAGCAATGAAGATCTTTGATGAGGTGCTTGATATTGTAGATGAGACATATTTATAAGGAGAAACAGATGGAACATACAAAAAATAGCACAAAAACAGAACATCTGATCAGCTTATCCGTTGTACTTGTCATTTTGTTCCTATGGTTTTATACCACATCTATGGGACTTGTTTCAGAAACACTGGTGCCATCCCCGATCAGTGTGTGGGACAGTTTTCTTGATATATTAAAAAACGGATATAAAGGTTCAACCTTGATACAGCATTTGGCAGCCAGTATGGGGAGATTAATTAAGGCATATGTTCTGGCAATGATCACAGCAATTCCACTGGGACTTTTAAGTGGATACAATTCAAAGATCCGGGCATTATTAGAGCCAGTCATTGAATTTTACCGTCCACTCCCACCACTGGCATATTACACATTATTAGTACTGTGGATGGGAATTGGAGACGGGTCAAAGATCATGCTGTTATTCTTGGCAGGATTTGCACCAATTTATATTGCGTGTGCAGCTGGAGTTAACAAAGTAAAAAAAGATTATGTATTAGGAGCACAGACATTAGGAGCCAATGCACGACAGATTTTTATTTACGTGATCTTTCCAGCAGTACTTCCGGATATTTTTACAGGACTTCGAACATCACTTGGTGTTGAATATACGACATTGGTAGCAGCAGAAATGGTCGCGGCTGTCAGCGGAATTGGATGGATGGTGTTAGATGCCAGTAATTATCTAAGAAGCGATATCATGTTTTTTGGAATTATCTTAATGGGAATTACAGGAATCGTGTTAGACCAGATTTTGAAATTAGTGGAACATTATATGGTTCATTGGAAAGGAAAGAATTAGGAGGAATGAAATTATGAAAGAGAGAAAATTAAGTATTAGAGAAATTATCGTATTATTGATCGCAGTGATCCTGCTGATCAGTGCAACTGCATGCAGAGCATCAAAAGCAGATCAAACAAAAGAAAATAAAAAAGTAAAAGAGATTAAAATTGGAACCATGGATCTTGTAAATCCAGACTTGGTTGCTAGAAAAGAAAAATATTATGAAAAACAGTTAGGGATCAAAGTAAAGATCGTGAAATTTGATTCTGGAAAAGATGTCAATACAGCATTGGCAGCAGGAAGTATCGACGCATCAGAACTTGGAAGCAATCCAACAGCATTAGGAATTGGAAATGGACTTAACTATGACGTGATCTATATCGGAGACATCATCGGTTCTGCAGAATCACTCGTTGTAAAAAACAATGCCAATGTAAATTCTGTAAGCCAGCTAAAAGGTAAAAAGATCGCGGTGCCATTTGCATCCACTTCACACTATAGTTTATTAAATGCCTTAAAACAGGCAGGACTCAAAGAAAGTGATGTAAAATTATTAGATCTTGAACCAAATGATATTCATGCGGCATGGAAACGAGGAGATATTGATGCAGCTTATGTATGGTATCCAGTGCTTAATAATCTAGTAAAAGACGGAAAAATCTTAACAGGAAGTGACAAACTTGCAAAACAAGGAATTATTACAGCAGATTTAGTTGTTGCAAGGCGTGATTTTGCAAAATCAAACAAGAATCTGGTAGTACGCTATATTAAGGCACTGAATCAGGCAAATGATTTGGATCAGAAAAATAAAGAACAGTCAATCAAGGATATTTCAGAGATTCTTAATATCAGTGAAAGTGATGCCAAATTCCAGAGAAATGGTTTTGAATGGATTGATGGAAAGAAACAGTTAAGTAAAGAATATTTAGGTGAAAATATAGCAAATGTATTGAAAAATACAGCAGATTTCTTAAAAGAACAGGGAAGTATTAAGAAAAGCCCGACTTTAAAGGAATATAAAGACCATGTACAAACGAAATATCTGAAAGAAGCATTAGAAAAATAGGAGATGAGACAATGAGTGAGACAAAGAATACATGGAAAGACAAACTATATGAGACAGACAATCCACTGATCGAGGTAGAAGAGCTTGATTTGGATTATCAGACAGCAAAGGGATGTGTAAATGCTTTGTCTCATATCAATTTTAGCATTCATCGAGGAGAGTTTATTACTGTATTAGGTCCAAGTGGTTGTGGAAAATCTACCTTATTAAAAATTCTTGCAGGATTTATCAAACCAACAAAAGGAAGTGCAAAATTAGAAGGAAAGCAGATTAAAGGAACAGATTGGAGTAGGGGAGTAGTATTTCAGAATCCGCCGTTATATGAATGGTTTTCAGTCAGACAAAATATCGCTTTCGGTCCGAAGATGAGAAAAATAGCAAAAGAAGAATATGAACCAAAAGTAGAAGAATATTTGCAAAAGGTTGGACTGACAGAGTTTGGTGAAAAAAAGATTTATGAATTATCAGGAGGAATGAAACAGAGAGTTTCGATTGCAAGAGCTTTGATCAACAAACCAGAAATTCTGTTAATGGATGAACCATTCGGTGCATTGGATGCATTTACAAGAGAAAATATGCAGGAATTGATCCGCAAGATCTGGTGGCAGAGTGGAAAAACGATCTTTTTTATTACACATGATGTAGAAGAAGCATTGCTGTTAGGAAGCAGGGTTTTAGTGTTAAGTCGACATCCAGGAGAAATTGTCGATGATATTCAGGTGAATTTCTCAAGAAAGATCGTAGAAGAAGGAATCAGTGATATTCAGTTCAGTGAAAAATTTTATCATACAAGAGAACGTTTATTAAAACTGATCCATGCCCAGTATGACAGATAGGAGGATTTGTATATGAAGTGGTATTATGAACAGCCAGTCAAGATTATATTTGGAGATCATAAAATACAGGAATTATCAACAATCATTCAAAAAGAACAATATAAAAAAGGAATTCTGGTGACAACCACACATTTTATTAAAAATGGATTTGCAGGGCAGTTACTGGATGATAAGAAAAATCATCTGGCAGATATCTTTGCAGGATTTTCACCAAATCCAGATGTAGAAGAAGTGAATAGACTGGGAGAACATTTAAGAAAAGAAAAAATAGATTTTATCGTAGCACTTGGTGGAGGAAGTGTGATCGATGGAGCGAAGGCGGCTTCTGTTTTAATAGAAAAAGAAACATCAATCCGAAAATATCACAATACAGGAGAGAAAGTTCCAAAAAAACATTTGCCATTGATCGCAATTCCAACAACGGCAGGAACTGGAAGTGAAGTAACCAATGTTTCTGTATTAACAAATAGAAACCAAGGAATCAAAGCACCAATTGCATCGGAAAGTTTTTATCCACAATATGCGATCGTAGATCCAACACTTACATGGAGCATGCCAGCAGATCTTACGGCAAGTGCAGGAATTGATGTGTTATCTCATGCAGTAGAAGGATACTGGAGCCGCTTGCACCAACCAATTTGTGACGTATTGGCTGTCTATGCAGCAAAACTAGTTCTTACAAATATAAGAACGGTATACAAAGATCCAAACAATCAGGCAGCAAGAGAGAAAATGGCAGCAGCATCTCTGATCGCAGGACTTGCATTTGGTCAGCCAAAAACAACTGCTTCCCACGCATGTTCTTTTCCATTGACAAATTTATACCATATTCCACACGGAGAGGCTTGTGGTTTGACATTAGATTTCTTTATCCGATTAAATGGAACCAAAGATTTTAGGACAAGAGAATTGACCAGTCAATTAGGATTTTATGATTATGAACAATTTGCAGATGCCGTACAGAGATTAAAAAGAGATCTTCATTTAAGAACAAATTTAACCGATCTTCATATCAATGAAGAAAAGAAAGAAGAATTGATACGATTAAGTCATCATGCCAATTTAAAAAATAATCCAGTGGAAGTTACAGATGAAGATTTGAGAAGACTTTATGATGGTTTATGTGACTGAAATATTGACAGAAATATGAAAAATAGGTATAATCGAATAAAAACAGATAAAACATACAGGATTAATAGGAAATAAGGTGGGCATATGGAACATAAAATAAAAAGATCACAAGAACAACACCAATGGAAAGAAAAAATTGAAGAGTTATTAAAAAATATGAAATATGGCAATATAACGATCATTGTTCAGGATGGAAAGATCATTCAGATTGATAAGACAGAGAAACATAGAATATAGCAAATCGAAAATCAGTCTCAGAAAAGGATTGGAAAGCGATCATCAGTGGATTATGATTCTCAAAAAGGAGATGTAATTATATGGAAAACATAATTATCCTGTGAATTAAAAAAGACGATTTAAAACTATCAAGGTGCAAGCAATATTTTATCATTCTAACTGTCTCAGTCCATTGATATGATCCAAAGTTTCATAGAATTCTTTTTGATATGGACAGTAGCTGCATAACTTAAAGGTAAGATATCTTGCTGAATGAACTAGTTTTGCTGCTACTTTTAATAGTTTTAAACGGATCGTGAATATAGACTTTGGATAAAATCTTGACAACAAAAATCAAAATTATTATAATATAATATATAAATAGAATAAATCTTCAGGGCAGGGTGAAAATCCCTACCGGTGGTAAAGCCCACGAGCCGTAAGGTATGATTCGGTGAAATTCCGAAGCCGACAGTATAGTCTGGATGAAAGAAGAGAACAAAATATGGAAAAATGGAAATGTTTTTACGACTATGGTCAATTGCTCTAGAATATTTTTGTTCCAGAGCAATTGATTTATATAAATAAATTCAGATATTTTTTACTCTGCCTTGATCAATCATTTAGATCAAGGCATTTTTAATGGGGTGATAAGATAAAACTAATAAACAAATATGATCAAGAAAAATTTTAGAATTATGGCAGGAGGATATAAAATGGTGACATTTCATACAATTGAAGGTGCATTAGAAGATTTAAAAAGAGGAAAGATTATTTTGGTAACGGATGATGAAAATCGAGAAAATGAAGGAGACTTTATTTGTGCAGCACAATTTGCTACAACAGAAAATATAAATTTCATGGCAACGCATGGAAAAGGATTAATCTGTATGCCAATGTCGGAGGAGTATGTAGAAAAATTAAAACTTCCGCAAATGGTGGAAAATAATACAGATAATCACGAAACAGCATTTACTGTATCAATCGATCATATTACAACAACGACAGGAATTTCAGCAGTAGAGCGTTCAATTACAGCTATTGCATGTGTGGATGAAAATGCAAAACCAGAAGATTTTCGAAGACCGGGGCATATGTTTCCATTAAAAGCAAAGAAAAATGGAGTTTTAGAAAGAAATGGACATACGGAGGCAACGGTAGATTTATGTAGATTAGCAGGATTAAAAGCGTGTGGATTGTGCTGTGAGATTATGAGAGAAGATGGCACAATGATGAGAACAGAAGAATTAGCAAAATTAGCAGAGCATTTTCAAATGAAATTTATAACAATCAAGGATTTGCAAGATTACAGAAAACGCAAAGAGATATAAAAGAAATAGTCAGTTGACGATTGATCTTTCAGAGGATTTTATGTTGGTGGAAAGCTGTAGTGAAATTGCGAATGTGATAGATATTGTGGAAAGTTAGATGAATTAGGACAAATTTTGTGATAAGCTAGAAATGTATAAAATCAAGAAAGAAGGATTCCACATTAGAAAATGTATAAGGATCCTTCTTTTTATTTGGAGATAACGAGATGGCAATATCAAAATTAATGCATATGAAAGAAACAGAAGGAAATCCAGCGAGACACTTAAAAAGAGCAATCGAATACGTTATGAATCCAGAAGAGGATATTAATCGACGATTGTTTGGTTTCTATTATGTATAAATTTAAAAAAATTGATATAAAAAATGTAGGATTTATAAGGTCTGCAAAGTGTTTTTAATTTATTCAACAACTTCAATTCCATCAATATTCGGAACACACATCATAGAATAGTTTGTATGATAAATGACAAATCCAGGTTTTGCCTTTGGCGGCTTTCTTAGTTCTTTTCTCTGAACATAATCAATCTCAACCTTCGGTGCCTGACGTCCCTTGGAATAATAAGCTGCAAGGCGGCCAGCTTCTTCAAAGGTAGCATCTGGAAGAGTCTCCGCTTGTTCCTTTCGTACAATAACATGGGACCCAGCCATATTCTTTGCATGGAACCACCAGTCCCCGCCATTTGCAAACTTAAAACTTAATTCATCATTCTGATAGTTATTTTTTCCAACATACATATGGAAACCATCAGAAGAGACAAAATGTAATGGTTTGGATTTTGCCTGTTTCTTTCCCTTTTTCTTCCCATGGCTCTTTATATAACCATAATCAGAAAGTTCATCTTTGATCAGCTGCAGGTCTTTCTCATCTTCGGATAAAGAAAGAGCAGTAGAGATCGAATCGAGATGATCAAGATCAGCTTTTGTCTCCACGACAAGCTCAGAAAGAGCTTCATAAGTACGTTTTAGCTTATTATATTTTGCAAAAAACTTTTTGGAATTCTCCAAAGGAGTCTTTGTTGGATCAAGAGGAATCGTAATCTCTTCGTTTGTGTAATAATTCATGCAAGTTAAAGATTTTGCATTTGGCTCTAGTCCATATCCATATGTCTGTGTAAGTTCTCCATAAACTTTGAATTTCTCACGTTTCTCGGTATCCTTTAACTGACGAAGCTGCAGATCATATTTCTTGCTCGTCCTCTCAAGAGCAGTCTGCACGATCTTACGAAGGTCAGAAGATTTCTGCTTCATTCTTGTATATTTTTCCTTCTCAGAATAATACCCGATCAGCACGTCAAAAATAGAATCATATGTTTTCTCTGTACAGTCAGGATAAGAAGTTAAAGGAATACAAGAAAATTCCTTGGGTTCCTCCCCAGAATAAATGATATTTGGCTGATATGCCTCATCTTCTACAAGAGCATTTAATTTTACAAGCTGGCCATATAATCCAGCAGCACTATCATCGGTCAAAGAATCAGTAGATGCATTCCCATCTAGCCCTGCACGATAACAAAGTTCATTTGCGATCAAAGGACTCATACCTGTGATGGAAGTATAAAGTGCTTTACAAAGATTCAGTGGTTTGGTGATGATATGCTGATAAAAATTCTCCGCAGTCAGACTTGCTAAAGGATGTTTCCCTTTAGACGGTGGAAATGTGTAAGTACGTCCAGGTAAAACCTCTCTGACAGAACTGATATTTGCAGAGATATGCTTGATACTATCTAAAATCACATCATCATTGTTTACAAAAATGATATTACTGTGTTTTCCCATGATTTCAACGATCAGACGTTTCTGGCAGACATCTCCAAGCTCATCCAGATGCTCAATCTTAATTTCGATAATACGCTCAAAATCAGGCTGTGTGATCGAAATGATCCTTCCACTACTAATATGTTTACGAAGCAGCATGCAGAAGTTTGGAGCCTGCATAGGATTGGCTTTTCCTTCTTTCGATAAATAGACAAGAGGAAGAGAAGCACTGGCTGAGAGATGAAGTCTTGTTGTCAATCTCTCTTTTTTGATCACAAGCGTGATCTCGTCGGCCTCTGGCTGATAAATCTTATAGATTCTGCCACCGATGATCTGTTTATTAAGTTCTGATATAATATTTGAAATGACAAATCCGTCGAATGCCATGATAAATACCTCCTGGTAATAAAATCAGTTATCTAATTTAAAATAATAAGATAAATCCGTCAAACAATTATATCAGAAATTCGAAAAAGTATAAAGAAAAAACGATCAAATTCACAAATCATAGAAAGATAGTCGGGATTTTGTTGTAATTAAAATCATTTCTTATTATAATGAATATTAAGTGTACAATAAAATAATCTATGGAGGACAAGTCATTGAGAAAAGAAGCGTCAAAGAATGCATGGAAGCAGTTATACGACATTACATTAAAACTAGACAAATTAGAGCCTTGGAATTACCTTGGTGACACACAACTTGTAACCATTCAGCTAAAAGACAGAGAAGAACCTGTATTTTGCAGTGTGATGGGAAAATTCAGCGGAGAAAGAGGAATTGCAGTCTTTGATGGAGTTGAAGGCTTAGGAGATTTCTATATGATCCTTGGAAGTGAAGAAGGGGATCTTCCAGCACAGTATCTGATGGATGAACATACAAGTCTTACATGCTTCTGGGGAAGCATGATGAATGTGCCAGATGAACAAAGAAAAGTTATCGATGAATTAGATATTCGTTTTAAGACGATCAGTGACTGGATTTACTTTGTTTCTTATAAGAAAGGTTACAAACCATATCAGTTAGATGAAGATGAAGTTGCACTTCTTATAGAAACTTATGAGAACCTGTATATGGCAGTGGAAGCAGTCAGACAGGGAGAATTAAACCCAGAAATCGAACAGGCAGAAGGAATTGTTCGCCGTTATAATACTGAAAATGATACTTGGGAAATGTTTGTAAAAGAGATACCAGAAGCTGAAAAAGAATTTCCGTCAGTGATGTTAGAAGATCAGGAATTAAAAGATGAATTAAAGAATCAAAAACAAATCGATCTTGAAGTGATTTTAGATTTTACTTATCTTCCAGTTATGGTAGAAGGGGAAGAAGAAGGGGAGCGTCCAAAGAATCCACTTTTATTTATGGCATATGATAATACCGATGGCGGTGTGATCACAATGGATATTTTAGAAGAGGGTGATGATGAGATCAGCAGAACATTAGGATTCTTTATCAGTTTTGTGCAGCAGAATGGAAGAATGAAGACGATCAAAGCAAGAAATCCATGGATTTTTGGAGCATTAGAGGATATTTGTGAATATTGCAGTGTGGACCTTGTATATGATCCGGTAGAGATCATGGATCAGGTGATCGAAGAAGTTGTTTCTCAGTTGTAGGAATTTCATGTAACATATCAAAAGATGAATTAGAGTGAACGAGGTTGACAAATAAGTTAAGGATTGGTAAAATACAGATAATTTGATGTGCTACCTAAGTAGCACTTTAATTCGATAAAGTATCAAGGAGCGGCAAAAATATGAATAAAAAGAGAGTCCACACACCAGAAGGTGTCAGAGATGTATATGGAACAGAATATGGACAGCGAAGTAAGTTGAAGGCAAAATTAAACAAAGTTTTTGCATCTTACGGATATGAAGGGATCAGAACTCCAGGATTTGAATTCTTTGATGTATTTAACAGTGAAAAAGGAACCGTATCCGCAAGGGAAATGTTTAAATTCTTCGATAGAGAAGGAAATACCTTAGTTCTTCGTCCGGATGTCACACCATCCATTGCACGCTGTATCGCAAAGTATTTTAATGAAGAGAATATGGGAATCCGTTTATCTTATGCAGGAAATGTATTTTTAAATAATTCAAGCTATCAGTTGAAGTTAAAAGAAACATGCCAGTTAGGTGCAGAATTAGTCAATGATGCGTCTGTACAGGCAGATACAGAATCTATTGCAATGGCAATTGATTGTTTTCTGGCAGCTGGATTGACTGATTTCAGACTTTCTATCGGAGAAGTTGAATTCTTCAACGGATTGACACAGACGATCAAAGATGAAGAAGTCAAAACACAGCTTCGAGAGCTGATCTTAAATAAGAATTATTTTGGATTAATGGAATATGTAGAGACATTAGATCTGTCTGATAAGATCAAAGATGTATTTTTACATTTTAACGAACTGAATGGAGATGTAGCGATCTTAGATCAGGCAGAAGCAATGGTTGAGAATGAACAGTCTAAGAAAGCGATCAAAAGACTTCGCGATGTATATGATATCTTAAAATTATACGGCAAAGAGCAGTATGTAAGTTTTGATCTTGGAATGTTAAATAAGCATAATTATTACACAGGAATCATTTTCAAAGGTTATACTTATGGAACAGGGGATGCAGTTCTAAAAGGTGGACGATATGATAATCTGATCGAACAGTTCGGAAAGAAAGCCCCATCAGTTGGATTTGCGATCGTATTAGATGAGCTGATGATGGCATTAAGCCGTCAGGGAATTCATATGGAAGCAGATCATATGGATACAATGATCATTTATAAAGAAGCAACAATGAAAGATGCGATCCTTCGAGCAGAAGAATTAAGAAAAGAAGGAAAGAAAGTCATCTTAGAGAGAAAGAATGATCTGTGCAGCAAAGCAGACTATGAAAGATTTGCTAAAGAGCATCGCCTCGGTGGAATTCTTTATTTCATCTAATCAACAAATCGAGCAAAAGAAGGGAAACAAAAGACCATGAGATATATTACATTTGCCCTGGCGAAAGGGCGCCTTGCAAAGAAAGCGATGGCTTTATTAGAAGAGATCGGAATCACATGCGAGGAAATGAAAGACGAGAAAACAAGAAAATTAATCTTCGTAAACGAAGAATTAAAATTAAAATTTTTCTTATCCAAAGCAAGTGACGTGCCAACTTACGTGGAATATGGGGCAGCTGATATCGGTGTTGTTGGAAAAGATACGATCCTTGAAGAAGGAAGAAATCTATACGAAGTATTAGACTTGAAATTTGGAGCTTGCAAGATGTGTGTGTGCGGACCCAAAGAAGCGAAGAAATATTTAAACAGTAATGAGATCATCCGTGTGGCATCCAAATACCCACATATCGCTAAAGAATATTTCAATAATCAGAAATTACAGACAGTAGAGATCGTTAAGTTAAACGGATCTGTTGAACTTGCACCGATCGTTGGATTATCAGAGGTGATCGTCGATATCGTTGAGACAGGAACAACCTTAAAAGAAAATGGATTGGAAGTCTTAGAAGAAGTTTGCCCATTATCAGCAAGAATGGTAGTGAATCAGGTAAGCCAGAAGATGGAACAAGAACGAATCAGCAAGATCATCGTTGCACTAAAGAAGATCTTGGATGAAAAAGAATAGGCCGGAGGAGAGAAATATGAGAATAGTAAAAGTTAACAAAGATTCCATTGCAAATATTTTATCAGATTTATTAAAAAGAAGTCCTACAAACTATGGGGATTTTCAGGATAAAGTCGATGCGATCATCAAAAATGTCAGAGATAATGGAGATAAAGCTGTCTTTGATTATACAGCACAGTTTGATAAAGCGGAGATCAACGCAGAGAATATTTTAGTTACAGAAGAAGAAATTAAGGAAGCTTACGAAGAAGTGGACGATGAATTGATCAAAGTTATCCGCAAAGCGATCAAGAATATTCGTGATTTCCATGAAAAACAGATTCAGAAGAGCTGGTTTGAGACAAGAGAAGACGGAGTAATGCTTGGACAGAAAGTAACACCAATGGAAACTTGTGGTGTCTATGTACCAGGTGGAAAAGCAGTTTATCCATCTTCTGTTTTAATGAACATTGTTCCAGCACACGTTGCAGGAGTGAAAAATATCATCATGACAACACCTCCTGGAAAAGACGGAAAAGTTACAGCAAATACATTAGTTGCAGCGAAAGAAGCTGGAGCAACAAAAGTATATAAAGTCGGTGGAGCACAGGCAATTGCAGCGATGGCATTTGGAACAGAGTCTATTCCAAAAGTAGACAAAATCGTAGGACCTGGTAACATTTTTGTGGCTCTTGCCAAGAAAGCAGTTTATGGAAACGTAAGTATCGATTCCATTGCAGGACCAAGTGAGATCTTAGTGTTAGCTGATGAAACAGCGAATCCAAGATATGTGGCAGCAGACTTACTTTCCCAGGCAGAACATGATGAGATGGCAAGTGCGATCCTTGTTACAACAAGCGAAGAATTAGCACATAAAGTATCTGATGAGATTGACGGATTCTTAAATCAGTTATCAAGAAAAGAGATCATGGAGAAATCTTTAGATTCCTTCGGATATATTCTTGTTGCAAGCGATATGAAAGAAGCAATTGATACGGCAAACGCTATTGCGTCTGAACATATGGAGATCATGACAGCAAATCCATTTGATGTTATGACAAGGATCAAGAATGCAGGAGCGATCTTTATCGGAGCATACAGTTGTGAACCTTTAGGAGATTATTTTGCAGGACCAAACCACGTACTTCCAACAAATGGAACAGCAAAATTCTTCTCTCCATTAAGTGTTGATGATTTCATCAAGAAATCAAGTGTCATCTACTATTCAAGAGAAGCCTTAGAGCCAGTACACAAAGACATCGAATTCTTTGCGAATCAGGAACAGCTGACAGCACATGCTAATTCCATGAAAGTAAGATTTGAAGATAACCAGGAAGGATAAAAATATGAGTAGAAGTGCATCAATTGAGAGAAATACAAGTGAGACAAAGATCAAACTTTCCATTGATCTTGATGGAAATGGAAATGGAAATATCCATACAGGAATCGGTTTTTTTGACCATATGTTAAATGCATTTGCACGTCACGGATTTTTTGATCTTGATGTGGAAGTTGAGGGAGATCTCTATGTAGACTGCCATCATACGATCGAAGATGTCGGAATCGTACTTGGAGAAGCGATCAGACAGGCCGTTGGAGATAAGAAAGGGATCAAACGTTATGGATCATTTATGCTTCCAATGGATGAGACATTAATGTTATGTGCGATCGATCTGTCTGGAAGACCATATTTTGTGATGGATTGTGATTTTACGGTTGATCGCGTTGGAGAATTTGATACAGAGATGGTAAGAGAATTCTTTTATGCAGTATCTTACGGCAGCATGATGAATCTTCATTTGAAGAAATTACATGGAGAGAATAATCATCATATGATCGAAGCAGCATTTAAAGCATTTGCAAAAGCTTTGGATGAAGCAACCAGCATGGATCCAAGGATCACAGATGTACTTTCCACGAAAGGAGCCTTATAAGATGAGTAATGAGGCAAAACCATTAAACAGCAAGATGAGTTTTGATGAATTCAAATTAAACAGCGATGGAATGTTAACCGTTGTTGTACAGGATCATAAGACAAATGAAGTTTTGATGGTCGCATATATGACAAAAGAAGCATATGATAAGACGATCGAGACAGGGATTATGACTTATTACAGCCGAAGCCGTGATGAATTATGGATCAAAGGGGAGACATCCGGACATTATCAGTATGTCAAAGATTTATATATTGACTGCGACAGAGACACCTTACTTGCTAAGGTAAAACAGATCGGGGCTGCCTGCCATACAGGAAATTATTCTTGCTTCTACACAGATTTATTAGAAAAAGAAGATTAAGAACGTAATCTTTGTGAGAAAATATTTGTGTTTCTAAGTTCGATTTGGTATAATCGACTTTATAAGATAAGGAGGCAAGATTATGACAGCATTTTTATCAGAATTAGTCTCTTATGTATTGAAGTTTGCGATTCTTTTTGCATGCTCTGCGGCAGGAATTTATTTCGGAGTCGGTCGTGCGAAGGCAAAGAAGAAAGAATCATAAGATCATACATGATTAAGAGAAGATCATTTAGCTGCATGAGAATACAGGCTCATGCAGCTAAAAAGCCGTAAAGGCAAGGTCTTCTTAAATATAATGAAACGACACTAGGAGGATGAAACGTTGAGAGCATATGGAGTCAACGAACTCAGGAAGATGTATCTTGAGTTTTTCGAAAGTAAAGGACATTTAGCATTAAAGAGTTTTTCACTCGTGCCAAAGAATGATAACAGTTTATTACTGATCAACGCTGGTATGGCACCACTGAAACCTTATTTCACAGGACAGGAAGTACCACCAAGAACAAGAGTGACAACATGTCAGAAGTGTATCCGTACAGGAGATATTGAGAATGTTGGTAAGACAGCAAGACATGGTACATTCTTTGAGATGTTAGGAAACTTCTCTTTTGGAGATTACTTCAAACATGAAGCAATCGCATGGTCTTGGGAATTTTTAACAGAAGTGATCGGATTAGATCCTGACAGATTATATCCATCTGTATACGAAGATGATGATGAAGCATTCGAGATCTGGGAGAAAGAGATCGGAATCGCACCAGAGAGAATCTTCCGTTTTGGAAAAGAAGACAACTTCTGGGAGCATGGGGCAGGACCTTGTGGACCATGTTCAGAGATTTACTATGACCGTGGAGAGAAATATGGATGTGGAAGCCCAGACTGTACGGTAGGATGTGACTGCGACCGTTATATGGAAGTATGGAACAACGTATTTACACAGTTTGAGAATGATGGACACAACCATTATACAGAATTAGAGAATAAGAACATTGATACAGGTATGGGACTGGAACGTCTTGCAGTCGTTGTACAGGAAGTAGATTCTATCTTCGACGTAGATTCTATCAAAGCGATCCGTGATGAGATCTGTAAAGTTGCAGGAGTTACTTATGGTACAGACCACGAGACAGATGTATCGATCCGTGTGATCACAGACCATATCCGTTCTGCTACATTTATGTTGTCTGACGGTATCACACCATCCAACGAAGGACGTGGATATGTGCTTCGCCGTTTGATCCGCCGTGCAGCAAGACATGGAAGATTATTAGGAATCGATCATCTGTTCTTAACAGATATCAGCAAAGTCGTGATCCGTGAATCCAAGGATGGATATCCAGAATTAGAAGAGAAAGCAGAATTTATCTTCAATCATTTATCTCAGGAAGAAAAACAGTTCAACAAGACGATCGATCAGGGACTGTCTATCTTAGCAGATATGGAAAAAGCTATGAACGAGAAAGGCAGCAAAGAACTTGCTGGTGCAGATGCGTTCAAATTATATGACACATATGGATTCCCATTAGATCTGACGATCGAGATCTTAGAAGAAAAGGGATTTACTGTAGATAAAGAAGGCTTTGAAAAAGAAATGCAGGTTCAGAGAGAGACTGCCAGAGCTGCAAGAAAGACAACAAACTACATGGGTGCAGATGCAACTGTATACGAACAGTTAGATCCAGCCATGACAACAAAATTCGTTGGATATGATGAACTTACTTGTGAAGGTGAGATCACAGCTATGACAACAGAGACAGAAGTTGTTTCAACTCTGAACAAAGGAGACAAAGGAACAATCGTCGCTGACCAGACAGCATTCTATGCTACAAGCGGTGGTCAGGAAGCAGATAAAGGTGTGATCATCAGCGGAGATGCATCTTTTGAAGTAGAAGATGTCATTAAATTATCCGGTGGTAAGTTTGGACATGTTGGACATGTAGTCGAAGGAACATTCAACGTAGGAGACAAAGCAGTCTTTACAGTGAATGAGAAGAACAGAGCATTAGGTGCAAAGAACCATAGTGCAACTCATTTATTACAGAAAGCATTAAGAGAAGTGCTTGGAACTCATGTAGAGCAGGCAGGATCTTTAAATAATGCGGAACATTTAAGATTCGACTTTACACATTTCTCACCATTATCTGATGATGAGATCGCAAGAGTTGAGAAGATCGTCAACGAAAAGATCGCTCAGGATCTTCCAGTTGTGACAAAAGTTATGTCTATGGAAGAAGCTAAGAAAACAGGAGCTATGGCATTGTTTGGAGAGAAATACGGAGACGAAGTACGTGTTGTATCCATGGGAGATTTCTCTGTAGAATTATGTGGTGGTACTCATGTGAAGAATACAGGAGCGATCACAGCATTCAAGATTTTATCTGAAACTGGTGTTGCATCAGGAGTTCGAAGAATCGAAGCAGTGACAGATCAGGGAGTATTTAACTACTACCATAAGCAGGAAGAAGAATTAAAAGAAGCAGCCAAAGCATTAAAAGCTACACCAGCAACACTGCTGACAAGAATTGAATCACTTCTTGCAGAAGTAAAAGAATTAAAGAGCGAAAACGAATCCTTAAAGAGCAAACTTGCAAAAGACGCTCTGGGAGATGTTATGGATCAGGTAGAAGAAGTAAAAGGAGTGAAACTTCTTGCAACTTCTATAGAAGACGTTGATATGAATGGACTTCGTGAACTTGGAGATAACTTAAAAGAGAAATTAGGAGAAGGTGTCATTGTCCTTGCTTCCCAGAAAGACGGAAAAGTATTCTTAGTTGCCATGGTAACAGACGAGGCACAGAAAGCAGGAGCACACGCTGGAAACCTGATCAAAGCGATCGCCGGATGCGTTGGAGGCGGCGGTGGAGGGCGTCCCAATATGGCTCAGGCCGGAGGAAAGAATCCAGCCGGAATTCCAGAAGCAGTAGCAAAAGTAAAAGAAATTTTAGAAAGTCAAATTTCATAGTTGACAAAAATCTAAAATGTGATATACTAATCTAGTGCAAAAAATTAAAGCCCAAACAGTCCTATGCACAAGTACAAGACTGGAGGGGAGGTCGGGAATAGAATGTCAAACGTAATCGTTAAAGAAAATGAATCTTTAGATAGCGCTCTTCGCAGATTCAAGAGAAACTGTGCAAAAGCAGGAATTCAGCAGGAGATTCGTAAAAGAGAACATTACGAAAAGCCAAGCGTAAGACGTAAGAAAAAGTCTGAAGCGGCTCGTAAGAGAAAATCTAAATAATTTTTACTTGATTGAAAAGATAAGCATCATTTACCTGGAAACAGGTATATGGTGCTTTTTTTCGGCATATATTAAACCAAATGCCACAAAAGGAGTTTTGCATGAAGAAGAAACCAAAAGAAGTGATTGCTAAAGGACTTTCTCTTCCAAGAGATGTGGTGTTTGGAGATTTCATTATAACCTTGACAGGAAACTGTGAAGCATACATAGAAAATTACAGGGGGATCGTATCATATGATGAGAATAAGATCTCCATTCAGGGGAATCATGTCGTATTAAATATCTGTGGATGTGATCTGGAGGTTGATTTTTACTCACAGGAATCAATGAAGATCAAAGGAAAGATCAAAAGGCTGGAATATGTATGATATTCTTTGAAAGGAGCATGAGAAATGCTTAAAATTCTGCACTTTATATTTGGAAGGCTGTATTTTCAAGTCAAAGGATATCAGACAGAGCGTTTTTTGAATCTCTGTGCAAAAAATCATCTTGTATTGTGGGAATTAAAACCAGTATCAGACGGCTATGTGTTTTTTATCAGACGAAGTTCTTATCAAATGTTGGAAGCATTAGCAGAGAAAGCAAATGTTGATCTTGCGTTACAAGGGCAAAAAGGACTGCCATATTTCTTAAAAGAACATAAAAAACGTAAAATATTATTTTTTTCCATGTGTTTGTGCGGTTTAATGATCCTTTCGCTGAGTCAGTTTTTATGGGAGATTACAGTTTCTGGAGGAGAAGTATATTCAGAAAGTGATATATTAAAGTATGTTACGGATAACTACTACCATATTGGAACATTAAAATACCAGATTGACTGTGATGCATTGGAAGACCATCTGAGGGAAGATTATGCTGAGATCGCGTGGGCATCCTGTTCGATTCAGGGAACAAGACTGCATATTGAGATAAAAGAAACTTTAGATCGTAAAACAAAGCAGAATCCAAAGAAACCATGTGATATCGTGGCAAATAAATCAGGGATCATTACAAAAATGGCGGTCAAAAGTGGAACACCGCTTGTAAGTGTTGGGGACAGTGTCAAAAGCGGAACAACTTTAATTTCTGGATTGATCTATTACTACAGTGATGATTTTACTGTGACACAGACGGATAAGATCAAAGCGGACGGAGAGATCGTGATGCGCACTAAAGAGGTGTACAACAATTCAATTCCCATGGAGTATTACGAAAAGCTGATCACAGGCAAGAAAAAGAGCATCAAAAATTTATATTTTGGACAGTATCAATTCGATTTTCCTGAAAAGAAAAGACAGGATCATACAAATGTTATGACAAAGAGAAGATCATTAAAGATAGGGAAATCTTTTTATCTGCCCATTGGGATCACGATGCAGATAACTGAAAGATACAGGCCAAAGAAGAAAATCTTGACAAAAAAAGAAGCACAGTTAAAATTAAAAAAACAGTTGGAACGATATCTTATGAAGAAAGCAAAAGCAGGAGCAAAGATCGTTCACTGTGAGGGAAATTATAAAAAAAAGAACAACCGATATGAAGTTAATGCATCGATCATCAAAGAAGAAAGTGTCGGAAAGATCCGAAATATCAAGAAATTAACAAAGAAACAAGAAGAAATGATCACACCAACAACAGCGCAGCAATAAATAAAAGTTATGAATCAGGCCATATGGATTTTGCCACTCAGGTTGAAAAACTTTGTAACAGATGGTAGAATACATAAGGAATATACACAAAGAAGGAGACTGAGAATTAGATGAATCCAGTTGAAATAGAAATGAATTTTCCGGCAGAACATGGCGGGAATGTATTCGGGCAGTTTGATGCCTATATGAAGAAAATCGAAAAAACACTGCATGTGAGTCTGATCCTGAGAGGTGACCATTTAAAATGTATTGGAACACAGCAGGCAGTCAATCATGCGATCTCCGTGATCGATGAATTACTCGAATTATCCAAACGAGGAAATGTGATCACAGAGCAGAATGTAAACTATGCGTTATCGTTATCAATGGAAGAGAAATCTCCAAGTCTTTTGGAGCTTGATAAAGATGTCATCTGTCATACGATCCAGGGCAAAGCAGTCAAACCAAAGACTTTAGGACAGCAAAAATACGTCGATGCGATCAAGAATAAGATGATCACATTTGGAGTCGGTCCTGCAGGAACTGGTAAGACATATCTTGCAATGGCAATGGCGATCACAGCATTTAAGAATGATGAAGTCAGCCGTATCATTTTAACAAGACCAGCAATTGAGGCAGGAGAGAAGCTAGGTTTCTTGCCTGGAGATCTACAGAGTAAAGTTGATCCATATTTAAGACCATTATATGATGCATTATATGAGATCCTTGGGGCAGACGCATTTATGAAGAATATGGAGAAAGGCTTGATCGAAGTCGCTCCATTGGCTTACATGAGAGGACGTACACTGGATAATGCATACATTATCTTAGATGAGGCACAGAATACGACACCTGCTCAGATGAAGATGTTCTTAACACGTATTGGATTTGGGTCTAAAGCGATCATCACGGGTGATTTAACACAGAAAGACTTGCCATTTGACAGTATTTCAGGATTAGAAGAATCTCTAAGAGTGTTAAGAAAAGTTAAGGAGATCGGGGTCTGTGAGCTTACCAATAAGGATGTTGTCAGACATCCATTAGTACAGAAGATCGTTGCAGCATATGATCAATATGAAGCAGCCAGATCTGCGAAAAAGAATAAGAATAACAATAACAAAAAGAACAGAAGATAGGAATGTTATGAGTATTATAATCGAGAATGAATACGAAGGGGAAATCAATATCCCTTATGAGAAGATCGCACATGAAGTGATCGAGGCAGCGATTGATTATGTGGACTGCCCTTATGAGTGCGAAGTGAATTTAATGCTAACCGATAATGAAACGATTCATGCGATCAACAAAGAACAAAGAGAGATCGACCGGCCAACAGACGTACTGTCTTTTCCAATGGCAGAATACGAAGAACCAGCAGATTTCTCAAAGATTGAAGAAGATCCGATGGCATTTGATCCGGAGAGTGGTGAATTTCTGCTTGGAGATATCGTGATCTCCATGGACAAGGTATGGGAACAGGCTGAGAATTATGGCCACAGCCGAGAGAGAGAATATGCCTTTTTGATCGCTCACAGTATGTTACATCTGTTTGGATATGACCATATGGAAGAGGAAGAACGAAAAGATATGGAAAAACGTCAGGAAGAGATTTTGACAAAGACGAAATATACAAGAGATGAAAGAGGTTTAGTATGAGTAAAAGCAGCAAAAACTCATTTTTAATGCAAGGAATGATCTTAGCCGCAGCATCCATTGTCTGCCGTGTGATCGGATTATTATATCGTAGTCCACTGTTTGGGATCATCGGCAAAGAAGGTATGGGGTACTATTCTTATGCATATAATATCTACAATATCATTCTGCTGATCGCATCCTTTAGTATTCCACTTGCGGTATCCAAATCAATTTCTGCAAGACTTGCGAAGAAAGAATATATCAATGCTCAGAGAATCTTCTATGGAGCATTAGTTTATGCAGTTGTCGTTGGTGGTATCGCGTCCATGATCGCATATTTTGGAGCACCAACCTTTGTCGGACATCAAAAAGGTGCGGCACTTGCCCTTCAGGTCATTTCCCCAACGATCTTTTTCTCTGGGATTCTTGGAGTACTTAGAGGATATTTTCAAGGACATAATACCATGGTGCCAACATCCATTTCCCAGATCATTGAGCAGATCTTGAATGCGATCTTTAGTATTTTGATGGCATATGTACTGATCTTACCATATCTGCCATCTAACAAGATCACATATGAGATCGCAAGACATGGGGCAGCAGGTAGTGCGATCGGTACAGGAGTCGGTGTTTTAACAGGATTGATCTTCTGCTCTATCATTTATCGTGCATACCAGCCAAAGGTCAAGATTCAGATGAAACATGACCGTACAAAATATATTGAATCTTATGGGAATATCTTAAAGATTTTATTATTAACGATCACACCGGTTATCTTTAGTACAGCGATCTATAACTGTAGTGCAACGATCGACCAGACGATCTTTAGTAATATCTTAGTAGGAAAAGGAATTACGGCGAAAGTAGTTTCAGAATTTTATGGTTTGTTCAGCGGTCAGTATAACGTGCTGATCAATGTTCCAGTTGCGATGGCATCTGCACTTTCCAATGCGATCGTGCCAAATGTTTCTGCAGCCTATGCGTTAGGCAAGAAGGACGATATGAACGACAGTATCCAGATGGCGATACGTTTTACGATGATGATCGCGATCCCATGTGCGGTTGGACTAGGTGTGTTAAATAGTTCGATCAATGGATTGATCTTCGGTGCAACATATGCCAAGGGATTAGGAGCAGCTATGCTTCGGATCGGTGCAGTTTCTGTTATTTTCTACTGTCTGTCAACGTTGACAAATGGTATCTTACAGGGAATGGGAAGGATGAGAGTGCCAGTCAGACATTCTGCGATTTCCGTTGTGGTCAATATCGTTGTATTATGGCTTTTATTAACATACACAGATTGTAAAACATATGGATTGGTATTTGCGACTATGGCATTTTCCCTTGTGATGTGTCTGTTAAATGCACACTCCATCAAGAAATACACAGGTTTTCATCAGGAGATCACAAAGACATTTATCAAGCCTGCATTAAGTGCAGCAGTGATGGGTGTTGTCTGTTTTCTGATTCAGTATGCGGTTCAAAGCGTTCTTCCATTCGGACGAGTATGCTTTGCGGTCTGCGTGATCATTGCAGTGCCAGTTGGAGCACTGATCTATTTTGCAGCGATCATTAAGTTAAAAGTATTTACAGAAGAAGAACTTACTAAGATTCCAAAAGGAAATCTGATCGTCAGATTAGCAAAGAAATTACATTTGCTGTAAGGATCGTAAGGGCTTCCATTTATAAAAGGAAGAAAAAGTCCAGATCTGCTATGATTTGGGCTTTTTGTATAAATTCCCTTATCTTTGGTAACAATATAGCCAAAGGAGGGTTGCATTATGAAGAAGATCAATCGATTTTTGATGATATATATGGTTGTGATCACAGTTTTGTGCATCTGTATGTGTTATCTTGCATTCTCAGCAAATGAAAAGAAGGACAACCTCAAGGAAGTTCGTTCTCAGATAACAACAACAGCTGAAAAAAAACAGACCAAAGCAGTCAAGAAGGTTAAGGCAACGTACAGTCTGAAGATTCTTGATGGAAGTCTGGCTGTGATCAATAATAAGACCAAAGAAGTTTTTGAATATACAGATATGAAGAAAGAGAATCTGCCAGCAGACATCAAAAATATGCTGAAAGAGAATTTTATCTTTGAAAACAGAGAAGAAGTATATCATTTTCTGGAATCATACAGTAGTTAAAATAAAAATTTGGAGAAAAATAACGAATGAAATATGATGTGATCATCGTTGGAGCAGGGGCTTCTGGTATGATGGCAGCGATCACAGCAGCTAGTCATCATAAGAAAGTTCTCTTGCTTGAACGGATGGATAAATTAGGAAAGAAAATATTAGCAACGGGAAATGGAAGATGCAATCTGTCAAATGCCTACATGGACGAGAATTGCTACAGAGGGCAGAGACCTTCCTTTGCCTATCCGATGATCGAGGAATTTGGATTAGAAGATCTCATTCAGTTCTTTGAATCTCTCGGAATGCTTGTGACAGAGCAAAATGGATATTATTATCCTGCATCTTTGCAGGCAGCAACTGTTGTTGATACATTGACACAGAAATTAAAGCATCTGCACGTGGATATTCTGACAGAATTTGAAGTCACGAAAGCAGAGAAACGTAAGTCCACATTTTATGTCTATGGAAATGACAAATGTTTTCAGTCAAGCAATCTGATCCTTGCAACTGGTGGATGTGCACAGCCAAACTTAGGAAGCAACGGAAGTGGATACAAGCTTGCCAAAGACTTTCATCATAAGATCACGGATACATTCCCGTCTTTGGTAGGATTAGAAGCAGAAGGAAAATATTTAAAAGACACCTCGGGAGTTCGAAATGTCAGTAATGTCAGCGTTTACGCGAATAATGAATTGATCGCCAAAGAACATGGAGAAGTTCAGTTTACAAAATATGGGGTTTCAGGGATCCCGATTTTCCAGATCAGTCATTTTGCGATCGAAGCATTAAGAAGAAAGAAAAAAGTAAAAATCTATTTAAATCTCATGCCACAGATGGTAACCTTAGAAGAAACAACAGAAGTATTCTTAAAGAGCTGCAATTATAAGACAGTCGAAGAATTCTTCCAAGGATTTTTAAATAAAAAACTGGTATATGCAATCTTACTGAGATTAAAGATTGATCCAAGGAAACCAGTTGCTCAGATATCCAGGAAAGATCTTAACAGGATCTTAGATATGATCCAACACTTTGAAGTTGAGATCAAAGGATATAAAGGATATGATATGGCACAGGTAACAGCCGGAGGCGTATCCACAAAAGAAATCATACAAGGAACATTAGAATCAAAGTTATTAGAAGGGCTTTATGTTGTCGGTGAATTACTAGATGTCGATGGAACATGCGGAGGGTACAACCTTCAGTGGGCATTTACATCTGGATACATCGCTGCAAGCCAGATAGGAAGACAATGATAAGAATCAACCAGATCAAGCTGCCGATCGATCACAAAGAGGCAGCACTTGAGAAGAAGATAAAAAAAGCATTACATAATACAGAATATAAACAATACAAGATTGTAAAACGGTCTATTGATGCGAGGAAAAAAGAAGAATTATCTTATGTGTATGCAGTTGATGTGACATTAGGTAAGGGTCAAGAAGAGAAATTCCTCAAAAAGAACAAGAATCGTAATATCATGACAGTAAAAGAAAAGAAGTTTGAATTTCCAGAAAATCAGCGGGAATTTAAATATCCACCGGTTGTGATCGGAATGGGACCGGCAGGTCTGTTTGCAGCACTGATGCTTGCAAGAGCCGGATTACATCCGATCGTCTTAGAACGAGGGAAAGATGTCACAAACCGTATGAAAGATGTAGAACATTTCTGGGAGAGTGGTGAACTGAATCCTGAATCCAATGTACAATTTGGAGAAGGAGGAGCAGGAACATTTTCAGACGGAAAACTAAATACCTTAGTAAAAGACAAATTCGGAAGGAATAGATTCGTCTTAGAAACTTTTGTAGAACATGGTGCACCAGAAGAGATCTTATATGAAAATAAACCACATATCGGAACGGATCTTTTAAGAAATGTCGTTGCAGGGATCAGAGAAGAGATCAGATCTCTTGGTGGAGATGTCCGTTTTGAGGCGAAAGTGACAGATTTCGTGATCCAGGATGGAAAATTAACAGGGCTGATCATCAATGATAAAGAAGAAATCAAAACAGAAGCAGCGATCTTAGCACCGGGACACAGTGCCAGAGATACATTTAAGGTCTTATCAGATCGTGATCTGGAAATGAATCCTAAAGCTTTTGCGATTGGACTTCGTGTGGAACACCCGCGTGAGATGATCGATCATTCGCAGTATGGAAAGGGAGCAGATCAATATGATCTTCCAGCTGCATCATACAAACTAACATATCATGCAAACAATGGAAGAAGTGTGTATTCCTTCTGTATGTGTCCGGGAGGTTTCGTGGTCAACGCGTCTTCAGAGCCAGAACGATTGACGGTCAATGGAATGAGCAATCACGATCGAGCAGCAAAGAATTCCAACAGTGCGATCATCGCAAGTGTTACACCAGAGGATTTTGATGGAAATGACGCATTAGCAGGCGTAAGATTTCAGCAGAAATGGGAAGAAAAAGCTTTTAGCGAAGGAAAAGGAAGAATCCCGGTTCAGACATTAAAAGATTTCAGAGAAGGAAAGATTACAGAATCCTTTGGCGAGATCACACCGAATACCAAAGGATTGACAAGTTTTGGAAACTTAAGAAACTGTCTTCCAGAATCGGTCAGTGAAGCGATTTCGGAAGGAATGCAATATTTTGATACAAAGATCAAAGGATTTAATCGAGAAGATACGATTTTGTGCGGAATTGAAGCAAGAACATCTTCTCCGTTAAGAATCGAGAGAGATCAAGGATTTGAGAGCAATATCAAAGGAATCTACCCATGCGGAGAGGGAGCAGGTTTTGCTGGCGGCATCACTTCTGCGGCAATGGATGGAATTAAGGTTGCACAAGCCCTCGTTACAGTGTAAAATACCTTTCAAGGAGTGAATGTAAAATGAATAATCGTGAAAAACTAAAAGATAAACAAAGAATTGTCGTCAAAGTAGGTACATCTTCTTTGATCCATAAAGCAACAGGAAACATCAATTTATTCCGATTAGAGAAATTAGTCCGTGTTTTAACAGACTTACATAACAGCGGAAAAGACGTGATCCTGGTATCTTCAGGAGCGATCGGTGTAGGATTTAAAGCCCTGGGATTAGAAAACCGTCCGACATCCCTTCCAATGAAGCAGGCATGTTCTGCTGTAGGACAGGGACAGTTAATGATGATCTACCAGAAACTGTTTGCTGAATACAATCAGGGATCTGCACAGATTCTGATCACAAAAGAGACGATGCTCAATGACGAGAGAAGATATAACGCCAAGAATACATTTGAAGAATTATTAAAACTCGGTGTGATTCCGATCGTAAATGAAAACGATACGGTATCGACAGAAGAGATCGAGTTTGGTGACAATGATACCTTATCTGCAGTCGTAACTGCGGTTGTACAAGGTGATCTATTGATCCTCCTGACAGATATTGACGGACTTTATACGGATGACCCACACAAGAATCCACTGGCCAAACTGATCCCAGAAGTACCAGTCTTAGATGAAAAGATCGGAAGAATGGCAAAAGGAGCTGTAACTAAGGTCGGAACTGGCGGAATGGAAACAAAGATCGCAGCAGCCAATATCGTAACAGATGCTGGAGCAGATATGGTGATCGTAAACAGCAATAATTTAAATAATGTCAATAAAGTTGTTGCAGGAGAAGAGATCGGAACATTATTCTTAGCACACAAACGACCAGACTTTGATTTCAAGAAATATTTAACAGAACGCCCATATTTTAAGGCATAATAAGATAAAATAATGTATTATATAGAAAGGAAATATTACAGATGAAAGAAAAAGATATTCAAAGAATTAATGAATTATACAATCTGGATAAATCCATTGGGTTAACACCAGAACAGAAAGAAGAACAGAGAAAATTAAGACATGAATACATCCAGTCTGTTCGTGCAAACTTAAGAGCGCAGCTTAATAATGTAAGTATCAAAAATGAAGATGGATCGATCACTCCATTAAAACCAAAAGGATTAAACTAGAGCAGATTAGATAGAACATATTGATGATAGATGCAAACCGCACCGAAAAGGAGGCATTCATAATGTTGGAACAACTAGGAAAACAGGCAAAAGAAGCATCGATAATTCTTGGAAAAGCAGGGATTGAAGATAAGAATGAAGTATTAAGAGAAGCAGCCAAATGTCTGGTACAGAATCAGGAATATATCTTAAGTGAGAATTATAAAGATGTAGAGAATGCAAAAAGCAATGATATGAGCGAGGCGTTGATCGATCGTTTATCCCTGAATCCTGACCGTATCGAAGCAATGGCAGAAGGACTTCGTCAGGTAGCTGAACTACATGATCCAATTGGTTCTGTAGAACATATGCAGAAAACACCGAATGGACTTTTGATCGGTAAGAAAACGGTACCATTAGGAGTTGTCGGTATCATCTACGAATCAAGACCAAACGTAACAGCAGATGCATTTGCACTATGTTTTAAGACAGGAAATGCATGCCTTCTTCGTGGTGGAAGTGATGCGATCAATTCAAATCTTGCGATCACAAATGTGATCCAGAGTGCACTAGAATCCTGCAATATGCCAAAATACAGCATTCAGCTGCTGACAGATACAAGCCGTGAGACAGCTACAAAGATGATGCAGTTAAATGAATACTTAGATGTTCTGATCCCAAGAGGTGGTGCAGGACTCATTCAAAGTGTTGTAAAGAATTCTACAGTGCCAGTGATCGAGACAGGAACAGGAAATTGTCATGTATACGTAGATGAATTTGCCCAGAAAGACATGGCAGTTAACATCATCATCAATGCAAAGACACAGAGACTTGGAACATGTAATACATGTGAATCTTTAGTATTACATAAGAACATCTTGGAGAGTCACGGTCCAGCGATCATCGATGCTTTATTAGAAAAAGGAGTACAGGTACGTGGAGATGAGAGGGTTTGTGCTTTAAATGACCAGGTCATCCCTGCAACAGAAGAAGACTGGGGAACAGAATACTTAGATTCTATCATTTCTGTGAAAACTGTCGACAGCTTTGACGAAGCAGTGGCACATATCAATCATTACAATACGGGGCATTCGGAAGCGATCGTCACAGATTCTTACCAGAATGCACAGGAATTCTTAAATCAGATCGATGCAGCAGCCGTTTATGTTAATGCATCCACAAGATTTACTGATGGATTTGAATTTGGATTTGGAGCAGAGATCGGAATCAGTACCCAGAAGATTCATGCCAGAGGACCAATGGGATTAGATGCACTGACAACCAGCAAATTTATCATTTATGGAAATGGACAGATCCGTAAATGATAGAATATAAAAGCCAGAATTGTAAATTATTTCAGAATCTTAAAAAATCTGAAGAAAAACATAGAATTTTGTATGCAAATGCAAAGTTCAAATATTTCCTTGATTTTTAAATGATGGAAACCCGCATAAAATAAAGGAAAACTGCAATAAAGTAAAATTATAATTTTAGACAAAACACTTAGTTACACCAAATTTACACCAAATTATAAAAATAAGCATTTAAGAATATAATTGGAACAAAGAACAAATTAATTATGGAGTTTTAATGCTATAGATTCTCTTAACCACAGGTTTATTATAATCTGTGGTTTTTCTTTTATAACCTTTACACCAAACACATGTTCGTGTTATAATACTCAAGAGGTGAAATAAAATGTACAATACAACAAACATTCCAAAAGCTACTAAGAGGGTCAACATTTCAGGAGACGCACCTCCAGACATCTGGATGTCTATGTTAGATTCTTATGGTAAGCTTCAAAAATTCCACATCAGAGAACTACTTCTACAGGGTACTAGAAAAGAAACCAACTCAGCAAGACAAGAACGTGAAGTAGAATATTACAAAAGCAGAATAGAAGTGTTAGAACGATTCAACATCTCTACTAAGACAAAGATACTAAAATACATTCCATCGTCAGGCACATGGTATATTTGCGGAGAATATGCAGACTTATTAAAATCACAAAGTTTTTAAATAGATAGGAGGTGTTCTAATGAACAAGTTATTCGGAGTAGAAATCGGCTCATTCTCAATTAGACACAATAAAAAAGATAATACTTACCGCCCAGTAATTAATTACAAAAATAAATTATATATATTAAGGAAATTTAATAATCGTGATGATGCAATGAAGGCGCTGACAGAAGCTCAAAAGAAACTTTACGGTCATGTGCGGTCAGAAGTAGAAGAAGCATATATACAACAAAAAAGGAAATTGAAAATACAATGAGAATATACGAATACAACGAAAGTGACAAGACACTCAATACAGAGTGCGGATTGTTCCACATAGGTGACACAGTACAGCTCACAGAAATCGACTCTCAGACGCCTGTGAAAACAGTCTTATATGGGGCTAGAATTGATTCTACAGAATACGTCCTTTCATTCTTCGATGAGAAATGTGGGATGCCTTTATACTTGTCTGAGCATGAAATAGACAATATGTGTAGAGTAGAAAAATCGTAAAAAATAGGGTACACCAGAAATTAATCTGATGTACCCTTAATTTTTTATTCTTATTGTAATAAATCCCCTTGCAACAAATGATGAACACATGCTGGAATCTCTTTGTTTTCATTCTTTACCAGAAGAGTTGTATACTTTCCAAGACTTGCGTCTTTTTGAAAAATGAAGTCAACTTCTCCATAATCATCACCATTTTTCGTTGAATTTCTTCCTGCTCGTAACGACATTGGCAAGAAGTATTCATTAATTTTTTCTCCATTAGAATCTCTGTTCTCTGTTAAGCACAAAGTAAACTCTAAGTTCGATATGCCAACTTTATAAACAACACTGGCTGTTTCCATATTCCTAAGAATACGAACCTTCGTGTTTGTTAATTCATATAATCTTTTGAGACATGATAGTTTCTTTTTAGAGACTTCAAAAGGATGTCTTGGAGAGAAATAAAACTGTTGTGTAGTTAATGTTTTTTCTCTGGCATTTTTATAAAATTTTTTTGCAAACAATCTAGTTTCTACGCCAGCAAGATGCAAAAATCTATTGACTGGGAACATCACTTCAAAATATTCATTTCCATATACATATAAAAATGCTTGGCCAGCTAGGTATTGTTCATACATGGACGCTGCCTCTATAATATCTTGTCGTATTTTATTTTTCTTTTGTGTTTTTGATGCCATATTTACCTCATACGTAAAAAAGAGTGGGACAGAAGCCACACTCTTCGATAATTCTTTATTAGAGTTTTCTGCTGGTTGTCAGCCGTGATATCCAGTTAAAATATCTTTTCGTTGCAGAAATCCTTAAGTCCCCTGCATGGACTACGACTTTACTCCTAGTCGCAAGACGTGATATCCAGTTAAAATATCTTTTCGTTGTGGAAAATTACCCTGCTCCACTTGCAGCACAACTTTTAACGATGCTCTTTCATCGAGAATATTACTATTCCTACTTTTATTATACACAAATTCAAAACAAATACAACACTTTTCGATAAAAAAATAGAGGCAGAGCCTAGTTTATTCTGCTCATATTTACCCTCTCCTCAGCAGAGAGTAGCATTTCTTTATCACTAATAAGCAAAACTGATAAAGAAAATACTGAATGATCGCCAGATCAATCATAACTGTGTCTCATATTTTTTCATACTCTTTAACATTTCTTTGTATAAGACAGCTTAATCCAACCATCTTTAGTTTTACCCCAACCATTTTTAACAGCTTTAATTGTAACTGTTGTTCCTTTCTTATATGATCCTACTTTAGCACCTGAAGTAGAAGCGGTCTTACGGATGTTAAGAGCAGAAGCAGTTACTTTTACTTTGTATGATTTAAACTTAGAAGATGTTTTTGGTTTTGTTGTTACTTTTGTAGAATCAATAGATTTACCAATGATACCTTCAGCAATCGCTTTACCAATCTTGTTATAACCAATTTTCTTATAAACATTCTTAGAGTCTACATCGTCAACAAATTCCACCTCAATTAATATCGCCTTTGCGTTTGTGTGATTTAAGTAATATAAATTACTTGTTGTCTTATATGGATCGCCATGTGTATTCATACCTAATTTCTTTAAATTGGCTATAATTCTTTTAGAAGCTTCTTTCTTAATTCCTGTATAATTAGTTGCCCAAATTTCAAATCCACCTGGTTTTCCATTGCTTTTATGTTTGTTTCTTCCAGAGTTGAAATGAATTGAAACATCTAAAGTTACGTTATGTGCATTACATTTCGCACAAATTTTTTGAAGCACATCACGCTGTCCTGTTCCATTATTAACAGTACAATTATAAGCAGTATGACCAGCTGCTTTTAAATATTTGATTACAGATTTACAAACAAGTCTATCTTCAATTGATTCGTCTAATAGATCGGCAGCACCACATGCAATTTTATTTGCTGGGTTATGTCCACCATGTACATTATATTTTGCCATAATATCAGGCTCCTTTCTTTTTCTTTTCTATATAACAGTTATCTGGTTCAAAATTTTTATCCATGTCTTTACGACATAGTCTATCCCCATCTTCAAATCCATGATCTAATGCCCATTTCTGAAAAGCTCCAAAATCATGTAACCACTCATCACAAATAGAGATTCCTTTGCCACCATATATGTGATAACGAGGTCTATTTAGGTTTGTGCAATTTGATTTCATAGTGTGCCATTTAGAATAAAGTTTGCTTCCAGAATGAGATTGCCCGTGTTGAACAGGTTTGCAGCTTTCACATTCTCCACATGTATGCCTTGAATTTTTCTGTAAAGTTACTCTTAATCGTGAGACGATATTTCCACAATCACATCTACATATCCATCGTGTTCCTTTCTCGCTACATGCAGAAGACTCGTCATATTTCAGAACAGTTAATTTCCCGAATCGTTGTCCTGTCAAATCAATAAATGTAGGACTTTTAAATCCAAACAACCCTAAATTACCTTCACCACCAGCAGACAAATTGTATCCAAAATGGTAATCATTACTTTTCAACTTTTTAATCAATGCTTTTTCCATCTCACAGGCTTCATCCTTGGTAAGATTCTCTGCTATTACTTCATGATCAAAATTGCTCCATTCGTACTTTTGGATGGCTCTATAAAAGTGGTCATTTTTGATATAACCTTTACCATTCCTCCATCTTTGTCTTACATCTCTACTGGTTATCCCTACATACATCTTTCCACTAGGACTAGTATGTACATAAACTTTCCACTTAGCTTCATTACGGAAATCAACATTTGTATCCCAAAAATTACCCTCGATAATATTTCCTCCAATCTAAAAAGAGCAGTCACCATAACAGCAACTGCTCAATAACTAATTATTCAATTACTAATTACTCGCTTAGCAAATTATCCAACAATGTCATCAGACTCTTTACCTTCTGCGACATCATCTAATTCTTTTTCAAATAAATCCTTATCAACTTTTACGATCACATCTTTATCTGCAACCTTTTCCATAATCTGATCAATTTCATCAGCAGTTAATCTACCATCTCTTAATGCGTAAGCAATCTTATCTCCTGTCTGTGCAAACCAAGTAAAGCTATGATTCTTCCAGTTACCATAAGCAGAAGTACCAAATACAAATACCCAACCTACAATCTGGTTAATCACATCTTCATGCACGTTAATCACTGGCTTGCCTGCCGCAGTTAATCCCATATTGATCCAAGCCAACACCTGTAAAATCAGACTTACAGCAGTATGTGGTTTTACTTCACTCCAGTTAATACTTGCTAAAAATTCTTTAAATTTGTTCATAATGTAATCCTCCTTTGCAATTAAAAAACCTATCAGAATGTTTCTTCACTCTTGATAGGCAACGCTTTGATTTCGTTATACATTTTTTCTCCGACACCATTTTGATGTAACTGATCGTGATATACTACATAAATAGCTTCGATGTTCTCTAAACCCGTAGGCGAGATTCCACCTTTATCTTTATAGTATTTATGAGCCTGTTTGATTCTGTCTCTTAATAGCGCAGCAACTCCATTTACTAATGCTGTATCAGTGCAACAGGCATCATCTAATTTCTGAGCTAATTCAGCAGTGTGTTCGAATAATCTATTCATATTGACCCTTTGTTCACTTAACATTTCTGCTTGTTCGCTAACCATTTTCTTGATCTCTTGAACATTCTTATTCTGGTTGTCAAGTATATCTGTTAGCTTGGCTAATGTTTTAGTATGCTGTCTGATTATCTCTTCCTGCTTTTCAATAACTTCTTTCTGATGCTTGCGTTCAAGAGTTGCTTTTGTTTCAATCCCAAATCTCTCAATCAAGTTACTTACAGTGCCAAAAAATTTATCTAAAAACAACAGAAGTGCAAAGATAAAAACTATCAACGCACTTCCATGTTGAGATAAAAATTTTATAATCGTTTCTAATTCACTCATGTCTTTTACCTTCCTAATACATAAAATCACTCCTCTTTCTCAACTAAAATCACCATATGTATTCTGGTTTTCCATTCATTTTCATTAAATACCTCAACCAATCATCTACAACAATGCACGCTGCACTCAATAATATCCAAAGCAGAGTATATGGCAGACAAATCTGCCCCAAGACATTAAAAGGCATCTGAGAATAATCCCAAATGCCAAGTCCTAACCATATATTTAAGATACATCCTGCTATGAATTCCATTACAGTAACAATCAATCCTCCGAGAACCATCTGCTCACGAAAGGGCATAAGATGGTAGAAGAAGTGACTGTTATTTATCAGCCCAATAAGAATAAAGCAAGTACCACCTAACACTCCCATTGTCCAATGTGTATATCCTCGCCAGATGATTTCAATTTCACAATAAGCAAATGCTCCAATAAGGAATAAGATAAGATATTTACATGATTTTTTTACATGTAGCATTTATTCACCTTCTTTTTGATCTTCGTCTTTGCAGATAAGTTGTAATGTCATAATGTCCCCAGAGAGACTTCCCTCGTAGTTCTCAAGAACATCACACAACTCATCAAACGTCATTCTGATCTTATGTAATTCCACACCAGAATCTTCTATGCTAAGAGGAGTAAACTCTGCTAAGAACTTCTGACCATTCTCGGTTCCATTAATCTGGGCATCAGAAGTGATTTCATATTTCTGTAAGAGCTTTTGTTTTTCTTCAAAATACTCTTTGAGTTCGCCCTGCATTTTTCTAATATTCTTGGCAAGTCCCACTGTAAGCACACATGGAGCTGGTTCACTGTTCTTTGTTAACGATGCATAAATTGTATTTAACTGTCCTAAGATTATGTCTGCCTGCATATTTGTCATTTCCATATTAATTTTCTCCTTTTCTCTGTTAAACTAATTATTCTTCAGTCGTAATTGAATCTTTTTCTGTTTCATCTGTCTTATCAGTCGTAACTGAATATTTTCCCTCTGAAGGAGTAGTAGGTTCTGTTGACTGCACAGGAATCACTTCATATTTGATTTCAATCTTGTCCAATTCTTCTCTGCTAGTAGAACTGAAAATCTGTTGTTTGATGACATTCATCTGCTGAAAGTAAGGATAGACAAATGCCTTGATCATTGCTGTTAACTGCACAAATTCCTCAGCAGTGAATGTTTCACACGCACTCTTTTTACTATGCCATTCAAGAGTTACTTGTTGACCAGCAGCAGTAAGAGCTTGATATTGCATAAAGTTCAGAGCCATTTCATTCTGATCTTCTTCAGATACTCCATAAGGCTTACCATTGAATTCTACACTCTGACTTGCTAAGAACTCAGCGAGAGCAGCTTTGTTTTTCTCCTGTAAATAGTTCTTGTACTCATCAAGAGTCAGTGTGTTAATATCAACAACCTGATTGACTTTTTCATCAAGTCGCTGTACCTGTTCTACAATATTTGCTCTTGTAAGAGATACAATCAGCGCATCTTCCCATTCTCCATTGGAGTTGTTATATAATCCCTGTTGTAAAGAGATTTCTTTATAATTGTTAAAGCATGTATAAGTTGCAATCTGCACATCATCTCTGTAGATGTCTAATGTTTTAAAGTTTGTAAATGCTGATTTAACCGCTTTTAGATCATCTGTGCAAACGACAAGTTTACATTCCATGTCAAAAGTCATGCTATTAAACTGCATAAGATTAAATACTTTGTCGTCAGAGCTGTCTAATTTAGCTGTGTATACCATATGTATTTCACCTTTCTTTCTGTTTTTGAGCATACAAAAAAAGCAGTCCGAAAACTGCTCTATGTACGATCAAATTTATGTTTTATTTAGTTGTTTATCCGTTCTTAAAGTCCAAGCTTTGCTTCGATTGCTTGTAGGCGAGCTTCTAAGTTCTCTTTCTCTTGTTTGACTTGTTCAAGTTCTCTTCGTGTTTTTTGAATCATATGGGTATTTAATGCAATAAATTCTGTATAAGAAACACCATATTCCGTTTCAATATCGACTTCAACATCTTTTCCAAAACGCTTTTCAATATCTTCCTGTACGAGCGGTCTATGTGTTACTACAGCAAATTTATCAGAATCATAACCCTCGGATTCTAAGATGTCTTCTGTTTTATGGGCACCAAATCCAAAATGAGTTTTCTTACCATCGTAATCTCCAATATAATTGAACCCTATAGGATTTAAATTCATATAGAACTCTTCATACTGATCGAGAGTTGTAAAGTTCTCTTTAAGATTCTCGTCTGAAGTAGAAATACTGTTAGATGCCCAAATTGAAGTTCCATAAAGACGTAGCTGTTGACCATCATCTCCGACACATACACCTCCCCACGATGTTCCTCTAGCAATTTGGAATCCATGCGCCCAATAAAACGATTCACTATCTGAAGAAATAACTACTGCACCTGAGGAATGGACTTCGCTTGCATATAACCAGGAACCTGCGTGGATATCTGTATCTACCCATAAATTTCCAGTAATATTTAAACTATTTGAACCATTTGCAATAATCCTAGAAGTGTAATCATCACTACTGTTTTCATAATGAAAATCAATAAATGGTGTACCACCATAGAGTTCAATAGAGCCTTGGTTATTTGCATTTAATTGAATTTGATTACCACCAGAAGAAATAAGAAGATCATCAAAAAATTTAATTCCATTCGTGTTAGGATCCCTTTTAATATCACAAATTAAATTACCAGAATCATTAGTGTGCAGAATAGACCAGCCATACCCTTTATGTGCGGTTAATGAAACATGCTGGTTAATGACTTGATTGTCCAAGGTAGTGTCAGATCCGGCAATAGAGCCTATATAATGATCGTCAATACCAACATTAATTCTCCCTGCTTGTATTAATATTTTGTAAAGATGGCTAATTCCAGATGTAGTACTATCATTTCCTTGAACTTCTATAGCTCCGTTGCGCCAAATTCTTAAAGTTGCATCTGTAGGAGTATCAGAATTTCTATTTGCTCCATATGCATTATTCTTTTCTCCAGCCCATAATACATACCTATTGCTATCACCGCTTATTCCAGTTCCATAGCTATCTATACTTGAGTTGTATTTTGTAAAAAAAGAATTGCTAATTATACTCCATCCACCAATTGTTCCTTTCGTAGCAGTAATCTCACCACTCAAGTTCGCATTCTTGGCAATCAAATTACCATTTGAATCCCAACTCAAATTAGGACTTGTAAAGCTACCATCACCCAGATTTAAGAATGATCCCTGCGTACCACCAGAAGAGATGTAGTTGTGAGATTTAATGGCATCTGTTGCGATTTTATCGGCTGTGATGGAGCCTGCCAAAATTTGATTACCAGTAATAGTATCGGTTTTAATACTTCCACCATCTATGATAGTTTCTTTATCGAGTATGTAAGTACCAGGTTCATTTGAAATAGAATCAACCTCTTCCAACATAATGCAATCTACCCATACATTAAAAGTTTGAGGCACATTAGAACTTGTTGGTTTCCCCCAGATAAGAGGAACTACAGACCAGTATAATCCAGTTGCATTATCTGCGACTTTTATTGCACAAACAGCTCGTTGCCAATCCGTACTTAGATTAACATAAGTGGAACTTCCTGGTAATCTTCTCGGATCAATGTGAGATAGATAAAGTCCATTTGTTTTAGTGTTTGGGGTATCATGTCCCTGAATATCTATCATGAACATTCCCGTAGTAGAATCTGATTTTACATAACAAGAAAGTATGTATTGTTTACCTGCTTGTATTTTTACACAACCGTAATTATTTGCAGAACTTCCTAAATACAATGGAGTTGTATTTGAATTTAAATTTGCAGTAGTATAACTAATTTTAAGAGATTTATTCCCTTTATAAGATACTGAACTATCAATGCCGACAGAAGTTACTCCATTATCTTTTGCGTAACATATGGCATTTTCCTGTGAAGCAACATTTTCAAAACTAGAGTAATCTAAATTATACAGATTCTTTCTACCATCTCCCTTAGCAGTATTCATGAATGTTACAACACCATCAAGATTAATGTTTGCTGATACAAGATTCATTAATCTATCAGTAATTTCAAAATTACTTGCACTTGTCCCGCTTTTGACAATCCAACTGAACTTATTAGCCGCTTGTTGAGCAATAGAAGTGGCATTTTCCAAATCATCATCTACGTCTTGTGGATTAGGAGTCCAATCTGAACATATTTTACCTGTTTCTAACTGCATATTATAAAAATAATATATACCAGTTGCCTTAAACAAGATTGAAAGATCAGTTCCAGTAGCAGTAAAAGAAGTGTATTGTCTGACCCAAGTTGCGGAAGAAGTCAATTCTTCCCCCATAATTGTAATGGAAGAGGAATTGGTGTTTTTAAGATATAAACTAAATGTATAATCTTTCCCAGATGTCATGATATTTTTTAAAACAAATGGAACAGAAGTATCTGTAATTGTTAATTTCGCACATTCGATTGAATTTCCATTTAAATCTATGTCTGTAACTTTTTCTATTGTATTTGCCGTTATTATCGCCTCCTTCTTGATTGACCTATTTAGTTTTTTGCATAAAAATAAGACCCCCCTCCCAAGGTCTTGTGTGGTTGTTAACTAAATTCTGCTTTAGCTAACTTAAATCAAGTTCACTCTGCCAGAGTAATCCTTACCATCTGTTGTTACAATATTGTGATTTGCATTTTTATTACCAAATCCAGTAACGTAATAAAGGCAACCGCTACCGTATACAGATGCGTTTTCTTCCGATAATTCAAATCCTGTCTCTCCGCTAAATTCACATCCAAAAAACTGTACATTAGTTAACATATCATTAGCACTGTCAAGACCTGTAGCTGTTCTATAAGCCAGCGTTTTTAGCTTAACATTGTTATCCATCCCCGACAAAAATCTGCAATTTGTGAATGTTATTTCTCTGTTTTTTTGCGATTTTAAAATGTTATGCACGGTAAAAGTATTACCTTTTTTATAGTTTGTACCAGTCTTTGTTCCATCAAAAACAACATCTTCAAATTTCCAATTGGCACCGTCCCCAGTCCCGGCTCCGTAAACGGTAGAATAATATGTATTTTCACCACGAATTATACAATGTTTAATTCTCCGATCATATCCTTTTGATTCTCTGGCAAAATCGTCGTGAATAGCATATCTAGTGTTTTCTCCAATTATAGAAAGATTCTCGATGCCAGAGGTTTCTTTAAAATTCAAAGCTGATATATTTTGGTTTTTTGAATCTAGTCTACATTCCAGTATAACGTTTTCACGGTTTCCAATTCCTACAATAGTTGCCCAGTTCGGGACGGTCACCCCTATAGCGGACGAATCAGTTATATCTAATCCGTCAGCTAAATTATACGTACCCTCTTTCAAACAGATAATATATCTATTTAATTCAGTGTTATCTTTAATACTACTTATTGCTTCTTGCAGCGTTTCAAAATTACAATCACTAGCACCAACAGTAATTTCATTTTCTTTTATCTTTAATATACTAATTACTTTGTCACATATTTGTGTATCATCTATACATTCATTTTTTATCTTGTATTTTCTTTCAATTAATGGTGATTCGTAAATCTTACTAGGTTCTGTACCTTTTTCTAGCATTACTTGCTTATCAAAATATACGTTTGCCATCGATAATCTAATATATCTAGCATTTATTGCAGTCTTGAATGTTTTCACGTCTGCCCCCGAAATATATTTTCTACCTGCATCGTATTGAATAACCAATGCATTGGGCATAGTTTCATAATTTCCATCAGAAAATATAGAAAATACATAATCCGTATTTGGTTCGATCTTTACGTAATCGTCTATGGCTGTAAAACTATCATTATATCTATCACTTCCACTTGAAGCTGAATAATATTTCCCTCTTGTATAATTTTCAAAAGCTAAAATATTTCGTGAAGCTGTTACATCAATACATTCCTCTAATTCTTCCTTCAGTGAACCAATTTCTTGTCCAACTACAGCCGCATCCGCAGCCTTTCCAGTTTTAGTCAAGGTTGTGTCTGTCGTTGTATCAATTCCATTTACTGATTCTTGTAGTGTATTGACTTCGGATTTTAAAGCTTGATAGTCCTCCGCAGATTCTAAAGTTTTAAATAAAGTCGCCTTACTAACCTGTCGTACCTTACCCGAATCGTTTACAAATATATTATCTACAGATGCGCTTATATCTACATCTGTAAGAGCTTTTGTATTATTCATATAATTTCCTCCATATTCAATAAATAATTTTATAACCCATTTACCCAATCTATACAGGCAATTAAGCCGAACACAGTTACAGTTGTGCTACTATAATTACTCCCAACTGCTTTTGCATATACACTAATGACATCTCCAACTGCGCATTCTAAATCAAATGAAACACATTCAACAGTAGAAGAAGTGATAGTGGTAGAGTTTGCGGAATCTCCATTTTTATATAAAGAGACTGTTGGAGATCCGCTTGAAAAACTACTTTTTGCAACAGCAGGGATTTTAAATCTATATGTACCAGCTCTTTTAATTGTAATAGAAATTTTAGTGTCGGTCATTGTAGTAGATGTAATATTCATACCTGTCCAATTAGCAATAACAGGAGTGTCTCCAGCAATAATTGTGTTTGGTAACCCACTTCCAGAACTAGATCCACTACTTGAACCTGTATATGTTCCCGTTACTCCAAAAATAGATATGCCAGATTTAATGTTACTTGCTACTAATTTAGAATCACCTTTAATTGTTTGAGTTCCAGAAAGATATTTTCCACTTGAAATAGTTTTATCTGTAGTTCCTGGAGTAATCGTTTGAGCTGCTTGATTAGGAATAGTTCCTGTTAATTTCCTGCCATTCACATATGCTGTTTTACCGCTACGGATATCAGAAGCTGAAGCAGTAGCATCTGTCGTGTCAGTACCGCTTGTAGTCGTTCCAGCCTCGCAAGTTCCTGTCTGTCCTAAAATAGTTACACCTTTTTTAATGTTTGCGGGAATAATCTTTGCCTTTTCTGCGTCAGCAATTTTTACTGTTCCAGCCCCACTATGATAGCCTGTTGGAATGGTATAACTGCCATCTTTTGTACTGATCGTTCCAGCTACATTTCCATTATTTTTCATAGTGCCCTGAATGCGTCCTTGATTCGTGACAATATAGGTACCTGCAAGCACATTGGCTGCACTTGCGGTAACTTGAGAAACGTCTTTCCATTTTTCGTTATATGCCTTCATTGCTTGCTCAAATTGCGCTGCCGTATAAGACAGCTTATAATTCGCCATTAATTAATCACCTCCGCTATCATGTTATTGATTTGTTGACCTGTGTATTTTTTTGTATAATTTTCAGTTGCTGTTAAGGTATTTCCATTCTTATCTTGTAATGTGTCTCCATTTGCATCGGTTAAAGCAACTTCAGATGTCATAGAAGAATCACCAAAACCATAATCTATAAAATCTAAAGTATTACTATTTCTGATAAGATTCCTTGCTCCAATATTAGAAAAGTCTTCTCGTTTTGCATAAGTTTTCCGTACTTCAGTTTTAAATCCTTCGGAATCTTGCTCTAGTTTTGAACATTTCTCACTAAGTTGTTGTACTTGTTCTCCATTGTTGTTCACGCCTGTTTCAACGTTAGAAACACGAGAAGTGATACCGTTCAAATTAACAATCAACTCAGATACTTTAGAATTGATATATGTTTGTCTGCCCGTGATTGTACCTTGATAACAGTTCATCTTTGTGCATTGTTTATAAGCTGATAATGTAGCACCAAAATAATAGTTACATACATTATTAGAAGAATTTATAATAATTTCTATAGAGTTCCATCCTTCTTGAAATGTCATAACTACGGGATTTGAACCAGCCGTTCCAGCACTACCAATCGCACCACCATTCACATAGATATTGTAAGTATCCTTAAAAGTAGCAGTAGTTGTCCATTTTACTGATTCGCTAAAATACACAAAAGTCAGAGCATAAAATACCAACGGATCATTTGTCACAGAAAATGTTAATCCGTCTTGCAATTTATCATCTTCGTATAGCAAAGTTTGCGCTGCTACAATATCTTTCGATGCAAACATTTCCATAACTGCTTTGTCTTTGTAACTATCTGCGAACACACTCTTTTGATAGGCAGACACAAGCCATTTGTTTAACCCTTCATTAGAATTAGCCAATTTATTGTTAATTACTTCAAGATCGGTACTGTACTTATCTTGAGATACTTTATTTGTAATCTCTTTTGCTTGCTTATCTACTGTAGATTGCAATTCTGTTACAGTCGTTTGAGTGCCCTTCAAAGAATCGGTAATATCCTTCAATTTGTTTTCATTGCTATCAAATCGTTGATCTAGGTCTTCGGGAGCAGCTGACCATCCTGATGCAGATTGTCCTTTTTCAAGTTTAATATCCCACAAATGAATAGTATAAGCATCTGTTCCGTTCGAATATTGATTAACTCTAAGTTTATATTTAGTTGTTTTAGGGGCAGTAAAAACAGCATATCCTTTTGACATATCCAAAAAAGTATTAGTGTCGTCACTTACAAGCCACAACCCCACCAATTTTTCCGATGGAGTATGTCCACCTGTGTCATGTTTGGTTGCCCAATTACTATCGGTTTTTGCTTGTAATGTGTATTTTTGATTTGCACTTAGATCAATAGAGGTAATGATTTTAGGATATGTTGAATAATCGTCTGTTTTTGAACCAATACGCTCCAGCGGATTTGATTCTCTATAAGAAGATGTGTTCAGTAATAAGTTTCTGCCATCGCCAGCATCAATGATGTCATACAGTTTTGAAATGGTAGTAGTATCATAGTAAGAATCATCTAATGAAATTGCCTTAAATACAATTAAAGTAGTAGAATCTGTAAATAATTCACTAGATTTAGACAATGTCAAAATATTGTTTGACCCAATTGTTATACCAGATGTACCGTTGTTTACATCAACAAAAGTAGACCCACCATCAGCACTGTATTGCCATTTACCAAAAACAAGATTTTGCAATGATGGAGTAATCGTAATTAAATCTGGAGAAAATGTCTCTCCGCCATCTGTTGATTTAAAAAACATAGAAGATGGAGTAATAGATATAGATTTTGTGCCCTCTCCTCGTTGTCCATTTGTTCCTTGCAGAGCACATGTCCATGTTAAAACTTTTGAAAATGTTAAGCTATTTACATGAATATTTACAGTTATTTTCCCAGATAGGGTAGATAGTTGAGAATTTGAATTCGTAGAGATCGTGATAGAATTTTTAGATTGTGTTATATCAATTACTTGTTCTGTATTTTCTACATCATATGTATAATCAGTCACAATAGAAGATCCATTATATACAATGATATCTGATTGAAATGTTTGTTCTGCTACTGTATAACGTTGACTATTGGTAGAAAAAGAAATATTTTCATTGCTTAAAATAACGGTATAAGCATCTTGCCCACTCTCGCCAGGGTCGCCTAAAATCTTAGTCCATTGATAATCTGCTGGATTATCTGACTCTTCGGTAGATTCTTTATTATATGCAACACCAATATAAATTGCACCAGTAGAATCATCAGTCATGCCAGTGCCATGTTCATCTTGTGCATATTTTATCCACGTATATAAAACTTTACCGTCCTCACCTTGTTCTCCTTGTTTTATAAACATAAAGTCTAATACATTACTGTCTATAATCATTTTCTCACCTGCCTTTAAACATCAACGCTACATTTGATTTGTGCATTTTTATCAATTAATAGTTCTATTTCTTTTCCAGTTCCACATTTTGTCCAATTAGAATCAATGTATTTTTTGTACCAAGTATAACCTTTTGCGTCAATTACTGTAGACCCTTTGTATACAATACATGTGCATACAGTAGAAATAGATATATTTTGTAAATTTCCATATAAACTGTTTCCAGATTCATCCACAAGTTGGGTATTATTTTCATCTGTTAAAAAATAATTCTCTGATGCACCGCATTCGAACAAAGTTCCTTTACTACTAGATATTGTAACTGTATATGCGTCAGAGCCATCAATCACTTTATATAATGTCATTACATCATATAGTGCCGTATCAACACATTCAACTTTCAAAACGATTGTCTTTCTGGTTTTCATAAAAGAAGAAGGAATAGTAATGGATGTTTTATCTTGTGAGACATAAGTTGTATTTTCAACACCGTCAATATACCATTTACTAATAGCTGCGCCATTTTTTACATCAGCAACAATTGTAATTGAATCAGGAGTGATAATATCGTTTGTTTCTGTAAAAACTTGCTGTCCAGATAATTCTATAGATGGTACTTTTAAGCTAATTGAAGACATGTCGTTTCTTAATGACTTAATGTCATTAGAATTCGATTCCGTTTTATTATTGAGGTCTGAAATATCTGTTGTAATTCCAGAAATTGTTTCTTTGTATTTTTCACCCCATAAATTTCCATTTCCATCATATATCTGATGAATACCAATACCGCCATATTCATTTGGTTCTATAACATTGAACCCAAGTTTTTCCTTTTCGATTGTAGAATCTTTTAACATATTGTTAACAATCAACCCATCTGTAATCGCATTTGCCGTGATCCCTTGGGATGTTAGTATTGTTGCGCCATTTTCATCTTTAATGATCAATGAAGGATTTTCGCCTGTTCCATACCCAATCTGGATTCCAACTTCATTTTTAGAATTTAAAAATTGCAAGGTATTTCCTGAGAAAACGAGGTTTCCATTTTCGGATAAAATTCTCATTTTATCAGAAAGAGTAATATCACCAGCAACCAGATCAGAAACTGTAATATTGTTTGCTACAAGATTAGAAATCCATGCTTCATCAATTTTGGTATTTTTAGCATTTAAGTTAATGAAAAACCCTGTTTCAGTTGAAGAAGTACCAATCAAAGCACTATTTATTTTGGCTACATCCGCTAAAAGATGTTGTACATCTATAGAGGTTGATTTGATATATTCGGAATTAATATATTTAGAGAAAAGAGTGTTAAATTGTGCATCATTGCCTATCAGTTGATCAACTTTAATTGTTTTATAATTTAAATAATCGCCAACGGCACCAATAACCGTACCGTTTGAAACGCTATTGTTTACACCATTTTTAAAAGCAGAAGTATTCATCATCCATTGCAACATATTTGACATATTTGACATATACTCAACAGAATCTTTAGCATTTCCAGTTCCAAGGGAAATACTATTTTTCAAATCATTGACAGCGTCTTCAAACAAATATGTAAAGTCATTTACTCCTGTTAAGTGGTTTAACATATTTGTATATGTAACTTCAATTTCAGAGTTTTTTGTACAAGGATTGTATGCAATGGTAAATAATCTTAATTTAACAGCATAATCATCTCTAACTCCTACAAAAATGAAATTCCCAATATCAAATTTATCGTGCCAACCTTGATTGTTATCTTTTGTATTTGCATATTCATTTAAAGATAAAAGATTATCCAAAGAAGTAGTAAATTGATATTGTGGGGAAGAGGTTTGTTTAATTCGATCCAAACCATCTTGATATAATTCTTCTTTATGTTCAAATGTTGTAACGGCATCATCCAAAGAAGTTGAAAGGATATTATTATTTGTATAATCACCCATACGAATAATATTTTGAACAGCAATATATTCTGTGTCAGTAAGTCCGAATTGAGAATGATTCATTGCCGCCTGTTCATTCATAGAAGTAACTTTGGCTTGATAATTATCTTGTGTTTTTGTTAATTCATCTACCTGAGTATTTAATTCTTTTAGTTTGTATAACAAAGTACCTTCAGTGTTTTCATCCCCAAGATATCCCTTATATTTAACAAATTCGTTATGGAAAACGTTATAAGATTCTTCATCTTTCACCCCAGATGCATTCTTTTCTTCATCTGTCATATCATTCCAGTCTTTCTGGTATTTTGCCAAAATTACAAGAATTTGTTTATTAAATTCATCACGTTTTCCTTCAAGTTCCTTGATTCCATACAAATCCCAGTTAGTTTCCCATTCTTCGTTATAATCCTTTTTTTTATCTTCAGGAACTTGATAATTTTCAATTGCAATTTTAATATTAGGAATAACGTATTCTTTTAATTCAAAATACGTGTAGTAACCACTTTCTTCCTGTTTTAAGAGATTCATATATCTTTCGTGATCAATTTCGCCAGAAGAAGTAGTCCAAGGTTTATAAACACGATTCTGAATATCGTCTGGTTTATCCCATTTCACATAATTCCCATTGAAATCTTTCTCGTGGTCGTCTCTTGTGTCAGCTCCTACTTGTAATGTAGTCATCATCTGTTCATACATCTTCAAAGTTTTCTCAAGAGTTTCTTTGTCCATAGTTTTATATTGATCAACATTACAACCATCAACTGGCACACGATATGTAATTTCATCTATTTCTGCCTGAAGTTTAGCAACTTGTTTGGCATTATCAATATATTCTTTTCGATTATCTTTGCGCCACTTAATCCATTTTTTTATCTTGTCGATTGTTTCTTGCTTAAAGTAATCCGTTGTCAAATAATAATCAAGATCATAAATTTCTCGATTACCATAATTTACGGCACGAATATCTAAATTTTCATCACCCTCGACAGTTAAACAATTATATAGGGTGTCATTCTGCGCAGTTTGTTTAATCGAGTTTAAAACATTTCTCCATCCAATAAAAATATTAGTTATCATACCAATATTTTCTTTAGAATAAACACTTACAGTTCTTTTAATTGTATCAAAATAAAAAATACATTGTACGGTATTTGCCACAGTAGTATTTAAAAAAGCATATACATTTGTATTTTCTGCTTCAAAAGAATATTTTTCATTTGCCAACACAGGATCAATATATCCAAGCGTCCATCCTGGAACAAAATCTAAAACAAGATGCATAAGAGATAATTGATGGTTTTTCTCATTACAAAAAGTAATATATTCTTTTGCGAACCCAAGATCATCAACATTGTTATCAGCCAACATTTCCATTGAATCCGTTGTACCTTTATTGAAGTAGATACCTTTCATATCTTTGTCTTCAAAAGATTTCTCGTCAGAATATGCCTCAAGCATTTTGTATTCATACCTACCATCGTTAGCTATCGTTGGTTCTTGTAATTGAAAATAATCAAGATTTTCAAGATATAAAACCATATGATCTTTTAAACGATTGTATCCATTAGATTCAATTAATTGCCCATCAATATCAATATATCGATCAACAGATAAAGTTAATTTATTGAAGTCTTTAAGATTCCTCTCATACCTAATATCATTAACTTGTTTACCATTTAGTTCGCAAATTGGCGTTCGATCAGGCTTGCATAAATAAATTTTAGCGTCATGCATAATCATATAAGATCACCCACTCTCTTGATAGGTACGTCATATTCAAATGTTAAAGTACAGCTTCCAGAGACGGTAATCACATTAGCTCCATCGACCAAACTTAGCCATGTAATTGATTCTGCATCTGTCCAACCAATATCTTCATAATCAATAACACCAGAAACAGTATTATCAGTCACCATGCAATATCGACAATCTAAACAAACAGATAGTCCAGAGTTACTTTTTACAGACATAGATTGATTCGTTGTTTTGTTCGTAATGGTAATTCCTTGAGAACCAGAAGAAGATATTGTTATTTTTGGATAAATAATATACTCTGAGTCGTCAGAATCAACTGTTAAGTTAATTGATTGTGAACCAGACACATTATATGATTGTTTAAAATTCTTCCATACAAAAGGAGTATCTGAGACAAAACTACATTTCACTCCATCTAGTTTGCCAAGTTTACATGTGATTAATTTCCATCCAACATCTTGGAACATGCCCTTATAAACAACAGTTGCTTTATCATCTGCGATTCCTGTTAACCTCTGGGGCAAAGTAGGAGATGTCAACCATTTATTAATCTTTCGCTGTTCTGCATTTGTGATTCCAGATCCATCTTGTTTTACTAGATAGAAGTCATATGTGCTCTCATCAGAATACATAGCACCATAATGATTTGCTTCCTGCCTGAGTAACGTCTTTTCTCCTTTTACGATTTCTCGTGTAAAACCATTAATGTCATTTGGGGTATCGAAGGTAACTACTATTAATGGAGTACCAAGTATTGTGTCTGTAGATTGTCCATTATATTCAAATGACAACATATATAATTTCTCCTTTCTAATAAATTTTTGTATAAAAATAACAGGCAAGAGTGCGTATTTCTACGCATCTCCAAACCTGTTTCTTCCTTATTATATAAGGTTTTAAACTGGACGTTTTCTTCCAAAGGCTTTTGTTACATCCTGAATAACTTTCTGTGAAGTGTATTGATATGCTTCATCAATAATTCTTTGAAGTTGTTGTGATGTAACCCCTTCAGGAATGTTAATATTTCCAATTGCTTCACCAAAGTTGACAGCAATATCCATATTACCAAATTTGTCCATAGTCATTCCGTTTAGTGTATGCCCATTTGCTAAGGCATTTAATACCTTATCTTGTCTTATTTTATTTGCCAGATTAACAACATCGACCGTAGCAACTTCCTCACCTACTGCTAGAGAAGCAAGACCATCATCTCCGTTCTTATGCACAGATTTAACTAATCCACCTTTAGCATAACCAGGTAATTTATCAGTCGTTGCACCAATTGTACTTGGATCATCTACGCCATAATGATGTAAAATATTGCGGATCGTACTATCAATCTTATCGCTTTCAGATGTTATTGTTCCAGATAAAGAAGTAAACGTCTCTTCAATCTTATCAACAGAAGAAGATAATTCTTTACAGTATTTCTCATAATCATCATTCAGGTGTGTGCTTAACTTATCAAGTCCATCAATCTGAATACTGTAGATATGTTCTTTAATTGTATCGTTAAGACTATCTTGCTTTTCTTGGAGTTCTGCTTCAAGACGACGCTTTTCCGCTTTGGCTTCAGCCGTGTTAACTCCCTCGAGAGCACGTTGTTTGCTTTTAAGAATTTGGATTTCCTTATTAGAAGATTTCAATTGCTTATCGTACTCATAATACGATTTTGTCATATTCAAGCAATCACGGTATGCATCTATAGTTTTGTTAATCGCATCTAGTTTCTGCTTTGCGTTATTCTTCAGAATAGTTGTCACATTATCTTCAGCAGACTTAATACTCTTAACTGCGTCTGCAATATCTTGATCGCTCTTCTGAATTGCATCAGCCCATTCTGTATCAGAATATTCATCACGATGCTCAGCCATTTTGGCACGTTCTTGCATCAATTGATTCAATTCTTCTTTTTCAGATTTGACATTAGCAATATTTGTTGCAATGGCAGCAGTACCATAATCAGTTAGATTTCCGTCATCATCAAACATTGCATCTTCATCAATCAGAGAAGATATCGTTGTAAGTGAATTTTGTAAATTCTGAGCCGCTTTAATAGCACGTTCAAAGCCACGATAATAAATATCGTCACGCATACTATTTTTAAGTTCTTCGTTAGAAGTTCTTAAATCATCTGCGCTACCTTTACAAGCATTGATTTCATTTTGCATCTGCATCCATTCTTGAGAACCATATTTAATAGAACCATCGTTCAATTTGTTATTTAGGTTCTCTTGCATTTTTGCAGCTTCTTCATCAATGATCTGTGCTTGTCTCTCATTGGCATCGATCTGATTCTGGTAATCAGCACTATCAAGGTCTTGACCTTTTGATTGTTTCAACTTGGCGGCAGAAGAAGCATTGCTACTATTTGTGGCTTCCATATTAGCTTTCGCATCATAATATGCTTTAATATTAGCCTGAGATTGCACAGCAGCATTTGTCTGTTCAGCAGCCCAATCCGCAGCAGCATCATTTGCATTTTTGTTTGCTGTCGCCAAAGCATTTGTAGCGTCCGCCTCTTTTTGTTTAGCTTGCGCCAATTTATTAGAAGCGTCTTTTGCTTTTTTGACTTGCGCATTATATGCTTTGAGCTGTTTTAATAAAGTCTTATCTTTGATTCCTTTTAAAGAAACCTCTTTTCCAGACTTGATTGCGTTTTTCTGAGAGTTAGATAATTTCTTAGCCCGTTTGGTCTTAAGAATATTATTACCCTTGGTTTTAACTGCACTATCAGCTTTATTCTTATTAGCTTGTGCATTTTCACGTTCTTTCTGATATTTAGCTTGGTTCTTACTAGCTTCTCTTACGGCAGTCTGACTATTTTCATACTGTTCTTTCTTATTTTGAACCTGTCTGTTCAACACATCATTCTGGTATGCGTAAGCAGGTTGACCTGCATAATTGCTGGCAATTGCTTGAGAATCTTGCACATTTTTCAGATATACCTGTGCATCATATAATGCACTGTTAGCATTTGATAGATTTGCACTTGTCTTAGCAGCAGAAGATTTTGCAGACTTTGTACTCTTAACCGCTTTATTATAAGCAGTAGCTTTTTTCTTCGCAGACCCTTTGAGTCCCTTAGTAGAGATTGTCTTACCTGCTTTAATACTCTTGTTAAGAGATGCTTTCTTTTTCTTAGATAATCCAGACTTACTAACTGCTTTTGTAGCAGATTTCGCCTTAGACTTCTGACTCTTTGTCGCTTTTGAAACTTTCTTTTGTGCTGTTTTATTAGCAGAAGAAGCACGACTCTGAGTAGATTTTGCAGAAGAAACATTAGATTGTGCTTCAGATAACTGATCGTTTGAAGTTTGAACTAATCGTGCAACACCAGACTCTCCAGTAGATGCAGCAGAAGAACGATTAGATAATGTATCATAGGAGTTTTGTAAGTTTTCAATTGCTTTCTGCGCCTTTTCAGTAGGCATATTCAACCATTGATTGAATAAATCACGTTGAGTATTCTTTAACTGTTGAGCAGCAGAATTGCATTTAATGTAATTCTCCCATAAATTCTGATAGGACTCCACAGCAGAACGCATGTTATCATTTTTGATAGTATTGATATTCATACTACCGTTACGTACACGTTCAAAGTATGTCCGTAATCGTTTCTGATTCTTTTTCTTAGAACTGTTCTTCGTCTTAGGAACTGTCTTAATTGCCTTACTTGCAAAAGAACTTGCCTCAGATTTATATTTCTTAGCTGCTTGCTGATTTACAGAAATTTCTTTGCCTGTTGATTTATATTGATTCCAAAGTGCGCTTTGCTTAGCTTCTGGTTTCACATAATCATTGATCATATTAGCAAATTTTTCTGTAGCAGTAGCAGCTCGATCAATAGCGATTGCAATGAAGTCAAATTGTTTACCCATATTGTCAAGCAATGTAGCAAATTTTGACTTTTTCTTTGTACTCTTATCTGTAGCTTTGCTGTCCTTCTTCTTAGAATCCGTATTCTTTTTCGTTGCTTCCGTATTCTTTTTAGTAGATTCTGTATGCTTTTTGGTAGAGGAAGAACCTGATGAATGTTTTCTATATCCAGAAGCAGCGCCACCTTGGAACGCACCACTACCAGTAACACGATGTCCAGAAGCAAAAGCAGTGCCATGAGCAAATGCTGACATACCGCCTTTAATAGAAGCACGACTATTTGTAGATCCTTTTGAAAGTAAATCCGCTGTCTGCTGATGATTAAAAACTATATCTCCTCTACGTATATCAGTGAACTCCGCACCGTTATCTCCCGTAGTAAACCATTTGTTGCCACGGACGACTAATTCTGGCGCAACCTCCCCTGTTAAAGATAATCCAGAGAATTTAGCGCCTAATGTTCCACTCGCTAACGCACGTCTACTATTTGTGATTCTTGGTATAGTACCATGAGCAAAAGCAGCAGTACCGTGTGCAACGCCACCCCCTTTAGATGGCTTGCCACTCTGGCTATAATTTACAGATACATTAACAGATTTATCATGTAAGCCATTGATCGCTGATTTTGCAGCTTCGACAGCAGGTAATCCACTTGTATTGATAGTAACTTTTGGAGTTGGATGCATCTTACCTAGTGCATTTAATTTCCCCTTAATACTACTAATTTTAGATGAAGCACTATCTTTTACTTTGACAGTAATTTTCTTGTTTTTCAGTTTCTTTAAAGCACTAGCAATCTTTTTAATGACAGAAGACGCATTGCCTTTTGCTTTAATAGAAATGCTCTTAGATTTTAACTTCTTGAGAGATTTAGAAATAGAAGAAATGGTTTTCTTTGCATTGCCCTTAACCTTAATAGAAATGCTTTTGGATTTCATGCTAGATAAAGATTTCTTGATAGAAGAAATTGTCTTTTTAGCATTACCTTTAACATTTACTTTAACAGTAGTAGCGTCTGATTTACTTGAAGTGGTGTCAGACTTGCTTTGTTTGCTACTTTTACCACTTGAAGTGCTTGATTGTTTAGGTGCTGTATATGCACCTTGTCCTGTTTGATCAATCGCATTACCTAAGTAATTATTCTTGACCATACTGCTTGTAGATTTTTGAGAAACTTTACCGTTTTTACCAATGCCGTATTGTGTCTTAATTTGCGTTACATGCTCATCTTCAACACTATCCACTGCTTTTTGTGCTTCCTCTGCACCTTTTTTAGCTCCAGAAGCATCAGCGGTATATGTGGTTTTCTTTTCTTTTGGAACTTTATCTGTCTCAGATTTAGTTTCTTTCGCTTTCTTTTTAGCATCAGAATTATCACCAAGAATTTTAAGTGTCTCAGGATCAAGATAATCTTGAAGCATATCCAATAAATCTTCACGTTTTTGCTCAATTTGTAAACCAATTTTAATCTTTTCTTCACCAGAGGCAGAGTTATATTGCTTTACAAGATTCTGAATGTCGTTCTGAATGTCATTGGCTTGTGTTTCGATGTTAACAGGGATTTTAATTCCTTTTGTTAATCCTTCTTTACCAACATCTTTACCACCAGTAAGTTTAGCTTGGATTTCAGCAGAAGCTTCTAACTGTGTCTTAACAGCTTTTTGTTTTGCTTCGGTATCTCCATTTAAATCAGCAGCCTTGTACTGGTCTTTTGCTTCTTTGATTTGTGATTGCAGGGAAGAAATATTGACCTCAAAATCAATAACCTTTGTCCACGTATCAGGAATTTCCTTACCAGCTTCTTTTGCTTGATCAATTTGTTGTCGCCAAGCCTCAATACGCTGTCCTTCTTCGTCCCCTGCGGTTCCACCATTTTTCTGCCATGTTTCAGCCCAACCATCAAGTTTGTTTTTAGCTTCTTCATACTGTTTTGTAAGAGAGCTGAAATTGACATCAAATCCATATGTTTTCAGATTATTAAGTAAAGCTTCAAATGGTTCCACGCCCATACCAAATTTCTTGGCAGCAGAAGCAGTAGAATCAATATTGATTTTCCATTTCTGAGTTTTCTTATCAAAGTCAGCCAGAGCTTTACCAGAGTCATTTGTTTTTGTTTTCAGATCATCAAAGAAAGTGTATACACCAGAATTGTCTTCGGTGAAATATTTCTTCAGATTATCATAATTCTCTTTAAAGTTCTTTGCATCCGTTTTGCCAGTTGGTGACATCATTCCTGCAAATGTTTTGAACTGATCCGTACCAACTTTACCTTGATCATACTCTTCTTTAGTTTGCTTCATTCCAGAAACAAGAGTATTATAAGCAGAATCATCATCATCTGTACCAAGTGCTGCTTTATATCCTTCTACAGTATAAGAAGCAGAAGCGGCAGAACTATTTAACATTTTTAGACGTTCTTTTAACTGATCTACAGAACCAGTAAATATATTTGTCTTATCCGTAACAATATCGAATGCATTTGATAAGTCATTTAAATTCAAAGAATCTGTAAACTTAGAGATATCTTGATTCTTAAATGTGTCATTTAATGTTTCCTGCATTTTGGCAATATCTTTACCAGTAGATGATAAGACGTTATCTTTGTCATCAAGCTTGATACCAAGAGTTAATGCCAATGTGTCTTTATCAATACCAGTAGATTTTTGTAACGCAGCAAACTGATCATTGACATTTTGTTGCCATTTATTGGCATTCATTTTCCCATTAGCTTGTGTTTTCTGGAAGTCTTTGATTTGGTCTTGTACGTCTTTGTTCTGAGTAAGTTTTTTAGTAAGATTTTCAACAGTCTTTTCTTGTTTATCAAGATAATCCGTGTCTAACATTTTAGATGGATCAATGTCCATATTTGAAATAAAATTAGACGCAAATGTTTTTGTTGTTTGATCCAATTTATCATAACCATCAACTGCCTGAGAGATATTAGATAAAGTGTTTTTCCTAAAGCTATCAGAGTATTTCTGTAATTGATCATAATTTGTCTTTGAAGCCGCTAACAATTTCTTAAGATTCTTTGTATCATTCTTTCCGATAAATCCTTCAGAATTAAAAGTATCTGCATTATTAGCAAGCTCTTGGATTTGTTTAGATGTTAATTTACTAACATCAACTTTTTCTTTCCCAAGAATTTTGGCAGCCTGTTTTTGAAAATCTGTACTAGAATACAAAGATTGTCTAACAGACGCTTCGTTTACGGTTAATCCGTCTTTAGCAAGATTTTTTGCAGATCTAAAAGTATATGGTAAAGAACGTTTTAAGTTTGTACCAAGACTTTCGTCAGCGAATGTACTTCCGTATAATGATTTCTGTGCCTTTAATGCCATAGAATCATTCTGGATACTTACATTCTTTTTACTAGCAATATCTTTCTTGCTTTGATCTGCTAATGTTTGATATTTGTCAATCGTATCTTGAATAGCAGTGTTGTTATTAATTAAAGCTTCACCCTCTGAATTATATCCAGTAACAAGGTCTCCATTTAACTTCACTAATTCTTTTTTGATTGCTAAATATCTTTCATATTGACTTGTTGACAATCCGATATTTTCATTCGTATTAGAGTCAACACCAGAAGATAAAGTATTGAATTCTTCCTGTAATTTCTTAGCCTGCTTAACCTTGTTATTATTTTTATCAATCTTCTTATTGTATTTATCAAGATTTTTCTGACCTGCGTTCAATTCATCTTTTCGCTGACTCTGTATATTAGAATGAATTGCTTTAATTCCTTCAAACGCAGCAAGCACAGCTAGAAGAGGAAGATAAGATTTAAGTGTTGCACCAAGACCAGATAATACAGATTTTATGCTTGATCCTAATGATTTAATGCCAGATTTTGCTTTTTCGACACCATTTGATACACCAGTTCTAAATGTTTCCCCAAGTTTAGATGCACTTGAATTTACATTATCAAGATTAACTTGTCCAAGATCTGAAACAACTTCTTTTGTAGCTTGAGCTTCGGAAGAGACTTTGGAAATGTCAGATGTATCTGTTTTTTTGGCAGAAGTATTTTTGATACTATCTTTCCATGTTTGAATAGACTCAAAAGCATCATTTTCATTGAAATGTTTATTGCTAGTTGATTTTCCAATGTCTCTAACAACATCTTCGATGGCATCTTCTGACAATTTATACTTTTGTAATTTTTGAATTAATTCTTCTGAACTTGTTTCGCCATTAAAAGATTTGACAATCTTATCATATACTGGGTTAGTAATATTTCGTTGATTTTGGTTAAGAGAGTTTAATTGTTTTATTACATTTACCAGATTACCAATATCTTTAAGTGACAAAAGTGGTTAAATAATATATTAATTGCGTTTTAATATATACAATGGTATAATTTGGTTAAATGGTAATAAAAGGAGTATAAATAATGAGTCTAATAAAATGTATGGAATGTGGAAAGGAATATTCTGCTAGGGCACATGCTTGTCCAAATTGCGGTTGTCCGACATGGGATACAATAAACAAGTTATATCAAGAAGAACAAGTTGTGAATATTTGTAATAAAATGTATGATGTATCAGAAATTGTGTCCAATATTAACAATAATATTAGTGATCAAGTTTCTGTTGAGTTATTGTCAAATATGACTGGCTTTACCTGTGGTGAAGTGGCATATATATATCTTGAAATAAAAGAAGGCAATTTTTTACCTTGGGACACAAATAAATATGGCAGTCTTACAAATCCAAAATACCAAGAGAAAATCAATCGTAGAAATGAACAAATTGCCAAGCAGAGAGAAAATCTTCCTCATTGCCCAAACTGCAACAGTACCAATATCAAAAGAATTACCACTGGCTCCCGTATGTTAAGCGGTTTAACATTTGGTATTCTAAGTTCTAATATTGGTAAAACATATCAATGTAATAAATGCAAATATAAATGGTAGGAGTACGCAAATGAATTTAAACAAAGGACATGCCTTGATTGCTGTTCTATCAATTTGTTTATCATTTAGTGTTGGAACTAATATCAAAACTAGCGAAGAACATAAAAAAATAAGGTCAAAATACGAAGATGTAAAAGGTTCTTATGATGATATTTATTCACGTTATTATGATCTTTCCAAAGAGAATGATAAAATACAAGAAGATTTGAGTCGTTCTAGTGGAGAATATAATGATCTATGGTATAAATATACGTCACTAATTGACAAATACGATAAGTTAAAAGCAAAATATAAAAAGGTAGCAAAACCGAAAAAATCTACATCAAAGAAATCATCTAGCTCAAACAATACCAGTTCATCATCAAATAATTCGTCTTCTTCAGACTCCGATAATTCTTCATCCGCAAGTTATACAGTTTACATAACAGATTATGGGCAAAAGTATCATGCGGCTGGTTGTAGATATCTTAAAAAGAGTTCGATATCAATCTCTAAATCTGAAGCAGAACAACGTGGATACACAGCTTGCTCGCACTGCCACCCGTAGTGCAAGAAATACCTATAAATGCAATAATTGTGGATATAAATGGTAGGGTAGAAGTATATAATAAAAGAGAGGACATTCGATCCTCTCTTATTTATTTACTTATTAAAATCTAAATAATATTTTTCTAACTTTGTAAAGTCGCAACAGGTATAGTTCAATGCATGATCTTTATTACATCCAATATCATAAACCTGTTTTGCGCGTTGCCTAATTTGATCTTGGTGAGAGACGCAGAAGCGATACTCTGTTCTTAATAATCTAGCATATTGTTCATTAGCTTTTGCAATTTCTCCAAAATCCTTTCGAACCAATACAGAATCAAAAGCAGGAAACATAAATGAAAATCTGATAGTTGAAATAATTTTACCCTTACTATATATAGGCATATTAGTTCTTTGTTTGCGATTCATATGTGAAATTGGAGCATAGTATTGAATGTCGTTAACATTGAATACTACACCACATACAAATTTGTTATTGCTTTCATAAGACACATTTGGTATTTGGTGATCAATTTTCTTTAAGTAATCTATATAGTCTTTATCTACGTCGTAAAACCCTAGCATAATAACCTCTCAAATATAATGATAATATAAAAGAGCGAAGTCCTTGGAACTCCGCTCAATGCATTAAAATTCACATTTACGGTAGTGAGACACCAGCATTAAAATTCACATTTACGGTAGTGAGACACCAGCATTATATATGAAATCTTCCGATTTCTTTAAAATCATTATAATAAAATTATATTAATTTGTCAAGAGGAATCCGATAGTTTAATTTGGTTTCATTACGTTTTATATCTTACCAAATACATCAAGTAAAGAATTATTCTACCTTTAGCTTACTTTATGAATTATGACTTTCTGTAATCCGTTAATTACTTTATTAGACCATTGTATTGGAATAACATTATTTAACGCTTCATCTGATGAAATGATTCTACGATTCTTTCTTGATAAAATTTCTTTATCTAATTTCTTGTATTTCATATACACTTTTCTATACATATTAGATTCTATTTACGCAATAAATCAGCTTATCACAACAAATTATTGACAAAATAATATCTCTGTATTAATATAAAAATATCCCATATAACTTATTTATCGTCAAGTTATACGGTTAAGTTTACAAGAAATGCAACGAGTTATCTTCCAAGTTCGTCATTGCATTTCCAAAGGATCTACAGTCTATTAGTTACCGTAAGTGGTTCCTAATAGACTGTTTTTTATTATGGATATTAGCCGAGTGCAAAAGTTCACTCGGTTAATTTAACTAATCTTCTCTTCAAGTTCTTCAATTCGTTTTGACATATATGCTTTCTGTCCACCACTAACTCTTTTTTCGAGCGTTGTGCGATCAAGAATAACCTGCTCTTTTAATTTTCTAATGTTATAACAATCTCCAACATTAGAAATATCTTCGGATGCTAAGCGATCATGAAGCTGTTGTAATCCTTTTTCAACAGATTTATATCTTGAAATGCGTTTTACAGATTCATATTTATATTCGGAATCAACATATTCTTTGAACTCTGCATATAATTTTTTGATTTCTCCAACGTCTGCTGTTCTGAATGTTTTAATTGTACGTTTTGGGCTAAATTTTAATTCATTGGTAATATATTCCTCATCAATATTTGGAGAGTCGGCAATAAATGCTCCATGTTTTCTAATAGAAGGAATAACATCTTTTGCAAGCCACATCTGAAATTCTTTAGCAGTGTCATTGGACGCTTTCATCCCAAGTAAATAAAATAGAGTCTCAGGTATAAAATCATCCTTTCCACACTTGTGTGGAAAACCAAAACCTTCACAAAAGTTGTTAAACCTGTCCCACATAACATAGTTTTTACCACTCTTTTCTCTATTCCATCCAAAACCAATAGCTGTATCTTCGGCATTCATGGATACGCTACCATCTTTGTTTAAAATTGTTCGAATTGACATTCCATTATTTTCATTTACGAATTCCATAATTTCTAAATTATCTTTAGTGTTGATCATAATATTTTTTCTCCAGTTCTCTCAACTTTCTCACATTAACAGTTTAAATAGAGTAGAGCAGTGGATGCGTATGAAAGTTGAGGAGAAAATGAAGTTCCGCTCGGCAGTTAATTACTCTGCCTGTCCACTGCTCAATATAATAAAGAACGGTCATGAGTCGTTCTCATTACCAAAATAAGTTCATTACATTGGTTAATATATGCATTAAATTAGCATTTGACAACAGTGTACTTATAAAGACACAATTTGCCAAAATACCAATCGTCAAAAAACCTTATAAAATAAGGACTTTTTGATGGTCGTTTTTTACATAAAATTTGAATTTTAAGTTCCCTGCTTAGAGATACAATATCTCTGTACGCAAACGATGATAGCAGGTAAAACATCGACATTAATTTACACTTTTGGGCTATACATTACCAGACAATGATCATAAGGTCGTCATTATCTGTCAGGATCGGTAGTCTCTGAACATCCATTCTTATTAAAATATCTTAGCTACTGTGCCTTATCCCGAAGCACGTTTCTTATGCGGTAGTTTACCGATACTTTCCTATACGGTAAGAATGTGTGCGGCTGATTAGATACAATCATATAATACGATATGAATACCAAATTCTTAAACTATTCCGTCTATTGTCACCAATTCCGTTTCAGTTTTGATATCCTTTTTCGTTCCAGCAATTACTCCTGATACGTATATTTTAAAACCCCGTATCCTATATATTTGTCCAAAACACCATTTCTGTTTCTTCCTTATATATAGTAGGCTCACTGTCACCCTAATGATTTTGAGATAGGGTCAACCTAGGTTTTTAAAAAGTTTAATGCCAGCAAAGCCAGCGACAGCAGTTTTCAATAATCCAAAACTACTTACTAATTTATTAACTACATTAAGAACATTTGATAATAAAGTAATTCCTCCACCAAAAAGGTTTTTATCAACAAATGTTGTTGAGAGAGATTGGAATGAGTTTTTAAGATCTTCTGTTCGTCCTTCTAGGCTATTCTCATAAACCTTGTACTTTTTGTCTGTAGATCCAGTAGAATTTTCGGATACTTTCTCGTATTCTTGAGCTTTACCGTAATTGGTCATAAGTGTAATGAATTCATTCATATGATGTGTGCCAGCGAAAGACTGTGCGATTGCACGTTGAGACACGTCACTATAATTATTCCAATTGCCAGCAACTTCATCAAGAACATCACCAAAATTACGGAATTGATCTGTTTTGTCTCGCAGATTAATACCTTCTCCACGCAAAACAGTTTCCACGTTACTAAGATCTTCTCCGTTATTCTGGTAATCTTTTAATCTTGATAATTTAATATTACCCATACGTGCAAAAACAGCATTTAATCCAGTACCAACGGAACCCATACCTTCCTGAGTTACTTCACCGATTGTGGCTAAATACCCAAGCAATTTATCCATTGAGATTCCAGCAATTTTTGCTGTATTTGCAACTTCTGACATACCTTCTGCCAAACCACCAACATCAGTAGCAGAAGCCATATCTACAGAACTTAATTTATCTACGATTTTCAGGGTATCTTCGGCACTTGTAACACCATAACCTTTTCTCGCAGAAGTTAAATACTTTGTAGCATCTTCAGATGATAGTCCGCCAACCTTGCTCAGTTTAATAGAACTTTCGGCAAGCTTATTAGACTTTTCAACACTTTGCCCCTGTTTCATCCACTCAGTAGAAGAAGCAGCAACATCTGTACCAGTAGCCTTTAATTGATGCCCCATATCTGAATATGTTTTCATCAAATCTTTGGCTTTATCATTGGATACACCAGTAGCCATCTGAAGCTGAGTCATGGCACTATCTACATCATATGTATTTTGCACCATTTCCTGTGCTTTGTTCATACCAGATTGCAAGATACCATATGTTCCTACGAACTGAGAAATCTGACTAAATCCACGCTTAACTTCTGAAAACATTGAATTTCCAGTAAGTCCTTTCGCAGAAATTTCAGCCTGCATTTGCTTGAACTGTTGGTTAATACTTTGGGCTTCGCCTTTAGTTGTGGCATTCTCGGATTGTTTCGCAAGATTCTCTAATGCAGCTCCATATTCCTTAGCAGCTTTAGTATTATTCGTCATATAAGTTCTAATCTTATTTGCTTGAATACTACCTTCACCAGGATTAAGTGCCTTGCTCTGAGTTGCGTCGAGAATTTTCATCTCGTTGTTTAATTTTTTATATGATTGGATTACTTTCTCATTCTGCTTAATGATCGCACCCTGATTAGCAGTTGAAGGATTTGCTTGGTATTGAGTATGTAATTCCTGCAAACCTTTTACATTTTGTTTATATTCTTCAAAAGACTTATTCGCATTTTTGTATTCTTCACTACCACTGTAATACTTACTAAGTTTCTTTTGTTGTGCTGCCAAATTAGCATCATATGATTTATTTCCAAGATTCCTAGAAACATTTTGCACATAAGAATCTTTTTGTTCTTGTTCTTTAAGAGCTTGGTTAAACCAATTGTCATATTGTTTTTCTTGCTCTTTATGTTGTTTTTGTACTTGTTTCTCTATATCACTCTTTAATAATTTATTAGGTGAAGAGTTTAATAAAGATAAACTATTTGTAGCATTTTTATCATATTGTTCAAGTTTTGCATATGCGTCAATTAAAAGATCTCGATTTTCTGTAGTTCGATTCTTTTTAAAATTCCCATACATTCTATTGACTTCTTTACGTTGTTTTTCATAGTCAAGAACATCACTACCAAAGGCATTGTATTCTTTACTATTATTATCGACATACCCAGAAAATTGTTTTTGATATCTTCCAGATTTAGAAGCAAATCTCTTGGCTTGAATATCAGATTCAATTTTAGCAGCTTTCTCATTTAGTTTTTTCTGTTCTGCTTGATATTTTTTATCAGCTTTCTCTTGATCTTTTAATGCTTTATTTTTTGCTTTCTCTTGTTCTTTAAGAGCTTTGTCTGCATATTGATATGCAGTTGATGTTGAAACATCTTCTTCCTTTGCAATCTGTTTTGTAACATTAGCCATCTCTTTAGCTTGAGCTTTTGCACGTTTAATAAGACCTTTATCAATAGATGTTTCTCCGTTAGAATAGAATGTCCCAGAAGCATGTTTCATCTGTTTTTGTATTGCAGATTTACTATATTGTACATATGATTTTGCCTGAGTATTTGCCTGTCTTTTAATTTGATTCTTAAGTGTTGCATTTGTTGATCCGCTTGTACCAATAGTCGGATTGATATGCACATCTCTGTCTTTTATAAGATCAGCCAACTGAGACTCAACTTCACCTTTATCAAGTATTGCGTTAATGACGGCTTGAAAATCCATTCATTCACTCCTTTCATGAATTTACGCATAATAAAAAGAGCCTATAAATTTATAGACTCTTCAAGTTACGATATATGATTAACAGATGGTCAAGGAATCGAACCTCGATCTCTGGTTTTGGAGACCAGTATAATACCGTTATACCAACCATCCGTGATAGCAATGATCAATTACTTGTTACTTATTGTTTAATTAATCGCTGTCAAACATGGTTTCAGCATCCATGTACCAGTAGGGAAGTCATAAAGATGTGATAAAACATATTCATGTGCTTCGATGACTGAACCAACATTTACCTCTGTATGTATAACTATTCCTCCGCCATACATACTCCATTCGGCACAAATAAGTGTATAGTAATTTTTTCTATTCTCTATCATCATAACATCATCTCCTACTATATAAGTGGTGTTACATCATAGATTTTGTCGTGTAATTGATCATTGCGAGTTTTAGTATATCATAGAAATATATTATATGTATACTGGTATATTCTTCCAGTTCTATAAATCAGACAAAGAACCTTGTTTTCCTTCTTTAATACCGTCTTTTGTAAAGTATTTTCCGAAGTCATCTTCCGCAGATGAATCATTGTAAATACCGACCAATTCTGTAGAAGACCATCCAAAAAATTCTTTTATAACGTCAATCGGAATATTTTTCTTTGCAAAAGCAGTACAAGTATAATGTCTCATACAATGGTAGTAGAAGTCTACGTCTAACATCTCTGAAAATTCAGCTGTCCATTTGTCAAGATTGGATCTACGATGCCAGCCATTTTTATCTTTCGTTACAAAGACATCATCAATGTTAACTCCAAGTTCTTTGCGTTGTTTATCCCATAAATCAATGTACTTTTTAACATCAACAAGGATAAATTTGTTTAACTGCTTACCTAATTTACCACGACCCTTAGTACGAATCTTTGGCGTTTTATATAAAGCACCGTCAAATTCAAGAGCATCATCAGTAAAATAAGACATTTTCATCTGAATAATTTCAGATTTTCTCATTCCAGAATAAGCAGCAATAGCGATAGCACACGCTTTTTCATACTTCTCTTGTTCGACAAGAGTTTTTAATAAGTCATCAACTTTTTCATCTGGCAGAATAGTTTTTTCACGTACTGCCTCATTTGCAGGATTCTCAATCTTATTTACAATTTTTCTGAATCCTTCAAATTCCTCTTCCTCATCTAACATATTTTCGATATAATCAGATAAAGAAGAAAGACATGATTTAACACGTCTTGTTCGTTTAGGACTCCATCCCCATACGTTAATTGCATGATTTTGAAATTTAGCAATATCACGTTTGGTTAATTTTGCGAAATCCTTATTTTTATTATGTTCCAGATTCCAACACCAGAAAATATCTAAGTCATTGCGATAACCTTTGATTGTACTCTGCGCACGATCAACAGAAGCAAGGTAATCTAACCACTCCTTGCCTAAATCTTTGTTATCTTGATTGACCAATGCTAGTTTTTCTGGAGATGTAATCTTGTTATATACCGTAAATCTAGCCAACGGTAAAACCTCCTATTTTTGCAGAATAAAAACACCACAATATATAGCACTCGCGCATAAACAACAAGCCATATATTGTGGTTAAAAAATATAAAATCATAGTTTCATGTTGTGATTTTTAATCAGATTTGCTTAAGACAAATTTTTTAGATATGTTATTTATCCTTTTGAGACAAATATTGTTTAAGAACATCACTCTGATATGTCTCTGGAATATCAATTCCATAAGAAATATTTTCAATTACTGAGGAATCTGTTTCTGCTTTAATCCACATATTTAAAGAATTACAATATGTAGTATTATACGAAACAAGTGTCATGGCAGCAGTAATCAATTTCTGAATATCTTCTACAGAATAATATTTGCATGGCTGTCCGTCCGCATGATATTCTAATGCGGTTTGACCTGCTGAAATTTTTGTTTGCAATCCAAAGATATTAAGTTGATCTTTTTCTGTTAAGCTAAAATGATAAGTTCCATCAGACATTTTTACATCTACACCAGCATAAATCGTCTCTTCACATTTATCGGAAATCTCTTTTAGCTTTAAAGATTTTATATTTTCTAAAACATCAGGGTTTAGATAATTTAAATACTTCGATGGGTTCGATTTTACATCTTCAATGTTAATGTCTGTCGCAGATTCTACGATCTCTGTATAATCATATTCAAAATATTCTTCAGGCTCTCCTTGTTCATAACTCTGATCTGTTTTCTTTTCTTCGTTTAAACAGATAAAAATATAATATTTGTCCTCAGATTCAGAAACCTTGACAGTAGGTTGCTGATCCGAAAATCGTGCTTTTATCATATATCTTCACCACTTTCTTACTTATATTCATTACTTTAGCTACCTTATATTTACGAATAATTCCAAAACTATTAACGGTCGTCATAAAGGGTGCGCCCCTCTTCCCTCTAAAGAGGGAATTCACCCCTAGACGACCTATTTTAATCGGCAGCGCAGAAACCCCAGCTCGCCCAGGCAAGCCCGTTCCAGCAAGCCAAGTAAGCAAAGCCCGCAGAGGAACTACCACCGAGATTACCGCCTTGGCAATATGCTCTTGTACCAGAGGTTGAGGTTCCTCCTGAATACATTCGATCGGCAAAACCTTGTTGGTCACTCGTCCCTTGAGAACAAGGATACCAAGCGCCAGTGTCTACGTTAACATTGATATCTCCAATCCAATAGTCATTTCCTTTTCCGTCAGAACTAGCAGGAACATTTCCAATTAATGTATAATTTTTCTTAATATCTGCTTCGGTTGTAGTATGTTTTACTCCATGAGGAGCAACATATACATCTTTACTGTAATCGGCTTTTAATACCATTACTGCATTAGAAGCGACCATATAACATCCGTTAGAGTATTCCCTACCTTGAATACGATATGGGTATTTTGCGTTTGTATTCGATACCATAGAACCATCGTGCTTCCCAATGACTTTATCTGTAGTACCTGAGTACCATCCCATTGTTGATAAATATACAGGGGAAGTTACAGTATCTGATAATGTAACTTGAGTAGTTGTAAATCCTTGGTCTTCAGAAATATCTAAATATACAGCTTTATTGCTATCATCCAGCGAGTCAATTCTTGTAATTTTTGCCTTATTGACATATTTGTGTATATTAGATTGTCCACGATCTGCATTGGCGGCTCCATTATTTAACCCTGCATATCCAATAGATACTGTTGATCCAATGATCAAATTATTCGCTTGTGCATTTGTAACAGGGAAATAAGTTGCCTTTTCAGATCTTTCAACAGAAGCACTATATTGAAAAGAGTAGTTCGTACACCCAGTAAATAATTTTTGTGAATTTTTAGTTGCTCCTTTAATCATAATAAAAATCATCTGAAAAGTATTTCTTTCTACTCCAGAACCCCAATACCCAGTACCTTTTTTCTGATAATTAGTAATCATATTTTGATAACTTTGGAAGTTTTCTGGTTTTCCGTCTGGTAATGAATGTAGTAAACCATCGTCACCTAAGCTTGAAACATATTTACTTCCAATACACCAAGGAAGTACCGTGCCGTCAGCTTGGACACATTCGCTCCAAGGGTGTAACACAATATCTGTTCTCAGTGGATGGGGCATGTCTGAAATTGTTACATCAATATACCCCTCTTCTGTATTTGTCTCAAAATTATAATAGAAACTTGGCTGAATAACGCCAACATCGACATTACCTGTTGTTGTATACCCGTCCTCTCCCTCGATAGCAGTAGGATAAGCAGTACCGTCTGCATTTCTTTTATAATTGCAGTTGTACCATTCAAAAAGAGAGTGCTCTCCGTTTAAATAATCATCTTTTCCTTCAATTGTATCTGTGCTTGGTTCGTATTGTAATCCTGTGTTATCTAATAATTTTGTACCTTCACAAGTAGGATTCTTGGCAAATGTATAAAATCTGGTTCTATAAATCTTTCCAGTTCTACGCAAGTCAAAGAAATCCCCAACAGTTTTGCGTGTGGGGGTATTATGTAACACATCATATAATACGGATTTGTCTACTTTATTTTGTTCAGATTTTTCTAAAATCGTTTGAAGTTGATCAATTAATGATTTATTGTTTTTTATATAAGTAACCAATTCGCTAAATTGATCTAAAGTCTCATCGTCACTGTCAGCAATATTATTTAATTTTGTTTGAAGATCATTAATTAACTTTTTTAATGAATTATATTTAGTCGTTGCATCACTTGTAGTTTCTGCACCAATAGATGATGCTGTAACTGGATTATCCTGTAAGTATTTTTTAATGATGGCATTTACATCTGAACTAGATGCTCCACCATATTTAGAAATCATTTTTCTAATCACGGCAATAGTAGTTGTATCTATCATAATTCACCTCCTACCCATTTGTGATTTTCTTCATCATAAAAAAACACATCCAATGTATCAATACATGTGAACGTGCTTCCGTTTTTTATAGATAAGCCATCTGATGTTTCCTTAATTGGTTTTTTATCAGTTGACAAACCTTCTAATTGTACTTTAATTAAATTTGGTCGATCACCAATATGTGAAGTAGTTACCATTTAACACCTCGTCTAGTAAATAAAAGTAAAATTTGATTGTTACAATACAGATCATATTGATCTGATAAATTTATTTAAATCTTTTTGCAAATGCCTGTTCAGCATATTGTTGAGCCTTTTGCTCTGTACGTTGCCAGAATCCAGAAGTTAATACAATACCAGATCCCCCAGATTCCGCTTCTGAGAAGACGTGAGGAGTAGAATAAGTTCCAGTATCGTAATTGTATCCCTGATCAAGATATACCGTAGCACTAACAGAATCTCCGCCACCAACGACACCAGTTGTTCTTGTAGAGTTTTTCATCTGGTACGTTCTTACATATCCACCTTGCTCTGGCGGTATTGGTTCTCCACCTGCATAAGAAGCAGTAAGCTCTTGATTGGCAGTTAAGAATGTTTTACTTTCAGCTTCACTTACGGCATCACGCATTGCATTCTGGATTTGTCTCCATAATCCAGCCATTGCACCCATGTTCCCCATGAGATCACCTTACTTTCTGTCAATAGAAACTACATTATTATTGACTGCATCAGCAGCACCCTGTTTAATTGCTTCCAGTGTATCAATTCTATTTTTCTGGAAATCATCAGATTCAACGACAGCTTTTGTAATATCTTCGGCAGTAAAGTCAAAACCATGCTCTGCAAAATACTGCATCATCTTCTGAGTTACCTCTGGATCAGCCTTTGCAAACACTTCATTGATATATTCAAGAGCAGGTGCTAAAGCCACGACAGATTCTACTAAATCGTCAACACCTTCAACCTTAAAATTCACATCTTTACTGTCAAGTTTAATATCGACTGCACTTGCAACTAACTGCTGTTTAATATAATCGCATTTCTCGTCAATTGCAGCTAACATATCTTTAAGCTGCACTTTGTTAATATCATGTTCGTCAACAAATGCGTCAACATCAATATCTGAGGCAAGTGCGTATAGTTCCTCAATACCAATGTTTTCTAAATCCACGTTTCCATAGAATTTGATAATATTCATCTTGATTCCCATAAGTTTACTTAACGGATCATAGTCCATGCTAGATACCCCATTCTCATCCTGAGTTACTGGGAAAGCAGAAGCGACAACAGCCTCAACGAAATCATTTGCCTCAAATCTATTTAAAGACCCATCTTCATAATGTCTTGTTTCAAAAGCGATTTTACCCATAAAATTATCTCTCCATTTCTCTATTTAACTTCTCAATCAATTCAGATACATGATATCTGTAATTGACTTTTAATTTTCGACTATTAACAATGATTGGATTGAATTTTTTTAAATCCTTTTCGTTGAATGATTTTTTATCTATAGAAGCAATCATCCTGTCAAAATCATTGATGTGTTGAAAATATGTAGTTTCCATGTTATCTTTCTTTCTAAAATTAAATAAAAACCCTGCGATCATATTTCTGTAACCAACAAATTCTCTTAAACCTTTAATCTGATGATAATGAATCACGCCATTTTCTTCTTTGGTACGTTCAAAAGAAATAGAAGAAGTGCCAACGCTTTTCAATTCTAATGCATACATAAAAGGAGAGGAGAATAAGAAACAATCACAAGGATTTTTACTTGAAAATCTTAAATTACTACAACCACCAAAAGATTGTGCTTGATCTTTTAAACGATAGTAGAATACATCTGAAGGAATACTGGCTTTCCAATTTTCTTCAAATCTCTTACCAACATTCTTTGCCAACCTATTCACCTACCTGATATTTGTCATTAATATATTTTCTATAATCCACAAACAATTTGTGAGTATCTTTTTTTAAATACCAGAATGCTAAAATATCGCATCTGTTTGACGGATATACAAAACATGGCTGAATGCCATGTTCAATATAATATTTAACTTGAGATAAACTTGTAATTGGAATCAATTCTTCTCGACCATATTTTGCTATCAATGAATCTAAATTTTTATTATTTGTTTCCAACAATCTACCTTCTTTCACAATTCGTAAAAAAATAGGGAAGAAAATAAAACCAAATAATCATATTAAGCTTATTTTCTTCCCCGTAAAATTTAAATTTAAATAAAACTATAATATGATCATCAAAAATAAATGAAATTTATATGCTAAAATTCCATCTCTGTATATGACAACACGTTATTTTTAATTGTAATAACATAAGTTGCATTTGCTTTTACTGTCAAATTTGCAGTAATTCCTTTTGGATGTGTTAGTACAGTAGGCGTATCACCACTAACGAATGTAAATGTATAAATCGAATTAAGTACATCATTCCCACCTAACGTATATGATAAAGATGTAATTTCTGATAGTGAATACATTGTGTTTGGATCAAGCGTAATGTTTGGATTACTACCTGAAATTACCACAACATCATTAGAAATGTTTACGCTCATATCCGATGATCCATCATATTCTTGCCCGTTGATTTTTAAAATGCCTGGCGATTTTGCCTTGAAATTTTTACATTTAATTTTCTGTAAACTTTCACCACATCCAATTATAATGACATCATCTTGTGCTAATTGAGATGTCTCATTAACTTCTAATATATTTTTTCCATCCATTAATTAATTGTTGTCTTTCATAAAGATACGGAGATGTATATTACGAAAAATCTCCGTATAATGCATCTCCGTTTTCGTCAACCAGTTGAATACCATTTTCGTCTAACAGATAATATATCGTTAGGCTTTCACTAGGGAGTCACAGACTTGATCTGGTAGATATCTACAAATTCATCATCTGCATCTGTCATCAGGTCAAATGTGATCTTCAGCGTAATAGGATCACCCTCGGCTGCGAAAGCTAATTCGATATTTCTCTGAGGAGTAGCTTTATAGCAAGTGATATGTAATGGTGTTACAACTCCCTGCTCAGATTTCTGGTTGATTTCTGCATCAACTCTGAAATCAGCTAATTCCTGATTGTCATTAATCTTAACTAACTGAAGTGTATCGTCAGTTACGATATAAGATACATCGTATTTCTTACCAGCAACGATATTGCTATCTGTTGTAGCTGTAAATACTTTTGTGGCTACCTCTCCTTCGATCTTTGTTCCACCAACATCACCTTTTTCATAAACGAATAAAGTTCCTGCTTTTGGATCTTCTGGTAATGTAAGCTTTCCTGCTTCTGTAGCAGTGATCGTCTTCATTTCTGCACGATCTCCACCTTCTGTGATTGTACCATTACCAAAGATAGAGAATAACTCAAATGGATATACCTGAATTTCTGATTCAAGTGTTCCTTCCATTGGGTTAGCAAATGTTACAGCATCTCTACCTCTCTTTTTAGCTTTTACAGAATCTGCTGTAATATTTAATGTTACTGTATTTGCATAATCAACTCTTAAAGCCTTTTTGCTTGTAGCTAAGTTAGTTAACTCAAATACACCGCAGTCACGGCTTGCATATTTCTTACTAGCTGCCATTTTGTCACATCCTTTCATTAGAATTTTTAAATTTTAGTATTAAAAAAAGACCCATAAAAACAGGTCTTATTTTTCATCTTTGAGGTTTTTTAAATATGAATCTTCTTTAAAGTCACTACCTTCAGTTCCCCAGACACTGGCATTGAGAGCCATGATTTTATAATTTCTATCAATTAAGATTCTTTGAAAATTATCATATAGTTGAGGAATTGTTAATTGCCCTACGTTAGTAAAATTAATACTTGGGTGGTACGCACATACGACAGAGATAATATTTCCGATATCATATTTAGGATCTTGTTTATCTAAGTTTTTTCCACGAGTACGTTTAGCTTTTGCCTTATCACGTCTACGCTGCATTTGGATAACAACAGGATCTTTTTGTTTTGATAATTCTTCGGATACTGTGCGTTCATTGTTGATATTTGAAATTTGCATCAGGATATGTAATACATCATCAAAGATTTCTCGATCAATAACCCCGACAACCTGTGATTCGATTTCTCCAGTTTCTTTGTCCTTATGTGTTTTTAAGATCTCAAATCTTTTTTCTCTTAATTTATACACAACATCTTCGACAAAATAAAAACAAAATGCTCTCACATAAATTCGTATAACATCTGTGTTTTCTGATACCAAATCAAATAATTTAACATCTGTTCGTTCTTCATAAGGTAACGCCAAAAAAGCATCATATTTATCTGGCAGGAGAGCAGAGTAGTAGCTATCTACTGTCAATGTCATATAACTAGCATATTGCATCCATAACCCTTCACCAATTCTCCTACGATCACTGATTTTAGGTGGCTGAATATGCCCAATTCCAACAGGTATTGGTTCGCTTGACAGTAGCTGTGAATAAGTAAGTTTTACGTCACTCACTTACGAAGCAACTCCATATTTATATCATCAATCCGATACACCATTGTCCTGCCATAAAAGTTAGTGTTCGGTTTAAAAGATTGTAATTGGCTTGTACGAGTATCTAATCTCATAGCCCCGATACCAAATGAGTCTTTTATTGATTCGTCAGTTAAGGCAAGATTGATTGCTTGGCAGATCATATCTAAACGATTGCCAGCGTATCCCTTTTTGCGCCATTCTGACTTTTCATCATCATCTAAATCAATTACATCTTTTCGGGCAACAACATTGATTACCAATGTGTAATCAAGAATAGATGAACTGGTATTTACATATGTTTCCATTAAAATCATTGATCTTGCATCTGTAATTGTTTCTTCCATATAAGGTGTATCCTTGCAATGACCAACGAGCGATACGTCTTTTAACTGTCCATTCAAGTTTTTTTTGATTCGACATCCAAACCAATTATCTTCATATGAATAATCGTCATCGTCTAAGACAGGCATTACTAAATTTGTTAAATCTTCATTTGTCAGAAAAATATTGCCTACAACGTCTTTAATAAGCCCAGATAGAACAAGAGGATTATCCATCATCTCATCAGTTTTCCTCATTCCATCCCTCCTAAATCAAACTCTCTACAGATACTTCGGTAGAAGCGGTAGAAGAAGTATTATCTTTTGCAGATAATTTCAAAGTAAAAGTTCGTCCAATTAACCCGGAATCAGAAATCAAAATAATCAAATTTGAACCAATTTCTTCTATATTCATAGAGTCTTTGAAATCACATTCAATATTCCATTGAGGTTCCTTGTCTACTGTATTACCATCGTTATCTTTAAAAGAAGCAGTAAATGTAGATTTTTTACCTATATAAACTTTCTTGTAACGATATTTAATAGTAGCAGTACAAGTCTGCTCAATAACAGGAGTGTCTGGGACATCTGGTTCCGTAGGTGTTGGATCAATAGGTTTTTCTTCAGGTTTTGTATCTGGTTCAAAATAATCAGCAACCCATACTTTTGTACCATTATCTAATGTGATGTACTTATCGGCTTCTGTGTTTCTACCAGCCTGTGCTAATGTGATATAACACAATCCTTTTGATCCATAATTATATGGAGTATTATCATTTTGGCTAACTTTATAGCATGTTGGGTTATCCATATTTTTGTCTAAGAAAATTCTCTTTGGAGAATCGAGTTTGACTGTTTCTTCATTACACTGCATTTTGAGCATATGTTGAGTTGATCCAACTCTCATATATTGTCCAGATTGTTCTCCACTGTTGTACTGTGTTGTATTTAAATCAATACACCACTGAGAACATAATTTACCACCTTCGTTTAGCCAATATATATTCATGTTACATTTCTGAAATATTCCACGACAATATAGATCATGAAAAATAAAAGAGTGTATGCACAAATAAATTCCATCGGATAACGTAACATAATCTCCAATTTCAAAACGATCATCATTTTCAATAGTTTCGATTGTAAGTTTCGTATGTGACTCATCAGTTGTTCTTACATCGAACACACGAGGAGATTTCACAAATGGCTCACCGTTTAGTAAGGCGTTATCTTCCCTATCTACTGCTAGATTATATAACGACTCTATCTGTAATCGTTTTGTACGTTTCATTTCTTCTCTTGGATTGGACTTTTGAAATTTTCTTGATAATTTGTATGAAGCCAATGGCATATCAATCACCATCCTTCATTTTTTGCAAAAGAGCACAAGATGTTAGAACACAAGAACGAACTTCTTTGTGCGTAGAAACGGTTTGTAAATGATAAAGATATGAAAGAATTTCAATAGAAATTTTACTATCTTTGTTTAACATAATTAGAAATCCATTTGTTAAAGCTATAAGATTTCCAATCTTTTTATTCAGCTCAATATTACTACAATGTTCTTCGTACAATGGCAGAACTGAATAAATTTTGCTTGTTAGAACATCTATGTATTCATCAATTTTTTGTACTGAAAGGGTTTTTATATATTCCATAATTACCCCCAGACTTTTTCATTAGCGTGATATCCGCTTCTTGTGACGTTCCAACTAATTTCGTCTTTCAACGTATTTAATGCATTGAGTTTGGCTTCCAGATTATTTTTTTCTGCGAATGTCTTGAAGTCTCCGTCTTGTAAATGAAGTTTCATTTGTAGAATATCAAATGTCTCTTTCTGTAAATACCCTATCAGAATATATTTTGCAAACATTAACTGTTCTCCATCTGTTAGAAGAGTAGAGAAAGACATATTTTCATCATCTCTTGTTGTGTCAATTGATGATCCTGCAATTTGCAGTTCTCCAGACGCATATTTGAAATAAGGTAAGAAAAATAAAATCATTGCTTTATCACCAGAAGAATCGTCCTTATCGTCTGAGTTCTGTATTGCGTCATCATAAATTGAATCTAATTCATATGACTTCATCAGTGCCAAAACCAACTCAATAATATCTGTATAAGGTGTTTTGTCCATATTACACCTCCGAATTACTTCGCAGATTCATCAACACTTCTTATATCCATTGCTAATCTTAAAATATCACATGGTTTCTTACAAACACGACCGATAGCACTTACTTTATTCATGTCTACATATTCATTGTTATTAATTTTCTTAACAAGTAAAGAGATAATAGATTCCTGAATAGATTCTGTAGTATTAGCCACCATGTCTGTAACATGATCAATATCAAATGATAAAATATTTTTGATTGTATCTAATGTTAAGAAGTTATTGTAATATTCATCTAAATAGTTATTATTAACAACATCTTTATCACAAATGAAAACAGCACCGTCCTCAATAAATGATCGGTCGTTGATAATAATATTCTGTAAGTCCTGATATGTAACAGTAATAGCACTTCCAAACTTGTCGATTGTAAATTCTTTGCCACCGCTTGGCTGTGTTTTGAGTACAACTGTACCATCAGTTAACGAAACAATTTTAATTGGCTTTAATGGATTGATGTCTGTATATTCTGATTCAGAAACAGAATCAAGAGATTCTTGCATTTCTTCATTTTTCTTTTCAATCTCAGTTTTTTCAGCCATTAAAATTTTCATATTTTCCATCATTTCTTGCATCTGTTTCTGCAACTGTGCGTTTGATTCCTGCAAGTCTTGATTCATTTTAACCAAATCATCTTTAGTACAATTAGAAGTTGATTTTCTAGTCGTAGATGTTTTAGCTGTTGTTTTGGTAGATTTAGTCTCTGCCATTTTTAATCGCTCCTTTATTCAAAAGAGAGGATCTGTTTTGACCCTCTCAACCATTTTGTTATATTAACTTAATTTAACAACTCCATGTTTTGCATTTGTGATAAGTCCTGTAGCCCATCCTTTATGTAATGAAGCATTCTGTGTTAAATTTCCATTAGCAAATTCGCTATCAGAAATATATAATCCTTCATCGTCAAATACAACCTGTACTAATTTCTGGAGTCCAGGAGATACAACATAGATGTATTTGTCATCAATTGCAAAATCATAATCAGCAGATGTGTAATCGATAGTCTGATTAATTGCCATTAATGGAATACCTTTGAATACTGGTAAGTATCCGATTGTATTATATGTTTCACCGAGACCCATCTTTAAATACTGATCTTCTGGTAAGATTTCACCTAATCCAATAGATGTACCAAAAGCGATTGCACGAGCACCACCGTTAGCAGCAGATACTCTTGCAGCTAATTTCTGGAATGTTGCACCAGAGAATCCTGTTGCTTTGAAGTTAGCTGTTCTTGTATCAAAAGATTTCTGCATTGTGTAAGCAATATCTACAGAAATTTCAGCTTCGATAGATAAGATTACTTTCATAGCATATTCAGCTAAAGAGTCTTCTCCAGTCATAACTCTATACAGATCAACCTGTGTTGTAATTGTATGGTTAACAGGAGTTAAAGTTTTCTCACCTGTGAACTGTTTCTGAGCATTTACATGTCTACGGCTGTTTCCGTTCACAGATACTTCAAATAAATCGTTAGATTTTAATTTGAATGTTGCAGAGTTTCCTCTACCAACAGTTGTTACATTTGCGACAGCTGCAAAATCTTCTGCTACAACATCAGGAATAACTGCATCAACCAGTTTGTTTACAACTGCGAAGAAAGCCCAGTTATATACAGGATGTGTTACTAACTGTGTAGATCCAACTAAGGACTCGTCCACATTAGCGAATTTTGCAATTTCAGCATGAGCAACTTTATCTACTAATTTTCTCTTGTCAGCCAGTGATGTATTTCTGCTAAAGATTTTAGATGTTGCAAAGTTTTCTTTTCTATAATGATTCACATATTCTTTGAATGCTGGAATCAGATCTCTGCCAGCAGATGTGGCAAATTCAATTTTTCTATAAGCCATTTCTTAAATCCCTCCTTTTATTATTAAGCTACGTTTGGTACTGCAATCAGTTCTACAGTTGGGACTCTTTCAGCACCAACAGAAACGTATTTCTTTCCTGTGATCTTGAATGTTAATAATCCATCAGTACCATCTGTTGAATATGTAGGCTTGCTGTCGCCAGCTTTGTAAATAACATATTTAGCGCCAGTTGCTTCTCCAGAGATTTCTGTCATTGCAATTTCGTCTCCGATTGAAGGCATATAAATATTGAAAGGCGTCCCTGCCTCAAATTTAATTGTTCTAGGATCAGATGTAATTCCTTTAAATACGTTTCCCATTCCGTCTGTCAGAGATGGTACGTCAGCGTTGTATACTAATCCGATTAAATCTTTTCCTTCTGTAGGAGCTGCTACCTTGAATGCGTTACGTGTTTCTCTATCTGTTGAAACTTCGCCAAGTGCAACAGCATATCCATTTTCAACTTCAGTTGTAGCCACACCAGTTTTTACATCGTTGTCCCCAGATGCAGCTGATCTTAAAATAAGAATATTAGTTGCCATTTTTGTCCTCCTTTTAGGTTTAATAGTTTTTCATTCTTTCCCAAATGTCTTCAGACTCAGGCTCTGTTTCAACTGCCTGAGTAGGGATTGAGTTTCTTAATAATTCTTTTTCTTGTCCGCCTTTTTCTTGCTGGATATCATAAGCAAATGCTTTTAAGCTATTTACATACCCATCAACAGTAGAAGCGTTGCACTGTAATCCTTTTTCTTTCCACTCAGTTAATTGCTTTGCGGATAATGTGCTAGATACACTGTTAAGAACAAGATTTACTGTTTTTGTAACATCTTCCATCTCTTTGTTATGTTTGAATTCACGAAGAGAAGCGTTTTCAATTCTCAATGCTTCATTTTCAGATTCTTTTTCTTTTAAAGCGGTTGCAAATTCAGCACATTTCTGGCTTAATTCATCGTAATCACAAGAGCTTTCAGTTTCTTCTGTGTCATTTTCCTGAATATCTGGATCACTGTTCTTGTCCACATCGTCAGAGTTTTCAACAACTTCATTACTATTTTCTTCAACTGCTTGACCATCACTTTCTGCATTTTCAACAGTCTCAGGAACTTCCTCTGTGGAATTCTCAATAACAATATTGCTTTCAACAACTTCTGTAGAATTTTCAATAATTTCTTTTTCTTCTGTATCTTTAATTTCTTTTTCGAGATCTTTTGAAGTTTCTGCCATTTCTTCCTCCTTCTCTGATTTATTTTTTTGCAATAAAATAGAGCCATCAGATTCTGGCTCCTCAATTGCATTTTTAACTAATTGTTTTTCAAATAGTTGTTTTGCTTTATTAAATTCTGGCTGCATCACATCATCTAATGTAATAGCAGTGAATTGTATAATTTTTGCTTGACACCCATCAACAGCAGGCTTAATTTTTGTATTACAAGCATCAGTTTTGCCGATTAATGTTACTCCAGTAAAAGAATATTGCAATATTTCCTCAACATTATTCTTTTGTAATTTAGAATCTAAGACATACATCTCAACCGAAACACCTTTAATACCACCATCTTTATAGAACACATCGACAATATGCTCGTAATATGTATTCCAAATGTATCCATCGACACATAAATATGTGGTAGCATTTTCTGTCTCATAAGAAATTTCTGGATTAAAAGGAATAAACCCAACTGCGATTTCCTGTGCTAGTGGACTGTGTTCATGTCCCCCAAAATCACCTTTACCATAATCACCGTTCTTGTTGTAATAAGCCAAAATAGGCTTACCAGCAATTGTATCAGCATATTTTTTCAACACATCCATACTCATGATGAAATTATGATCATTAATTTTGTCGGCACTATAAATGCGTAAATGCAATTTTGTGAACTGAGATTTCTCTACCTTTACTGGGTCTTCTTTCATTTCAACTGCGAACTTTAAAAGTTTTTTATCACTCATTTTCTATATCACCACCTTTTCTATATTGTTTTAATAATGATGCAGTACGATCATTATCAGAATAGAACCAGGTAGTTTCATCTTTTCCAAGAGGTGTAATACCATGTCTTGATAAAAATTCATAAACATCATTATCTTTAACTTTAATTGTTTTCTGTTTTATTGATAAAGGATTACGAATGAACATGTTACGCCTCCTTTTTATCTTCATTTGCACCGATATTTCTTGTCTGTTCTCCAGAATCGGTGATTTGATCATCTGATAATTTTGTTCGACCAGAAGATTTCTTATCTTCGCTTGACATCGTAGATGCTGTTTGAATAGGCGTAAAGCTTTGAGGAAATCCAAGTCCATGCATAAAATTCATCGTATTAGCTGCATCGGTAATTTGAATACCTCTTGAAGAGAATATAGCAGGGGTGATAATTCCTCTTTCCATATCTTCATTAGCTGCCTTTCTACGATCTTCTCGGTCAAACATTGTTCCAACAAATTTAATTTTGAATTTATATTTATCTGTGTTTTTATTGATATGATATTCACAGAATGATGCAAATTGAGGATATAATTTTTCCATTTTTGCAGAGATTGTCTGTTTATATAAATTGATAGACGATACGTTGTTACCGCCTTGTAGAATTGCATCTGCCATACCAGATTCACGAACCATGTTATTCATCTCTGTTTCTAATAAGTTTTTCTCTGAAGCAGAAGGGGAGAAGTCGAACATTTTAAAATTCTCCAATGGTGCAGCTTTAAAATCTACGGCAGATTTTGATCCAAGATTAGAACCAAGACTTTCTTTTACAGTTGCAATAAACTTACCGAGTTCTTCAGCGCTGATCGCAAAATCATCCACTTTGTTTCCCATTTTTCCATTTTGTAGGCGTGGGACAGAAGCAAAGATGACCTTATACGCCTCAAGTTCTTTTTTGGCTTCCTCAAGATCTTTGAACTTACTTAATTTGGAATAATCTAAAAACATGTCTAATACTGGTGGAACTGATCCTGCAAAATTGTTATTGTATTTAAATACCCAAGCATCATCAGGATGCATTTGCTGATAATATACCCATCGTCCATTATGTTTCGCTAAATTTGACCCATAAGTATTTTCAGATGATTGTAAAGCATTATTAAACATAGCTTTAAAGCATGGGGCATATCCATCAATATCGACACCGCTTTGAACAAAATAAGATAAGTTAAAAGAAAAGAGGTATCCAAGATATGAATCTGCGTCAATCATACAATATTCAGCAGGCAGTTCCTGTAAATATGCATGATCATCGAATTCACGAAGTGATGTATAGTATGTATCATAATTAGAAATATTGAACATAACTTTATTAAATTCTCTTTTAACATTAAAGCGATTAAAAAAATTAGTTACAACTTTATAATCTTTTTGAAATCTTTTTGAATGATAATCAGATGCCGTGATTGGTTTTCCGTCCAATGTGTAAGGAATTGGTTCCCAATCAAAATCTAATATAGAAGACGTAAAGTCTATAAGATGTCTGTATATAGAAATCGAATTGTAATATGAATATGAAAGCTGTCGCAATTCTTGTTCGAATTGATGAGGTGCTAAAACCATTCTTTCAATCTTTTCTCTTGGAAAAATTGCGCCTTTCATATTGACATTCTTCAATGTACTATTCAGCAATTGAGGAGACAAGAAGAATGATTGTCCAGCTGCACTTTGACTATTATATGCCCGAATAAATTCTGTAACATATGATTGTGTTTGTGCATCTGTTTTATTTTTTGTTGCCACATAGCACCTCCTTCCTGTAATTTTTAAACATATGTATATTCATTAAGTAAGTCATAACCATGACTTTTATTATTGTTAAATAATGTGTATCTATTTTCTTCTTCCCATTCATAAATAACAGATAATCCATAACAAAGAGAAGTAGCTCTATCTCTCTTTTGCCCCTTGACAATACGAACATATTGAACATTTCCATGTTCAGAATAATCCATCTTAATATTGCTTAATTCACTCTGCAAGATGTCATGCTCTACATGCTGTGCGTATTGTTCCGCAGTAATCTCTCCGTTTTTATACAGAGAGTCAACTTCTTCAGAAGTCGACAATAATTCAAGAGATCTATCTTCAAAACATGATTTCATATAAGGATAGAATGTTTTATGAAATTCATTTGACGCATGAACACCACGAATTAATGGAACTGCGTTATCAAGTAGAAATCCATCTTCATCATCGTCTTTTATCAATGGCGGATATTCTACTGTGTTTTTCGTTTTAGGATCTGTATATTCCCAACTTTCATAAAACATTGTTGGTAAACCTGCACCAACTCCGTTATCATCTATAACCAGTTTCTTTGTGTTAGGGAAATGTATATGAATGAGTTCTCTTAAGAAATCTCTTTGTTTATTCAAAGGTATACCATTCATGACTTTTGTATACACGACAGATTTTGTATAAGTACCATTTGGTCTCATTTTCAGTTTGATAACATGAGTACATGCGTTATCCGAATTCTTTTCATTAGATACAGCTACGTCATGGGTGATGACATAGATAGATTGAGATTTTCGAGGTTGATCTGATTCGCCATATTCAAGTTTTCTACAAGGCATTGTAAGTTCATATGGGTAATAACTTTCTCCGCTGGAACCAACGAAAATTCCCTCATATTCATAAGCGAATTTGTCTTTTGTCATAGAAGGTTTAGATAACTCTTGCTCAATGTCTTCCATATCAAAAAGACCAGCTTGTACACCAACTTGATAAGGGAAACAAATTGCAACATACCTCTTGTTCCCAGAGCACATTTGCTCAAAATGATATTTAAATCTCTTGTATAATCCGCTTGTTTTCAGATAGGCAGAAGAGATAAAAATAACTTTACCCTTTTCATTTTTGTGCCATTTTAAAGCATTTTGACGTTTGGTTTTTGTCATAGGAATCAAAATTGTTTCAATGATATCATCTTTAACCAGACGAGCTTCATCAATCAATAAATAATTAAAACGCCAGGAACGAGCAGATTCTCCACCACGATCTTGTGCAACAGTAATGGCACGAATTTCACCGCCACCATTAAATTCAACATAACAATCATCAGGAGAAGTATGAATTGGCATAACTATCTCTTTTGCGATAGTTCCATTCTTGATTAACTCACCCTTAATTTTCTGAATAATTACGTTTCTAGCCTGTTGGTTACTTCCTGAAGCAATTCCACATTTGACATTTGGATATAATATCGAGATGCAAATATAGAAGACGGCTACGATCCATGACTTACCGAGTCCACGACATGCAATCAATACTGACATTTGCCCTCTTGCCATTGCTCTCAATATAACTCTTTGAAAAGGAAAGAGTTCAATCCCTAAAATATCTGTTGCAAAATCATCGATGTAATACCGATAATAAGAAAAGAATTTTGTCCATGCTTCGTAATCTATGGTATCTTCTGAAGGATCTATATCTTGAACTCCCAATTCACTGGCTCTTTGAGCCATACGTTTGTTCACTTCATCGAAGTCTATATCTAAAATATCCATGATATTTACCTCTTACAGTGATTTTGTAATTGTACTCAAATAGTCAATTAATTCATCGACAGTATCTTTTTCCATCGGATGATATTCAGGAATCCAGTTATGACTTTCTACCATAGCACAAACTTTTGAGAAGCTACTTGCACCAACATCATTTACACTTCTGGTACTTTCGCTGAATTTGGCAGACTTCGACAGTGTGTCAAATGCCTCTCTGGCAGCCTTATACTTAGCGTCTGCCCCTGCGACGTTGTTCATCATATCATCAAAAGTCTTGTCCATCTGAAGCGACGCTTTTGCAATTTTCTTTGCGTAATCTCTATGATTTTCTGTAACGATTTTATAATCTCTTTCAAGTCCAAGATAATAATTGTCAAGATAATCTATATCTTCCTGCGTGTATTCCCCACGCCATTTCTGGCTATAGATTTTAGAAAAGGTTTTTTGAGAAGTATTAGAAGTTTGTTTCTCTTTCTTTTTTTGAATTGATTTTGTATTAGATTCTTCTAATTTTTCAGCGTATGTCCGATCTTCTGTATCGCTATCAGCATATGTTTCTTTTCTTAACTGTGGCAAACTTTGAATATTTTTCATATACAACTGAAAAATCTTTTGTCCGTAATCATCAACGTCCCCATTTAAAGATTGATTTTTTCTTGATAATTCGTCTCTTGCAGCATTGATATATTTGATATGAAATGGTTTATCGATTTGGCGTAAAACAGATTTGCATTTGTTTTTATCTAATCTGCCATCAGAATCTAATACGTTTTTGAATATACATTTTTTACACCAAGGTACTAGGTGGTCTGCGTGTAACGGTGAATTACTTGAATAAAACTGTCGTACAGAAATATCTTTATCGCAAGCTAAACATTTTTTCTTTTCACATTTACCTATTGTTCTCACCACCTTGTTAAGTAATAGAGAGTAGCACTGTGGCTACCCTCGTCATTTTACAAGTCCAGTAATTCTATCAATACACCTAACCCGACAAGCGTATCAATAACTGAATCTGTTTTAATTTGTTTTGAATCTAAATCACTGACATCACCAGTAGTAAAATCATCATCTTCATCATTATATCCATACAGAATAATATTTGAATCATCATAGAAATTTAACATAAATCCAACAACATTCTGTGTAATATCATTCTGATATAGATAAATAGAAGTTCCTTGTAAAGAGTCATTATGAAACTGATCATATAAAAATACTCTTAGACTTCCATCATCAAACATTTCTAAGCAATATAATGCATGATCTTTTTCCATGCTAATTTTTCTTGGAGCAAAATCTAACTCCGTCATTGCCAGTGATAATAAATGGCGGATAGTCATATCATCCGCCACAATATCTACGCACATATCACCGTCTTCCAACTGATCGTCGACTGTAAATAAAAGATCGATTTCGTCTTCGAAATCAATGATTTGTAGATCTTCATATTTGTTATATTTTTCTTTATACAAGAACTCACTTCCTTACTGTGCCGCTACAGCATCTTTTAAAGATTTAGCCGCTTTAAATTTTGGAGCTTTCTTAGCAGGTACTTCCATCATTTCACCTGTCTGTGGGTTTCTACATGTTCTTGCTGCACGTTCAACAACTTCAAATGTTCCTAATCCAGAAACACGAACTCCACCTTTTTCGATTGCTGTGGCAATTCCTTCAACAACACGATCTAATTCGATTTTTGCTTCTTTCTTTGTGATTCCGTTTGCTTCTGCGATAATTTCTACTAATTCTGTTCCTTTTAACATAATAATTTTCTCCTTTATTCTTTGTAATTTTATAGTTTTTAGTACGATTTCTCTAAGCCGAGAAGTCGAAATTGTTAATAATTTCTTATGGTTTTACGGTTACCCACTTTTGGGTACCCGTAAATATTTATAGAAATGGAGCAGAAGAAGTAATATCCTCTGCTCATAATAGGCAGTCTGTCCGACCTGTTTTGAGAGATTGATCCTAAAAAATGACTGCCGAATTGCTAATTTAACTGTATCTTGAATGATGCTGTATGTCCTTCACGTTCTGTAAACTCAAATAACTTGCAAGCACTCTTTGACCCTTTAAAAATACTGTCTGCATAAGGATCACTACCTACAAAGCTTGGACACACTAAAATTTCTTTATCGCATGTAATACCTTCACTTAGAGATTTTTCAAGCATTCCGTGGTAATGACCAACCAATAAGAAATCAATATCTTCGTTATAGATAGACTCCATATTTTGAATGGCGCTATCAATTCCTCTTAAAGTATGTCCATGCATTGCAACCATATTAAAGCAAGCGACAGGAATGTGAATACAATCAGATTCCAGATCAAGATGTACTTCAACACGATTATTGTTTGCCAAACATTCATTGATATAATTTCCAATAATATATTCAAAGTCTTCCGCACATAATTCAGAAGCTCTTGTTCCTATAGGTCGTGTTTGGCTATGGTTGCTTCGACCTACGCAATAATATTCAATTTCAACATATTTGGATAATTCATTTAAGAAATGTGAAATGATTTTTGAGATATCAACAACTGCCTTAACAACGGCAGAGTCATTGAGCTTAACGTCAGTAAGACGTAAGATACCTTGAATATCATCACCTAATGTGACGACTTTGAGTTTAGAAATGCCAAGTCTATGTATCAGTGCGATAGTTTGAGATAATAATTTCTGAAATCTTTCAATGCAAATCTCTGGAGAATATTTATTATTAATACTTTCAAATACTGCATTGTAATGGATATCTGCGATAGAAAGCACATATCCTTTAGATTTATCTTCAACTCTCAGAGGTTTGAAGTCTGGGTTTGGTAGCATCTGAATTGCTTCAGCCACATATTCATTGAACAACTCAAAACGACTTTCTTGGCGAGAAATACGATTTCTCTCTAAATTAACTGTCTGTAATTTCTGTCGTTCCTTACGAATTCTTTCATATAATAACTGATCTTCAGACTTTTCATCATTACCAGATTTCTGCTTACTGCGAAAATAGGCATCTCTAAATCTACCACCAAATGGAGTAGAAGAGGACTTACGAATTGTATCGCTTGCACATTGTATATGATATTTTTCTTTAATTTCCTGCCAGTCGATATCAACTACACCGTCAAGTTTTGAATCAATATCTGCACAGACAGCCTCATATGTTTCTGGAGTTAATCCGATTTTTGCTAATTCTTGTTCAAAATTAATACTGATAAATCTTCACTCCAATCTATTCTTCATCAGAAGGTAAACCTAGATCTAACTCTTCATTGATTTTTGTAGAGAATTGGAATTCTCCGTTTTCACCATCAACGTCTTTTAATAAGTCCTTAAAAGATACATTTCCATCTTCTGTTTCAATAACTCCTTTTTCTAAATCAATAAATCCAACAGCTTTAACTGTTGTTTTTGTAGTTTTTGTATATGACACTGATTTTTTTGCCATATTTATTCTCCTTTGCTCTGTTAAATTAATTTATGGTTTACAATTATTTTAAAAAACCCCTACACACTTGACATAAAATGTGATATAGTGTATATAGAGATATTTTAAGCATTTTTATAAATAAAAATTAAATGATTTCGTCTACGATTCCAAGACGAAGCATTTTATCTCTATAATGAAATTTTCAAACTTGAATTTGCAATAATAACTCGTGTACTTTTGCATTTCTTTTCAAGCTCAGAAGCTAATTTCTCTTTTAATGTTAACTTTGCTTTTTCTGATCCATGATGTAGTACAATTCGATTTGCGTTAATAGAAGAGTAGTAATCAAGAAGTTGGCAGAATGGAGCGTGTCCACTAAGAGATTTGAGTGAGAAACTTGCACATCTGCAAGTATATTGCTTATTATCTATAGAGATAGATTTAACATTTTTGTCTTTAAGTAATGCGGCTAAACTTCCTGGTGTACTGAATCCTACAAATAGAACAGTAGCGTTAGGATTTGGAACTGCTTTTTTCAAATGGTGTCTAATTCTACCATTATTACACATCCCAGATGTAGATAATATTACGCATGGTTCATTGCTATGTACCAATGCTTTACTGGATTCTGCGTCACGCACAAATACCAAGTTGTCCCAATTTAGGACTTCATCAAACAATTTTAATTCATCACCAGATAAGATTTTGCGATATTCGTTGAAAATATCAATTCCTAACGGTGTATCAATATATACTTTATAAGGAAAATCATAATCTTTCATGACTTGATAAATCATTGTTGTGAGAAATTGAAGTCTATGATTTGCGAAAGTTGGTATGATTACCTGCCCATGCATTTCGCATACCTGTTGTGTGATAATAGAAAATAATTTTTCGATATCATTATTTCTTTCTTTTTGCCCAGTTTTTAAATCTGGGCGATCTCCATAAGTTGATTCTCCAATGACTAAATCTGCATGATCAACAGGAGTAAACTTATTGACGTAATAATTATGTACTTTAGAATTTCCAATATCTCCTGTAAACAACAAAGTCTTTTCAACATTGTTCTGTTTGAGATACAATAAAATTTGCACACTACCAAGCAAGTGTCCGTTTGGAATAAGCATAAATGACAAAGTATCATCAATAACAATCTTTTCCATCACAGGATGTTCAGAAACATAATTCATTGTATGTTCTACATCTTCAATAGTATACAATGGGTCATAATTCTTCCCATGTTGATTGTTAATTAATTCTGTATCTCTGTAAATAATATAAGCAGAATCTTCAAGCATTCTATGCATAATTCCAGAATTATGATCTGCTATAATTATTTTTGCATTACAATTTTCCTTAAAAAGTCTAGGTAATATGCAAAAATGGTCAGAGTGCTGATGAGAAATAAAGATATAATCAATATCTTTTGGCTTAAATTCTTTGAATCTTCTCTTATTTACAAGAAAATCATCGTATTTGCTATTGGACTGATGTAAGCCAGCATCAATCAAAATGTTGTGAGTATCTGTTTTTACATAAACCATAGAACCAGTAACATCCATGGCAGCAGGTTCATCTACAAATGATACTCTGATATTATTTTGTTTTTTCTTCATAGAGAACACCTATCTTTCTCTATACTTCTTTAGAGCTTTCATTACGCTTCTTTTCTCACTTGCATAGTAAGTAGGATGTCCAGAATACGTCTGATGAATATCAGATTTGTCTTTGAATCCTTTTGAGCGAAGATAGAAAGCTTCATTTTTGGTGATCTTAATTATAGAAGATCCCTCCATTTCATAAAATATTTCCAGTTATGCTTGACGCTGCATATAGCAGTCGTCGTACATATTTACTGGATTTGAAAAAGCTACCTATGTGACTCGAACACATAACCTGCTGATTACAAATCAGCTGCTCTACCAATTGAGCTAAGATAGCAGAAAGGAGTAGTGGATGGATATTAATTCATCCACTAGATACTAACAATGAGAAAAATCTTTGTTGAAAAAAGAACTGACCACCAAACAGCTCTTTGATTGCACAGGTAGGATTTGAACCTACGATCCCCTGAACCCAAATCAGGTGCGATAGCCAAACTACGCCACTGCGCAATGTTGGTAAGGACATTTACGTCCCTACCAATGAAAAATACTATATAAAAAAATAAAATGAAACCTAGAAAAAATAGCAGAAGGTGGATTTGAACCACCGATCTTCAGGGCATGAACCTGACGAGATAGACCAAGCTTCTCCATTCTGCAAACAGAGATATCAAGATTCGAACTTGAAATGACAGGATCAAAACCTGTTGTGTTGCCAATTACACCATATCCCTTTGGGTATTTTTGCATAAAATACAAAATTCCTATAGCTGGATTCGAACCAGCGACTTTCATCTAATGTTATGCTTGCTGTGATGATCCTCTACCAACTGAGGTATATAGGAAAACTGACATGGCAGGAATCGAACCTGCAACACCAACGTCCGTAGCGTTGTGCTCTGTCCAGTTGAGCTACATGTCAATACAACATTTACCGCATCTCATACGTACACACTGGCGACACGGTATAATGTTAAATGTTAAAGATATTGTGTGTAAAGATACCTTTAAAAACGACCTTAATCCTCGTAGGAATTTGAGGTACTCTCAAGGCGAACTGAAGTGATGAACTTCATCAGAACATCAAAAGAGGTATACATTTCTGATATTCACTAGCCATCAGGGCATTCGCATATTTGTTAATCTGCGCATCGTATGCGTCTCAGATCTAATCGTCCCTGTTGAGGGAATCGAACCCACTCGTGACCGAAGCCATCTGATTTACAGTCAGATCCGCCTCCTTAGCGGGATAAACAGGGATATAAGCCCGTGAGCTCGAAAGACATCACAGGACAAACTAACGCTGCGACTCAGACTTGAACTGAGACACCGTATCACTACGGCTACTAGTAGTTTTCAAGACTACTGCCTTACCAAAATTAGGCTTATCGCAGCTGAAACGTGCATGAGAGGCTACGACCCTCTGTTACGTGCATTCCCACGTAAGCCTGATTAGCAATCAGGTGCATTAAACCAGCTCTGCCACATGCACATAATTTTTGTAGACCACTCTATAAAAAGACACACATTCTTTGTGCGATCAAAACACCTTGGATTAGAGTATCGCAAGTTTCTACATGAGTTCCACCGTGTACTTTGGCACCACTCTTCTAACGATTTGTGTTTTATTTTATTGGGCATAATGCCTAAATCCACCGATCTTAGTGTCGGATCACTTCATTTCTTATACGGCCCGCAAAGGGGCAAAGTCTTTTTGTTGGGCCCGCAAGGGGCAATGTTTTATAATATGGCAAATTACCATACACTTTCATCTTCTTCATCATTATCTGAATCCAAAGACTCGTATTTTTCTAATAATCTATCAAGATATTCATCAGCAATTTCTTGCATTTTTGTAAAATATCCAACAACATCCATGATGAATTCTGGTGGGAATCCGTGATCTCTTGTGTAAATTGATTTTGATTGCTCGATATCAATTGCCTTTCCAATTTCCGTAAGAATCAGATGATATAGTGTTCTGCGTTCGATATCCATAAGATCACATAATTCTCTTATACGCTTTCTGTTTTTAAGATACCAAGTATTCGTTGCTTTTGGCAATTCGATATCACTTGTTGACTGAACAATAATAGAAGAAGTTACACTCGGTTGAGCTGTTACTACAGTATATGTACCAGTCTTGCGAAGAGATGGTAAAACTTCAGATGTAACCCATCTCTTGAATTTCTTGGCAGATTCTAACTTACTACCTAAAATCAGAGAATAAACACCTGATTCATTAATAAAAGTAGGAAATTGTTTTCGTCCAAGATTATCTGTAATAGATGGGGTAGCATTTTGCGACCCCATAATTTTATCCTCGGAATCTACATGTTTTCTTAGAGCATCTTTTGTGTTAGAATATCCAAGACACTCTGCAATATCCTTGCCAACAAACCAAGGATCTCCATCAATTGTAAGAGTTCTCACATTACCAAATTCTTCGTTATTGAATGTTGTAATTGCTGTTGTATTCATAATTATTTTCTCCTTTAATATAATGTGCAGATGACATTTCGCCACCTGCCAGAATAATAAATGGAGGCTCGGTATTTATCCGAGAAAATATCCATTAGTCGGTGTACACTACTTGATGTGTACATGAGCTACCGACAAATAATTTGCGTATGCACTAAAAAGGCGTCCAACACATTTGAAATCAGAGTTATATTACTCATGTAAATTCTATGGTAAATGTCTATACGCAAGCTCCAAACATACGAGCTTTATACCTCTGTGTTTTGCATGGCGTCCCATGCTCACCAAAATATCTTCATTAATGCCCTATAGGCGATATTTCTTACGTGTGATAAAATTAGCTTTTTGTTACTTTACCACATATACTTTACGGTACTTCTTACCAAATCTTTTAACATGTGAGTGAGAAGAGAAGTACATGTCGATATGCTTTCCTCTTACGCCCCCGCCAACGTCTTCGGCTGTATACAGGTGTCCATTGATTCTGACCTTAGTACCTAACTTAATTTTTCTCCTATCAACAGAAATGGTTCTGCCTTGTTTTGCTCTGCGACCTGAAGCAGTTCGATTTCCCCAACCTCCAGAACATGACCGACAACCGCAGTATGCAGTAATCTTGTATGTTCCCAAACATTTGACTTTTTTATTTTTCGCAGAGACAGCAGTAGAAGTAGTGAATCCTCCAACTGCCAGTAGCATTGCCATAGCTAATGTGATAATTGAAATTTTCTTTTTCATGATTTCTCCTTTGGTTGCTTTTCAGTTTCCTCTGGAGGTCTACTATATATTAATAGAACAGTTGCAAGTCTCGGATACCATCTCTGATTTTTTGTTTTTGATGACATAGACCTCGGAACTCACGGTGTGAAATTTCTTTAGCTGCAAACAGCGTGAGCATTTGTACAAAGTACAAATTGGTATTTTGAGAGTTTATCTGTTCTGATTAATCTTATCTTTATATCTTTTGGAGATATGAGATGTAATTTTAATAATCTTGCCTTCACTAACAATTTCACCATTTGGCATAGTGCGCTGACATTTATCTCTGATTGAAGATTGTATATTTAATCCATTCATAATAGTGATTTTGCAAGGTTGATTTTGTGCATCTGATAAATTTTGAAAAATAATATTTTCTGCTTCACCAAACACTTTTTTGACAATATCAATACGAATATTTTTGTTTTTTGCAATTTCTTTATACAAATCTAATTTGTTTATTGTCATTCCTAACTCCTTTTTACAAGCATATTATAATGCTTCTCCATATACACACATTTCATGTTCCGAAAAAATCGGTACATTTCATTTTTTTCAAAAATTTTGTACCGATTTTTTCGGAACATTTTAACCCAATATCAAAAGCTAAATTATGCCATTTTGCTTTCTTTTCTGCATCAATTCTCTCTGATAGTTTCTTTTAAAAACTTTCTGACAAGAATCACATCGCACCTTTTTAGCATTACGCACGTACACCTCAAACAATTCTCCGCAATCGACACATTGTACTTTTTTCATTGGTTTGATTACGACATGATGCTTCAAATTCTCAACAATGTACTCTCCATAAACAAACCATAATAATTGTTTATATCGTTTGTTTTTAGAATACAGATACTTAACAAGCATGTCCGTGATTTCAATTTCAGAATATCCAGTCTTTTCAAATTCTTTTAAAATCGTCTGCTTTACAAATGAATCATTCGCTACACGTTCATCAACAATATTGAATTTATATCTGTACTGTTTGTTCAGTCGATCATAAATTTCTATGACATTTTTATCAACTTTTGTATTAACATCGAACATCATTTTATCGTATTCAATTTCATCAATCTTAAGCTTCCGTGTATTAATCTGCACATTCGGAATAATATCATATAATTTATTAACAAAACTCTGATTTCGTTCTTCTACCTGAGATTCCATCTTATCTTTTGCATACACAAAAAAGTGAGGAAGTTTCTTCTTTGTAAATTTTGCAATTTGTTTAGCAACCTTTTCAGGACGAACAGGTTTGTATAAAGTTTTTGCATAATCAATGACAAAATTGTTTTCCATACACAAAAGTTTTACGGTGTCAATGGCTTCTTGTTTATCTTCCTCAGACCCATTAACAAAAATATCACTGTTCCAAATCGTTGCAATTTTATTGCTATAAGGTCCGATATTACTCCCAGTAAAAGCATGGATCAATCCATTATAGATATTTTCTGGGGTAATCAAAACAGATTTTGCTTTTTTCATTTCATAATACAAAGGTACAACATTATTCATGTTTCTTTCTGCAATATCAACGAAATTTTTATCTGCGACCACCAATGCCTTATCTCCATCGTTGTCAAATTGTAGAATTCGTGAGATTAAATCGTGTACGCTTGTATACAACGCATTTGTAGTAAACCATTTTGAAATTTCAGCTTTTCTTTCTCCATATGCATCGTAGGCAATATTAAATCTTACTGCATGTTCCTTATATAAATGAGGACTTCGCAAGCAATCAAGCTTATCATTTTTAGGGAACATCCTACAGTACACTTCATGGTCATCAAGCAATCCTTTAGGATTTTCAATATGTCCAAAGTAGTATTCACAAACTGCATATAAATCTGGAATCAAGAAAGTATATTTTCCGTAAACATCTAGTTTTCCACTGCGATATTTCTTCAACATACTATTCTTAATTTCTCTGATAGTGTCTTTTGCATATGTATCATTCAACAAATTTGGATAGATTTTAACAGCTTCCTGAAAGGGTGTCATGTGAGTGTTGTATGGATTAATACCCAAGGTTCTCTGCATGTGCTGTACGGAATCACAAAGTGTAGAGATTTTCTCGACTGATTTTTTACTCAATGTTTCAATTTCTGTATCTGTAATATCAGTGAGCGTCTGCAACATCTGATAATTTATAGAAGCATTTTTTATGTATTCTTCCTCAACATTACACAAACCTGCGGTACATCCAAATTCGTGATAATATTGTTTATATTCTTCCCATGAATCATAATATTTCCACATCTTAAACTGACTTTTTGTGAAAATGATTTTAATATCTTCTTCAATAACATTATGTTCTTTGCCGTAAATATCTGTAATAATTGGTGACCAACCTTTTTCTTTGATCAGCTCAATAAATGCAAATTTCCCAAGAAGTCCTTTGATCCAAGGGATACGCACCATTGCATTTGCATTTAATACACTTGGGTCTGCGATTCCGCATCCGTCCATGTGAGGAATTGGAACAGAAGAAGAAACCCTCTTAATTTCATACGTCTTATCATCAATAGAATCAAAAAGTCCTGAAACCATAGTCTCCATATCATCTACAACGATTGATTTGTCAATGTCAAAATCTGCCCATAAATCAGTCGCTGAATTAGTCAATGCAAGGTAGGCTAAGTGTTTGTTAACATTGTTCCCTTGATGTTTTTCATCATTAATTTTGTCGATTGTGAGTCCACACATTAATGTTTTCTCATATTTCTGCCATGTTTCTTCCTTGATGAATACAGCTTTTTTTGTACGAATCTGACCAGCAGAAGAGGTGAAGTATCTATATTTTGTAATTACGCCATCTTTATCGCAGTAGTTCATACCATGAAAACAAAGATCTTTGAAAATATCGAAGTAATATACTTGGACAATAACTAAATCTTCGCATAACATATCGGTTTCTGCTTGAATTGTCCTGCTTAAGAATGACTCAAACAGAGATACAGTATTTGTATCATTCAAATCTTTTTCATAAAAACATCGAATTTTTACTCGATCTTCATGCTCATGCTTTGCAAGATTTACATTTGTATCAACCGCCCGCTTGAGCCTTAGCAGTAGTTTTTCTTTGACATCTTTCGCAGGGAAAGTTTTATAACTTTTAAGCGTTGACCAATATTGGATCTGATCAAGTATATCATCAGACTGTCTTAGCTCTTTAAAGTTTTTATCATATATGGTGTCAATAATATCTTGTCTACGCATATGAATTGCTTCGATATTTTTAATCTGCTGATCAGAAACCCCTTGCTTTTTTGCTTGTTTTTCTAAATCCTTTAATTGATTATGTATTGCTGCGCGTTCCTGTCGAATGTACATATTTTGCTTATGTAAAGCCTTTTCTTTTTCTGTGTAAAAATGCCCTGTATCCACAGAATGTACATGAATTTGTTTATCTAATGCCATTTACTCATCATCCTCGCTTTCTTTAAAAATCATGTCTGTCATCTGTTCCATTTCAGTTCTTGGTTTCCTGAAAGCGTTTTTATGTAAACTTTCTGCTTTGATCTGGCAATAAATATCTTCCGTAATCATTTCTCTGGTAGCAGCAGAACGATACATTCCTGCGCAAAACAGTACGGCACCGCCAATCAGAATCGTAGATAAAACTATCATTCTACTGCACCTCCACAACATTTGACTTACCGCTTAGGTAATCGCCAGCACATTCAAGAAGCTTATAGATAGCATCAGCAGATTCAATATGTATATCAAGATCACCAGCGGTTTCAAGCTCAATTACCTTAGCCATCAGAGCTGATCTAAGAGAATATCTCTTTGCTTTAATCTGTAAATCATCTTCAAACTGATGCCAGATTGGGAAATCTCCTGTCTCTTTGGCAATTGAAAGCGTTACAGTAAAAGTTTCGTCCTCTTTACCATTTTCGTCATTATGTCGGGCAGTAGCCAAAATTTTATGCTTTCTGTGATTGATCGGAATTTCAATGGTTGTCCCAAGGCTTTTATAACTGCGCTGTGGACGATTCTTTTTCTTCATTTCCTTCTGTTCCGCATACTTTTCTTTATTAAATTTTCTGGATTTCATTAAAAGTCTCCTTATTTATGTATTTGTTTAGCTGATTTTTAATTTGTGTTTGTTTGATTACTCACAATTCTGCCAACAAAGTGATTAATCAAATGGAAGTTCCATATCATCTTCAATATGTTCGTAAATTTTATCTGCTTTTAATTGTTTTCTCTTAGAAGTAAGACGTCCTTCACATTCTTGAATTTCTTTTTTGTAGTCATAAATACTATCTAAGCGTCCTCTTTGTTGTAAATCGTATTTATATTGATTTGCAAAAATAGTTCTTCCAGTTAATAAATTTGCAGAGCCTTTAAATCCAGACGTATGTTTACATGCAATAATTCCCATTTCTACTAGATCATCCACACATTTTGCAATTGTGCTTTGGTTTAAACCCAAGTCATCGCTAATATTAGTGTAATATTGATGATATGTTTCTGGATATCTTTCTCGATTTTTCTTCGTATTATAAGCCGAACCATATCTTGTATTAATATTTAATCTTAAATACGACAGGACAAGTAATAGTTTCCATGGCTTAATTCCAGAATACGAAGGGCTATTCCATGATTTTAAAATAAAATCAATTTCAAAGTCATATAAAATCGCAAAGTGTTCCTTTGGATAAAACATTTGAGAATCTGGATTAATAATCAACATTGCATCTTTGGATGTGCTGATGTTAGAAGTTGTTACGTCTCCGAATAAAATCAATTGATTAATTAATTCACGGAATTGATCAATGTTTGCGTTTTTATGTCTATCTGGTGTTATTCCGATTAATTTAAATGCTGAGCTATAATTTAAATATATCATTGTTTGTTCTTCCCATGAATTAGTCAACGTATGTTTTTGAAGTAGTAGAAAGAACAAGACTCTATAATCATTAAACCTTGCATGGTCGTAGATTATATCGTAAGGAATCCTTTTAAAAAATGGTCGTTGTTTTGGTGGCGATATCGTCATATTACGCTCCTTTCCTAAATGTGTAAAAGTTTAACTGTAAATAATTGGTAAACCCACACTATATGTGGGACAAGAAAAAATTTTCACACAAAAATGTGTGTTAATGGTGTAAAATTTCCGCACAAAATTGTGTGGAAAGTGGGGTGCTAAAGAAGATTAAACCTTATTAGGGGAGATAATACTTCTTAAGCATATTAAACATTTGTAATACCGATTTTCATTTTTATTCATAGTTCACTACGTTCACTATTCATAAAAACAAAAATCGGTATTACAAATTCTAGCCAATGGTTTCACCATTGCCTTTGTTCACTGACGCTCATCTCTTTTCTCTTTTGATCTTTCATCTGTCTTTTCTTTTTGTCTGTGTTATCTGTCTTGATAATTGTATTGATCATCTTTCCATTTCTCCTTTCTTTGTTTTGTTCATCATGTAGATCATATATGATAATTGTTTTATATTTTCTTCCTGCAATGTCCGTAATCTTTTTCTTGCTATCTCATTGTAGTACAACCACATATATGGTCTTAAAGATCTTGGATATAATATCTCAGAATGATCTTTCCAATAACTATGAATCTTCATTGTAATTTCTTTTCTGGTATTTGCCAGCATATATTCTTTAAAAGAATCTTTACACGGATTACCATGATTGATTATCTGAAATATCATATCTAGCGTGATACCTGGTGGCAAATTGAAAGAGAGTTTTGTCTCTTCATTGCAATTATGTATAAAATCATTTGTATTCTTCACGGTATATATCCTTTCTTTCTTCATTTTCTTTTTAAGCATATTGGTATTTTAACATACTTTTTGCACCTTGTCAACGGGTGCAATGAGGGAAGTTAGTTATATTTTTATCTGGGTAGAATGTAATTTTCTTTATACTGGATTCTGTACATTTAGAAGAGCTTTTTGTGGTGAATTTCAATTCTATAGGTAAATTGGTATTGTTGGTAGGGGAGAGGTGTAAAATTGATTTATGATCTCTCAAGTGCATTTTTTCATAGGAAATATCCTTGTACTTTTTCATGTACAATATATACTGGTGCCGACAATGATCTTTTCAATGTAAAGTGTACCCCTTATGTGATATTAGTGCGAGAGCCAGGTTATGTGTGAAATTACTTAGGGTACTTTTGCAATGTTTAAACGAGAAATCGGATGCTAATTTCCATTTTATATGTTCTGGCGATAACTTGTTAAGGTAAGATAGTAGAATTGAAATTTGCTCTCTCAGAGTACATTTTTTAAGGGTATAATGAAGAGATATTTTTGCCATGAATCTAAGATGTGTTATGACAGATGTTTGATTTGGAAATCTGCTACATGATGATGTGTGCTGATTATTTGTCATAACAGTGGCTGCTACTTATATGTGATTCTCAATGTTTAGAAGAGTATATCCGTCAAATATGGATTTTGTGGTATGTCATGGAGAGTTGTTAGTGTAGACAGGTAAAATGGATTTATGATCTGTAGAGTACGATTTTTTATAGGACTGAATGAAAGATAAATTTTTGCATAAAAATAATCCCTGCTTGCAAGGCTGAGTGTCTGATTGATAGATTGCTTGTGTTCACTATCTGTCACAAATCTGGTTGATAGTTCAAGGGATTCCATCTTATAAAATGTTTTGCCTTGCGAGGGATTGTTTTTATTGATACATGGAATACATTGAATGTCTTGTTCAATGCCATATACATGATTATATCATATAAGATACTTTGTTGCAATGAGAGATTGTTAATTGTAAAAATTATGCCCAGAGAAATTTCCCTGAGCATAATTTCTGATAATGCATTTGCAGATACATTATTTGGGGTACTAACTTGAATACCTTAATATCATTTTTTATGTCTGTTTTGGCATAGATGCCGAGGGTTGTCTAATCCCTCAATGGAAGTATAACATGATTGTCTGAGAAATGGAAGTGGTATGTTTTGATTGTAAGGTATTTACCTGCGGTAGAAATGTCGAGAAGGAACGCTAACGCTTATCCTGTCTCTCCTAAACTGCGCAATAAATTGCTTGTTTGCTTGGGATAAGAGAGAAGAGGTAGTAGAAGAGTAATCGTCGTTTTCTTCAGTATTTATAAGGATTTTTATGCAAAATAGGTACGAAATTGGTGACACCATGTTTTTGCGATCAAAAAAGTGAGGTCGTCAGGCATGGGTACAAAAATGAAATTTTGGGTTTTTAAGATGTGGTATAAAAATAAAGGAGATAAGAGAAGTTTGTGGCAGTATTTTGAAAATGGAAACTTGCAAAAAAGAGGTGTGTAAAAGGTCTGATTTTGGTCAAAATGGTAATAAAATTCGAGTGACGTCGTCCGAAGCCAGTATTTATGAGGGATTAAGTGGTGTATTAGATGTAAAAAAGTAAAAAATCGGGTTATTTTGGTAAGGTGCAATTGCTAAAAGTTGCTTAAATAGGGAAGTTGAACGACGTCACTTACGACGTAATGTTTTTTTTAATGAGATAGGAGAAAAGTAGTGAAAGTGTAGGAATAATGGGGATTTTGATGGATTTAAGGAAAAAGGAAGAAATTGGTAGGAAGTGATTAAAAAATTGGAAAATAATGGATTAAAAATGAAAGGGAGATATTTGGCGTGTTGAAGACGTCAAGGCAAAAAGTATAAAAACTATATTGTTAAATATGTAAATATACCCCCTTACATACTATAGTTATAAATATATAAAAACTACAGTAAATACTGGATAAATCTATTTGAAATACTATAATTTTATCAAATGAATTTTTGACAATTATTGTAAATAATTTATAGGCAGATCAGGATCAGGAGTACAGATAATTTCCAACTATTCCCACATAGTATAGGATACTACGTTATAGGGTTGTTTGATATAGTGTGCAAACTGTACAATATATTGTACGTGTCGCTTTAATCCGATATCGGACTACTAGCAAACGACTATTGTTAACTAACTACAGCACAAAAGTTTACAATTATTAATCTGATATAAACCAATAACAAACAATACAAAACACGAAAAAACAAGTTTCCATTATTGTAAACCACCTAAAAATACACGTTGACAATCACAAACAATCAAAAAAGATCATATTATATCATTGTTAACCACCAAACTCTATATAAGTTAACAATCAACCCACCTATAACTTCACTCTATACAAAACCACCAACCCATAACTTTTACCTATACCACTTGACAGTACCATAAAACCATGCTACACTACTAAGCAAACAAGTGTTCGATGTTTGGCAGACTTCCAGCACTTGCAACAAATACACAAATTAAAATACAAACTAAACAAATAAATATATAGCAATCATACAAGATCAAGCTATCATACATATATAAATACATATAAAAGCATAACACGATAGTATATCTCATACGACTCCGCAAAACTAGATCCAAACTACTATAACTATATAATTACATATACAACATACACCCATGATATAATATATAGATACAGTACATATACATAATACTATATAATAGTACACCTACGGTATAGGCAAGTGTTATACGTTGTACTATAGTAGACATACTGATATATTGTATTTACAATACTATTATATACGTGTTCCTTCTATATAATACAAATGATCTTTGCATACTTACATTCTAAAGCATTTAAACGACTGTATAAGTGCTTATATGTGCATACGGCAGAGTAAACAGCATTATTGATCTTTGCTGGTGTTATCTGTATTATCATTCTTATTTAAAGATACAGATAGATTACAATCTAAAGCATTTAAAAGCATAAAAAGAGTGTCTAGTGTCATGTTTTTACTCCTACCGTTTAACAGATTGCTTATAGTTTGTTTAGATAGTCCAGTACGGGCAACTATGTCTTTTTGCTTTAACTTATTATCTAACATATAGTGCTTTATTTGTAAGATAAGATCATCTTGATTTTTTACAATATTATACATATAAAATTACTCCTAAATTTATTGAAAAAAGTATTGACATATCAATACTAGTATTGTATAATTATAACTGTCAAAAGGATAAGACATACAAGTCCAATCCGATTGGTATTATTATATCACGATTTACTCAAAAAAGTAAATCAAAAAAATTGAAAAAAGTATTGACATAACAATACTAGTCATGATATAATAAAGACAAGTTAAAAGAGAAGCAAAACAAACCATCTTGATTGATCGGTTGAGTTTTAAAATCTCACTTAACTTGACACCAGTTAAGATGCTGGTTACAAAAATTAAATAAAAAAAGATGATAAAGGCGTTCAGCCTTAATCAAAAAAGGCTTTCTGCCCATATCATCTTTGGGATTTCGGTATCCCTGAACCTAGACAATTCTAGGATACCATATCTTTTCTAAAAAGTCAATTCAGACTTTTTAAATCCCTATTTAAAACGGTTAAACACAACCGAATAAAAGAAGAAAAGAATACTTCTATAAAAACTCATGGTAACGCCATAACCCATGTAAAAAAGATGATAGGGTAGAGTGTCGCCCGATGCAATAAGTGACATTAAGGTTATTTAGCTAATAACCCATTAGTTAGTATGTATGGCTAATGTCGGGAGACACCAGCAACGCAAAACACTATACATTACATTGAACGGTATAACTTAAGGGTGTTTTATAAACACTCTGAAAAATCTTTTTTTGAATAAAACATCAAAACCAAAAGATTAACAATGATTCAACCAGTGATCCACTGGTTAAGATATCATAATTCTTTTATAGGTCGATGATGGGCTATAAATAACACTTTGCTTAGTATGCTCGCTTTACGCCATGCCACTGTCTAAGACACCGCTATTTATAGTCATTCATGAACTTATAAAAAATCCAGCCTTGAAAAGCTGGTCGTAGTGTTAGGAGGTAAACAACTATGAAAAGAATGAAATACTATATTGACTATGTCGATAAAAAAACAGACATTGAATATTCAACCATGTTTGAAACAAAAATTGAATGTTGGGCGTTCATTCGACAGAATGAAAAAGACATTCACTTGACGAGAAAACCATATACGAGTGATTTTCTTGATTGGTTTTTTAGTGAAGGAATAGCGTAAACCTATAAAGGTACGATCTAAAAAAGATTGTATCTTTTTTTATTGTAACTATTTAAAATCCCGCTTTTATAGAAATGTAAGCCGGGTAACTAAAGAAAGAAGGTATATTATTATGAAAAAACTAACAATCGCAGAAAGAAGAGAAAAGGAACTAGATACATTGATTAGTTACAAAACTAGCAACCCAACACCGACAGATTATAAAGAAGCACGTAAGGTAATGAATTCTTATTATCGTTTGTGTGGATTAGCTAATAGGAATTTGATGCTTACAAACAATGAAAATACTTGTAATCGTGTAAGCACTCATGAGAGTGAAGAACGAGAAAATAAGTGGTTTAAACGTTTACAAAAAACTTTCAAAGATATTTATGGACTAGATCTTTTTTATGTATCATGGTATCCATTAATTGGTACAAAGGATACAGTAAATGGAAGCATACAAGAATTAGTTCATGCTATTTTCTATAATTAGATTTAGAAAGAAGGTGTTATCATGAGTTGCACATATAATAAAGAAATCAATGAGAAAATCAAAAATTACTTAACAGAATCAATTGTAGATTGGTTAGAAGTACATGAATATGATGAAAAGGACTGTAAAAACAGTCCTTTTTTAACATATTGGAACGTCATTAAATCAGAAATTAATGGAGGTATTTATAATAAATACACAGATTTTGAAAAATGGAAACATTTCCACATGGGTTTGCGTGGCTTTGGTGCTGATATTTATTGTCTTTATAAAGATGATGAAAGAGTATCTAGTATTATTATGAAAGACTGGACTGGTAGAGAAGTTGTTGACGTAGAAAAAACGGCAAATCTAATGGATTATCTTTGCTTTAGAGAGTTTAGAAAACTACTTAAGAAAGAAAGCAACGTGATTATTTAGAAATAAAAGGAGTGTTTTAGAATGGAACAATATTTATATGCTGATGAATATGATGACAACGAAATTAAAATTCTAACGGTTGGACAACTGTTGGAATTTTTTAATAAATCAGATGACAAAAAGAACGGTTCAAGTTTGGAAAGTTATATTCAAGACAATATCAAAATGGATCTTATTGAACCGTTTTGCCCACATAAAGAAGCAGAAACGGTTGTTTGTGATTTACAGCCATTAGCAAAACAGTATATCTTGCAAGAAGCAAAAAAGGTTTTTGACGGTATTTCATGGGTTAACACTGAAGAAGAACTGGACAATGTGTATCATGAGAAAATCAAGAACTTATATGATACGGTTGATTTTTCAGAGTTTGTGGCGTATTTATAAGTCGAATATTATAGACAAGTCGTTTTCTAGACTTGTCTATTTTGTTGAACCTATAAAAAAGAAAGTCCCGTAAAGGGCAGAAAGAAGAATATTATGACAAAATATAGAGTGATTTTCGGTTACTTTAGCGAACTTGTAGAAGTTGAAGAACCTACAACGGATTATGGTGCAATCTTAGATCTTGCGATCGACCAACTAGAATCTGATGGATGCATGGGTGTATTTGTTTCAGATGAAGATATAGAACGTGATGGGATCACTGATGATATGTACATTACTGGTGGAAATCACGGACTCAACTTATATCATGGTGGAAATTTCATGATAGAAAGAGTTGACGAGTAAAGAAAGAAGGAAGGAACCACAATGGAAAATAAAACACAACTACATAAACCAAAACTAACAGAAATAGTCGTTGCGATTGTATGGATTGTAACGGCTATTATTACGTTTATCAAGATCCCGCAAGCCTTTATATTAGAAGCGTTGTTGGTAATGATTACCGCTGTCTATATGCTTGCTTGCGTTGGATTTTTTGATGATGATACAGATACAGAATAAGAAAGAAGGTAAATGATTATGAATTTTGAAAAATATAGAGAATTTGACACAATTAAATTGCATGGGATTTCTGCCAACATATTTCACGAGAATGAACACGGAGAACTTATTGATCCTTTACGTGGAAAAGATGCAGACTGGTTAACGGGAAAATCCACATTGGCAAAAGCGGAAAATTTCAATTTTGAACAATTCGTTCTTAATGAAATCAATCAGCATTTTATTAACAATTTAGAAGCAAAAGATATTTGTATTTGTGGTAGTTGCTTTTCTTTTTGGAAACAAGAAGATGATGATGGTTTAGAAGATGATAATGGAAAATATTTTGTATCCTATGCCGTTAGTATCACAATTAATGGAAAATACATAGATGAAGAAGATTTATACGAACTATTTCCGAATTTTGAATATTAAGAAAGAAGGTAAAACACAATGAGAACAAAACAGAACAAAACAATCAAGATCCTATTAGCCGTAGCACTTATGTTTACGGCTTTTTTAATGCTGGAAAATACAGTGTATGCAAAGACAAAAAGAAGCACGTACAGAACTATAAACGGCATTTGCAACAATGACGGCACAATTGATACGGCAGATGGCTATTGTTGGAAAGTTCGCAAGGGATCATATGCCTATCCAGGGACTACCGTTGTAACTGTAAAATTCAATACTCATAGAACAAAAGATAAGCTCGATGATTCTATTGTAAAGATCACAGCAAAGAATAAGAATATCCAGCTTGTAAACGATTATATACGCCACGAGTACGACTTAAAAGCCTATAGAGTAAAGTATATCAGCACTGGAAAATTAACCGATAAAATGATCCGTGAACGTGCTGTAAAGCATACGATTTATGTGGAAATTATTAAAAGTATTTCTGCTGGTGGTAAACATGGAACGTATGGAAAAAACTACTACATTGTCTATAACAAGCGTGTACGCAAAGGAAAGCACGTAACAAGCTATTGTGTATGGAATCCTTGCAATAGTTACTGTGATGATGTAGAAGCCGTGGCAGATAATGGAAAAATCAGATAGAAAGAAGGTAGAACGGTATGACAACGATTACTATATACAGAAACAAACGTAACGAGAACAAATACATAGAAGTCCATAACGATGGATACTATCATAATTCCGTTAAACAGTTTATGCAATGGAAGAAAGATCACAATGGAAATCAGCTTGAAAAACCTATCAGAAATGAAATGGGTGATCGAGTCTTACATAGATGGAAAAAAGCAAACCTTGTAGCACTATTGGAAGATTATGAACTGATTACGGCATAGAAAGAAGGTATGGAAACTATGAAAGATTATAGAACGATTATTGATAATGATACAGTAGAAATGTTTTGCACGACTTTAGATGATTACTTAGAAGATAGTTTTGAAGGCTGTCTGTTAGATAACTATTTCTTTGATGTTGGAAATAACAATATGAGATGGGGCAGAGTTAAGCTAAGAAAGTACGTGATGATCTTAGAAAAGGGATTGAATGAATGGTCAAGTGTCAACGAATTGTACATGACAGACAGCGAAAAGAAGTATAGAGAACTGTTCGATATGTACTATAAGGAACGTGAAGAATACGAAAAAGAAGAAACGGCATAGGAAGAAGGTGGAAGAAATGAATCATCGTGCAACGTATCTTATCTATTATGAAGATAAGAATGGGTATAGGGATAGCTATGAAGTTTACGGGTATGAACAACTTAGAGAAGCTATGAAGTGGTTACATAGTGATGAGATTAAAGCAACTGATATATCAATCTATAAGCATGGAAAAGATTTTGAAAATAATTCTGATGACATTATAGAAGTATATAAAAATTGGTGGAAATAACCAGGAGGAACGATAGAATGGAAAAGAACTTAAAAGATTTATACTTTGTATCTGTTTATTACAGTTTTGATTGTGATTCACCGCTTTATGTTTTTAGTACAGAAGAAGAAGCGGTTGCATTTATTAGAAAACAATATCAGGATGAATTGAACATAGAATGTAGAGAATTGGAAATTGATATGAGTGTTTCTGAAAAGGATTATAGTGATTATGGATTATTTGTCGATATATCCGATGATGGAAGTTTTGCACGTATTGAACAAGTAAACGATGATTCGTCATTTATTGAATGGAATTTAACAACATTAAGAAATGATTTATAAAAAGGAAGGTACACAAAATGGAAATTTTAAAGATGACAAGAACAAACATGGTAGTGATTAGAACAGTAGAAAAGGAAGAACGAAACACTTTTGATATTGGGAAAATCAGAGTCGCAACATTGCCACCGATTGCAAAGAAAGATCTTATCGCAGAACTTAAAAGCAAAGGCTTCTGCGATGGAATGATTCATACAGCTTTACAATGTAAGTTAGAAGATCTGAACGGATATGTGAACGTGTGGAAATATGTAGCATATATCCTTGCTGTAGAACTGATGGAAAGATTATAGAAGGAAGGTGGAAATTATGATAGTAAGAAATGAATATCCTGACGGTAGAACGGAAATTTTCTGTAACACGCCTGATGAGTATAACGACTTATGCTGTGAGTACGATCTTGAAGATTGCGGTAACAGTGGAAAATATGTTGGATCTAGTTGGTCACACGATGATAAGAACAACGTAGATGTTTATTTTAAATGTACAGAACAGTAGAAAGTAGATGGAAATGATGCAAAAATTAAAGAATAGAGTAAAGATTGTTGGAAAATATAATGTCACCTTCTTTGATGCATACGATAAACAAGTGCCATATCAGGGAGTCACAGTAGAAGAATTCGATAAGAATGATAAGTTAATAGAAGGAAGTAAAAAAACAGTTTACTTTAGAGCAGATAGAAATTACATAATTCCTTCTTTTAATACAGAACAAGAAATAAACAACATTAGTACATATAAAAATTATTCAAGGTTGAAAGCAATACGGCAAGTTATTATAACAAGTGATGTATATTAGAAAGTAGGTGAAAAGAATGAGTCGCAGAACAACTATGGAATCATTAGCGTGTCACGTAGAACGAAAGTATAACACGTTATACTTTACGGAAAATCCGCCGAACGCTGGAATTAACGATAGCTTGCATGGATATAGATATTTCTTGCTATTCAAGAATACGTTCGGAATTTTTCGGAAATACAGAACGCAAGAAGAAGCAATTAACGGCATGACGGAAATTTTAAAAGAAGATCCAGCTAATCTATTCAACTTCTCTGTATGCCGTACATAGTTTATTACATAGCCAATTAAAGGCTTTTACTGTCTGTAATGAAGCAGACTACACCCTAACGGAAAGACTCGACTATTGAAGCTAATAGTTACTTTAAATGAACGGAATGACTGTACTACTGATTGATGGTAGTGACGTATTGGAACGGGAAAACGGTGGCGTATGGTAGATAAAAGAGTGCTTTTATCGGTGGGTTCAATTTCCACTCCGCCACTTCACACGATGGAAATTATCGTGTATAATATAAGAGAACAGTTAACTTAAAATCTGACCGCAAGGCAGTCAGTTCCTAAAAAGGATGGTGGAAATTATGAAGTACAAAGAACTTATTATGACAGAACAATCTACTGGAAAGAAAACGGTGCTTTATGAGAATGAAGAGTTCAAGAACTTTGATTATCTAAGTAATCTTATGATGAAGTATGGGTATAGCGAGAATGATTATGAAAACCTTAATGATGATATTATGAGTGGAATTGATCACTTTGATGTTATGGAATATGGAAACACAATCGAAACACTTTTATTTGAATATATTAAATATCCTGAGTGCTTTGAGATCCATAAGATTCCTGAAATGCCTGATGGATTTACAAAAATCACTTATCATGGTTATACAATCAAATTAAATCAATATAGCTGTGATTGGTACTACGGGAAGAGTTCTGACGGAAGTTTATGTGTGACAAGCACTAAGTACGATTGGAAAAAATACGACAAGATCAAGATACTAGTACAACGTGATTATTACGGAAAATTTGAAGAAGAATGGTGGAATATTGTTGACGACAACGGAAATCTTATAGTAAAAATCATGGATGATGATATGGAAAAAGCTGTCGCAGATATTAAAGATAATCGTGATCATGCAATGGATTTTGAAGATTGGCTATTATCAACCGATGCAGAAAAGTGGGACGTTGAATGGACTCAAGAAAATTATGATAAAGATAGGGCAGATGAGATTATCAGAAATGCTTATAATGACTACCTTAATATGCACTGGAAATATTCATGGTTGGTTAGAATAGTAGCGGAAAATATGATCAAGAAGGGAATGTAGGTGGTAAATTATGTTTGATTATGAAAGAAAAGAATTTGAAAAGAATGTGGAAATTTTAATGGAAGATCGTTGTACACGAAAAGAAGCGGAACGATTGTTAAAAAATAGCACAGTAGTATATGAATTGAAAGATTTTACAGAACATTTTGGTCAGTTTATGGAAGATTGGCAAGAAGACAAGGAAGGAATTGAAGCATATAAGAAGATGCTTGAAACTAAAAAACCGATGAGTGGATATAGTTTTGTAGAATATAATGGAAAAGAATATTTGATTAATTATTGTTTATAGACTAACGGAAAATTAAATAAAAACAAAGTAATCTAGGAAGATGCAGAAATGTATCTTCCTTTTTTGATGGAAAGAAACGAGGTAAGAACGAATGAAAGTTAGTAAAGAAGAGTACGAAAGATTAGATTTTGAGGACTTTGTGGAAAAATTAAAACCACAATATGACACATTATGTAGCTTAGAAGATATGAAAAATGCTTGCGTTGATGCAGTTAACGTGATGGAAGTTAGCCTTGCAATCCATATATTGGAACCGATTGAGGAGTACGGTGTATGGTATTACGACTACGATAGAGAAAAGGGTATGCAGTATGTACCGCAACCACTGTCACAGAAAGAAGATCTTGTAAAGGCTGGATACTTAGAATTAGTTGGATAATAAAATGCAGATTTAACGGAAAGATATGAGGTGGAAATTATGACATGGAATCATATTAAATTTGAAGATGGGTCTAATCCATATGTTTGTAAAACCAACAAAGAGCTGGAAAGAATGAAACGGAAATATGACCTTGTGCAACTTGACAGAAATTTTTGGTTAGCAAAATATCATAAAGCAAAAGCAGACTTAGGTGGATTAATGTTTTAAAGATTAGGAGAAATGAATATGCAGACAGTAAAATTTGTAACAAAGGAAAATGATAAAGCAATATGTTGGTGTACGACAAATGATCTTGTCACATTCAGAGATTTTATGCAATACATTCTTGATAATACGAATAATCCACATGATTTTATGATTATTGATACCAAAAAAGATCTTGTTTATGACTTTTATAGAGTTGCAACGGAACAGTATGGCATGAGAAAAAGAACTTTTGAAGAAAGAATGAATGGTGTTCAGACTGGAAAATGGAGTAAGTATACAAAAGAAGAATTGAAAGCTTTATAGAAAACTTTATTACAGATAGGAGTGGAAATTATGAAAGAAAATTATATTGTAGTTACATCAGGTGGAACAATACGTATGACATTAACAAGTAGGGTAAAAGAAATCTTAACTGAATTCAAGCCAAAAGGATGTCCGTTTGGAAATTATTCGATGTTAAATTTATTACAAGATTGGCTTGGTATGTATGCATGGCAGTTACCAAAGAATAAGCCTATGTCAATAGTTAAATGTATTGAACGATTGGACGTGGATGGAACAACTATCTACAAAGAATCAATGATTCGATTGATTGAAGTAGTAGCATAAAAGAAAAGTTTTATCACATGAATAGGAGTGAGAGATTATGAATAAAAATTTATTTGCAATACCAATAGTAAAGAAGTATTTAGAGGAAATGAATCCTACGTTTTGGAATGGGCAGGGTAATATCCCAGATACATTTGATTCTTGTCCATGGCAGTATCCTTTGACAGAGAATATTAGTCTTGAAATTACATGTGATTATAACGATGAAGAAAAAGTATGGAAACATTATTGTGATTTGATAAATAGTTCTGATGATAGTTCATTTGCTGTACTTAGTGGGGTTGGAATTAATGATGTATCAAGTATTGCCAATACAATTATTGATTTATGCAATACTCGTAAGGAGTTGGTTTTTATGAAGGAAGAAAGAATCGCAAATATCTTATTCAATATGTCTTTAGACATGGACTATGATAGTTCTGTGGATGATTATAAAGAAGATATGGAAATGTTAACCGAAAGCATTGGAAAATTAGCCAAAGAAGATGATCCGCTGTTCTATGTATTACAGAATATTGCAGATGATAACGCAGAACTGGAAAATAAACTTGTCAATGCAGATGGATCTATTAACTAATTAAATGTCAATTTGATCACAGGAAATTGTGTAAAAAATGTGTAATGAACTATTGACATTGTGTAGATATTGTGTATAATATAAGTAAGTAAAGGAGACAATACAATGAAGCAGAAAGATTTAATCAAGAAGCTTAAAGCAGGCGGATTTATCTTCGATAGACATGGTAGTAACCATGATATCTACACTAAAGGAGATATATCAGAATCAGTTCCTAGACATAGAGAAGTTGATGAACGACTTGCTAGAGGTATTCTAAGAAGGAATGGGCTGTTATAATACAGCCTGCCCTTGGAAAATCTTGTTTGCAATCATATATAAGAATAGAGGTGAAAATATGAAAGCAGTATATCCTGTACTATTTACAAAAACCGATGACGGAAAATATTTAATTGAGGCACCAGATTTAAATGTATTAACGGAAGGAAAAGATATGTCGGATGCTATTAAAATGGCACGAGACGCAATGGAATTAACTTGTGTTTCTATGGAAGATAGAGAGGTGGAAATTCCTAAACCAACAAATATTACAGATATCGATATTGCGAAAAGCACATTTTTTGATGAAGGAGAAACTATTATTTCATTGGTTGATATTGATTCAACAGAATATCGAAGAAAAATTGATACAAAATCTGTAAGAAGAAATGTTGCATTACCTAGTTGGTTAAATTATGAAGCAGAACATTCTGGAATTAATGTTTCTAAAGTGTTACAAGATGCACTTATTCAAGTATTGAATGTTACTGATAGACCAAATTATAATAAATAGTATATATATAAACGATTAATTTATTGTCAATAGGCACTTTTAATAGTGCCTATTTTTTAGCAAAGGAGAGTAAAATTATGCCGTTGGTTTTATTATTAATAATTATTTTTATGATTCCTGAGGAAACTTTGGAAAGTATGCTAGGAGCTGTTTTAGGATGTGGGTATGGCATTTTAATGATCATAGCATTTGTTGCTATTCTGTATGGGGTTTATAAGTTCTTTTCCGATCTTTGGAACGGAAGATAGTATGAAAATATTATATTGATAAAATACAAATGAATATAGGTAACTAAGACACTTATGGAAAATTCCAGAGTGTCTTTTTTAATACAAATTTTTACATAAGAAAGGTGGAATTAATTATGAATCTAAACGAAATGGAAATTCCTTGCGATCCAATTTTGGACAAAACAAAGAGAGATGAGTTGGTGCAGAACACAGAACTTTTAAAACAGGTTACAATCAAGCCGATCCCGTGGCTTCCTGGACGAGATTATATTACTACGGAACAGGTAGCACGATTCTTTGATGGAGATGTTGAGGAAGTCAAACGATTGTGTACGAAGTATCGTAAAGAATTTTTGGAAGATGGAATGGAAGTTAAGACAGTGCAGGAGATCATTGACGGTCAGGACGCAGCAACGGAAAAACAGAAGGGAAGAATCATGGTAACGTATCCGAACGGATTGAATATCTCATTCGGTTACAAGGGTACTAAGGTATTTACTCTTAAATGCTTGATCAGATTGTCTTTGCTGATGGAAACTTCAAAGCTTGCTGAGAGCGTAAGATATTATGTTTTCATTAATGATTATATCACGATAGAAGAGCAGAGAGAACAAGAACAGATAGAGGCAGGCGTGCAGCTTGTTGATACAACGGAAATTTTAGGCAGACGAATTGACTTATATAGAAGTATTGAAAATCCGTTATTCTTAGCGAGAGATGTTGCAGAATGGATTGATTACAGCAAGAGAGATAATGGAAAATATAAGACAGACATGATGTTACAATCTGTTGATTCAGATGAAAAATTTAAGACTAAAATTTTGACTGCCAACAATCTTGGCACTCAGAATTTAGGTCAATTAGATACTGATGGAAAAACTAAAGTTCCGTTTTGGTTCCTCACAGAAGATGGACTCTATGAAGTGTGTATGCAGTCACGCAAGCCGATTGCAAAGCAGATGAAGAAACAGATTAAAGAATATCTTAGGAACATTCGTAAGACAGGCGGTGCAGTTGACTTTGGGAAAGAGTCACAATTCATTGAACACTACTTCCCGTCATTCTCTGAGGATGTCAAGCTTGCCATGGTAACCGATCTGCGAACACAAAACAAAGAACTCAAAGAAGAGAATCAGAAGTTACAGAATGATAATAAGCTATTAGCAGCGGAAATTTTAACATGGGATGATCGCAATAAGATGAACGCTGGGATTAGGAAGTTGGCTGCGGTTACAGGGACACAATTCTCTGTTATGTGGAATGAGCTGTATAAGAACTTACAGTATAAATATCAGATTGATGTTAAGAAACGTGGAAAGAAACCATTTCTACAGTGGATTCAAGAACATGAATGGGATAAGGTACTGAAAGTCTTTTGTGCAATGTGTGAAGCTAGAAACCTATCTCCAACAGATATGTTCCAACAGACAGCACCAGTGGAAAATTTATATGATAATGAAGATGAGGATGATGAAGTATGGAATTAGAACAGGTTGTTCATTTCTTTGAACAGTTCTGCGGAATATCTTTTGTGTTATATGTGATTGTTTTCCTAGCTTGGTTATCGCTAAGAAAAATTAATCGTGAACATAATAAGGTATATTTAAGCAAATATATAGACGTATTAGAGGAAATATTAGAAGCTATTATGAAGCCTATGAAAGTAATTACGACATTATGGGTTATCGTAGCTTTCGGAATGCTTATTTATCAGCTGATTTAATTCCATATAATAATTTTGGCAAAGAACCGAGTGGAAGGTTCTTTTTATTTTACGGAAATATTTGACGAGAACCGATTTGGCAGGTCGGTTCTTTGTCAAATTTATTATACACAAACTAATGATTCACTAAGCATATAATTGTTAATGGAAAGGGTGTTGATTACATAGAGAACTAATAGGAATAGAATAGGTTTCTATTAGGATTGGCACACTAATAGTTGGAATTAAATGTTGATTTTATTCCTATTGGTTTACGGAATATAACTATACAAAAATAATGAGTGTAGAGAAAAATAAGGAAATTTAGAAAGGAAGGTAAAGAATGAACCTACAGTTAGTTAAAACGGAAAAATTTAACGATATAGCGTGTGATTTTTATAGTGCTGAGGATGATATTTGGATGACAAGAAAGCAGATTGGAGAGGCACTGGAGTACGATAATCCGAAGGATGCAATTTATAGGATACACGAAAGACATAAAGATAGGTTGGATAAACATTCAGTGGTCGACAAATTGTCGACTACTGACGACAAAAAATATGACACTATACTTTATAATGAACGTGGCGTGATGGAAATTTGTAGATGGAGTAAACAGCCAAAGGCAAACACCTTTATGGACTGGGTATGGGATATTGTACAGGCTTATCGTCATGGAAAATTAAGAACAGGAACTCCTGTAACAACAGTAGAGCAGTTTCTTACAGAGCAGACAGAGCTTATGAAGCAGATGGAAAGAAACAATGAACGCCTGTATAAGATTACTATAGAAGGATTTAATCAGTTGGCAGATATCGTTAAAGAAATGAAAGCTGAACGTAAGGAATTTTATAAGCAGATCGCTAAACCTACGAAAGATATTCCAGTGATGGATAAAGAAGCTGTAATCGCAGAATATAAGATGAATGAATGGAAATCTAACGTCTATGGAATTATCGCAGATATTTTGAAAGAATCAGATGAACTAGGAACTACCACTAGAGATATTTTAAGAGAAGTTTATAATTATTTGACTAACACATATGGTATTGTGTGGGAACAGGATCGGAAAGAATATAAAGAGAAATATAACATCAGAGAAAGAGGCAATGTACCAACGATTGATCTTTGTTATGACAAATATCCTGATCTGCTAGTCAATTCACTGGAAAAACTTCTGCGACAGTTCCGTAAAGAGAACGCACAGCCTGATTGGGAAGAAATGAAAATCAAGATTACTAATTATGCTAATCATATTGGAAATAAATCTAAAGGCGGAACGTCTGTTTATCGGAAAATCTACACTAAGATGACAGAGAATGGTGTTAACTGGGATGAGTATGCTCATGGCATTCCTAAATCTCAGCTTATTAAAACTAATGCAACTTTATACAACAGATTTTATGAAGCTGCGGTGGAAATTATTTCAGAAGAATAGAGAGGTGTGGTATAATTATGAAAATTGACAATGTAGCAGAACTTAGAGAAAGTGATAAATTTTGTTCGTGTGTTGAATGTGGAAAGCATTTTGAGGACGATAGATGTATGAAAAGAATTTTATTTGAACATGAGTTAGGGTTTAATGTTGTAACGCATACAGTTTATTTGTGCTCAAAATGTTATGAAGATTTGTTCCAACTTATGTGCGACACAGATATTGATGAATCAATGGCTAAAACTGATGCAGTAATGAAACAAATATTTGATCAGAAGGAGTGATGTGAAATGATTAAGATTTTTAAAGATATGAGTGATAGCGACTTAAAATCTATTTGGGAAAAATATGTTAGGGCTAAAGAAGTTGGAAAAACCTGTGAAAGTTTTAGAGAATATGCGAGAAAGTGGAAAAATGAACTTTATTCAGAAGACACTTTGCAATTCTCCGGGCTTGTAATCGCAGTGGAACAACAATTTTTTGAAGAAATAGCGAAAAGATATTTTGAAAAGGAATGATGTAAAATGGAAATATTAACATTGAAGGGCAATGGAAAATCTAAACTGCTAATGCAGTTAATGAATCAGTGTGAATCAAAACGAGCTTTAATGATTATCTATAAAGGACAGAATGTTTCTAAAAGTTGGATTCCATATGGCTGTATTTGTGCAGAAACAGATGATATTAAATTTATGGAAAGCAATGTTGAGCAGTATATCAAACACATGGAGACAGTTGTGTATGAACCTATTGATTATATTGTGATATACTCTAACGTAAAGACAGAAAATGAAATGAGAAGAGATGGAGTATATACGAAACTAGAATCTGTATTAAATAAATTTTATATGGATATTAGAAAGTATAATTCTCCAACTTGCATTGTAGCTTGTAAAGAATAAAATGAAACTTTGATAGAAAGGAAAGGGGTAAGTATGGCTAAATATGAAGGTACTTACGCTTGTGGGCATGATGGCGTAGTAAATGTGATCGGAAAAATGAGTGAAAGACAGAGAAAAGCTGACTATGCTTTTTCTCATTTATGTCCGAAATGTGCAAAAGAAGAAAAAGAAAGAAAAATTGCAGAAGAAAACAAAAAGTCTAAAGAACTATCAGAAGAATACGGATTTCCAAACCTAACAGGAACGGAAAAACAAGTAGCATGGGGTAATACCATTCGATTGGGTTTTTACAATGAGTTTGAAAACGACAGAACGGCACAATCTATTATTGAGAATGAAACGACAGCTTCTTTTTGGTTAGACTTAGACCGATTTATTAGTAAACAAGATTTTCTGCGAAAATATAAACGAACTAAGAGGGAGAAAGAACGTCGAGAAAGAATCGTTAGTATTGATGCTGTGGCACCAGAAAGATTAGAACATGAAGGTGTTGTGGAAATTGTTAAAAAACTTGATAAAATATGCCTGTTTTATCTGAAAGATCAGGACTTCATCAATTTGGTTAAATCAAAAGATTATAGATGGAATGAAGATGATTGTTGTTGGTGTCGTTGTCTGACCGAGAAAAGCGGAAATTATGCTGATAGAGTAGCAGAAATTGGACATGGCTTATTGCAGAATGGGTTTGCAATTTGTATTCATGATAGTGAAATTACAGAAATGGCAATCAGTGGAAATTATAAAAAAGAAAACACTCGTTGGATTAATTACGATTCAGAAGATAAAGTTCTAACATTGCGTTGGAGCGCAAGGAGTAATGAAATTTACAATGCTGCAAGGAAAATTATGAATAATCGGTATAGTCGGGATAAAGGGTGTGTGGAAGTACCTATAGCCAATTACAGGTCTGTAAATAACTTTGCGAAAAAGTATGATTTTTGTTATACTGAAAATGCACTTGATGCTATCGAACAGTATAAAAAAGAAGTCAGAGAAATGAGAAGGGTTAAGGTGGACAAGTAATGGAATATATTAATCATTATACTCTGTTGACAGGGCATATGAGAAAATCTTATTCAGAGGAAATCAGTAGTGAAATAAGAACTAGAATGAGAGAGCTTATTAAATTTGATAGGAATGTATCATCTAATTACACAGTACCGTTTATGGATGGAACTAAATTGCATATTACTGCGGATGGAGCTTTCTATTGTGCAGAAGTTATATTAGAAGCTGAAGGCGAAAATATTGTATTGCTGACAACAGTAGGATGCAAAGATAGAAGCGGATTATCCCTTGCAATGAGATCAATAGAGTGTGCGTACAAAGATTTGTTTGGAAAATCCTTGGGTGAATATCACCCAGAACTGCCATTCATTGTAGATATTCCAACGCCATTTTGTACCATAATCTCAAACTGGTCAGGGGATTTTTGCAGAACATTGGCATGGTCGGTTTTTGATGACAAAGATGATCAGCCGACAGAAGAAAAAGTAGAAACAAATACAATTCGTAGAAGTGTAGAAGATCTTCACGGAGTAAAGAAAGATAATTATAAAGGACTTCCAGAGGAATTAAAAGAATTCAATTATTATTTTGCTGATTGTGGACATTCTATCCTTGCAATTCCAGAATGTAAGTTAGACGAAGCAATTAAAGATGGAGATTTGGATATGTTTGAATGTCCGTTCCCTGTAAAATATGTTCTTGAAAAAGGATATAGAATGTATAAAGATCATGTAGTTTGTGACGCAGAATATCATCCTGCATTTGGGTTAGTAATTGACGAAGAATGGGATGAATTTTAGAGCAACTTAATAAGATAGAACAAGTTAAAGCATATCATTTTTTGTAATGGTATGCTTTAAAAATATAGACAGGAATGAGAGTAGGTGGAAGATAAAGAAAAGAAATTTATATCAAAAGGAGATATAGATTTTGCTTATGGTAAAGATGGAATGATGCATAGGGTATGGCAGCTTGAAGATTTAAGAAGGTTATATCATGGTGTTTTAACAGATGATATGATAAAAGATATGCATTGTACCTATAATATTTATGATCTATTCAGTGGAAAAGAGTTTCTACAAATGGTTGAAGAAGATTGTATTATAGATTATGATGGTTCTCTATCGGATATTTTCGTCGATGGATACAAAAGTAACTTAGGACTTGTAGCTAACAATTTTTGTCAAGGAAAATTCTTAGTAACAACGGAAATATTCAGAGAATTATGTGATGAATATAATATTCAAGTTAACTGGGCAAATAAATAAGCAAATGGAAAGGAAGTTGGATAAATGAGAGAAAATGCTAGGAAAGAAGGAGATTATATAATATCAGAAGATGCTCTTGGAACATCATATAAACACCCATCATTTGGAATGTTATCATTCAATCGTACTCATGGCGGGCATAGCAATTTATTTGGCAGTAGCATTCAGCATAACGATACAATCCATATGGTATTAAGGGAAGGTGTGGTTACAAGGGGACTCAATGATGATTGGTATGTTGGAGAAGATGAGATTCTGGAAGTAGAAATGTCGCAATCACAATTTGCGGAATTAATTACTTCTATGAATGTTGGAACAGGTACTCCATGTACTATTAAATATTTACGTGGTAAAGGACGTATTAACGAAGCGGATTTTATCAATAAAAGACAGCAGATAACAAATGAATTTAAAGAGTGTATGAACGAGCGTATGAGCGATGCAAAAGAATTTTATGATGAAGTCAAGGAGCTTTTTACTACGAAGAAATCTATTGGAAAAGGTGATCGAGAAATGATTCTGAGAAGACTTGCCAACGTGACTCAAGGTATGGAATCTAGTTCAAAATTTATCTTTGATCAATTCCAAAATCAGATAGACAAAACAATTACAGAAGCTAAAGGAGAAATCGAGGCTTTTGCACAGAATAAAATTAATGCAATAGCTCAACAGGCTCTTGTAGAACAGAAAGAAGATATTTTAAAATTAGAGAATCCTGTTGATGTAAATCATATGGAACTTGATGAAGAATAAAACGAAAATTTGATAGGTGGTGGTACGAATGGTGGATTGGGATCAACATAAATGTATAAAGGAGCGTTCCCTGCACATTTGACTAGGTTGCTAGTGGAAATTTCTAATTGCTGGGTAGAATCTATGTCTGAAAAATAATGTATATTATAGGAGATGATAAGAATGGAAAGTATTTATAAAAGAAGGGCAGATAGTGACTTGATTGTGGAATACAAACAATTTGAAAATAAAATGAAAAATGGTAAATTAACTGTACACGAACAAAGAATGTATGTTACATTACTATCTGAAATTTCTGATCGTTGGATAAAACAGAATGAAATTGAAAGAGGTGCTAAATGAGAAAACCAATAACAAAATGTCCGCACTGCGGAAGTGATCGTGGAATGGCTGTTAGGTTTAAAGCTACTGGAACCGATATATATAGTTTTGATGGACATTTTCAAGATGAAGAAATTATTGAATACTGTACATATAATAAATGTATGACATGCTGTGACTGTGGTAAACGTATAATGAGTTATGATGAATTTATGACACATTATGCAATCAATGAATTAACAGGTAAGCATTTAAAACAGTGAAAGGAGAATTTTATCTCCATATACAGAGGGGAGTGATGCCATGAATAACACAGGATGGATTAAACTCCATCGGAAAATCACAGATCATTGGCTATGGGAAGATAAACCATTTGCCAGAGGACAAGCAATGATTGACTTACTGATTCTCGCAGGTTATAATGATCAATCAAAATACATTGATGGAAACTTAGAAACAGTCGAGCGAGGATCGATGGTTACTTCGATCAGAAGATTGTGTGATCGATGGGGGTGGAGTAATTCAAAGGTTGTCAAATTTTTAAAGACACTGGAACACGACAGTATCATACATGTAAAAAGCGACACTAAAAAGACAGTCATAACCATAGTAAATTACGGTGTTTATCAAGGCTTTGTAGACGAAAAAACTACACAGAAACGACACCAAAACGACGCAGAAGCGACACATAAAAAGAAAGTAAAGAATAATAATAAATATAATAATAATATAAAGCGATTCACACCGCCTGATTGCGAGCAAGTCTCCAGATATTGCCAACAAAGACGAAATGGAATTAATCCAGAAGAGTTTGTGGATTATTACACAGCCAAAGATTGGATGATAGGCAATAGCAAGATGACAGACTGGAAGGCAGCAGTACGAAACTGGGAACGGAATCAGGCTAAGAAGAACGCTAAACAAAAGCCAAAGGTAACGAACCTTGCACACTTGGAATGTGATCGTGATTATGATTTTGATGCGTTGGAAAGACAGTTGTTTGAGAAGCAGATGACAGGATAAGTTTGACGAAAGGATGGAAAAATGTCAGAAAATATTTATATTCACTACGGAAGTGATAAGTTTGAGAAAGAGTTGTTTATGTCAATTGTGAACAGAAACATGATTAACAAACCATTTGGAGGTTTATGGGCATCGGATATAAAGGCGGATCAGCCGTGGGAGAAATGGTGTATTGATAATGATTTTAGAATTGATAAACTAGACAAAAACTTTAAATTTACATTGGATGATTCGGCAAATATTGTTGAATGGACAGCGAAAGCCGATTTAAGGCAGGTTCCAACGCAAGATCTATCGGGATATCTCCCAGAATATTTATTTGATACAATGGGCGTTGTGCCAGATTTTGAGAAGATGGTCGAAGATGGAGTTGATGCAATTAAGCTTAATTTATCCAAAGGTGATTATGAGTTATATTATGAGCTTTACGGTTGGGATTGTGATAGTATTCTGATCATGAATCCTGATATTATTAGACCATTGTAGAAATTAAATAACAGAATGAGATTGAGAAGCTTAGGGCTTCTTTTTATTTTGCCTAAATTTAGAGAATAGGAGTAAGAATTATGGAATTAATCGAAGTAGAAATTAGACCAGAAGTACGTGAACAGTGCAATAATTAGAGAGGAGATTGGAATAATGAAATTATACGGAACAGTGAATACAGAGGTTGATGTGAGTAAATATAATATATTAATAGCTGCGGCTCAAATACTATACGATGGACACCTATATGATAGTTGGGGAATTCATACAGAGTTATTGGAGTCAGATCATAGAGAAAATAACACTGGTAAAAGAGCATTATTTAAGGTTGAAGATATATCATATCATGGTTCCCCAGTATGGAAATATACATTGATTACTGACGATGAAAATGCAATAAATGATTTTCTGTTGGCACAGGAAATAGAAAAAGTAATTAAGAGAGTGTAAGAATAATTAAGAGAGGAGAGATTATCATGGCTGCAACACAGTTTGAAGTTATTGAAACAGCAAACAATAATAACGCAGAAGAACCTGAAGCAAAGATCAAAAGACGTAAGGACGGAAATCCTAAATGGACTCGATCTAATAAACAAAAAGGCGTATCATCTTTAGTGTATCCAATTAAGAATAAAGAAAAATTTGCAGCCTTTAATGCATATTTTAGAGATCAGATTGATAAATCCTATACAGAGTACAAACGATATGTAGCTGCCAGAAATAATCTTTTGGTTGCAGTTGGGAACAATACCGCATATCGTATCTCTGATATTGTTAGACTTAAATGGAGCGACTTATTGGGAGACAAGACTCGTAAACAGGAAAAGAAAACAAAGAAATTCAGAACGGTATACTTTAACGATTTGGTAACTGAAGCAGTGGATATTTTCTTTGAAGCTGTTGCAGGAACTAAATATGATGTCAAGATTGATGGCGAAGTGTCAATGGATGATTATGTTTTTGGAACATGTAAGTCTGGATCAGGACACATGACTGAAGCAAATGCTTTGGATTTTGTTAAAAAAGGTGCTAAAGCAGTTGGAATTGAGGACAATATTGGTACACATACACTACGAAAGAACTTTGTGTATTGGACACTTGTTGATCATAAAGATGATCAGAACGTATTGTATACACTTATGAGATTGTTGAATCATAGTAGCCCTGCAATGACGTTTTTATATGCTACAATTACAGAAGAGGAAACACATGTATTGTTCGATGATATTGCTCAGACATACAAGGATATTATCAGCGGAGCATTTAATGGACTGAGGGAAAATGTTATTAACGTGAGCTATGATAGAGTAATGGAGATTATCAAGTGTGCTTATGATGCAGGGAAAGATGATGCAGATAAAGATGATGGAGTGCATGAGGATAATATGCAAGCATTAAAAGAATTACTGGAAGGAGTTATTGTATGATATTTGTAACAGGAGACACACATGGGGATTGGATGACTCGATTAAACAGTCATTCTTTCCCTGAAGGCGTAGGGCTGACTAATGATGATTACGTGATCATTTGCGGAGATTTTGGATTGTGGCATGACACAAAAGAAGAACGACATAATCTGGAATGGTTGGACAACAAACCATTTACTACTTTGTTTGTATGTGGGAACCATGAAAATTATGATCGGCTGTACGAATATCCTGTAGAAGAATGGAATGGAGGAAAGATTCATAAGATTCGTGATTCTGTTTTTCATCTCATGCGAGGACAGGTATTTGATATCCAGGGAAAGAGATTCTTCACATTTGGTGGAGCTAGTTCTCACGATGTTCAGGATGGGATTTTAGAGCCAGACGATCCAAGAATTAGTAAGTGGTACAGAGATTATGACAAAATGTTTAGGATCAATCATACGTCATGGTGGAAAGAGGAGTTGCCTTCTGATAAAGAGATGGCAGAGGGTGTGATGAATTTGGAGAAAAATGACTTTCAAGTAGATTACGTTATTACACATAGCCCATACACATCTGTTTTAAGACAAATGGATGGCGGAGCAGGGTTGTACCAATCTGATAAGTTAACGGATTATTTACAGCAAATAAAGGACAAAGTGATTTATCAAAAATGGTTCTTTGGGCATATGCACGTTAATAAAAATTTTCTGTGGGATAATGCGATTGCAATTTACGAACAGATAATTAGAATTTCATAAGGAGAATTTTGTATGAAGATAAATACAATTAGACAAAATAAAGAAGAAAAGAAAGTAAACCAGAATCTTATGTGGATTTCAGCAGAGATTCCACCGCTAAAACCAGATAACGCATCACGTTATATGAGATATAAAACATATCCTGTGATTGTAGATTACGAATATAATGACGGATGCGTGGATGAAGTGCTTGATTTTTGCGACTATGACTTTGAGGAAAAGAAGTGGAAACTGGATAAGCCTCATAAAGTTAGACAGTATTTCCCACTTCCAAGTAAGCACAAAGTAAAGTGTTCGAACAAAAAGAGAACATTTGTTCGAAAAATATCTTGATTTTGTTCTATAGTAGCATTATAATAAGAAATGTAGAGATTCTTTGTTCACAATAAAAATTAACTTTCTTTCTTGCACCTATTGACAGGGTGCAAAAAGTATGGTATATTTAATTCATGAAAATAAAAAATGCAACTGGGGAAAGTTGAGGGACGTAAAATGAACGGATATACTAACAAAGAAAGAAAAGGAAACGATAACAGAAAAAGAAAAGAATATGTATATGGCAAATATCAAAATCCTCAAGTTTGGGGAATATATTTTGCAGATTTGCCGAAAATTGAAGGTAGTCACATCTTGCATGGGAAAAGACCAGTCATCGTATATTCTAATAATATTTGTAATAATACGAGCACCGAGATTAACGTGTATCCAATTACAAAAAAATTAAGGAACTGGATACCGACACATGTGACCATTTATCCAAATACCAGTAATGGATTAAAAATGGTATCACAGGTGTATTTAGAGCAAGGAAGAACAATTCCAAAGAATAATCTTTTAGAGTATTGGGGAAGAATATCTGATCTATCTTTAATGTTAAAAATAGGACATGGCATTTTAATACAAAACGGCATGTTATCGTACATGAATGCAATGGCATCCTAGAAATGGAGAATATTATGAATAATAAAGAATTGATACAAAATTATATAGATTCTCACGTATCAGAATCACGTCGCCCAACATGGAATTGGTTGTTAGATTCTGATATTGCGGACGACAATGAATCTGGGTTAACGTATGCACCAGGTACAATCCAAGAGGCTATATTATCAGATACTAGAGGTAAAAAAACCAAAAGTATGAATTCTATTAAAAAAAGATATGACCAGCTCGTTAAACTATATACTTATGCATATGAACAAAATTACATTAAATATAATCCATTTGTTAATGATAAATTTATAAACTTGCAATTAGCAGTTGATATATATTTCTCAAATAGAGTGAGTGTTAATTATGTTACACCAGATAAAATAAATGCGTTTATTTCTAATTTAATGTCGTGTAATGCATCAACTGATACCAAATTGAATACTAGATTTCACATTGTGAGTTTATATAATGGGATAAATGGAAAGGAGCTAAGAAATCTAAAATTCTCAGATATTAATCAAAATGATTTAACAATTTTTGGGAAACCAGTCTCCAAAGATTTTATTGAGACATTGAATGAATATAAATTGAAAATGGGAGATACGAATATATATCATGATTTTGTATTAATACCACGAAAAAAATGTAATAATATAGAAGAATATCAAGCAGAGCAAAAGAGGATATATAATAATGTGCAGTCTCAATTAGAATTAACTGGTAACACTTTATCTTATGAGAAATTGACAACCATTGATGTTATTAATTCTGGTTTTATACAATATTTGAAATCTAAAATGGATATCAAAGCAATTGCAGATTTATATTATGTTAAATCAAAAGAAGGAATTGCACGATCTGTAATCGCACGTCAATTTAGTGATATTGCAATTGATTTTTATTATAATTATTATATATCATATCGAGTAAAAAAGAAGCAATTTAGTGATCGTCAAACTGTAATTGGTAAAACTATCGGTTATTTATATAACGATGAAGACTATAAGCAGTATCGTGTAAATCAAATTATGACAGAATAAAGGAAGGGAATTTTATATATGGACAATCAAATATTAAAAACATTGGTAGCGAATCAATCAAATCAAATGCGTGTTGATGTACTTGATTTGCACTCGTCAGAAATGTCATCTTGGTTTCTGAGTGAATATAAGATTCGAGCAGATGACGGAAAGATGAAGATCTATGGCAAAGATAAAGATCTTTCATATCATTGGATCGAGTTTATTCAAGATGACAATTTGTTCTCTCATATTAAGCAGGACGACATATTTGACATAATCAAATGCCTGCAATTTACATACAAAGAGAGATACAATATTGGAATTAAAATACAGACAATAAAAAAGAAAGCAGAAGTCTTTGGCAAAACTTCTACTTTCACACAAACTAATAATTCTAACTAAACAAATAATAAATAACAAAAAAAGATTTTTTGAATCTACCGTGTTGGCAGCACGATAGAAAATCGAATTAAGTATTTAGAATTGTTTAATAGATAAGGATATTATTATCCTTAAAATCATTATAACAATTCTAAACATGTTCGTCAACATGAAAATTTTTCCAAAAAACTACAATTAAATACAGGAGTGATGTATGAAATATATAATTACGAATGAAGAGTTCTATGTGAAAAGAGATCATGCAAGAAATAAATACGTTCGTGATAATCGTAAGTCTGAAGCTACTCAATTTACCTCCAAGCAAGCAAAGCACATTTTAGGTTTGAAGCATAAATATACGTGGATGAAAGACGGATTTTATGCCAGAGAAATTGAGCTAGGTAAAGTTGGAAAACCTATGGAATCTAGTGAAATAATGCGTAAGGGTAATGGAAATTGCTTTATGGATTGGGAATGTGATAATACATTGATCGATAACATAGAGACTGAGGAAAGAGCTATAGTAGGACTTCTAGCATATGACTCAGATCAATTAGGAGAAAAGAAGTTTGAATTAGAGCAGGCATTATCATATGCCGATTCTGCCAGAAGTGATATTCTTCATGCGATTGAGTTTAAAAAGATTGATGCTGCGAAACGTGCAGTGATTGTTGGGTATCTTAAAACCTTACAAGAATTACACAGAAAGATCAAGAATTGTATTCGATACATAGAAGTGATGCAGAATTGCATGGATAATCAGAAAGATATATGTACTTTGAAGAAAGAATTAAAAGATGCAGAACATAAGTCGTATGTCGGCAGGACAAAGTATTATGAGCTGATCCAGAATATAATCGGGTAGAGTTTCTTCCTTATTATATATGATGACTCGCACAGGCATTTGTGCAAAATTAAAATGTAAATATTATGTTAAAAAGGAGAAATATGGGCATTTACATACAAAAGTTTGGGAAATTAGGACAAAGATATTTTAAACCAGATGAAATAGAATATAGTCCACACTCAGGAGACTGCATTAAAGTATTAAATAAGCAAAATGGAAAAGAAAAAACATATGTAGTGATTAATGAAGATGTAGGTGATCTACGATTACATACAAGAGAGTTAATGCCAAGAGTTCATTATACAATCTGCGATGAAAAACATTTGGATAATATTTATATGTTCAGTGTTTCAGCTTTGCTTGATAAAGAAAGGTGGATATTGCGTATATATGATTCGTTTGGTATTGAAAGAAAACGAAATGGAATATATTCGTTTGTCGATACGTTAGATTCAGATGTCATTATTACCATTTTGATAGGAAAATATAAGCGTGAAGATACATTTAATGTAAAAGTACCTTGTGAATTAAGAAATTAAAAAAGGAGAATCGTATGGAAGAAAATAAAACGGGCGTTTGGGTGCAGACTAAAGGCAGACACAGGAAGAGACTTGATAGTGATGATGAAATTCGTTTGAGCATTGGAGATTATATACAAGTATTTTCCGATGTTGATAATGTACTTTTCAAGGTAGTAAGTGTCGAATATAACAGAAGTAGAGGATCGAACTTTCAAAAACTTTTGCCTGTATGTAGTGTATTTGGGGAAGATGATAAAGCCATTGATCCAACAGCTACAGGGTTACATCGTTTAATATATACGAAAATAAATAGTAATAATAAGATGTTGTTTGATGGTGATTTATATAGGTATATTAATTGTGTTGTTCGAACTTCAGATGAACTACAAGTTGTGCTTATTCGTGGAACAATGAATGAAGACCTCGAGATTAAGACAGGTACGATTTCAGCTGACGAAATAAAAATTGGCACATTAGCCCCACCACCACTTTCAGAAAGAAGAGGTTCTTTCCTGCCATACTATCAGCAAAAACCAATTACTGCAACGTCAGAAGCAGCAAAGAATTTTAAAAAAGAATATTATGGAACATTTGGAGCTGAACGTGAATTAAAGTCACAGATACCAACAATAGAACTGGATCAGACGTTAAAAAAGATTGCTGGCAGAATGGACAACATCATGATTAGCGATTTAAGAACAAATCACATCGAATTTAAGGAGAAAGAAATGTATACAAAGAATTTAAAAGAAATGATCAAGAAACCGATTTATGTTGACAAAGAAATTACTGTGAAGGAACCAATGTTAGATAACAACGGTAAGCAGATCGAAAAAGATGGTAAGCCAGTGTTTAAAGTAAAACATTATCATGGAATGGTTAAAATCTTATGGGTTAGTGGAGCAGAAACTGTTGCGTATGTAGAGGGAAATGATGTGTATGACAGAGAAAATGGCTTCAAAACTTGTGTATTAAAATACCTTTGTGGTAACGCAGGTGCTCATGATGCAGTTGACTTCTGGACAAACAAATATGTGAAATACCCAAGCAGCTGTGTGGAAGTGACAGAAAATTTATGCAAACTGGAAGAGATCATCGAGAACGATAAGCACAGAGAAGAGGAACGCAAAGGTTTACCTCATGCAAAATTCTTGAGAAGAACGGTGGATCGTTTAGTACCTAGCTTTTCAGATGACAAATTACATTATGCACCAGAAGATGAAAAGCTTGCTAATGAATTTAAGAAATTAGCAAAGAAATATTTTCCAGAACTTAAATGTAGGGAAATTTATATTAATGATAGAAAACAGGAAGACGTTTTCGTAGCAATTAAATAACAAAATGAAAAGGAGATAAATTATGTGTACACCAATGAATGAAAACTGGAGCAATTTTTTAAACAAATTGTCAGAGCGTTTAAATAAAATGCTCGATTATGTAGAGAAAAACAATTCTACATTGTATGAAACCGATATTGATAAAGATGAACTTTGGGAAGTATATCTGAGTAGTTTTCCCGAAGGAACTAACAAGATGTATCGCAAGCGAAGAGAATACGATTGTGGTCATTGCCGAAACTTTATTAAAACAATCGGTGGAGCTGTGGCAATTGTTGACGGCAAGATTCATACAATCTGGGAGATCGACACAGATGATGTAGTATTTCAGCCAGTAGTTGATGCTTTAAGAACATATGTCGAATCAAAGCCGATCAAAGATATTTGGAGACATTTTACAAATACAGTTGGAGTAAAAAGTACAAATGAGTATACAGAAGATAAGCAGATTATCAAATGGACTCATATGTATACACCGATTCCAGAGAGATTACTAGAAAGAAAATCCGATATTCCTACAGCAAAAGCAAAAGTTAGAGATCGAAAGAATGTGTTTAAAAGATCACTCGATGAGATTACAGAAGAAGCTGTTGATACCGTATTAGAACTGATCGCTTCAAATACTCTTTACAGAGGACAGGAATGGGAAAGAGTCTTAAAAGACTTTAGAAAATATCAGCGAGAATATAATGCTTTGTCTGATGAAGAAAAAGATACATACACATGGGCAAAAGCAATGACTATCGGAGATGTAATTGGTCGTATTAGAAACCATAGTATTGGTACATTGCTTGTAAATATCAGTGAGGATATGGACTTAGATAATGCGGTTAAGGCTTATGAAAATGTTGTAGCTCCTGCGAATTACAAACGACCAAAGGCAATTTTTACAAAGAAAATGCTTGAGGATGCAAAGAAAACTGTGACTGATTTAGGATATATGGATTCATTACAGCGTAGATTTGCGGAACTTGATGATATTACAGTCAACAATATCCTGTTTTGTAATCGTGATGCAGCCCCACGTATTCAGGGCGGTTTAGATATTTTCGATGAGATGAGTAAGGAAGTTGCTGTAAATCCTAAGAAGTTCTCTAAAGTCGAAGAAATCAGTGCAGAGAAATTCGTATCAGATGTACTTCCAACGGCAAAAGAATTAGAAGTTCTGTTTGAAAATCGTCACAAGAAGAATATGGTTTCACTGATCGCACCTGTAAATAAAGATGCTAAGAACATGATGAAGTGGAGTAATCCTTTCAGCTGGGCATATTCAGGAAATATGACAGACAGTGAAATGAAAGAAAGAGTTAAGAACGCAGGTGGTGCAGTTGATGGAGTTTTAAGATTCTCAATTCAGTGGAATGCAAATACAGATTGGAATCAGGACGATTTTGATGCACATTGCAGAACTCCACGTCATCATATCTATTATGCTTCAATGCATGATTATGCAACTGGTGGAAGCCTTGATGTTGATGTAACTCATCCACATAGAGGAGAGCCTGCCGTAGAAAATATTACATGGGCAGATAAATCCAAAATGGTTGACGGAGAATATGAATTTTTCGTAAGAAATTTTGCTCATAGAAATGGAGTTTCTGGATTTACAGCAGAGATTGAATTTGATGGACAGATTTATGAATTTGAATATGATAAGCCTTTACGTCAGAACGAAGATGTTCCAGTAGCTACAGTTACATTAAAAGATGGTGTGTTTACAATCAAAGAGAAACTTCCATCAACAACATCTTCAAGAGAAATCTGGGGCGTCAATACAAATCAGTTTGTGCCAGTAACAGTAATGTGTTATTCACCTAACTATTGGGATGAACAGACAGGTATTGGACACAAACATTATCTGTTTATGTTAAACGGATGCGTAAATGAAGATACACCAAATGGATTCTTTAATGAATTTTTGAAACAGGAATTAGTACAGCACAAGAGAGTATTCGAGGCTTTAGGAAGCAAGATGCATGTCGCAGATGATCCAAACCAGCTATCAGGAATTGGTTTCAGTTCTACAAAACGAGATGATGTAATCGTTAAAGTCAAGGGTGCAACAGAAAGAGTTCTTAAAATTAAATTTTAATATAGAAAAAGGAGATTGAATTATGACAACAGAAAACTTATTCGAAATGGCAACTAGAAGTAAAATGAGATTCCCATCAACAAAGGGAGAATTATCCGTAGAAGATTTATGGGATTTATCTGATAAAGATTTAGACGTGGTTTATAAAAATCTGAAAGATCAGGAAGTTAAATCTTCAGAAGAAAGTCTATTGGATGATGCAAATGTTGATCCAAAATTAACGGCTGCGATTGGTATTGTGAAGTATATCTTTACAACAAAACGTAATGAGAGACTTGCTGAGAAGGAACGTATTAATAAGAAACTGACACAGAGAAAATATATTGATGCTCTTTCCAAGAAACAGGATGAGGCTATTGAGAAGATGTCAGAAGCAGAATTACGTGCAATGATTGATTCGTTAGAAGATTAAGATAATACACCCACCCGTCAAATTTGACGGGTGTGTGTTTAAAGAAAGGAGACTGGAATGATTTATAAATTAGAATTAGGCGACTGGTCGGAAGATGGGCATAAAATATCAGAAAGTTTTTTATTTGATTGTAACTATGATATTCATAAAATTCGACAAGCGTATAAAGACAGTTGTAAAAAGCTAGGAGTAGCTTTTAATTACAATGAAGATTATACGGGTCTAGGTCTTGGTTATAGAAGTGAGAGACTGATTTGGACAGAGTATCAAGAATCAGAAATGAGCGAAACAGCATTTGAAATTTTAAATAATTCTGGGTGTTTTAAAGAGGTTGATTTCTATAAAGAAGATGGCGTGTATTATATCGAAGAAAGGAAAGATTGTGCAAAACTTATTATGAATTTTATCGCACTGTCTATGCCTGAAGATTTTCGATATAAGCTTGTCCAAGAGCCAAAAGTTGAATCGATTAATAGTTGGAATGATGAACTGAGACAGCACTTTGGGTATGGATTATTTGATTAATAAAACAGTAATTTAAAGGAAGGAGAAACTAATAATGGACAATAACAAAATTTTAGTTGTTATTGATATGCAGAATGACTTTATTGATGGGAGTTTAGGAACGAAAGAGGCACAAGAAATCGTACCTAAAGTAGTTGAGAAAATTCGTAATTTTGATGAAGATGGAGATTTGTATGTAACGAAAGACACACATGATGAAGATTATTTAGATACACAAGAGGGAATAAAACTACCAGTAAAACATTGTATTTTTCTTGAAGATGGATGGTATATCAATAAAGATATTTTGAAAGTTATTGAAGAAAGAGGATTTGACAGTGTAAGAAGGTATTTTAATAAACCTACATTTGGTTCATTTAGATTAGCAGATCATTTTAGGAGAGAATACAAATATGCTTCAAATCTTGAAATTACATTAGTTGGATTATGTACCGATATTTGTGTTATTTCAAATGCGATGTTAATTAAATCGGTATTACCAGAGGCAAGAATTATTGTCGATGCATCTTGCTGTGCAGGTGTAACACCAGAGAGTCACAAGAACGCACTCGAAGCAATGAAGATGTGCCAGATTGAAGTAATCAATGAGTAAAGGAGTGATGAAGGATGATTAGCATTGGTGATGTACCAGTTGTTCCAGTTGTTTTCCCAGATGGAACACAGAAAATTGATTTACAGTTAGAGGCGATGTATCGAGAGATTACAGAAAATAAGACAGTATATATTACGTGGCTATACGAATCAGACAAAGAGCTGTTTTCGTTATATTGTATTTCTAAAAATATTAGAGAGCATTTTCCACAATTACAACAAGATTTAATGATGCCATACATACCAAATGCAAGATTTGATAGGGTAAAATATTCAAACGAATGCTTTACTTTAAAATATTTTGCAGAAATCATTAATAGTCTGGGATTTGTAAGAGTAATTGTAACTGATCCGCATTCCGATGTATCTACTGCATTGATTAATCATGTAGAAGTAATCCGTGGAGCATCATATATCACACAAACTTGTAGCAAAATCCTTAAAGCAGAGCCATCAAGAAATCTCGTAATTTATTTCCCAGACAGTGGATCACTAAAAAGATATTCTGAATTTGTATCAGATGATTATCCGATTGTCTATGGAATTAAAAATCGTGATTGGAAGACAGGAAAAATTCTTGGTATTGAGATTCATGGAGATACAGAGAAATTAGATGAGAATACAGCAATTTTAATGATTGATGATATTTGTAGTAAGGGTGGCACATTCTACTACGGATCAAAAGAATTAAACAAATACGGTTGTAAAGATATGTATTTGTACGTTACTCACTGTGAAAACACAATTCTTGATGGCGAATTACTAAAGGAAGATAGTTTGTTTAAAAAAGTATTTACAACACGTAGTATCTTTACGAAAGAACATGAGAAAGTTGAGGTGTTAGATTTATGAAACAGACAAATCCAATGTTATTAATTGATTTTTATAAAGCAGTTCATGCTGAAATGTTACCAAAAGGTATTACAAAATCTGTTTCTTATTTTACTCCACGTATGAGCAGAGTAAAACGATGGAATGAAGTAGCCATGTTTGGATTACAAGGATTCATTAAAGAGTATTTGGTCGATTATTTTAATGAGTATTTTTTCTTTGAATATAGAAACAAAGCAATTGGTACTTATAAGACAGTAATGGATGCAGCTCTTGGAGAAGGTACATATGGATTACAGAAAATCGAAGATTTATATGATCTTGGCTATCTTCCAATTGAGATTAAGGCTCTTCCTGAAGGAACTTTAGTACCAATGCATGTGCCGATGTTTAGTATTGAGAATACACATAAAGATTTTGCATGGTTACCACAGGCATTAGAAAGCTTAATTTCCGCAGAAATGTGGCATCCGATGATCGCCGCAACTGTTGGACATACATACAGACAGATTGTTAATAAGTTCTATGATATGACTTGTGATGACGATATTCCAAAATCTAAAGCATTAGGGGCTTTCGATTTTCGTGGCGAAGAATGTTTACAGTCTGCGGTTAAAGCAGGGGCAGGATGGTGTTTATCATTCTTAAATACTGCAACAGTTCCAACAATTCCGTATTTAGAGAGAAATTATAACTGTGATTGCACAAAAGAACCAGTTGCTTTTGGTAGTCCGTCTACTGAGCATTCGGTTATGTGTAGTAATTATGCGATTGACGGAGATGAAGAGACTCTAATCAAAAGATTACTAACAGAGATTTACCCAAATACAAGTTTTTCTGCGGTATTGGACTCATATGATTATTGGAATGTCGTAGAAAATATTCTTCCAAAGCTTAAAAATGAGATTATGAATCACAACGGATGTCTTCTTATCAGAGGGGACTCAGGAGATTGTGTAGACGTAGTAACCAGAACGGTATTTAAGTTATGGGAAGAGTTTGGGGGAACAACAAACAGTAAAGGTTATAAAGTTTTAAATCCTCATGTAAAAGCAATTTATGGAGATTCAATTACAGTGCAGAGATGTGAGCAGATTTATGACATCTTAGAGAAAAATGGATTCGCAGCCAGCAATGTTGCACTTGGTGTTGGATCATTCTCATTTCAGTGTATCGAAGAGGATGGAGTTTTGAAACCATTTACAAGAGATACATTTAGTAGTTGTATCAAAGCAACATATTGTGAGATTGATGGCAGACCATATCCAATTTTTAAGAATCCAAAAGATGGCGGATTTAAGAAATCTCAGAGAGGTTTATGTCATGTCTATAAAGGATCAGACAGCAAACTGACATTTAAAGATGGATATACTTCAGAAAATCTTCCAATGAATAATTTGCTCGAAACGGTATTCAGAGATGGCAAATTAGTAAAAGAACAGTCATTGCAGGAGATTAGAAGAGTGTTAAACGAAGGAGAATTTTAAGAGAGGAGATATAAAACATGAGTTTTAATGCAGCAGAAACCAAAGACAGATTAGTGCAGTGGATCAGAGATTGGTTTGAAATTAATGGTAAAGGATGTAATGCCGTTGTAGGAATTTCAGGCGGTAAAGATTCGTCAGTGGTTGCAGCCTTATGCGTAGAAGCACTTGGCAAGAATCGAGTAATTGGAGTTATGATGCCACAGGGTGTGCAGTCAGATATTGAGTATGCTCAGATGCTATGTGATCATCTAGGAATTGAACATTACACAGTTAATATTTTTAATGCTTGCAGAGATATTAAACATGAAATCAGAGATGAATTAGGTGGTAAATGGAGTAAACAAAGTGCCACAAATTTACCTGCTCGTATCCGTATGGCTACATTATATGCTTTTGCACAGAGTATGAATGGAAGGGTAAGTTGTAATTGCAATTTATCCGAAGATTGGGTTGGATATGCGACTTATGGCGGAGATGGATTTGGATCATTTGCTCCACTTGCCGATCTGACTGTGACAGAAGTTAAAGCAATTGGTAAAGTTCTGGGACTTCCAACAGAGTTAATCGAAAAAATTCCTACTGATGGGTTATGTGGTAAGACAGATGAAGATAATCTTGGATTTACATACGAAGTGTTGGATGAATATATCAGAACAGGTGAATGCAAGGATAAAGCAGTGAGACAGATCATTGATGAAATGCATGAGAAGAATGTATTTAAACTTGCTCCAATGCCTAAATTTATATCTGGCATGTGGATCGAGGCAGGAATGGAGTTGGATGATTAAATATGGAAGTTAAAGCAAAATGGACAGGTCGTGGTTTTGCACTCTGTATTGGAGAATGGAAGCTTTATGTTGATGGCAAAGATGTTACCGATAAGATTCCAGAAGACTTACGCACAGAACCTATGAATACATATAAAAGATATGAGCGATGGTATTTCAAGGGTTGGGTTGAAGAATGGGAATCATATTATGATGGACTGAAGCAAGATGAATGGATTGAGTCTAATAAGTATTGGTTAGATGAAATTACAACAGATATTGATGTTCAGCGCCAGATCTTCAAAGCAATCAATGAAGAGGATTTTCGCACTAATTCTTGTGGCGGATGTATTTAATAACAAGATTATGACATCTATATATGGTGTTGTGATAAATAAATTTTATAACAAAGGAGATATTTATGATTGAAGTAATTGGAACAGTGGTACCAGTGGTTATTGCGGTAGGTGGCGTAGGAGCTATTATCGGTAGCGGTTATGTCAAAGCAAGTCCAGATAAAGCTTATATTATTTCTGGACTTAGAAAGACACCTAAGACATTAATTGGTAAGGCGGGGTTAAAAATCCCATTCTTTGAAAAAGCAGATCATCTTAATCTTGAGTTAATTCCAATTGATGTTAAGACATCAAGTTCTGTGCCTACAGCAGATTATATCAATATCAATGTAGATGCAGCGGTCAATGTAAAGGTTAGCAGTAATCCAGAAAGATTAAAACTTGCAGCAGAAAACTTCTTAAATAAGCCAGTAGGCGATATTGGACAGGTCGCAAGAGAAGTCCTTGAAGGTAATATGCGAGAGATTGTTGGAAAGATGAGTCTCGAAGAAATGGTTTCTGATCGTCAGAAATTTGCACAGCTTGTTACAGAAAATGCGAAGCCAGATCTTGCTGCAATGGGATTAGATATTATCAGTTTTAATGTTCAGAATTTTATGGATGATAATGATGTTATTGAAAATCTTGGTGTAGATAATGTTGTTAAAATCAAGAAGAAGGCTGCGATTTCCAGAGCTGAAAGCGAAAGAGATATTGAAAAAGCAAAAGCAATGGCTGAAAAAGAAGCAAACGATGCAAAGGTAGAGTCAGCAACAGCGATTGCAGAAAAGAATAACAATCTGGAGATTAAAAAATCTGAGCTTGAAAAGATTTCAAAAGCAAAGAAAGCCGAGGCAGATGCAGCATACAAGATCCAGGAAGAAAAATCACGTAAAGAAATTGAAGTTGTAACTGCGGATGCTAATATTATGCGTCAGGAAAAGGAAATTGAACTGAAACGCAAAGACGTTGAGGTAACAGAGCAGACATTAGATGCACAGATCAAGAAGCAGGCAGAGGCTGAAAGATATGCTTCACAGCAGAAAGCAGATGCAGACTTATACAAGAAACAGAAAGAATCTGAAGCTAACAAATATGCTATGGAGCAGGAAGCTGAAGGTATTCGTGCAAAGGGTGTAGCAGAAGCCGAAGCAATCAAAGCCAAAGGTATTGCTGAAGCAGAAGCAATCGAAAAGAAAGCAGAAGCTATGAAACAGATGGGCAAAGCATCTATTGTAGAAATGATGTGTCAGATGTTCCCAGAAGCAGTTAAAAATGCAGCCGCACCATTAGGAAATGTAGGAAGTATCACTATGTATGGAGAAGGAAACACAACAAAATTAACAAAAGATATTATGAATGTTGTGAATCAGGTATCAGATGGTGTTAAAGGATCTACAGGTGTTGATCTTGCAAAGATGTTAAAAGATTTTGTTTCTGAAGATAACGAAGTAGAATCTACAGATAATGTTGGTCAGCCAGAAGTATATTCAGACGATTATCGTGAGTTCTAATAGGAGAAATTATTATGACAATTATTATTATTTGTGTAATTATAGCGATTATCGCATATTTGCAATTTACTAAAAATGGAAAACAGATTAAAAATGTGGCATCTGGAACAGTCACAGAGAAAATCAAAGAAAATGCAATGACTCCAGAGGGAGCAAGAGCCAGATATAATACTGCAATTAAAGACAAGCAGGACTTCTACCAGAAAACAATGGGTACATACACAATGGTAGCTGGTCGATTGGCAACAATGGAAGATGACCTCAAAGAAACAAAAGAAGAAATTTCTAAAACCGAGGTAATGATCAACCAGTATCTTGATAATAATGATGATAAAAAAGCAATGTATTATGCTCAAAAATTAGCCACGTTAAAGGCACAGAAATCAGTGTACGAAAAGAAGATCCCAGAGTTACAAGCAACAAAAGATAAGCAAGAAGAAATTAAAAACCAAGCATATGATCAGCTTATTAAACTAAAAGGCGAAAAAGACACTGTAGTTCTCCAGATGGAGGCAGATCAGCAGATTGCAGAATTGCAGAAAAATTTAGATCAATACAATAGTTCAAATGCTGCTCAGGAAGGTTTGGAAGAGGTTCGAGAAGGAGCAAAGAAACTTAGCGAACAAGCCAAAGGCGTTGCTATTGCGTATGAATCTAGTGCAGAAACATTGGATTATCATATGGAGCAAGAAGAGCGACAGCAAGAAGCTAAAGCCATATTAGATCAGATGAAAAATGCTCGCAAATAACGGATAAATTCATCTACAAAAATTAATTTCACAAACATAAAACTGGCATTTTATGACTCTATAAAACACAATATATAGTGATTATCCAATTATTGAACCACTATATATAGTTGTATAAAGTGCCAGTCATGGAAACATAGCTCAGTTGGTAGAGCAGGCAATACATAAACATTCATTTTTCTACCTCCATATAAGTATTTTTATTTATTTACATTTAATTTTCATCACATATAAATTGCCGACACAGGTTCGATTCCTGTTGTTTCCACTAAAAAAGACCTCAACCTAAATGGTTAAAGTCTTTTTGGTTAATCGTTTGGTATGACCTCGATAACATCTTCAACTTTGCAATCAAGATATAAGCAAATTTTGTCAATGTTTTCGAGACTGATATACTGATTCTTTGCCATCTTGGCAATTGTACCAGACCCCATATTTAAAGCGGTTCGTAAATCAGATTTTGTCATACCCTTTTTCGCTAAAGTTACGAAAAGCGGTTTATAACTTATCATATGATATACCTCCACATCTATATTGTAACATATTATATACAGGATGTAAAATAAAATATTCAAGAAGTTGAAGATTTTGTATTGACACTATGTGCAAGAAGTGGTATATTATATTCAACAAATGAAAGGTAAACTTCAAGAAAATGAAATATGAAGGAGTGAGAAAATGTCAAATAAAATTTATAGATATTATCAACCAAACGATAAAGATACAAAAGACAATCATTCAGATTGCGTGATCAGAGCATTAACAAAAGTGCTTGATAAAGAATGGTTAACAACATTTGATGATTTGTTACCATACGCAAGGGATATGCAGTGTATGCCATCAGAGCGAAAATGTTACGAAGAATATTTATTCGATAATGGGTTTGCTTATCAAGGTATTAGCAACCGAAAAGGATCTAAACGACCAACAGTTGAAAGTTTTGCAAAAGATCATAAACAAGGCAATTACTTGGTAAATGTTGCGAATCATGTAGTTGCAATTTCAGACGGTTGTTATTACGACACATGGGATTCTGGAGATTGTTGCTTGTATGGATATTACTATAAGGAAGAAGGAGAGAAATAAATGAGAAAGAAAATTTTGGCAACGGTTCTAGGAACAACGATTTGCTTAGGATCAATGACAGGATGTACCGCAGGATTCAAAAGAGGAGTTGTTGATATGAAAAGCAATTGGAATGGTGGTATGAATAGAGTCATTACAGTATACACGGCAGACGGTAAGAAGATTGCTGAATATAAAGGAAAAATTGATATTGATACAAATGATGGTGGATATGTCAAGTTTGACTACAAAGGTAAGAGATATATTTATTATAACTGTTTTGTAGAGAGTATCGCAGATATTGATTAGAGAGGAGAGAAACAAATGAATTTAGAAGAAACTATCAAATGCGCAAATGATATGGCAACAAAGAAATACACAGAAGCCATGTTGTGTCATGCGAATCCAGACGATGAAGAACTTGATGGATTGATTGACTGTGCCTTAAATCATGAGCAACTTGCGAAGTGGCTGGGAGAATTGAAAGAGTTAAAAGAATATAAAGAAAAGTATAGATGGCATGACTTAAGAAAGAATCCTGATGATCTGCCAGAAGATATTAAGTACGTTTGGGTTTTTATAAAAGGTGAATGCACTCATAGGTCATGGCACGATTCTCATGGATGGAGAAGGCGTAACAGTAACATTTTATACTATAACGACGAAAGTGTTTTGGCGTGGAGAGAGATTGAAGAGTTTAAAAGTGAGGGGAAATAAATGAGTACAACAAAAACAATTGATATTTCAGTGCTGCCAGAGGCAGAACAGGATCTAATAAAAGCATTATTTGATAAATGCTGCGAAAGAGTAAAACCGAAAGTGGTTGAAGTAAAGCGTAAAGTTTGGAAGCCTAAAATTGGTGAACATTATTGGTATCTATCTGGCGATGGTAATATTGGTACTATTACATGGTGTGGTTCTAAACTAGATGCAGATAGATACAAATTAGGAAATTGCTTCAGAACTGAAGAAGAGGCAAAGTTTGCAAGAGAGAAGAAAAAAGTAGAAGTAGAATTAGAAAGATATGGTAAAGAACATAATAATCCTGCTAAAGAGGAATGGGATGGAATCAACACACATTATCGAATTGGATATGATTTAGCTGATGATGATTTAGTGACAACGTCTGCTATAACAATTAGACGTATAGGAGATATATATTTTACATCCAAAGAAGTTGCAAAGGATGCCGCCAACAAAATCGGTACAAAACGTATCATAAAATATCTATTTGATGTTGATTGTGAGGTGGATGAATAATGCTGATATTGATACTTATAATCGCCATAATTTGCTCGATAATTTGCTATTGTCATGCACAAAAGACAGGTAACTCCGATCTTGATGTTCTTGGTGTCGTATTGATTTTGATTAACTTTCTTGTCATTACAGTTTTATGTTTACTACTGAATAACTTGTATGAAAATCAAGGCGTCAATCAGAAAATCAAAATGTACGAAACACAAAATCGGCAACTTGAAAGAAAAATTGATGTTGCAGTTAAGAGTTACATGAATCATGAAAAGGATACATACAAAGAATTTAAAGCTGGTGATGGAATGGCATTGATTACAACATATCCTGAATTAAGAAGCAATGAACTTGTTAAAGAACAGATGAATACATACCAAAGCAATAATCGTAAGATTGCAAAATTAAAAGAAAAAGAAATTGATTGCAATGTTACCAAGTGGTGGATTTATTTTGGAGGAGAATAATTATGAGAAAAGGAATTTTAATCGGTTGTATGGCAGTAATTATGGGCTGTATGTTAGTAGGGTGTGATGCTCGCCCACATTACGCAGACGAAAATAACAATGATCAGATAACTGACTTTAATCAAATCAATGAGGTGCTATGGTATGATTCAGCAACAAAGGTTGTTTATTATTATCCTCATGGTCGGTTTCTGTGTCCGTATATCAGTAAAGACGGGCAATACTGCCAGTATGAAGATGGTAAAGTAGTTCCGTTAAAGAAAGAAGAATAATTATGAAAGTTTTATATAAAGGTAAGCCGTACAAAGTATATGGAATGCATACAAATTATAATTCAACAGGTTGGGATCATGAAATTTATGCATATTTCTTGATTTTTACAAAAAAATACTGGCAGTGGATATCTACTGATGATTGTATACCATATAAAAAGAAGAAATATAAACAGAAAGGAAACAAAAGGTATTAGATACAGATACGCACTTAGAGATGTTTCGCTATTTACACTTACGAATTGCGTTGATGATGAAGAAAAAATAATATTTACAATTCAAGGGAGCGAGGCTGATATGAATTACAATCTAACATTCCCTGTCGTAGTTCTGAAAGATGAAAATGACTCAGTTCCATATATGGCATATATCCCATATTTTGATGTAATGACGCAGGGATATGATGAAGAAGAATTGCAGATGATGATCAAAGATTTGTTGAATCTCTGCTTAGAAGATAAGGAATCTTATACAATTCCTGCATGGGCATATAGTTATTTCAATGAAGACGATGTCAAGGAACGAGGCAGAAAATATTTCACTGAACTTGATGATGGAGACGATACATATTTTCAGAAGAATTTTTACACAGTATGGTGGTTCGATTTTAGGAGATAGTAGTAGAAAAGGAGAAAGATAAAATGGACGTTTTGTTTTACATAATTTGGGTATTGGCGTTTATGGTGATCGTAGCAATTGGAATTGGAGTACCATATATGACTTATTACAATTACAAAAGAATTAAAGCAATGGATAAGAAACTTACAGGAATGTGTACGGGTCTTGGTATTATGTTAAGACCAGAAGAGGATAATGAATAATGAAAGATATGAGAAATAATCCCATTGAAAATGGAAATCTGTGTTTTAGATCAAGAATGGTAAATGGAGAAACATTGATTGGATATGCATTAGTTATCTCAAACAAGTTGTTTTGGAAAGACGGATGGAATAACTATATTTCTAGTCACGACAAACTTAATTCTAAGCAATTAATTGTCATCGAACACCTAAATGATGATGAAAAGAAAATGAGAAAAGAGTGGTTAAAGTTCATGGCAACAACAAAATCAAAAAAGGTTAAAGATGCAGACCGAGTAATTGTGAAAGACTTATTGAGTGAAATATGAGGTGTAAGATATTAAATGAGAAGATTAATTTGGTATATCAGGTCTTGTTTCTGTAAACATGATTGGGAACAGATATTTAATTCAGATATATATTGAAGTGAGAAATCAACTAAGCCTTATAAATGTGAAAAGGTTTATCGGTGTAAGAAATGTGGCTGTGAGAAAAGATATACGACTGAGGGTAAAATCTGAGTTTTATGTAAAGTGAGGTGATTAACATGGAAGCCAATATTGAGTTTGCCATTGGCTATGCCATTGGGTTTTGTATCGTTGGGGCGATCGTATTTCTAAGACATGAAAGAAAGATGGATCGCCTGAGGCAGACAAATGTAAATCTGATCTTAGCTAAGATGTCGTTTATGGCTGATGCTAACAACAAAGAAAATGATACATGTAATAAGGAAGAAACTCGTTCAGATGTTAAGGACGCAGTGAAGTATGCAATGAAGAAAAGTCATCCAGATAATGGTGGCAGTGCAGATGATTTTAGAAAATTTAGAGAGCTTTATGAAGAAATGGAAGGTAAGTAAATGCTAAAGGTCGGAGATAGAGTTTATATTTATAGAATGAAGCCAGCGGCTAAAGGAGGTTTGGTTAGAAATAACGACAAAGGTACAATTACTCGCATCGGAACAGATGAGATTGGTCGCAGATATGGGTATAGATATATGACCGTTAAATTTGACAAACCAGTAAATACCTCTAATCGTGATATTTACTCTTTAGAATTTTTTGAAAACAAGGATGATCGTAAGATAGGTAGAATACGAGATATTGGATTCTTACTATATGGTAGAAAATGTGAGGAATAAGACTCATGAGTAAACAAGAATCATTGAAGTTTTTGCAAGGTTTGATTGACGAAGTAGAAAATTGGACAAAAGAAGATATTGAGCGAGGTCGGAAGTTGATGGAGAAAATATATAAAGAAGAACCAAAAGAAGTTGAAAATAGTGATGGGTATTGGGAATTTATAATGCCAGATGGCAAGGTAGTGAAGTAGATATGGCTAAGAAACAAAATAAAAATTTTAAAATATTTGGTGTGTTTTTGGGAATATAAAAATATTCTGCTCAAATAGTTTTTGAGTACGTCAAAAGTGAGATTTGTTATAGCACTCACTAAAATCTATGTTATTTTGTCGGATTTATGTTATTTGGGGGTTTGACAACTATTAAAAATAACAGAACTAAAGGAATTTAAACAAAAAATGAAATCGAGACAACAACGAAAACAAGAGATAAAACGATTCTTTGATCGGCTGAGTCCTGAGGAATTGGACAAGCTATTAGAAAGAAATGGAATTAATGATAAAGAGTCTAATGAGGCTATTTCATATAGAACTATAAAAGAAGAAATTGAGAAAGGAGAGATATAATATGGCACATAACTTGTATATTGAAACACAATCAGAATATACAGGATGTAGTCCACAGCTGGAGGTATTAAATGTAAGAGATTGCAAACATATCATTGCATCATTAGATCATTATCCACCGACGGCAGACGAAGTTAAGAAAGCAATTTGTATTTTGACGGGACGATTGATCTACAGAAGCGTTTGGATTATGGAATCTGATATTGATAGTTTAAATATGAGTTTATCCCCGCCAAAAGAAATGACGATTGAAGAAATCGAAAAAGAACTCGGTCATAAAGTAAAAATTGTAGAGGAGAAAGAAAAATGAAAGTATTTTTAGGAGGAACATGCTCTGGCTGGAAATGGAGAGATCAGTTACAAAAGATGTTAGATTGTGATTATTATAATCCGATCGTAAAAAATTGGAGTGAAGAAGACCGACTGCGAGAAGTTAAGGAAAGAGAAGAGTCCGATTATGTTCTGTATGGTATTACGAATGGTATTAAAGGAGTATACAGTATTGCAGAAGTAGTTGATGATTCTCATAAGAGACCAGATAAAGTGATCTTTCTTAATCTCTATCAGGAACAAAAGAATAAAGAATCTAAGCAGATGAGCCACAGTTTAAAAGCAGTCGAAAATTTATTGAAAGAAAATCGTATTAAAGTATATTCTGGTGTGCATGCTATGCAGGATGTTGCAGATTTTCTTAATTTAATGAATAAACGAAAGGGGTAAAGAAGAATGAAATGTTTTTATCACGTTGATCAAGACGGGATTGTGTCTGGGTTTTACGTTAGAAAAGCTTGCGAACAGCGAGGTTTAGCATTTGAACCAGAGGACTTCCGAAAAATTAATTACGGCATGAAATTCCCGTTTCATGACATTGAGCAGGATGAATTTGTGTTTATTGTAGACTACAGTATTGAGCCAGAAGAGATGTGGCAGTTGCTCAGTATTACAAAGAATGTATTTTGGATCGACCATCATCAGTCTACGATTGAAGCGTATAAAGATTTCAAGTGTGATGTAAAAGGAATCAGAATTACTGGAGCGGGTATTTCAGGAGCGAATTTGACATGGTTATATTTTAAATATATGTGTGATGAAAATTGGGAGCAAATTGAGAGGACGGATGAGAAAAATGTAAAAAGATTACTCAATATATATAAATATAAAGCAGATTATCCAAAACTGGCAGAATATACAGCCATGTGGGATACATTTTATTTTGGTGAAACGTCAAAACAATTCGTAAAAGCATTTCACTATGCATTTGAATCGTATGATTTTGATGCGTTAAGTCCATTGCTAAACACGTTAAATAAAGATCAAGGAATTTATGAAGCAGCAAAAATTATTGGTGATATGATAGCAGATGGCTTATCAATTATTGAGTATTTAGCAGCAAATGCAGAACAATATCTTAGAGCATATGGTTTTGAAACCATATTTGAGGGACATAAAGTCTATGCAATCAACAGAGCGTTAATCAATTCTGATTTCTTCGAATCTATTGATGCTTCTAAATACGATATGTTTATCGGTTTTTCATTCAATGGAAGTATGTGGGAATATCAGCTACGATCCGCAGAACAAGATAAAGTAAATGTGTATGAGCTTGCTGTGAAATATGGTGGTGGCGGTCATCCAAATGCAGCTGGGTTCAGATGTGATAAATATGTATTAGGAGTGTGATGTATGTCAAGGAAAAATACAAGAGAAATTGAACTTGCTTTTAGTAAAAACAGAGATCCAGATTGGGAAGCCGATGTGGAAATTTATAGAAGAAGAAAGTTCGAAGTAGTGCGTGGTATTTGTCTGGGAGATGAGTTTGCTGAAATTGAGTCTTTAGAATACAAAAATTGTGACGAGTTAGATGAAATGTATTATCGTTTTGATTATAATTTAAAAATACTTATGAAGTCTTATTTGTATGAATATACAGATTATGTGCCAATCGAAACAATGCATATTACATCTCCTGCAATATTGTGTTGTGATGAAATTGTATTAAAAAACGGTGAGAAAATTTCTATTGATAACATATGTATTGATAAATCAAATGGCAATGAAGTTTATAAATTATATTCTAATAGTACATATACAGATGATGTATATTATGAATCTACTAAAGCATTAGTTTATGAATTGGCTAGTAAAGATGTTTGCAAGGCTATACATATAATGAAAGATATGATGGACAAAGCGTATATAAAAGCAAGAAATGAACGAAGCATACATCCTTTTATTAGCCACTTGTTTAACGACCCTCCAATTCCATGTATTAAAAATAAATATTCTATACATGATTTAGTAATGGGTACATTAAAATGCAGTGGTGATATTTATAAAGAAATAAACAAAGAAGTCCCAAATGCTATAGATATGATTGTGCCTCATCCTGGAAGACATGCAGAGTATTATTTTGGGTTAGATTATACAGATGAAGTAGAGCAATTTATTAAAGAACAGGAGGCTAAGAAATGTGAAGAAACTAAATGATGAACAGCGAAAGCTGATTGAAGATAATTATTCTTTGATTTGGCATTTGCATGAGAAGTATTTTACAAAATTTAAAGATTTTGATACATATATGGATCTTGGTCGTATGGCAATTTGCAAAGCAGCATTAAAATGGGATGAGTCTAAAGGTAATTTTGGGACGTATTTTAGATGGGTATTACAGTCAGAAATTAATAAATATTATATAAAATGGCATAGCCCAACAGAGAAAATGAACAGAAATGCGGAATCATTGGATGCACCTGTTGACGAAAGAGTTGACGCAGAAGAATTAACAATTGGTAGTTTGCTTGTGAGTAACGATGACATAGAGAGTCAAGCATTAACAACAGTATATTATCAAGGAGAATTTAACAAATTGTCAGACAAGCAGAAGAAAATTATATATATGTTACTTGATGATATTGAACATAAATACATAGCCAAAGAATTTGGAAAGAGTATTCAATGGGTAAGTTGGCAACTTGGTAATATTAAAAAAATAATGCATAGGGCAAAGGCGGTGAGATCATGACAATTGAAGAAGTGAAAGATTACATAAACTCGTCTACAGAGTATGATTTTTTGCGAGATTATCCTCATAAAATCGCTTTTCTCACACTAGGTGGAAGTTATGCTTACGGAACAAATACAGAGGATTCTGACATTGATTTACGTGGTGTTTTCCTTAGTGATAAAAGAGAGATTTTGTTGAATAATAATCAGAACAATCTTGAGAAGACCGATGATCATAAAGACATTGATACCGTGTTACATTCGCATATTAAGATGGTTAATATGCTTGCTAAGGGCAATCCTACATTTTTAGAGTTGCTATACTTTGCACCAGACCGCTATTTGTATGTATCCGATATTGGTATGGAGTTGATCAAAAATAGAGATATGTTCTTATCTAAGAGAGTTTGTCATGCATATAAAGGATATATTTGTGATTGCCTAGAACAAGCATACGTGAGATGTTCTAAATCAGACGACATTCAAAAGAAAACAAAATTTGCCAATAAATCAATGATGCATGCTGTTCGTTTGTTGCTCCAAGTGATTCAATTACTACAATGTGGAACTATGTGTGGAACAATTGAAGAAATAGGAAAAGACCTTATAGATATTAAGATGGGGTACAATACTTTGTGTGAAAAGAGACATCTTCCAGATGGCACTGAATGTACGGATTATCGTCCAAACGAATCTTATAATGTGTTTACTAACAGACTATTGTCTGAATTTGAGTATGGGTACAAACATACAACCTTGCCAGACGAACCAGACTGGGATCGTATCAATAACTTCTTGATGACAACAAATGAACGAATTGTGAGAGGAATGGTGTAAAAATGTATGTAAAGATTGGAGACGAAATTGCTTTTCATCCTGGCGAATGCTTAGAAGAATTTGTTGAATCTTGCAGGATGACTCCTTATCAGCTTGCGAGTAAAATTGGCATGGATGTTGATTATGTTCAAGGGTTGATTGACGGATCACAAAGTGTCACAAAAGAATTTGCAAAATCAATGGCAGATCATTATGGGTTCTCTGACGATGGACAGTTTTGGTTAAACTTGCAAGAAACATTTGATAAAAAAGTAGGTGGCATAGATGTTTAAATTAATAAAACGCCCACGTTCTGATAACGATCAATATACTAAATATGATGTTGTGCTTGATAAAGAATATACTGTAGAAGAATTTATTGATGCGATTGCAGATGGAAGAAATGGAACGCATGGTCAAATTACAATAAAAAATGATAAACAAGCCATTGAATCATTTGGCTATAATATCGAGAGTATTAATTATAGACATTGTAGACTTCAAAATGCTGAAGAAAAAATTAAACAAGTATGGGCAGATGGTAGCTGGGTAAAAATCAATTATACTATCTTACTTGAAAACAAACAGGAAACACAAAAAGGTGCGCTCAGATTTATTGTTAAGAAGCCAAATGGGGAAGAATCAGTGGTGGTTATTTTTAAGAACAAATCCGATGGCACATATTCATTTGTTAATTTGACAAAAGAGCATATTTGTTCATGTAAATTTAAAACAATTGAGGAAGCCATTCAGGATATGAATGATCGCTTAAGAAAAGGATTGATTGAGTCCTATATTGTGAAAGGAGAAAGAAAATAATGGATATACATATTGGAGATTTTTGTCAGAACAAATGTAATCCAAAAGTAATTCAACATGTAGTTAATTTTTCATTTAGAATGGGTGGATTTCCAAGTAGTAAAGATATGCTACTGATCTGTGAAGAATTTCATTGTACAAAGATAGGTGAGGATTCTGCCTCTGTTAAAGAAGATTCCAGATTCTTCACACATATTACAGTGGATAATTTTAAAAAGATGAATCAATGTATCCTCAGTGCAGAAAGAATTATGAAAGACACTCAGACATTTAAGACAGACAAAGATATTTTGGATTATTTAACGAAGAAAGTCGAGGAGAAATTGAATGCAAAATAATATATTTCAGATTTATTTGGCTGGCGGTATGCAGGATTTATCATTTGAAGAACAGAATGAGTGGAGAGAAGAAATTTGTAGGTGTATCAATAGTCGCTGCGAGAAATCATTAGTTGATGTAAAACCAGTTAACATTATCAATCCAGTAGATTATTACAATTTTGAAAATGACAAAGCTGAGACAGAAAAAGAAGTTATGAGATTTGATACTCGGCTTGTTAAGAATAGCGATTTGATTATTGTGTACGCAAACGATCCAAAGAGCATTGGCACATCTATGGAAATTGCTATTGCCCATGAGAATAATATTCCAGTATTAATTTTAAACGATGGGAACGAAAAACTTCATTCTTGGTGGATTGAGATGTCTGATAGGGTGTTTAGTGAATATATTGGTCTGTGCCTATACGTTGTAGATTTTTACTTGGAGATGAAGCACTATAGCGCAAAATATAACGTGACAATAAAATAGGAATTTGAGGCAAAATGAAAGGAGTTGAATCACTATCACGGCAGAGAAACAAGGCAAGTTTATTATTTTCCATCTGGATGATGGTAAAACTTGTAAATATGATTTATCAAATGGTGATTGCTATGGCAAAAGTGGTAAGAAAGTGAAAGCTTTAAATAATATTCTGTCTGGGCATTCGGCTGATGAATTGGATAAATTATTTGTGTCCGATCCACATTATGCAGAGTTTTTAAAATATGTAAACTGGCGAAAAAATTGTGAAATGGGAAGAACTACATGGGGCTTCATTGATTATAATTTAGGAACATTGTTTAAATATGCAAGTAAATATTCGGTATGTGAGCAGTTCTTTGCTATAGGATTTACACATAAACAAGTCACAGAAGATTTTAAATATTCAATCAATGAAGTACCAAAATGGTTAAGGAATTATTGTCTTGGTGTGAAGAATAGACGATTGTTAAGTAATGATTTTGTTGATTTTTATAAGATGTATCCAGATTATGTACAAACGATTTTACAGACAGAGTATATGACATTAACTAAAGAATATTTAATAAATTTCTTCGAGGATAATCATAGATATCGTTTTACGAAAATTTTGGAGGCTTTAAATCAGGATTATGGCTATAATCTTGCAGATGTGTTTGTTTATATAGATAGAATAATTACATTTGAAGCTGCTACCAATAGTATAAATTGGTTACTCGGAGAATTGCGTGATTATGCTCGTATGATGGACGCAATCAGTCATAAATTTGATAGATATCCAAGACATTTCAAAACAACAATGGATATTGTCACAAGAAATTACAAAAGATTGCAAAAAGAATTTTCGGAAGAAGTCTTTAAGAACCGTATTAATAAAGAATATGAATTTACATATAAAGGACTGAGATTCTTTTATCCGAATTGTACTCAAGATATTAAAGACGAAGCGGTACAGCAGAATAATTGTGTGGCAAGTTACATAGATCGAGTCATTGATGGCGAATGCCACATTATGTTCTTAAGAAGAGTAAAAGAACCAAACAAATCGTTAGTGACGATTGAAATACAAAATGGACGAATCGTACAAGCGCTGCAAAGATTCAACGATCCTCTAACTGCTGATCAGCAAGAAGCGGTCGATGCATGGAATGAACATTTTAGTAAGAAAGGTAAGGTGGCAGCATGATTAATATTAATGAATTAACTACAGATCGTAAGATTAAATTAAAGAAGCCAATGGGATGTTTCGATAATCTTGGCGAGGTATGCGAGATTGTTAAGATTGATACAGATGAAAATGTTATCAATTTTAGATTTGGTGTAGATGGAGTGCATCTTGGTGTGATGTCAGGAGATGAATTAGAGAAATATTTTGATGTCATTGAACCAGCTGTTGTACCAGATGATTATGATTGGCATCCATATGGGTTTATTGAAGATAATCCAGTTGAGTACATGGCATTGAAAAATGGCGGTATTTTGATGGAGACTACATATAATGGAGAAGATGGAATGATTTCTGTGGAGTATTGTCATCCTGAAAATCCTTATCGGCAAATTAAAAATGGGCAAAGAGGTAAGTTTTATGAAGATGATTTAAAGGTTGCTTTTTTCAAATTACAGAAATCATATTATGATCAATTATATGAAGATATACAAGAAGAAGTCGAATTAGATTTTATGAAAAATAAAGATAAATTGGTAGCAGTTGAAGTCAATGAACGGTAAGATGCAATGATAGATAATGTAAAACTAACAATCCGAATATTTTCAATTGCAGTGTGCGTATTGTTGTATGTAGTTATCTGGGTTTGGTTCATAATTACTGGTTGTGATGATTCATCCTATTGGGATTGGACTAAATATTATAGGACATTTTTCTTATGGATTATGTTACATGTAGTATGCTTAATTGGAGTAATTATATGGGCTTGGTGTTAGAAAGAGGTGATAAAGATGGGCGATTTTAAAGTTGGAGACGAAGTGTATTTTGCTTGGTACGATGAACCATATACTGTTAAATCTGGAATTATTACGGAGATTAAATGTCTTGGCGATCTAATATATATAATGATACAAGACAGTATAACGCATGGTTTATATATGGTTCTTTTAGAAGAGATATATCGCACTGAATCAGAAATAAAAGCGGTTCTAAAACGAGAGTTTTATGTCAAAGTAAATGAAGTCAAAAAAGACATTCACACCTTAGAAGACTTGCTGAAATTCATGTACAATAATAATCTTACAATTGATGAAGATGATGGACATTGCGTTCGGGAAGAGCGTGTTGCAGTGAGAGAACTGGCGAAAGAAATTTGCGGTATTGAGCTAGGAGAGTAATGAAATATGAATGAAAGTAAAGATTATAAAAGTGAAAAATATTTAGTAGTAACTGTTGGCGATAACGATTTTTATAACGATATATATGTAGTTTGTAATTTGTTATATTATCATTTTCAAAGTAGAGGAGAGTATCCAGAATCGAAAGAGGACTTAGAACTACTGAAGCCAATTATTCAGAATCTAATATATCAGAGCACAGAATTGCGAAGATATAATAATAAAGATTATCCCGCTAGCAAATTAGAATATTTTGTGCCCGACTTATGGTTTTCTGATAAATCTGGATTAAAATGGCTTGATGATACTGAGTTTTGTGTTATTCCAATGTTCAGTGGGGCAAAAGTTTTTATGAAATAAAAGGAGAAACATAATGAAGAAAGAAATTTGTGGGATTGAGTTAGGAGAGTGAAATTAGTGAAAGAATTAAAAATTGGAAATCATTTCTGGGGAATTCAACGAGGAAGTGATGAGACTGATAGGACAATTGTTGATGGTAAGATTATATCTATTAACAAGATAAGAAACCACGAAGGAAAACTTGTAACGTATATTGAATTAGATAATGGGTTTGTTTCTAGTTCTTCAGTAAATATTGATGATATTTATGAGAGTGGAGATGAAGCAATGAACGCTTATCATGAAGAAAGCCGCCATATGATTGATAAATATAAATCGACCATTAATACCATAGGTGATCTTATTATATTTATGTTTAATAATGGTGTGGGATATGATGAGTATTACGAAAATTATGAAGTTTATCAAACAGTTATAGAAAAAGCAAAAGAACTGTTAGGAATTAAATTAAAGAGGAAAATTTTGTGTAATTATTGCCATAAAACATCTCTGTATAAAACATGTGAAAAGCCAGTTACAAAAGAGGCGCTAGGAGTAGAATATACTTATCTTGAAAAATACGGTGTTTGTGAGAATTGTGGATGCGAAATTTGTGTCCCAGAATATTATGAAGAAAATCTTAAAAGGATGCGTCAGGCATATAGCGATGCAGAGAGTAAAAAGAAAGGAGATAAATAGAGTGAAGAAAGAAGATAATAAAGTGTTTACATACGGGCAGTTAGAAGCATTAAGAGATGGTTTAGCACTTCCAATGGATGAGGTTGGATCAAATAAGCAAGATCATATACTTCGAAAATATTATAATATATGTAGTTTACTTGATACGTTTCAACTGACGAAATCACTAGTTGATGAACTAAAATGTCAACCGATTGCAGCGAGATATTTTGTTTTTTCGCTATGGAATGAATTGGTGAATTCGTGTATTAATGCGTGCGGTACACTGACCGTGGACGATATAGAGAATCGAGATTTCAAAAAGCCACTATCTACTAAAATCAATGCGAAACAGTACATTCATGTATTAAATGATATGATTTCCGTAAATGATTATACAACAATTCAAGATGAGGCGTTGCAGTTTGCAATTGATGCAATTAAGGAGAAATATAATGGAGAAAAGTAAATTACATACACCTGAAGAGATTCTAAATGCATTGCATGTAATTCAGGATACATGTGAGTATTATCTTCATGGCAATGATGAAGATTGCAAAAAATGCCCATTATGTACAATGACAGGGAGGGCGCCAAGTTGTACGATTAGAGATTCTGATCCTTATGTTTGGGAGATTGATGATGATCCAGATACTACGTGGCGAGCATTTAAGAAGTAGGAGGCATTTATATGGATGAGAAAAATTATGGAGAGTATACGGAAGAAGCAGTGGCTGTTGCACTAAAAACAATTCAAGATATTTGTACTATTAACAAAGATAGTTGTGGTTGTAATATCACATGTCCGTTTTTAGAATTACTAGATGGCGGGACTAGGCAAATATGTTCTATTACCTATAGTCATCCTGGTTATTGGAGATTGAACGAATTTCCGCCCAAACAATGGGTGCCTTTTTGCAAGGGATAATTACATAAAAACAAGTAAATAAAGGAGTAAATGTCGTTGAAATTAAATGACGAACAGAGAAAATTAGTAGAACAAAATCATAATTTGATTTACTCTGCTATGACAAAATGCGGTATCCGCAGACAAGATTTTGATGACTATTATGGATTCGCTGCCATTGGGTTGTGTAAGGCAGCAATTGATTATGATGAATCCAAAGCTAAATCATTCTCTACATATGCATATAAATGTATGCAAAAAGAAATTATAGCATATACTCGATGGAGATTTGCAGATAAAAGAGATGAACGACTTACCTTATCGTACAATCAGTTAATGAATGATTTAGATGAAGACGAAAAAGAATATTCTTTTTTGCTATCTGATAAAAAAAATAATGAAAAAAAATTAATTTTCTTTTTGTGTTTTGATGAACAAATGCGAATACTAAATAATAAGGACAGGTTAATTATTAATTTAAAGGCAAAAGGGTATACGAACGAAGAAATAGGAAATACCATTGGTGTTACATATCAAGCAATTCAATATCAATTGAAAAAAATTAAAAATAAATTAATCCCATCCTTATAATTTCAAAAAAGCTTTTTGCTTTTATTATTTTTTTGACGCATTTGTTATAAATGTACTAGAACGATTATAGCAATATAAGACGATCAGATAAAATTATTTTTTGTTCCTGTTGGCTTTGGCAGAGTTGACAGTGGATATAAATTGATGACTTATTTACAAACTAAAAACTAACTAAACAAATTTAATAACAGAAAGAGGTAAATTTATTTGGCAGAAAACACAAAATCTAAAAGACTTTTCAACTTACCAGAAACTAAAGGTACATTTCAGTTAGAAGGATTAATCACTGATTGTGCAAAAGACGACTTTTACAAGGAAGGTAAAACGCAGAAAGGCAAAGATAAACGAACGTTATCTTTCGGAGTTAAGGTAGAACCTGACGTAAAAGTTAAATGTAAAATCCAGGCATTTGAAAAACCAAAAGTTTATTTCCTTAAAAGAGAAAAGAACGGTAAAAAAACTACATACAAAACTAAGGATATTCCTTGGGCTGACCGTTTTAAATCTGTTAAGGAGCTTGGGCTTGGAGATGATTGGTCATTGATTGGTTCAAGGGTTGGTCTTGAGAAAGAGACTAATGATAAAGGACAGGTCGTTAACAAAAAACTGGTATTAGATCCATTTGATTTAACAAAATATGCTTCAGAACACATGGCAGATAACCAGAGTGTATTCATTAAAGGAGATATTGAATATGGAAGTTTTACTGGGGAAAACGGAACTAAACGCCAGTGGTCAAGAATGTCTCCAACACAGATTAGTTTAACAAGTAAAGAAATTGATCTTGATGATGAGGAGCATAAAGTAAGATCTGATTTTAAACAGACAATGGTTTTTACAAATATTGAACAGGAAAAAGAAGATGATGTGCCAACAGGACGTTTTATCGTTTATGGAAAGATTATTGGTTATTCATCTGTTGATGATGCTGAATTCTATATGACAAATAAGAAATTAGCAAAAACTTTTAAGAAGAATGTTAAGCCATATTCATCTATTGAAGTTTGGGGACATATTAAGACAGAAATTCAGACAGAAGAAGTTGAAGTAGAAGATGATGGATGGGGAGAAGCAGATCCTACAAAGAGAGTCGTAGATTCTGCAAGAAAAGAACTTATTATCACTGGCGCAAGCAAAGATAGTATTGATGCAGAAACATACACCAGAGAAGCAATTGATGCAGCGATTGAAGCTATTAAAAAGGCAGAAGCAGCAAGAAGTGATTTCGGTGAGTCTGATGACGAACAGACAAGTAGCTCTTCTACAGATGATGAATGGGGATCTGGTTTTGATGATTCTTCAGATGATACTGAAGGCGATGTTTGGTAAGAACAATTCTAAATCATTTCACAAATAAATAACAAAACAATATATACATAAAGGAGTTTTACATTTGGCAAAAGCAAGAAAAGCAGCAAAAACACAGAGTAAATTGATGACTATTATTTATGGAGAACCTTTTACTGGTAAAAGTACACTGGCAATGCAGTTAGCGTATTTTAAACGCCCAGATGGGAAACCTTTCAGAGTCTTATATTTAGACTCTGAATCAGGAAGTATTGATGATTATTTACCAGAATTAGAGGAAAATGGTGTAAATCTCGAAAACATTTACATTGTTTACACTCAGAGTTTAGGAGAAGTAAGACATTATATTGATACAGTTAAAACAAACGGTGACTTCTACGAGCTTGATGACGATGGAGAAGAAACTGATGATGTAGTTTTAGACGCAGATGGTCTTCCATTTAGAGCTGACGCAATTGTTGTAGATGGATCAACAATCTTAAATCTGACTACAAAACAGGGATTAATTGAGTTCTCTAAGAAAAGAAATCGTGTAAAAGCGGATGCTGCAAATATGACAGGTGAAGCCAGACTTGTCAAGATTGAAGGTGCAGGTATGGAATTAAAAGATTACCAGACTGTAAACTTTAAAGGTCAGGATTTAATTCTTGATTTATTAGCTTCTGGAGCACATTGTGTTGTAACAGCAAGAGAAAAAGATGAAACAGAATCTAAGATGATTGATGGTAAAAGAGAAACTGTTACGACAGGTCGTAAGATTATTGACGGATTTAAAGGTATGGATTATAACGCAAAAACAGTAATTCGTACATTCGTTGATAGTGAAACTGACATGGTTTGTGCTCAGATAGTGAAAGATAGAACACATACATATAAAAAGAACGAGATTGTAGAAGATCCACAGATGTTAGCTTGGCAGAAAGTTATTGATAATTCTGTTGGAAACAAAGAGTTTACACTTGGTAATGCTCTTACAAAAGCAGTAGATGTTGAACAGAAAATCTATAAGAGAGAAATTCTTGGAGAAGCAGGTAAGCCAGTTTCCGAAGAGGAAGCAGAAAAAGAAGAATCTGGTGTGTCATCCAGTGAATCATCTAGTAAAAAAGATTCTGTTCAGGATGTAAAAAAACGAATTTCTGACAGAATCAAAAAATTAGCTCCTCCAAAACGACAGGAAATGAAAGATAAGCTCGCCAAAGAAGGATTACCTACCGCCTTTAGTCGTCTTAATGATCTTGATCAGCTAAAGAAGATTGAAGAAATCTTAGTGAAAAAAATCAAAGAAGATCAGGAAGGATAAGGTGAAATTACAAAAGGGTTTATGTGGTAGCCATTTTGGCTACCTAATCCTTTGATATTGGACGAGGAGTAACTGTAGCATGGCAGATGTTTTAACAGTAAAATGCGCTTATTGTAAAGAAGTAATTGAACTTGATTTAGATAAAGTGCAAGAGATTGTTAAATATGACAATAGTTATTATCACAAAGAATGTTTCCGCAAAATGTGTGAAGCAAAATTATTATCCAAAAATACTAAACATGACAAATGGTTATCTGCATTGTCTAAGATTGATGAATATAATCAGAAAGCACGAGTGTTACTTGAACCAAGATTGTTAGAAGACAAAGTATATCGGTTTATTCTTGATAATTATAACTACATTGGTTCTATACCAGCATATGTTTTTACAAAATTGAAAAGTATTTATAAAGGTACATATCGTGGTCTGGTGAAACCAATTCCACCAAGTGATCTTTTAGATATGTGGAAGCGTCAAATGAAATATCTTAAGAAAAATCGAACATTTTTGATACAAAAAGGAACGATGGATGAAGATAATCCAACGCACCAGGTTAATTATGATTTGGCAGTTTTAGTAGGAAAGTATGATAGTTATTTACGATGGAAAGAGAAACAGAAATTAAATGAAGTAGACAAAAAGAATAATGAAAAATTTGCAAAATCTTTTGTTGAAACAAATAATATCACAACTCAAAAAACTGTAGTAACAGCCACACAAGACGATAACATGGATGACATTTTAAGTGATATTTTTGGTGAGGGACTTGATTGACAGAAGAAACAGTAGAACGTAAAAGTGTAACTAACATTCAGAGTGAAATGATGTTTATCGGTGCTTTGTATAAACAACCAGATTTATATGTTTCTTATGGTGGATATATGAGAAGCCAGTATGATTTCAGTGATGAGGCATGTAAATTCTTCTATGATATGTTTGAGATTATGTACAAAACATTTACTCAGACGATTGAGGAAGACAAGGTAAATATGTTCATGAGTCAATCAGATGAAAGACTTAGGACATACAAAAGATACAAAGGGTGGAAGACAATTTCATCATGGATGCAGGTTGCAGATTGTGATGATTTTAAAAAATATTATAATCTCGTTAAGAAATACTCTCTTGTAAGAGAATATGACAGAAATGGATATCCTGTTCAACGAATTTTAAACCATAGGTTATTTGAAAAATGGGAAGCAAAAGATATTTATAGAGTGATTCGATCTCAGGCAGACAAAATTAACACTGTTATTAGCGCAGGCGAAGATTCTGTCTTATTGAATAGTGGTGTTGAATCACAGGTTGAATCATTTTTATCAAAACCAGATTTAGGGATTCCGTTACCTTGGGCGATTCTCAATAAGATGTTTAGAGGATGTCGCCTTGGAAAGGTAATTTTTAATGGATTCTTAAGTAATGAAGGAAAATCAAGAAATATGATGTTGTTGATTGCATATATCGTATTGGCAATGGACGAGAAATTTTTATTACTCAGTAATGAGATGGATGAAGACGATTTACGAAATTGTTTAGTCGTTACAGTAATCAACAACAAATGCTTCAAAGAGCTTCATGGGATTGATATTGAAAAGCCAGAAGAAGAAATAGTTCTTGGTATTTACAGAGATAACAATGGCAATGTGATTGAAAGAAAAACAAATGAAAATGGAGACTTTATTGAAACAGAAGAGGAATACAAACATAGAGTAGCCACTACGTCAGATGAGTTTCAGAAAGTTATGCAAGTTGCAAAATGGGTTGATCAGAAACGTCAAGGGAAATTATATTTCAAGGATGTTGGCTCTGATTATTCAGATTCGGCATTAGAGTTTGAATTTAGAAAACATCGTATGTTATATGATGTGAAATATTGTGGTTATGACACGTTAAAAGGTTATCGTATTGATGATTGGCAAACAGTAAAACAGACAGCCACAAAAATTAAAGAACTTATGAAAGAGATCCATATGTTTTGCTTTTCTGTATTCCAGTTAACTGATGATACGGTGTATACAGATATATTCCAGCTAAGTAGTAATAATATTGCCAATGCAAAACAGATTAAGCACGTTGCTGACATCTTAATGCTTGGTAAAAGATTACATCCTGACGAATATTACAAATATCAGTATATATCAATTAGTGATTGGGGAGAACCACAGGCGCATGATCTAAAAAAGGACAAGACATATTTCTGTATTAAGGTTGATAAAAACCGAGGCGGTAACAAGAATGTTATTCCAATTTTTGAAATCAATTTGGATTTAAATACTTGGGACGAAATAGGATATGTCATAAAACGAGAGAAAAACGGAGCGTAGGTTATGGATGTAGCACAGCTAAAAGAATATATATACGACAATAATTATGTAGAAAATATTCTGAAAGATATAGGCTGTCATCATATTAAATATCATTCGTCTGGATATTGGAGCTGTGCAAATAAAGATGGGGATAATGAATCCGCAGTTATTACATATAACAACGAAAACCTAAATTGCACAAATTATACAAGAAAAATGACAGTAAAAGAAAGACAGACAGATTTAATTGACTTGGTATGCTTTACAAAAAGTCTGTCTTTCCCAGACGGTTTAAAATATCTAGCCAATTTGATCGGCATAGATTATTATCATGATTTTAATGAGCAACTGCCAGAAAGTTTGCAGATCACTCAATTGATTCATGATATGAAAGAAAATATAGAAACCGAAGAAGATAAACCAGTCAAACCAATTTCAAAACGAATTCTTTCTTATTATAAGGACTATGTTAATGATCTGTTTTATGAAGATCATATTACTTATTTAACACAGAAAGAATTTAATATTGGCTATGACGAAGATACAAACAGAATTACAATACCTATTTTTTCTGAAATTGGTGATTTGGTAGGTGTTAAAGGACGATTGTTCAAGAAAGAGTTAGATAAACATGATTTGAAATATTTATATATTGAGCCATGCGCTAGACAAAGAATCTTATACGGATTGAATAAAACTCTACCTTATATAGAAAGGGTTGGAAGAGTATATGTTGCAGAAGCAGAAAAAGCTGTCATGCAGCTATGGTCATATGGATATCAAAATGTTGTAGCAACTGGCGGCAAGCAAGTTTCAAGACAGCAAATTGATATGTTAACAAGACTCGGAGTTGAAGTAGTATTTATTTTTGACAAAGATGTTGAGTTAGAAGAGATTCAAAAGCTTGGCGATCGTTTTATTGATGGAGTTCCGATTTCATACATCATGGATAACTCAAAAGAAGGAATCCTTGATGAAAAAGAATCACCTACTGATGATCCTAAAAAATGGGAACTATTGTTAAATAACTATTTGTATACACTTAAATAAGAACAGGCAGGTTATACATATAAAATACAAATTATATGAAGGTGGCACAAATGATACCTCTAATGTTGTGCCAGAAATTTTAAGAAATAGAGGGATTGATGATTATGAAACGTATTTGAACCTTGATGATAACGTAATTCAAGATTATGCCGATTTAGAGGGTATCAAAAACGCAGTAAATACAACGATTTTTGCACTTGAAAATGGACATAAAATCGGTATTTTAATCGACGAGGACGTAGACGGATTTTGCTCGGCTGCAATGGCATATATGTACTTAAATCGCATTAATAATGAACTTTATGATGGTAAGAGTAACATTTGTTACTTATTACATAAAAAAGCAAAAGCTCATGGATTAAGTGAAGATATTACTATACCTGAAGACGTGAAACTTCTAATAATTCCAGATGCAGGCACCAATGATGTAGCACAATGTACAGAACTTGTAGACCGTGGCGTACAGATTGTAATTCTTGATCACCATGAAAAAGAAGAATCTGAAGAAATAATGCCAGAGGAAGTTGTAATTGTAAATAATCAGTGTAGTCCACGATATAGAAATAAAGACTTATGTGGGGCTGGGATTGTCTATAGATTTTTACAGGCAATGGATGATGAATTATGGATTAATTATGCAGATGATTATTTAGATTTATGTGCATTAGCCAATATTGGTGATGTGATGGATATGAGATCATTTGAGACACGTCGATTAGTGGATAAAGGGATTCAGAATATTCAGAATAAATGCCTTAAAGCACTAATTCAGGCACAAGATTATTCAATGCACAGTATTGTTAATATCCATAATGTTCAGTGGTATATCGTTCCAATTATCAATGGTATGGTACGATTTGGTTCTTTGAAAGATAAAGAATTAGTTTTTAGAGCATTTATTGAAGACTATGAGGTATTTGATTATAAGAAAAGAGCAACAAAAAACAATCCTGCGGAAGTAATCAAAGAGAACATTTACGATCGTGCTGCTCGATTATGTAAAAATGCTAAAGGTAAACAGGATCGTCAAAAGAAAAAGATGGTTCCGATTATTATGAAAGAAGCAGAAAAAGATCAAGATAGCAAGATTACTATTCTTGATGTTACAGAAACATTAGATAGTAGTTTGACAGGATTGGTTGCTATTAAGATTGCTGAGGATATGAACAGACCATGTTTATTATTACGAAAACATACTAACCCAGAAACAGGATTAGTAGAAATGAGTGGTAGCGCAAGGAATGTAGATCATAGCCCGATTGATAGTTTGAAAGATGTGATATCCGAAACAAATTCATTTTTATGGGCAAAAGGTCACGCCAATGCATTTGGATGTTCGACAGATAATATTTCTGGAGCAATCACAGAATTAAACGACAAGCTGGAAGATGTTAAATATGATGCAACTTATAGGGTTGATTTCATTGTAGATGCTTGCAGATTAGATTTTGAACTACTACAGGAAATGTCTAAATTGGATAATATTCGTGGGCAGGGCATTGATGATCCGATGATTGCTGTCGAGAATATCACATTAAATAAGGAAGAAATTAATGTTGTTGGTAAAAAAATGGATACAATACAATTCAAGATTAATGATATTCCATGCGTGATGTTTAGATGTGATGAAAAAAATAAGATTTATGATTGGATTATGAACGATTTCTCTGACGAAGGTACAGTTACATTTGAATTAGTAGGAACTGCGCAAATTAATATTTTTAATGGTATTAGACAATATCAAATTGCAGTTGATGATCTTAATGTTCTGAGCATTACAGCAGATGAAGAATTAGACGAAGATATTTGGGATTGAGGTGAAAGTTAGTGAGCAGTTCATTACATACACATTCGCATTATTCATTATTAGATGGATATGCATTACCTGAAGAAAACTTACAAAGAGCAGAAGAGATAGGACTAAAAGCACTGGCTATCACAGAACATGGCAATGAGTATAGTTGGTGCTATTATGATAAGCTTCATGAGAAATATCCAAGTGTTAAATTGATTTTTGGAGTTGAATTTTATGAATGCTTTGATATGACAGAACAGAATAAGGATAGCAAATATTTCCATTTAATTGTATTGGCAAAGAATGAGAATGGTAGAAAAGCAATTAATCAATTGGTAACTGATTCAAATTTTCATGGATTTTACTACAAGCCACGAATTGATCTGGATGCATTAAAACTATATGCAAAGGATTTGGTTGTGAGTAGTGCTTGTTTGGCATCTAAACTTGCCAGAGAGCCAGATTATCAGAAATGTGTTAAATATGTTCGTGAATACAAAGAGATTTTTCCACATTTTTATTTAGAAATGCAGTCACATTCACATCAGGATCAAATGGTATATAATCAGAAAATCTTACAGCTTTCAGTAGACACTAATACACCATACATTATCACAACTGATAGTCACGCTGCTAGAAAAGAAGATTTATATTATCAGAACTGGCATGTAAAACTTGCTCACGATACTGAAACCGCAGCAGAAATTTATGAAGGATGTTATTTACAATCTGACGATGAAATTCATGCAATTATGGATAACCAAATTGGAGAAGACGCAGTAACTAAAGGGCTTGAAGAAACTGATAGGATTGCAGATTTAATTGATGAAATTCACATGCCATTTCAGGCACCTCAGTTACCATCTTTCCCATTACCAGAAGGATTTGAAGATAATTATTCTTATTTAAAGTATCTGATTGATACAGGGTGGGTAAAACGAGGATTCGATAAATTACCAGAAGAAGAACAGAAACTCAGAAAAGAAAGAATTGATTATGAATTAGATATTATTCATTCAATGGGATTCGATGGGTATTTCTTAATTGTATGGGATTTTATCAATTTTGCAAGAGAAAATGGTATTCCAATTGGTGCTGGTCGAGGTAGTTGTGCAGGTAGTTTAGTGTGTTACACGATTACAATTACAGACTTAGATCCTATCAAATATGGACTAATTTTTGAAAGATTTTTGAATCCAGAGCGAATTTCAATGCCAGATACAGATACAGATGTTGGTACACGAGATGAGATTATCCAATATTTGATCGATAAGTATGGCGAAAACAGAGTATGCCAGATTATCAATTTCAGTTTTATTACTCCAATTGTGGCAATCAAAGATGTTGGCAAGGTCTTAGGGTTCAATTATCACGAGATGGACAAACTAAGTAAAAAATTTGTATATGACACGATTGAAGAATCTTTATGGAATAACAGAGATTTAGCAGAGAACCCAAGATATGAAGAACTTTTTGATGTTGCATCACATCTTGCAGGCAGAGTAAAAACAGTATCTTCTCATGCAGGTGGTGTAGGAATTGTAGATACAGATATTAGCGATTATATGGCAATGAAGCTTGGAACTGACGGAGAGCACGTTATTCAAGTAGATAAACGTATCGTTGAAGAAATTGGAATTATTAAATTTGATATTCTGGGTGTTGCCACATTAAACACTGTAAAAGAAGCTGAAATTGACGCAGGGTTAACTGAGTTTGATGTAAATATTAACAATCCAAAGTTTGAAATGGATAAAGGATCATATGAATTATTGCGTAGTGCAATGACGAATGGTGTTTTCCAAGTTGAAAGTGCTGGCATGAAGGATTTGTTGGTTAGGTTACAGGTATCAAACATGGAAGAGTTGGCAGCTGTATTAGCACTGTATAGACCAGATGCAATGGATGTCTTAGAAGAATTTATTGAGTACAAACATCACCCAGAGAAAATTACATATATCCATCCAGATATGGAGCCAATCTTAAAGGAAACATATGGATGTATGATTTATCAGGAGCAATTACTTGATATTGTTCGTAAATTTGGTGGTCGAAGTTATGGAGGAGCCGACTTATTCCGTAAGGCGATTGGTAAAAAGAATATTGAACTTGTGAAGTCTGAATCTAAAAAGCTTTATTACGAGATTATTGAAAATGGATACCCCGAAGAAATTGCAAAACAGATTAGCGAGACGTTATCCCAAAAAGGGGGATACTTATTCAATAAAAGTCATGCGTACTCCTACGCTGTATTATGCTTGCAAACAGCGTTTTTAAAGAAACATTATGCGTTGTGTTTTTTTAAGGCATTATTGAATCGCAATAAAGATAAGGCAGGAATGGTAAATAAATATATTCTTGATGCCAAGGCGTTTAAGATTCAAGTGTTACCACCAAACTTAAATAAATCAATGATGAATTTCAGTATTGACGATGTGTATATATTGTTTGGATTATCGGCTATCAGTGGTATTGGAGAAAAAATTGCAAAGGTAATTCTTGAAGACCGTGATAAAAATGGTAAATTCATAGGATTTGAAAACTTTTGCGAACGTATTAATCCAAGTAAATCACAGGTTATTCAGTTGATCAAAGCAGGTGCAATTCCAACAAAGAATAAACGTAAAACTTTAATTCAGTATTTGAAATCTATGTATCAGCCAACAACATTCAAGCCAGTTGCAAAAGCACCGAGTTACAAACAATTACTTATTAAATGGGATATTGACGCTGAAGATTACCGTATAGGTGAGAAGAAATATGATTACGACAAAGATGCAATATTAAAAGCTTACAACGATAAAAAGTATGAACTGTATAAAGACAAGGAAAAGGAACGCTTTCAGAAATTTATCACACAGAATCAAAAATATCTTGAGAATGAAGATTTTTGGGAATTTGAAGCATTGCAAATCTTTATCAACGATAACCCATTTGATCAGGCATACAAGTATATGTCAAAACAATTTCAAGATGTTGAAAATGGAGATGATTGTACTGTGGTTGCAGTGATCGCTAAAGTTGATAAAAAGAAAGACAAAAATAAAAAGACATTTGCGTATGTGAATTTATATTCTAGTTTTGGATTGACTGAGGCAATCGTCTGGCATTCGCAATTAAAAGAATATGAAGATATGATTACCAAAGGAAATCAGATTGCGATGTTATGCAGAAAAGATTCAGACGAGAAGGTTATCGCAAAGAAAATTAAACCATATAAACAATGGCTAGAAGATATTAAGAAAGTGAAGGGGGTTGTCGCCTAAAGTGGTGGATAGTACAAAAGAATATGAGTTTGAGATTGTCCCATTATATCAGATTTATTATAATGAAGAATCTTTATTTGGGATTTACACATTCTGTACAGCAGAAGATTTGCCAGAATGCAAACCATATAACAATAATGATTTTGATGACTTATCCGATAAAAAAATGAATAAATGTGGCAAATTGGTTGGTAACATGCAGGAGTTGTATTTAGGAACGAAATATAAAGTTAAAGCCAATATGACATATTCTAAGAAATACAATGAATACCAATATAAACCACTTTCTATAGTTGCTGAAGTTCCTAAAACTTTTGAAGCCCAAAAGGTATTTTTAAAAACACAGACGAATGCAACGATCGCAGATCAGTTAATTGCGAAATACCCTAATGTTGTTGAAGATGTAATGAATGGTCAGTTAGAAATGATTGACCATTCAGAAATCAAAGGACTAGGAGATAAAACTTGGAAGAAACTTAGAGATAAAATTATTAAAAATTATGTGATTTCTGATATTGTTGTAATGTTACAACCATATGGAGTTACATTACCAACGATTGAAAGATTGTTGAAATCTGAACCTAATCCAAGTGTTTTAAAAAAACAGATTGAACAAAATCCATATATACTCACTAGAGTAAAGGGCATGGGGTTTAAACGAGTTGATGATATTGCGCTTAAATTAAAACCAGAATTGCGATGCTCAAATCAACGGTTAAATGCATTTATTTCTTACGACTTGCATCAAGTTGGTGATAATGATGGACATACATATGTATATATCAAAAATTTAAGAAGCGATATTAGTAATGCAGCGTCTGAATGCCTACCTATATTTGACGAATGGCTTGATGAAGAATCAGATAAAAAAATACCAAATTATTTATATACATCTGGAGATAAAATTGGTCTGAAATCGTATTATACAATTGAAATGGATATTTACGAATTGATTAAAGATATGGAGAAATATTCATTTGGGAATACAACAGATTACAAACCAATAACAGATAGTGAGATTAGTCAGACGATTTCTGAAGTTGAAGATGAAGAAGGGTTTATGTTTTCAGAAGAGCAAATTACAGGAGTTAACAAAGCATTAAATTGCCAAGTTGTGTTTATTTCTGGAGAAGCTGGAACTGGTAAAACAACAATTCTGAAACCAATTATAAAATGCTACCAAAAAAGAAATAATAGAATTGTTGCGTGTGCATTATCTGCAAAAGCAGCCCAGCGAATTAAAGAAGCAACAGGTTTGGACTCACGGACTATTCATAGATTACTTGTGGCAGAAGGTATTGATAGTTTTTGCTACAACCAAGATAACCCATTACCTGCTGATGTTGTGATCATGGATGAAAGTAGTATGACAAATGCGAGCCTTTTCTATAATTTTTTATTGGCAATTCGACCAGGAACACGATTAATTTTTTGTGGTGATTATATGCAGTTGCCACCGATTGGATTTGGTAATATTTTCTCTGACCTGTTAAAAAAGAAAGGTTTAAATAGTGTGCAGCTTACCAAACCGATGAGACAAGCAGAAAAATCTGGTATTTTAACGGATGCAAGAAAGATTCGCAGAGGGATTAATCCATTGGATAGTCCACAATTAAAAATTGTTCATGGTGAACTAAATGATATGTTTTATTTGTTTAGGAAGAATAGAGAATCATTGTTTAATATGGCAGTAAAACAGTATATCAAATCTGTTAAAGAGGAAGGACTTGACAATGTTGTGATTATTTCTCCACGAAGAAGTAATTGTACGAACAGTACAGATGAATTGAATAAAGCAGTACAGAAAGAGTTATTTGCTAGTAGTAATAAAGCATTTGTTGAATTTAAAGATCGTAAATACTATTTGGGAGATAAGGTATTACAGACCTCAAATGATTACGAGCGAGATGTGTTCAATGGGGATATTGGATACATTACAGCGATTGATAAAGAAAAAGAAATATGTTTGGTGTCTATGAATGCAAATATTGAAGAGAAGATGATTGAATATTCTTTCGCTCAGTTAGGGCAACTGCAATTAGCATATGCATTAACCACGCATAAACTTCAAGGATCGGCTGCACAAACTGTGATCGGTATTATTGACAATACGCATTACAAATTGCTTGATAACTGTATGTTATATACGATGTTGACACGAGCTAAGAAAAGATTTGCGCTCCTTGCAGAGCCAGAGGCGTTCAAAAGATGTATCGTGACAAATCATAATAAGAGACGCACATGGCTGAGCTTAAAAAATTAACTTTATTCTTTGCACCTATTGACAAGGTGCAAGAAGTATGATAAGATACCAATATGTTAATGAAAGGAGATGTGAAAATGAGAAAAAGATTTTTAATGAAAGTTGTCTCGTTTAGTTTTTTAGCAATGTGTTCGGGCTTTATGGCTCACACGGTTAAAGCAGAGGAGCGACCCTCGGTAGAGACTTCAACCTTATCAACAGAGACAACTGTTGCAGAAAATAAGCAAGGCAATGTGATTTCAAACAATCCAATCAGTCAAAGCGTTGAATTAAAAGACGTTCATGAGCATTATCAGAAATGTAAGGAAGCCGATGAAGAGAAGGCAAGGCAGATTCGATTAGAAAAGCTTCAGAAGAAACGATTGCGAATTAAACGACAACGGCTGAAGCGAAAGCAAGAACTTGAAAAGAGTTCACTTGGAACATTTTTGATCACGGCATATTGTCCATGTTATGAATGTTCTGAAGGATATGGATCTAAGATTGCTTGGAATCATGCAGGGCATAGATTTGCTCGACCGTATCATACGATTGCGGTTGATAAAAACATTATCCCTTACGGAACAAGAGTTAAGATTGAGGGATACGGTGATACAATCTTTGTGGCAGAAGATTGCGGAGGCAAAGTAAAAGGAATGCATGTAGACGTGTTCAAATCAACACATTCCGAAACAATAAATGTGCAACAGCACAGAAAAATATATGTAGTGAAGTAATTGGCAGTTACTGAAAGACATAGAAACACAAATTAAAATAATCAACTAAACAATATAAACAAGAAAAGGAAAATCCAAAAATTATGAAAACTGAATATGTGAAAGAAATGAATGTCTTGATCGACAAAATCAATGATGCTTCATATGCGTACTACGCAGAGGATAATCCAATCATTTCAGATAAAGAATTTGACGATTTATGCACTGCTTTAGAACGATTTGAGAGAGATTCTGGCGTTGTTTTGAACAATTCGCCCATCCATCACGTTCAAGGATTTATAATTGATTCTCTGGCTAAAGTAAAGCATACACGCCCAATGTTATCAGCTCAGAAGACGAAGGATGTCAATGAGGTCAAAAAATTTCTTGCGGATAAAATTGGTGTTTTATCGTGGAAAGAAGATGGTTTGACGGTGGTACTAAGGTACGAAAAAGGACGCTTAAAACAAGCAATTACAAGGGGAAATGGCGAGATTGGAGAAGATGTGACTCATACAGCACGTATGATTTTCAATTTACCTCTTGAGATTCCTGATAAGCGTAGTATTGAGGTACGTGGCGAATCAGTTATTAGTTATGAAAACTTCCAGAAAATCAATGAAGCGTTGCATGGTAAATGCAAGAACGCAAGAAATCTGGCAGCAGGTACAGTTAGACAGTTAGATGCGAATGTAGCGAAGGAAAGAAAGCTCGCCTATAAAGCATTTGAGTTAGTCAAAATTGATGGCGTATCTGATGAAAAAATGCCAAGTATTGCAGATAGTTTTAAATATCTTGCAGAGCAGGGATTTGACGTTGTAGAACATCAGATTGTTGATCGAGATAATGTTGAAGAATATATTGAGAAATTTGATCCAGAGACGTATGAGTATCCTGTTGATGGTTTGATTTTTACTTATAACGATTATCAGTATGGTAAATCACTTGGAACAACAGGACATCATCCATTAAATATGATGGCATTAAAGTGGATCGATGACCTCTACGAAACAACGATCAGAGATATTGAATGGAATACATCTCGTACAGGGTTGATTAATCCAGTCGCAGTATTCGATCCAGTTGATCTTGATGGTGCAGAAACTACAAGAGCCACATTACATAACGTAAGCTACATTGAGGGATTAGAACTTGGTGTAGGTGATACGATTCAGGTTTATCGTAGTAATATGGTAATTCCAAAAGTACACGATAATCTGACAAGAAGCAATACATTTAAGATTCCAGATACTTGTCCAACCTGCGGTGGCGAAGCAAAAATCATCAATGAAAATGATAGTAAAGTTTTAAAATGTATGAATCCTGACTGCAAGGCAAAGCTATTAAGCAAGTTTGTAAACTTTGTTTCCAGAGATGCAATGAATATTCAAGGTTTATCTGAAGCAACGCTGAAGAGATTTATTAGTCTCGGATGGCTAAAAGATTATACAGATATTTATAATTTAGCAGACCATAAATCTGAGATGAAGAATCTTGATGGATTTGGAACAAGAAGTGTTTCTTCCTTATTATATAGCATCGAGGAAAGTCGTAAGTGTAAACTGGTTAATTTCGTAACAGCACTCGGTATCGAACTTGTTGGTAAGTCAACGGCAAAGGATATTTGCAAGTTTATTGATAAGATTTCTCTATCAAATAATGAAAATCCATATGATGTGTTTATCGAAAGAATCAAACAGAGGAAATACTTTGGTCATATTGATGGTATTGGTATCAATACTTCATTGTCAATGGATGATTATTTCAAAGAAAATCTTGAAATGGTTGAGAAATTAGCCGAAGAACTTGAATTTGAAATGCCAGAAAGCAAGAAAGAATCTGCTGTTGATCTTACAGGAATGACTTTTGTTGTGACTGGTAAAGTAAATAAGTTTGCCAATCGTAATGCGATCAAAGATGAAATTGAGTCCAGAGGTGGCAAGGTTGCAGGATCTGTATCAAAGAATACGAATTATCTTGTGAACAATGATGTGAATTCTACAAGCAGTAAGAATAAAAAAGCACAACAGTTAGGTATTCCGATCATTGATGAAGATGGACTGATTAAGATTCTGAAGGGAGATACGAGTGAATAAACTAACCATTTTTGAATGTTTTGTTAGACTGGGAATCCCAGAAAGCAAAATCGAAAGGTTTGTTGTAAAAGATAATTATGTAGAATATCGCATCTGGGAACCGTGTTCAATCAGCTATAACGGAGAAACATACAAATACGGTAGACGTTGTAAGGTAAAATATCTCACTACACCAGATGAGATGGATCTAGTTTTTGACGAGAGTTACTTCGTTAAAGATGAAGATGCAGAGTTTTGGACAGAAGATTATGAATTCTACAAACAGCAGACAGGCGTAGAACCTTCAGAAATTGATTGGTCAAAACAGAAAGAGATTAAACGACCTAAGTTTTAAAGGAGAAAATTGAATATGAACAAAGAGAAAAGCACAGCATGGAAGATTCCAGTAATTATTCTAGTAGGAGTTGTGGCGGTATTTATAGCCTGTACATTTGGAGTTCAGAGTTCGCAGAACCATGCAATTTCATTAGAAGAACAGGTTGATAAAGCAAAATCTGACATTAATGTACAAGAGAAACGCAGGGTTGATCTGATTTATAACTTGGCAGATTGTGTGAAATCTTATGATAAACATGAGGCAAATACACTTAAAGAAATCGTTAAAGGACGTAGTTCTAAAGGAACTGTTGAAAATGCAAGTACAGCAATTGCAGCAGTTACAGAATCTTATCCAGAACTCAAGGCAGATAAGAACTATAAAAGGCTGATGAATGAATTATCTGTCACGGAGAATTTGATTGCCGAATATCGCAGTAACTACAATCAGCAGATTAAAGAATATAACAGATATGTAAAGAAATTTCCAACACGAATTTTCTTAAGTAATCTTGGATATGAAACAAAGAACTATACTTATTTAGAATATAAGGATGCTCCCGAAACTGCACCTCAGCATTTATTTGGAGAGTAATATATGAAGCAACACAAAGGATTGAATTTTGGTAATTATGAGATAACTCCAAGGGAAATCTTAGCGAGTGTAACATTGATCGCAGTCATGCTTGTGTTTGGAATCGTTATCAGTAGTAATATTGATAATTCCATCCTTGATAAAAATGAAGAATACAATCACGCCCTTAAGATAAAAAATGATGATGTTTTTCAATATGGTATGGAAACCAATGTAGGTAACGCTTTTGTTTATGGGAAGTTAGAACCTGTAGACACAGTTACATACAAAGAAATTGGCGGTAAGTATTATTATGTCAGAAAAGTCAGACAAGAGTATCGCAGACATGAAAAAATTGAAAGAGTAAAAGGCAGTAAAGGAAAAGTCCATTACAGAAAGAGAGTTTGGTATTCGTGGGATGACATGTGGAGAGAAAGTAAGACTTGTAAAAAGATTAAATTTGCAGGTAAAAAATTCAAACAAGATAAGATTGATTTCATAGGAAGTCATTACCTAAAAAGAATTTATCATTCTTCTCGTGTCAGGTATGAATACTATGGTATGGAAGCAAAGCCTGTTAAGGGAACTATTTACACAAAACTAAAAAATAACACTATGACAACTTGTGACTTAAGTGCAACAAATTTACATGAAACAGTTGAGTCATATAAGTCGAGTGGCGAAGTTTTGAAAGCAATATTCTGGATCTTCTGGATTATCTTCACTGGAGGTCTAACGTATGGTTTCTATTATATTGACAATGGTTGGTTGGAGTAAACAAAGGAGAAAACAAAATGATTATTACAGGAATGGACCACTTTCAGAGCGTATGTAAGAGAAAATTAGTAGATTGGTATAACAAACATTGCGAAGAAAATCATTTGGCAATGAAAATTGATCTCAGTAATGTGTTTATCGTTTGGAGCTGCAAGACTTTGCAGAATTATAAATGCCTTGCATCTACGACAGTAAGCGGTGATGGTATCTATGCAGAGTATACATACAATGGCGATAAGCAGGAGTTGTACGAAGATGTGTATAAAAAACTGACAAATGCATGCCATACGGAAGAATAAAGGAGAGCTGAATGGACAAAGCACAGAAACATTGGGAGCGAATACAGCAGAAAAAGAAAAGAGAAGCTGAACAAATTTCGGCTGCAATAGTCAAAAAAGATGCATGGATTATGGATGCGGTAGAATGTTTAGTGCGACAGTTTAGAAGATAGGAGAATTTATTATGGATTTTGGAACAGCAATTGATGCAATGAAAGATAAAAGAAAAGTAGCAAGAAAAGGTTGGAACGGGAAAGGTATGTTTTTATATTATGTTCCAGCAGGAGCTTATGCGCCATGTACCGATATTGCAAAAAGCATTGTAAACAAAGACGGATTAGTCGAATATGGTGCTTATATTGCAATGAAAACAGCACAGGGGAATGTAGTTCCTTGGCTCGCAAGTCAGACAGATATGTTAGCTGAAGACTGGGTGGTTGTAGAATAGATAAAATTAATCTTTGATGAAAGGGATAACAGATGAAGAAATTATTAACTTCGTTATTTGTTGAAAACAAATATCATGCAGGAACGATCTTAGGTACAATCTTAGGATTAATGGTTGTAACCGCTGTCAACTTTGCAATCGTAAATCTGTTTATTTGGTTACTACATTTTATTGTGGTAAATCCGCTAATTGTTCCAGTGAAAACAAAATGGATTATCGCAGTAATTCTTACAATCGTAGAATGGATGTTTAAATAGAAAGAGGTGATTAAATGGCTTTAATTGGAGCAATTTTAGGGGATATTTGCGGTTCTCAATATGAGTTCCGCAGACCTCACAATTTAGATTGGAAGAACTGTGAATTGTTTACAGATAAATGTAAATACACAGATGATACAGTTCTAAGTATTGCAACAGGTATGTGGTTGCTAAATGAAACCAATAAAGAACCTTGGGAGTTCTACTTAGAATATGGTAAGAAATATTCTGGCGTAGGATATGGAGAAATGTTCGAAGACTGGTTATTTGATGGTGGAAACCGTGTAAACGAAAGTTTTGGCAATGGGTGCGCCATGAGAATTTCGCCAATTACGATGTATTTTCGAGATGCATTTCCAATGCTTGCAGAATATAACGACTATATTGGGATCGCACAAAAAACATGTGAAAAAACACATAACAGTATAGAATCTTACAAGGGCGTATCTGTTGTTACTAATTGTTCTTTAATGGCATTAAATAATAGATCTAAAGATGTGATATATGACTATGTATTAAAACATTATCCATCTAGTCGGTATACATATGGCGTTGATCGACCACTTGATGATTATAGAAAGAATTATGTTTGGTCTGCGACAGTTCAGGATAGTGTGCCTGTGGCAATCAGATGTTTCTTGGAAAGCGAAGATTATGAATCATTCTTAAGAAATGTATTATCTTTGCCATGTGACACAGACACGATTGCTGCTATTGGCGGTGGTATTGCAGAAGATTTCTACAAGAAGACACTTGATAACTCAAATGAGCTTTTAGAAAGATATTTGCCAAAAGAGTTATTGGATGACGTTAGCAAAATTTATAACGAAATGCCATAAGGTAGGTGATTGAATATCATAAAGAAAATCTTAAAATTTTTCTTGGCGTCGATTGCATTAATTATTATCTGGTTTCTTGCAATATTCATATCTGTCGGAGTATTTGCATTTGTACTTTGGATGATAACAAGTATTGTAATACCAATCGGTGTAGTAGTAATTGTTGCAATTGTATTAATGGCAATTGCCATCTATATAATGGCATCGTTCATGGATTGATAGATTAAAAGGAGAATATATTATGAGAATTAAAAAATTATTAATCGCTGGAGCATTAATGTTAACAGCAGCAGGATGCGTTTCAGCATATACCATTTATGCAGATACACTAAATAACAACACTGACAAACAGGTTGCTGCAACAAAAGAAGGTAAGTCGGCTACAGAAACTACAAAGAGTACAACAGAACAGAAAAATAATAAGAAAAATGCCGTCAAAGAAGATCCTAAAGATACAACAAATGATGTATCGGCAACAACAGAAGAAGAAAAAAATACTGAAAATTCTACCGCAGACGACACGGACGATGCAGATTATACAGAACCAGAATACCCCGATGACGCAGATGAAACTTGCGATCATGTGTGGGCAGAAAAAACAATTGCTTATGATTCAGAGAATGGGTATCATTGGACAACTTATTGTGAAAAATGTGGGACTGTAAAAACAGAACCTGCTACAGAAGAGGATTATGAAAGACTCGACCCTTCTACAAAAGAGAACGCAGATGACATTGAATATGTGGATGATGACTCTGATGAAACAGTTGAAGAAACAACTGAAGCAGTTACAGATGAAAACTAAAATATAGCATAAGGAGAAAATGAGTATATGACAAAATTAGAGCAGTTAAATTTATTAAAGGATAGAAAAGCCGTCTTAATCGCTAGAGGCAAAGATAATGGCAAAATCGTAACAAAAATCAATAGAAGAATCAAGAAATTAGAAAAGGACTTATAGAGATGGTAGGAGATAAAAGTAATGTTTTAATCGCTCTGGTTGGACGATCTGGAGCAGGCAAAAGTGTCTCAGCAAAGTATCTGGAAGACATTTACGGTCTGAAATATCTACGATCATATACAACCAGAGAGAAGAGAGCAGACAAACTTGATGATCATACATATGTAAATCTAGCCCAGTATTCCAGAATTACAGGCAAGGTTGCAGAGAATCATTATACTGGCAATTGGTATTGTGCTACAGAAAGTCAGTGTGATGATGCAGATGTATATGTAGTTGATGTTCCAGGATTAAAACAGTTAAAAGAAAATTATCATAAGAAACATATCTTGGCATTATGTATTGATACTCCAAATTCTACACGTATTCAGAGAATGAAAGATCGTGGCGATACAAGTGATGCAATTGATGAAAGAATGAAAAAAGACGAATCTGCTTTTGAAGAAGCTTATGATTTATGTGATGCAGTTATTAATAATGAAGGAAGTTTGTCTATGACTTGTTTGAATATTATGGCTGAATTAGAGAGATTCAAAAGACAGATTAGAGACACGGAAGGAGCGACAACAAAGGAAGTTGATCAGAACAATTAATCAGCTTAGGAATTTAGTTTCTAAACTACACATAGAAAAAGAGGTACTTGTTAAGGATGTAGAAACAGGTAAGACAATGATGATTGAGAGCGTATCAACCGAAAAGATTGATGGCGATGGTAATGATGCACGATATACGTTGAACTGCAAGAAAGCAGGAGACGGGTGCGTTACATATAGATGATGATATTATTACATAATTTATTGGAGGTCTTTTATTGAAAGTAATTAAAAGAGATTGTACTGTTGTAGATTTCGACAAGACCAAAATTTACACAGCGATTATGAAAGCAATGAAAAATGGATCTGGTTTAATCAAAGAGGATGTGGCTAGACAGGTCGCAGAAGAGATTGAGAACGATTGTAAACAATTATCTGAAGAGATTGATATTTCTGCAATTGAAGCAATGGTATTCAAAAAACTTGTTGAGAAAGGGCAGGAATTAACTGCTAAAGCTTATGAAGGTTATCGTAGTGTTCGTGAGTTCCAGAGAGAGAATTATGACTCTATTGACAGCGAAGTTCTTGGGCTTATTGAGGATGCCAACGAAGAAATTAAAGATGAAAATGCAAATAAAAACTCTGTATTAAATCCAACAAAAAGAGATTATATTGCTGGTATCGTTAGCGAAGATGCAACAGAACGCTATTTACTTCCACCAGAAATTGTTCAAGCACATAAGGAAGGTATCATTCATTTTCATGACAGAGATTATTTTTTACAGAAAATGCATAATTGTGGATTATTAAATATTGAAGACATGCTTCAGAATGGCACAGTAATTAGCGAAGTATTAATTGAAAAGCCACATTCATTTTCAACTGCTTGCAATATTACGACTCAAGGCATTGCACAAGTGGCTAGTTCTCAGTATGGCGGACAGAGTATTTCTTTAGCACATTTAGCACCATTTGTAGATGTGAGTAGAAAGAAAATTAGATCTGAAGTTGAATTAGAATGGGCGCATATTGATATTCCATATAAAGAACAGCATATTGAAAAAATTGTAGCCAATAGATTGTATGAAGAAGTCAAAAAAGGTATACAAATTATACAGTATCAGCTGATCACGCTTATGACGACCAACGGACAATCCCCATTTATTTCCATTTTTATGTATCTGAATGAAGCTAAAACACCGCAAGAGAAAAAAGATTTGGCTTTATTGATTGAAGAGATGATTAGACAAAGAGATGAAGGAGTTAAAAATGAAGATGGTGTATTTGTTGCACCAGCATTTCCAAAATTAATTTATGTCCTGGAAGATGATAATTGTGACGAATCTACAGAATATTGGTATCTGACAAAATTAGCAGCAAAATGTTCTGCGAAAAGATTGGTTCCAGATTATATCTCTGAAAAGGTTATGAAAGAGTTAAAAGGCGACGTCTATACTTGTATGGGATGCAGATCGTTCTTAACACCTGATCGTTTTACAGACAAAGGAATTGGCAATATCGCACACGCAAAAAATTATGATCCAAAGCAGCATAAATATTATGGCAGATTTAACCAAGGGGTCGTTACATTATCTCTTCCAGATATCGCATTATCTTCCAAAAAGAACATGGATGAATTTTGGGCATTATTTGATGAACGAACAGAATTATGTCATAAAGCACTCAAAGAAAGACATAAACGTCTTCTTGGAACAAAGTCGGATGTCGCACCTGTTCTTTGGCAATATGGGGCGTATAGTAGATTAAAAAAACATGAGGTAATTGATCCGTTATTATTTGATGGATACTCAACTATTTCATTAGGATATGCAGGATTATATGAATGTGTCAAATATATGACTGGGCATTCTCATTCAGATGGTGGAATTGGTGAAAAATTTGGATTAGAAATCATGAAGCGAATGAATGATAAATGTGAGAAGTGGAAGAATGAAGAAAATATTGATTACAGTATTTATGGTACACCTTTAGAGTCTACAACGTATAAGTTTGCTAAATGTTTAAAGAAACGATTCGGTAATGATGTGTTTGAAAAAATTGACGGCAAGGACAGAAATTACATTACAAACAGCTATCATATTCCTGTATTTGAAGAAATTGACGCCTTTGACAAACTTCGTATTGAAGCAAAATTCCAAAAACTTAGTCCAGGAGGAGCAATAAGTTATATTGAAACTCCTAATATGGAACATAATGTGAGTGCTTTATTGGAAGTAATTAAATATATGTACGATCATATTATGTATGCAGAAATCAATACAAAGAGCTGTTATTGTGAAAAATGTGGATACTCTGGCGATATTCCATTAGTTGACGAAGATGGGATTTTGAAATGGAGATGTCCTCAGTGCGGAAATGAAGATGGTTCTACTATGGATATTGCATTCAGATGCTGTGGTTACATTGGGACTTCTAAGAATGGAGGCAATCAGGGAAGATATGGGGATATCCATGATCGAGTTTACCACTTAGATGATAAGGAGCTGAATAGATGAGATACGCTTCAATAAGAAAAATGGACATTAGCAACGGAGAAGGGCTTGGCGTAGCCCTCTTCGTTCAAGGATGCCACTTCCATTGTAAGAATTGTTTTAATAAAGAAACGTGGGATTTTAATGGCGGCAATAAATTAACTTTTAAAGAAATTGAGGAACTATTGCATCAGTTATCAAAGCCCCAATATACAAGGTTAAGTATTCTTGGCGGTGAGCCTTTAGCAAAAGAAAATAGAGATGGTGTTTCTGCAATATGCAAATTTGTCAAAGAGTTTATGCCAGACAAAAAAATCTGGTTATATACAGGGAATAAAGCAGAAGATATTGGTTTGGACTTAGCTGAATATTCTCGCAGAAGTAGAACAAACCATCTTATGTACGATTGCAGACTTGAGATTCTTCCTTACATAGATGTCCTCGTAGACGGACAGTATGTAGACGAATTGAAAGACATGTCTTATCCGTGGGCAGGATCAACAAATCAGAAAGTGGTTGATGTACAAAAATCATTAGAAAGAAATGTGGTGGTCTTATGGAAAGGCACTTCGGATAATCTGTCCATGACAGAAGAACACAATGAAAATGAGTGAAATAAAACACTTTTGTCAAAATTATTAAAATAAACATAAGAAAATCGTTGAAATATAAGGGATTTTTCACATTAAATATAGCAATAAAATTCCACTTTTATCCCACTATAGAAAGGAGTGTGCTAATTATGCCAAAATCAAAAGATTGTCCACAGGATACGGACTTTCTACAATATGTTCCTACAAAATTTCAGCAGAATCGCAAGACAATGTTAAAGAAAAGAAATCGTAGGAAGAGTTATCATCAAAGGTTATCGAGACTTAAAAATATCGGTGGGTATCCTGAACCTGTGCAATATGTAGACAAGTATTATTGTGGATTCTATGAAATACCTCGTAAGAAACCTTATTATAAAAGGTTATATATCAGCAATTGGGATGATTACAGATTTCATAAGAGACTGTCTAACAAGAAAGTTCGCAGAGTATTAGATGTGTCAAGTCGAGGTGGCTATAAGAAAGTACACGATCTATGGTGGGAGACAATTTAGAAAGGAGATAGGTATGACAAAAGAAACCTTAGATGATATAAGAGAAGTTATTGGTACACTAAGCGTTTGCATGAGCTATAAAAGCATTAATAACATCACATCAATTCCAACTTATGATTTATTACATCAAGTCAATATTTTAAAAAAAATTGTGCAGAAAAATATCGATCATGTAGTTGATGGTAGTCGATGCGTAGTTGTGGAAGAATCAAATTCTGAAAAGTTTACAACTTGCGTTGACAATTACTTAGATAAAGGTTACAAAATTTCAGCATCCTCATGTAACAGCAAAACTTGGAAAGCAATTTTTGTGAGAGAAGATAATGAACAGGAGAGTAAGTAAATATGAGCATAGATTATAGAACATGTGAATGTGGCGAGACATTTGCTGATTGCGCAGACGGAGTTGTTTTCTGTCATTGTGGTATGGCTTGGTGTAGTGAGGAATGTGCAGCAGTAGACGGATATAGAGAAGAAGTGATTACACACGAAGATGGTTCTGAGGAAGAAATTCGTAGTTGTAATTTTTGCCGAGGAGACGATTTCGGTGATAGGGAACTACTTGAGTTTGTAATGTCTGCCATTGGCGTAGATAGAGATAGCCTTGTTGAATTCTATAAACAATATAAATTAGAGTTTAAGAATGGCAAAGCTTGTAATCTTGATGGATTTGTTTCTACTTCATTTTACGATAAAGAAAGTGGTATTGGAACTGGTGCTGTGCTTGGCGGAGTAGTAAAAGGAGTGAGTTCAATTAATGAATAACAGAGATTTACCAAAGAAAGATGATATTTACAAACATTTCAAAGGGCATTTTTACAGAGTGATTGACCTTGCAACTCATACAGAAACAGATGAGAAACTGGTAATCTATCAGGCAATGTATGGAGATTTCAATATTTACGCCAGACCAGTAGAAATGTTTCTGAGTGAAGTTGATCACAAGAAATATCCTGATATGGAACAGAAATACAGATTTAAAAGAGTAGGAGATCGATCATGCAGATGACATTGGTCTTCGATATTTGTGAAAAGTTGGCATGGGCGCTTGGACTAATTGGGTTTGTAGGCTTTACAGTGTATCTAATCATTGCAATTGTATTAAGTGTGAAAAACAAATCTATAGAGCCATTGTATAGTGTGTTTCAACAAGAGCAGCCTTGGTATTGGAGTTTCATGTATATTTCAATTGGATTTTTATTTTTGATTAAATATTAAGGAAGGTTGGTGTAGAAGAATCTTAAGAAATATATTGCTCTTGATTGAACAAGCAACATTAACGGCAGGGTTAATAGTTACAGGAAACGCATTTGCGTTATTAGTAGTTGGAGTTATACTCTCCATATTGGAATCTGTATTAAATATACATGGCAATCCATTAAATGATTTTAAAAAATCTGGTGCATTAATGATATATATTAAATGGGCAATTTTGTTATTTTGCATCTATATTGTTAGTGTGTGTATTGATAATTATATATAATGTAACATTTCTAGTTACATTTCTGATGACTATTCGAGGAGAAATATCTATAGATTAGACATGTCTTATTTCTTCCATATGATGATTTTAAAATTTTGTTTTTATTTTCTGTCATTTAAACCTTGTATTTACAAGGCAGCGCACTGCGTTTTAACTAGTATTACTTGATAAAACCTTTCTTATGTATCTGTTTTTGTATTGTTTTACCTACAGAAATTGAACCGTAGATAAAAACAAAACTTCAAGAAACAAAACATGGGAATTAGTAAATTTTTGCGAGTTTGATAAATTTGCTATCAAATCTTATTGTGCAGTACATAACGTAGATGAATTGCTAAATCTTGGTGATATTACAAAAGTAGATGAAACCCAACTCAAACCATTTAATATGATTTGTGGAGGATCACCGTGCCAGGACTTTAGTATCGCAGGGAAAGGAAAAGGTTCAGTTTGGACTTGCAAGCAGTGTGGACACGCTTACAACCCATTAACAGTTCATTGGTGTGAACGTGATAAATGTCCAGAATGTGGTTCACGAGATATTGAAAAGACAAGATCTTCTTTGTTGGTTGAATACTTAAGAGTTATTCGTGCCAATAAACCGAACTTCGGTATTTACGAAAATGTAAAAAACATTGTAGGTAAAAAATTTAAAGACACGACTTTTAAATTATTTACACAGGAACTTGAAGAATATGGATATAACGTATATTGGAAAGTTCTCAATGCAAAACATTACGGTATTCCACAAAATAGGGAAAGAGTATATCTGATTTTTATTAAGAAAGAACTAGATAATGGGGAATTTAAATATCCAGAACCATTTGATAATGGTGTTCGATTAAAAGATATTTTAGACGATGAGGTGGATGAAAAATTTTATATCTCCAAAGATAAAGTACAAAGATTTTTAACAAATCTTAATAATAAAGATGCTTTATTATATGATGCATGTCAGGTAAAAAGAGAAGGAAGATCAAGAGAATATAATGATTTTTGCCCTACGTTAACGTCCAGAGATTATAAAGATCCACGGCTTGTTAATGATAACGTTGTAAAACAAGTTGGTTCAATTTCAAAACGTGAAGGTAATTGGAATAATCCACAAGTTGGAAGAATTTACAGTACAAATGGATGTAGACCAACATTAAACACTTGTGGTGGCGGTAGTCATGAACCTAAAATTGTGCAATTAGGAAATGTTAATCCGTCTGGCAATGGTATGAATGGGAATATATATGGAGTCGATGGAATCAGTCCTACGCTAACTACAAACAAAGGTGAAGGTTTCAAATGCTTAATTGATGATGCGTACTTAGGATTTAATCCAATACCTAGAGTTTACGAAAATCACTCCCCTACTTTAAGTGCAAGTCATTTTGGTCTTAAAGTTTCAATTAAACAGGCAACTAAGAAAGGCTATGTAGAATGTGAAGTTGGTGGCGTTGCAGATCTTTCATATCCAGACTCTAAAACCAGAAGAGGCAGAGTTCAAGAAGGTGGCAAAATTTGTCCGACTTTGACTGCAACCGAGACAGGAGTGTGCAGAATTGAATCAGATATTAGAATCCGAAAATTAACACCAAAAGAATGTTGGAGACTGATGGGATTTGATGATAAATCATTCAAGGCTGCTGAACAGGTAAATAGCAACAGTCAGCTATATAAACAGGCAGGTAATTCAATTGTTGTGGATGTTTTGTATTACATCTTCGTTGAATTATATAAAGCAATGCCATATCTGTTCGATGATCTTAAGTTAAGCAGTTTCTTTTCTGGCATTGGGGCATTTGAGGTGGCATTAGATCGATTATATCGAACAATTAACGAGGAGGAATATGGGCGAAAAGAATAAAGATTTAGACAATTTATATTTACAGTGTCAAAGTTGTATGAATAAGTATACTTCTTTTGAATGTGCTTTATGCGAAGACTTTGACATGTATAAAGATGAAGGTAAGGAATGTAAAGAAGTGGAGGAACTGAATGTGATTACGATCACAAAATCAGACGATTGGCAATCTATTGAAGTCAATGGGACTAAGGTAGAAAACCATAAATTAGATGTTGATGATTTTGCAGATGTTTTAAAGGAATTAGGGTTCAATGTCAATGTAGTATGGGAGGATTCAGATGTTTAAAATACAAGAAATTGGCTGGTCTCCAACACCTAAGAAACCAATCACTGTATATGCAGTTCGTGAAGACAAAGATAGTAGCAGTTATTGTGATTTTGAGACAGTTGAATTCCTCATATACAAAGACGATAACTGGGTTTGGGTAAGTGGCTTGTGTTATGAACCATATGGATTAAATGGATCGTGTGAAATATAGAAGGAGAGTTAATTGTTTCAGAAATTAAAAGAGAAAATTAGAAAATGGTTGTTAGAAATTCTACAACCTGATATTGATGCCTTAAAAAATGAAATTAATGAAAGTAACACTACATTAAGATTTGCCACAAACAACTGCAATGAGGCGGCTCGTCAGTGTCAGATTTCAACGAAGCAGAATGAAGAAATGAAGAAGATGTACAACCAGATTACAGATGTAGCAGTTGACGTTGGATTTCATGATTCAGAGCGTTCGTGGGCAGTTGTATGTATTGCTGGGAGACCTGAATATGTAAAATTTATTCCTTTAAGCGGTGCAGATGCTAGAACTGTTATGAATTTTTTAAGACAGTTTCAGTATTCACAGTCCATTGTTGATAGTCCACTAAGATTCAAAGATAAACTTCAGAGATATTTTATATAAAAGGAGATTGCAAACTATGACAATAAATAAACCAACAACACTGATTATTAAAGACAGAGGAACAGGCAAAACAACACAGTTGCTTTACACAAGTGCTACAACACAGTATCCGATCATTGTACAGAATCATTCACAGGTTAAATTCCTGCTAGACAAAGCTAAAGACCTTAATCTGATTATTCCAGTGCCTATGACTGTAGAAGAAGTTAAGAACAAGCGTGGAATGAATTATGATCATGTTCTTATTGATGAAGGATACAATTTAATTGGCGAAGCTCTTGATGCTTATATGGGAACGCATGTAGTAGCAGTTACTTTGACTGATAGAATAAAAGAATTTGCAGATAAGAAAGCGGTGAGATTGTGATGGAAGAACCAAATTATATAACAGTTGGACAGCTTAAAAAAGAGTTAGAAAAATATTCAGATGATACGCCAGTATTGTTCGGTTGCGATATGGAAGACGAATTTGCTGAAACAATTGAAGACGACACTATCACAATCGATTATGGAATAGGTTATCGCAATTGTAGGATTGTGAGAATTTGTTAAGGAGGATTTATGTCTAAAAAATTAACAAGAGAAGACTATGGGGGTCTTTGGACGCAACCCTGTTACAGTAAGAGATCTTATCTCTAAGCTAGAAAAATTTGATAAAGACTTGATTATAATAAGTGGAATTAATACGTATAACGAAACAATTACCACTTTAAAAGAAATTGACGTTCAGGACATTGTCTTGGATAACGGAACGCTTATTTCTGGATCAGTGGTACTTATTTCATAGGAAATAATCAATTTACATAAAAGAAATATTTAATTTGCGAAAGGAGTGGTAAGCGTATGTTCACGAACGATAAACCTTTCATAGTATCGGGAAGTCTAAAAGATACATTTAACGGGACGTTGGAAAAGACATTGAGATTCATTGTTGATATTTATGGAGAAACAGCAGATGAATTACGTGGAATTAAAGAAGTAGACGGAAAGTTATACTTTGGATGGATACCGACAAAAAACAGAGATGACGATGCTTTAGATGAAGAATATATGAAACAGTGGGATATTGTATTGTCTGGAGATATTATGAAACCATCTTTCAATATGTTGATAGAGATTATCATTAATTGGTTGAATAGTGACAACGCAGTATACGAGTATGACAGATTATATTATGAAGAAGATGATCTTGATTACGCTGAAGAGTTGATCAAAGGATGGACGATTTCTTCTATTACATATGATGACAATTGCCCAAGTTTTAGCGTATTTTCTGTTACACCACGATGGGGAGAGATTGGCAAATGATTGAAATTTTAAAAGAAGGAACAAAGAAAAAGACAACCTGTAAAAATTGTGGCGCAGTTTTAAGTTATGAAATGGAAGATGTATGTAGGTGTCAAAATTCTCCATGGGATACTGGACATGGATATATTATAGATTGTCCAGATGTTGAAGCATTCGGTCACATTACATGTCCGCAGTGCAATTATAGAATCGACGTTTGATATATAAAATAAGATAGAAAGGTGGTGAAAAGCAGTGCATCCTAACCGATTTTTTGATGAATGCGCTATCAGAACAGGAATTGATACAGTTGAAATTTTTGATGAAGAATTACGATCTAAGCTACGTGATACACACCCAAAGAACTTTATCAAAACAAGAATAGAATTGCCAGTATATCAAATCAAACTAGCATATTTTACAGCAAAGGGAAACTATAAAAATGCATACAGATATGCAGTATTCAACTCAAAAGATGATAACGAGTATTCTGATTTTTGGCTCGATATGTTTGTAAGAGATTACAATAATGAGAATCCAGATCATCCAATGAAAGATTGCGAAATCTTAGATATGAAATATATCGGAGACGCTGTGCTGCCGATTGGTTAGGCTTCAACCATCTGTGCTAATTACCTTTAGAATATAAAGGTTTTCACGAAGATATGATTCAACGGATCGTTGGTTAGATTGTATCGAAAAAGTAATGTGATAGTGATGTAAAAAGACACTCACCAAGTATGGCTTTACCTCACGGAAAACGAAATAAATTTTCGTGAGGAAGTACATTTGGTTAAGAAACCTAAGAATATTGATGAATTATTGGGCACATGCCCTGTAAACAAGACAATTTGTGACAACATGATTCGGGCATGGTCAATTATAAACAGAACTGATTATAAAAAGATTTTATGCTCAATTTCTGGCGGAGCTGACAGTGATGTGATGCTAGACATTATATGGAAATGCGACATACATAACAAGGTTGATTACATGTGGTTTGATACTGGTTTAGAGTATCAAGCAACTAAAGATCATCTGAAATATCTTGAAACCAAATATGGTATTGAGATCATCCGACAGAAAGCAATTAAAGCAATTCCGTTATCGTGCAAGATATATGGGCAACCATTTATGTCCAAGTATGTCAGCGAAATGATGTATAGATTGCAAGGTCACGGATTCCAATGGGAAGACAAACCATTTGATGATTTATACAAGAAGTATCCGAAGTGCAAATCTGCTCTTATGTGGTGGTGTGATTCACACGGTACATTAAATAATGGCAAAAGATTGAGTAGTTTCAACATTAACTACAACAGATTTTTAAAAGAATTTATAGTCCAGAATCCACCGCAATTTAAGATTTCTGGGAAGTGTTGTAACTATGCTAAGAAAGATGTATCTCATAAAGCAATAAAAGACAATGGGTACGATCTAAGTATTGTAGGTGTTCGGAAAGCCGAAGGCGGAGTAAGGGCATCAAGATATAAAAGCTGTTTTGATAAAAAAGTCGGGCAGTGTGATCAATATAGACCAATTTTTTGGTATTTGGATAGCGACAAATCAGAATATTGTGCATATTTTAAGATTAGTCACTCGGATTGTTATAGCAGATATGGGTTAAAAAGGACAGGCTGTTGTGGGTGTCCGTTCGGTAAAGATTATCAAAACGAACTTGATATCGTCAAACAATTTGAGCCAAGAATGTATAACGGTATCTGTAATATATTTAAAGATTCTTATGAGTATACAAAACAATATAGAAAATTTGTAAAGGAGAGAAAACTTGACGTTAGATAAAGAAGATATTTATGACATTGCCAAGGCGGTCGTAAAAGTAATTGAAGATAAAGACATGATGAAGTCGGAAGAAAATGATTGTACCTCAGAAAAAGTAGAGCTTCAAACATTAAATGCTGGTGATACCTTTAAGGTAGCAGGGTATGAATGGATCGTATTAAATCAGTTTAAATATGCTCAAACTTGTTTTTGCATCATGAAAGATTTTTTGAGTGATACAAAGCCATTCGACACATATTGTAACAGATGGGAACCTAGTCGTCTTCGTCACGATTTAAAATATATCGGATGTGAAATTGAAGATAATTGTCATCATGATGTGTTGCAGTATATGGAACGTGATTTAATGGCACTTGATGGAACAATGGCGAATGAAATAAGTATTGATAAAGTTTCTTTACTAACTTTAGACGAATATAGGCTATACAGGGAGTATTTAGAGTACCCAACAAAATTTCCAGGTCATATTGAATGGGTATTATTAACTGCCGTATCAGAAGAAAATTGTTCAGCTATTTGTGCTGTTGATACATGTGGTGTTGTCAAACAATGTTATTGTGCGGAGTCTTTTAACATTCGTCCAGTATGTACATTTAGATCAGATGTACTAGTAGAGAGAGTGCACTCATGAATGCAAATGATAAGTTAAAGAAATGGATCAATCATAATTATTTGACAAAAGGAGATAGAAGAATGATTACAGATAAAACAAAATGGGATGACGAAAACTATTATAGCAAAAATTTCAAAGAAATCATGTACGACAAAATTACAGAAGGAATTGATTTAACGGAAGGCGAGCTTAAAGAATTAATTTATGATTATCGGCACATACATGTAGATGAGATTTCAGGAGATGACCTGAGATGGGTTAAGCCAATGACAAGCATTATTAAAATTCGAGACAAGTATTTTGCGATTGATTGGTTTAAGGGGCTGACAGAAATGCAGGGAGATGAATTCTATGATCAGCCATACGAAGTGAAGAGAGTAGATAAAATGGTTCCTGTAACTGAATGGGTTCCAGTAAAACAGGATTCATAAAATAAATGTTTTGTGTACAAAAAAGATACCACCTCAATTAAGAAGTGGTATCTCGTATACAAAATTACACCGTTCTCAAATAACTTTTGATTCATGTGCAAATTTATTATAGCACAGAAAGGAGAAATATGGAACAGGTTTTTGCATCAGACTATGAGGATGTTTATAAAGTTAAAGATGGCGTAATGTTTCACGTTAAGAAATACCGTAGAGTTTATGACGAAAACGGATGTTCTAAGCAAATTTATTTTGAAGATAAACCAAAATTAAAATGTTATGCAAGAAAAGGCGATCATAGATATTGTACTTTAAGAATTGCCAATGAAGACGTAAGAGTCAATGATGGATTTGCATTGAACCCTAAATATGAAACAGTTAACAAAGGTTCAGTTTTTGAATATTCAACAGGTGGATATCCACGAAATGGATATTTAGTTGAGCTTGCTGAAAATGAGTCATCTTATAAATACGAAATCAAGACACAGGGCAATATGTTTGTTGGCGATGCAAGCGACCTTGTTGAATTTTTAAATGAAATTATTGATCAAATAGGTGTATATGATTGGAGGGTTTAAAGAATGAAGAAAGAAAAAACAATTGAAGAATATTATTGTGATTTTTGTGGGGCTGAATGTACACACAATCACTATGACATTACGCTCCCTTTCATTACATCCAATGGATATTCAAGCAGATTCTGTGCGGGCGAGCCAGATGATAATTCTATTATAATCCAACGATTAGATTTATGTGGTAAATGTATGAGGATAAATGCTCGGATAAATACATTTCTTTCAAACGCTTGTAATAATGAGGTTGGAATTAAACAAACCGTCAAACAAGATAAGTTTGCGATCCCATACATTGATGCTATTGGTTCATTTGCAAGCCGTAATCGTTATCCAAAAACAGAACACACGATGACAATTGAATATGATGAATGATTAACACAATGTATATAACGGAGGACGTAATTAATGAAGAAAACAGAAACAAAATATTACTGTGATTTCTGCAACAAAGAGTGTACCGACAAACATCATAAATTAATAATACCAACAATTGAATACCTTGGAATCAATAGCTCCGATCAGTCAGTTCTTGGTTCTTCTGAGGTAGATGTTTGCCATAGATGTGCAGAGATGGCGGCTGTTACGTTAAATATGATAGCAAGACACACCCAGCAGTGTGAAAAGTGTAATGGTTCAATAACAAGAGACATTACCGAATACGAGAATTCGTCTATAATCAAACGGATCAAAATTACAATTGACTGTGACTATAGCAAAAAGAAACAAGAGAAATAAAATTTGACTTTGAAATAAAGAAAGGAGTATAAACATGTCCAAACATCAGAGAAGAAAGCTAACAATATATTATCAGGTAGGTGAGAAGAGATTAAAACAATCATTTCGAACAGTACAGGAGTTATTAGATTTAGATACCGACTCTCATAAACATAATAATCCTATGGCACCAACCAATGACACAAAGATTACCTGTGTGGCTTGGAAGGGGTGTGCATTATTTGATGAGACGTATAGTTTGGGCGAAGTAAAAAGACTCCTGAAAGGCTTTGATTTAACTAAAGCGAAACATAAACCTCGCAAACCAACTCACAAATATATCAGAAAGGGTATTTATTCTATTGATGAAGTTAGGGATAAAGTGGAAAATGTTATGTTTGCGAGCCAAAACAATAAAGTAAAAGTTAAATTCGATGGCGATTTGATTAAAGGCAATAGCCAGAGATATCAGACATTCTTCACTAAAGGCTGCAAATGTGTTAAGTGCGGAATCGAAGGTAAATATTTTGCTAAAGAAAAAGGCTTGAAAGACAAGAGCTATCATTTGAATTTATATGCAGTCGATGATGATGGTGATGAAATTTTAATAACAAAAGATCATATTATACCACGATCTAAAGGTGGTATTGATGATATTAGCAACTATCAACCAATGTGTGAAATTTGCAATAAGGCAAAAGGAAACACGATAGAAGATTAAATTTTAAAGGAAAGGAAAAATTAGCAAAGTTCCTATAGGATAAAGTGCGCACTACTTACTAAGGTAAGAAGGAACTTGACAAAAGAAAGAGCATTAGCACATATTGAAGAAATTGCATGGATTAAGCCAATCGAGGGCGCAGATAAAATTGAATTGATTGGAGTTCTTGGTTGGGTGCTGATTGCCCAAATTGGGGAATTTAAAGTAGGAGATAAAGCGGTATTTATTGAAATTGACAGTAAATGCCCAGAAGATGATGAGAGATTTGCTTTCTTGGAAACAAAGCATTACAAGATTAAAACGATGAAACTAGGCAAATTTAAATGCTTCAGTCAGGGATTGGCGATGCCAATTGCATTATTCCCCGAACTATCCGATAAACAAATCGGTGATGACGTCACAAAAGAATTGAGAATTACATATGCTTCTGAAAAGGTTGCAAAAAGAAAAGCCAATAAAGTAGATACAAATGCTAAATATCAGTCTATGGTAGCCAGACATAAAAAAGTTTTCTCAAAACCAATTATTAGAAAAATGATGAGATATAGCATCGGTAGAAAAATTTTATTCATGATTTTCGGTAAAAAGCGAGACAATCCTAAAGATTTTCCATCATGGATTGTAAAAACTGATGAAGATAGAATTGAAAATTGCCCACTATGGCTTGAATCAACAAATGAATGGATTCAGACAGAAAAGATTGACGGAACGTCATGTACATATGCTGTTGATCGTAAGAAAGGCAAGAACAAATTTGACTTTATTGTATGCAGTAGAAATGTTAGACAAGCTGACAGAGATCAGAAATGTCACCATGATTCTAATATTTACTGGGAACTTGCCGATAAATATAATATTGAAAAAGTTTTAACTGATTATGCCATTGCAAATAAATATGATCGTGTTGTTTTACAGGGCGAAGGTACAGGTAATGTACAAGGAAATCCTTACAAATTTAAAGAGAATCGTTTATTCGTATTCAATTTGGTAGTTGAAGGAATTCGTAAAGGCACACAGGAAATGGCAAAATTCTGTGATGATAATAACTTAGAACATGTGCCAATTATCAATGAACACTACAAAACGCCAGATACAATGGAAGAGATTAAGCTTCAGGCTGACGGATTCAGTATTATCAATCCAAAAGTTAAAAGAGAAGGATTTGTATACAGAGATATGTCAGGACGGCAGAGTTTTAAAAATGTTAGCAGAGAATATCTGTTAAAACACCAAGATCAGGAAGAATAAAGGAGAATTATGAACGAAAGAAAACCAAGACTTACATTATTGTGTGGCTTATCAGCATCTGGTAAGTCACAATACATAAACACTGTTTTACAAGACAGTGGCAATGAAGTTATCACCATATCAACAGATGGTATTAGAGAAAATATATGTGGAAGAGTAGAAGATCAGTCCAAAAATAAAGAAGTATTTCAGACATTTCATAGTCTAATCGTTAAATATCTTAAAAATGGTATTGACGTTGTAGCTGAAGCAACGAATATTACTATGAAGTCAAGACGATCTATTCTCAACGTAATTAAAGGTATTGATTGTGAGAAGGTTGGTGTGGTCATCGTAAAACCAATTGGTGAATGTAAAAAAGACAACATTGACAGAGAACATCCAGTTCCAAAACATGTAATTGACAAACAAGCAAGAAAATTCCAGATTCCATTCCTTGAAGAAGGATGGGATGAAATTAAATTTATTGATCATATTCATAATAAAGACAAATACAACTATAGACTTGAAAATACATGGGTTCCAGAAATATATAATGATTTCGACCAGAAGAATCCGTATCATATGGAATCTCTTGGCAAACATATGACAGATGCTTACGATTTTGTAAAAAATCATGGTTTACATAAAAATAAAGACTACGAAATGATTATGGCTACAAAATATCATGATATGGGTAAATTATATACTCAGACATTCGATGAAGATGGTGTGGCGCACTATTACGGACACGAAAATATTGGGGCATATATGATGTTAGTTTATGAGGTTGCAAATCAGCATTCTTTATTTGTAAATCACAATATAGGAGACATTGCTTTCTATATTAACTACCACATGTTACCGTTCCAGTGGAAGCCTAACAATACTAAAACAGAAACAAAATGGGCAAAACGCTTCGGATTAAAAAAATATCACAACTTATGGGATATGCATATTGCTGATTTAATAGCATCAAAAAGAAAAGATAAAGATATATGCACAGAAATCCTTGAAAATCGAGGACGTGACGATGAATCCTAAGTATAACCCACCTAACCCAGACGCTCAGTTGAATAATCCTTGTTATTACGATTCTGAGCAGTTTGAGTTAGAGGAAGAGTTTGAACTACAAAATTATCCAGATGACGAGGAGGATACAGATGGTTAAATTACACTTATGGCAGTTTATGCTTTGCAATTTTGGAACTGTTGCCATTGGCACATTTCTTGGTGCTATGGTATCAGGCGGATTCCTTATTCGCAAACTTGATATTGTTAGACTTCAGGAATTGATTGATGACAATGAGGAAAAAATTGAATTTCTCGAACAGGAACGAGAAGAAATTGATGATGAGATCGATGAATTAGACGATAAGTCTGATGAAGATAATGATGACATTATTACGGGCGAGGAGGACGAAGAGTAATGGAAAAACTTTCTAAAGCGGTTATTGAGTTACAGCTCTCATATGGCTTGAGTCTGCGAACAATTCAGAAGATGGTGCGTGATGTATACAAAAATACAAATGACTCACCGCCAACAGGTATTACACCTAAGACAACTAAATCAAAATCAACTAAATAAGGAGTGAATTACTACGGCTAATTTCTTACAGCGTAAAGAATATTTTGGAAAGTATCGTGTTGTAGCAGCATATAACATGGATACTAATGATTTTCCTAGAACTGATGCAGGATTAATAGATCCTAGCTTTGATGATTTGTACATAAAATGCTCATTTGGTAATCAGATATATTACTACGGAAAAGGCAAGCACAGAGGCGAATATACCCTTGTAGCTTACATTCCTTCACTAATGAGAGGACATAACATTATAAAGGCAATTCGAGAGATAGATGAAGATATTATCTATTATATAGAAGAAACTGATAAAGAAGTGCTATTTAGATTCGATGTAAAATATCTGGACACGGTTGCCGAGTTACTGAAGGCGCAGAAGAGTAGAATTCGTGATGATGGAACTTACAAATACATCTCGCCTTTTTCAACGAAAAACTTACCAAAAACGCCTTATAAGATTCCAGATGATGAATTGAGTACCTACAAGAAATTAACTGCAAATTTGAAGCGTGAGGATATGTATAAAGTAGGGCATATTGCAACTAAATTCTTAAAAGAAAAGATATGCTCACGCAAGTTTACATTCCAAGATTTGAAAGCAGAACAGAAAAAGATGGGATTGAAAGGCAAGAACTATATTCACGCCAAAGGATTATGGAATGAATATTGCCGATACACAGAAAATGAACTACGCAAGGAGAATTTACTATGAGTACAAATAATGTAATGATGACTGAAAACGATAAAAGAAACGTAGGAAACACAGACTTAGAGAAGCAGATTAAAGAAGTGAAACACAAACTTGATTTCATTAAAGATGTGGACAAGCTACTCAAGAAATATAAATTGCCAAAAGATTATCTATATCTGGCAGCTAAAAAGTCAAGTCTTAACACAGATCGTCAGTTATACATGATTGAAGTTGAAACATTTAATGACGGTATATATGACGGCAATGTGACTTTAATTGTGCATGGCACTGAAGATGAAGTGAAAAAACAGAAAGATCTGTTGGTTGAAAAATTAAAAGAACAGTACAAAGACGAACCAGAAATGACTTTTGAGGATTCTTATTATAACGAAGTCGGATTACCTCTGATGCTTTGTAAACGATAGTTTACATAACATGATAACGAAATATTGAATTTTGTGAAAATTGCACAAAGAAAATGGAAAGGAAATACATATATGGGATTATTAACAGAAAGCGGATTAATGAAAGTTGCAGAGTTTGAGAAAGTATCGTTTGACCAGTTCATACAGGACTGGGAAGAGAAATTTCACAAATATCCAGAAGAATCAATTTATGGTAGTTTAAAATATCCTGCCAGAGCAACAAAGGGATCAGCAGGACATGACTTTATTGCACCAGCGGATTTTGTTGTAAGATCAGGAGATGCAATCATTATTCCAACAGGAATGAGATGTAAGATCCTCAGAGGATGGACATTGTTTATTTTTATTAGAAGTAGCCTTGGCATTAAAGCTGATGCATGGATTGGCAATGGAACGGGCGTTATTGATGAAGATTATTATTTTGCAGATAACGAAGGTCATATCTTTGTAAAAATTAAGAATTGTAGTCCAAATACATTAAAAATTAAAAAAGGAGAAGCGTTTTGCCAAGGTGTATTTACTCTCTATGGGGTTGCTGATAGAGAAGAAGTTACTGAGGAAAGAACTGGCGGAATTGGAAGTACAGGTAAATAAATGAATTATTTTGCACAAACACAAGGACTGATCAATGCTGTGGATATGAAAGAGTATTCACAGCAGCAGTCCAATGCACAATTAAGTAAAATATTTGATGACTTATATGACGATTTAGTAAATGACATATGGGAAACTGCACAGATGAATGGTAGAACAGAAACATACCGTAAGACACAATCAATGTCTTGCGATATTGACAAATCACTTGATTCTTGTATTGCAGTATTAGAAGACTTCATGGAAAAAGGATATGTCTGTATTGTGACACGTAAATATGTTGATTGTACGAGATATTACTATAAAATCTACATCAGTTGGTCAGGGCATCCGCCTAATGTCCACGGATATGTAACAGTTGATGATAAAGATAAAGAGAAATTAGTATTCTCTTCATATTTAAAATAGGAGGATTTATATATGATTAAGATTGAACACCCAGTATTTCCAAGTCCAGAGCAGATGGATTTTATTATTGAAGGTATGCGTAATGCAAAAAATAGTTGGCATTTAAGTGACAGTTATATGAAAAATTATATGGTTGATTTCAATGACGAAACAGGTGTAGAAATTCATATTCCCTATTACAGGGTCGGTGCAGCAGATATGAAGCTTATGAAAACACTGGCAAAGGCAGGTACTGATCACAGGAAGTATCTTAGAATGATGCAGGTGGGAGTAAGAATTACAGCACCTTTGTATTTTTATAAAGAACTAGATACATACAAGGTTGGTACAGTATGTAATTCATGTAGTACAATGCATAAAATCCAAGCAAAAGAATTTACATTAGATGATTTTAGCTGTGAGCATTTATATTTCAATCCAGTTTTGTGTAATATCGAACATACTATTAGATTATTAAATGAATGGAGAGTTTTGTTTAACTATACGGACGAGGAACGTAAAGATTACTTTGGGCAGAATGGGCATCCAAAAGTGCTAACCAAAAAAGAATGTTGGTGGCAGATGATTCAGTTGCTTCCATCAAGCTATAATCAAACACGAAATTATACATTTACATACGAAAATTTAATCAACATGTACTTCGCAAGAAGAAACCATAAATTGGATGAGTGGAGAATCTTCTGCCAGTGGATGTTAGACAATGTACCATATTTTAAAGACCTTGTAGAACATATTCAAGGATTCAAGAAAATATCTTAAAATCCTTATTTAATGATTGGAGATTATCGCATATGACGAAAAAAGAAAAACCACAGATTCCAATTTGGGAGCGAGCCAACTTAACTATTGATGAGGCTTCTGTTTATTTTCACATAGGAGCTGCAAAATTACGGGAATTAGCAGATAATCCAACTGTAAATTTCGTGCTTGAAATTGGAACAAGACGTTTAATTAAACGTAAACAATTCGAACAATATCTTGAAAACAAAAGATATCTGTAAACCTTAAATTGTAAGGAGTTTTAGTATGTGTTATAATCAATATATAGTATTAAAACTCCTTTATTAAAGGAGAAACTATGGCAAAAACGAAAAAACAAAGTAGAAAGGATAGTAGAGGCAGAGTATTAAGAAAAGGAGAAAGTGAAAGAAAAGACGGTACTTATATGTATCGTTACATGGATGAGTGTAAAAATCGGAAGAGTGTTTATGCAAAAACATTGTCTGAACTAAGAGAGAAAGCTTCTAAAATTGAACGAGATAAATTAGATAATATCAAATTATCCACAAACTATACTGTTGATCAATTAGTAAGACTGAATTTAGAAATTCATAAAAATATCAATAAACTTGCTATTAATACATTGGCATCAGATGAGAGAACTTACAATGCACATATAAAAGATAGCTGGTTGGCTTCAAAGAAAATAAAAGACGTAAAGAAAAAGGATATTCTTTTATTTTATGCTGAGTTATCTAAAACTCTTAAAAATTCTTCCATTCATACAAGCGTTCATAAGGTACTGCATCAAGCATTTGATTTAGCACTTGAAGACCAGATGATCCGTTTTAATCCAACGAAAGACGTTCTAAAAGATTTTCCTAGTGACGTAGAAGAAAAAGTTATTTTATCATCTCAGCAATTAGAAGAATTGGGTAAATATATGAAGGATCATCCAATTTATTATAAGTGGCATCCATTAGTAGTTATATTTACAGAAACTATGATCCGTGCAGGAGAATTATGTGGATTAACATGGAACGATGTTGATTTAGAACGTAAAATTATAAAAATAGATCATCAGATACAACGGAAAAATGAGAATGGTAAAAGCGTCTTATATACTTGCCCACCTAAATCAAAGAAAGGAATTAGAACAATTCCATTAACTGATGAGGCTTATCAAGCTTTTGTGACGCAAAAAGGTATTCAGCGTGCTCGTGGGATACATTCCAATGTTTCCATAGATGGTTATCATGATTTTGTTTTTGCAACAAACAGAGGAACCCCTCAACAACCAACGAATTTGGGTATTGTACTTAAAAGACTAACATCTGATTATAATTCCAATAACGATCTTCAGATTCCTCATTTGGCATGTCATGTACTACGACATACAGGATGTACTATCATGGCAAAAAGAATGTTTAGACTTGGTCTAAACCCTAAAATACTGCAAAATTGGATGGGACACTCTTCATTAAAAATGACATTAGAATATTACAATCACGTTATAGAAGAAGAATCTAAGAACGCAATGAGTGAGATTAATGTCTTTAAGAACAACGAATCATCATTGCTTAGTATGAAAAACATTGAATTTTTAAATCGACTGAACAACTTATCTTCGCTTTCTAAATGTGTATAATTATTTTTTATTGTTAATGTTTTTACACCATTTTTTACACCAAAAAAGATTTTTTTATGAAAATTTATGAAAACTTATGTGTACTATATATTGATATGTGTACATTGATACTCTTAATTTACTATCTTGAAATTTAAAAAATATGTGTATAAGTTTAAAAATAAGCTTTTATTACCATATTTACACTGAAATAAGAAAAACATAGAATTTTGTATGCAAATGCAAAGAAATTGTTAAAAAAACATTGAAAAATAAAAGAGACTATGGTATTATAAGTCTTGTGTTCAAAGGAGTTTTCATTTTATGAGAACTCTTTTTTTTCGCAATGGAAAAAAATGTAAAGAAGAAAGGAAGGCTTAAAATGGCATTGTTTACATTTAGCGGTGGTGTTCATCCGGCAGATGGTAAAGAATTTGCAAAGAATTCACCAATCACCGAATACCTGCCAAAAGGAGATGTTGTTTTACCTTTAGGTCAGCACATCGGTGCTCCTGCACAGCCAATCGTTAGCAAGGGAGACCAGGTGTTAGTAGGCCAGAAGGTGGCAGAAGCTGGAGGATTTGTATCCGCGAATATTTTCAGCTCTGTTTCAGGAACTGTAAAGGCGATCGAGCCAAGAATGACTCCAGCCGGAGCAAAAGTTAACTCTATCGTAATTGAGAATGATGGAGAATTCAAAGAGGTTGCCTTTGAGGCAAAACCTTATGATCAGATGTCTAAAGATGATGTTTTAGCAGCGATCAAAGAAGCTGGAATCGTAGGACTTGGTGGAGCCGGATTCCCAACACATGTGAAATTAGCACCAAAAGATCCAGATGCGATCGAATATATCATCGTAAATGGAGCGGAGTGTGAACCTTATATCACAGGTGACTACCGCATCTTAATGGAGACACCAGAACTTTTAATTGAAGGATTAAATATCGTACTTGATATGTTCCCAAAAGCAAAAGGTATCATTGGTATTGAAGATAATAAAAAAGATGCAATTGCTAAAGTAGAAGCATTAGTAAAAGGTGATGCAAGAATCAGCGTTGCTACATTAAAGACAAAATACCCACAGGGTGCAGAACGTTCTTTGATTTATGCAACAACAGGAAGAAGCATCAACTCCAGCATGTTACCAGCAGATGCAGGATGCATCGTAGATAACGTAGCTACGATCGTAGCGATCAAAGAAGCTGTCAAAGATGGTAAACCATTATACGAACGTGTTGTGACAGTTACTGGAGATGCGATCAAGAATCCAAGCAACTTTAAAGTACGTACAGGAACAAACGTACAGGAACTGATCGAAGCAGCCGGTGGATTTAAAACACAGCCTGAGAAGATCATTTCTGGTGGACCTATGATGGGTATGGCAATGTTTACAACAGATGTACCAGCTGTCAAAACATTCTCATGCTTCTTAGCATTCACAAAAGATGAAGTTGCTGCGAACCAACCAAGCAATTGTATTCGTTGTGGAAGATGTGTAAGCGTCTGTCCGCAGAAGCTGATGCCAGCAAAATTATCTGTATTAGCAGATCATAATCAGTTTGACGAGTTTGAGAAACTTTATGGAGCAGAATGCGTTGAGTGTGGATCTTGTTCATTTGTATGTCCAGCAAAACGTAACCTTGCACAGTCCATGAAGACAGGTCGTAAACAGGTATTAGCTAACCGTAGAAAGAAATAAAGGAGAGATACATATGAGCGAAACATTATATCATGTGTCAGCCAACCCTCATGTCAGAGATAATGGCTCAACACAAAAGATTATGTTAGATGTTATCATCGCATTACTACCCGCTACAATTTTTGGTATCTATATCTTTGGAGCATCTGCGGCACTGACAGTTGCAATTTCTGTTGCTACCTGTGTTGTCGTTGAGTATATTTACCAGAAACTTATGAAACAGCCAATCACTGTAGGTGACTTAAGTGCGGCATTAACCGGACTGTTACTTGCATTAAACTTACCATCAGGAGCACCATTCTGGATGCCGATCCTTGGTGGAATCTTCGCGATCATCGTTGTAAAACAGGTATTCGGTGGATTGGGACAGAACTTTATGAACCCAGCCCTTGGTGCAAGATGTTTCTTAATGATCTCATTTGCAGCAAGAATGACAACATTTACATATGATGGTGTGACAACAGCAACACCACTTGCTGTTATGGAACAGGGAAAAAGCGTGGATGTTATGAAATCATTCTTAGGATTCGTTCCTGGAACAATTGGTGAAACATCTGCATTATTACTGATCATCGGTGGAGTATACTTAGTATTTAAGAAAGTCATCTCTCCGATCATCCCATGTGTTTACGTTGCAGTTGTAGCAATCTTCGTACTGATCTTCGGTGGTCATGGATTTGATCTATCTTACATGGCAGCACAGATCTTCAGTGGTGGATTAATGTTAGGTGCGATCTTCATGGCAACAGACTACGTAACATCTCCAATTACAAAGAACGGAAAGATCATCTATGCGATCGTTCTTGGTATTTTAACTGGATTATTCCGTCTGTTCGGACCAATGGCAGAAGGTGTATCTTACTCAATCATCATTGCAAACTTATTAGTTCCACTGATCGAGAGAGTGACAGTACCAACTCCATTTGGAATCGTAAAAAAAGGAGGTAAGAGCAATGAATAAGAATCTCGTAATGGATTGTATCAAATTATGTGTGATCACATTAATTGCAGGACTCCTTTTAGGTATCGTATATAATGTAACAAAAGCACCGATCGCTGCACAGGAAGAAAAGACAAAACAGGAAGCTTACAAAGCCGTATTCAAAGATGCAGCGAAATTCGATACAGTAAAATTAGACCAGAAAGACGTAGCAGCTGTCTTAAAGAAAAATGATCTTGGACAGAACACGATTTCTGAAGTTGTAAAAGCAGTTGACAAAAACGGAAAAGAACTTGGATACGTATTCTCTGTAACAAACCCAGAAGGATACGGTGGAGATGTATCTTTATCTGTAGGTGTTAGAGATGATGGAACAGTCAATGGTTATGAAACATTATCCATCAGCGAAACAGCTGGTCTAGGTATGAAAGCCAAAGAACCAGAATTCAAGAGTAACTTTAAAAACAAAAAAGCAGACAAATTTGAAGTTGTAAAAGATGGATCTGGTAAGAACGATGATTCTAAAGTAGATGCCATCAGTGGTGCAACGATCACAAGCCGTGCTGTCACAAGTGCAGTTAACAGCTGTGTTGCATATTCAAAGAGCCTGAAGGGAGGTAATTAAACATGAAACCAAATCCAATGGAACGATTGATTAATGGTATCGTAAAAGAAAACCCTACCTTCGTCTTAATGTTAGGTATGTGTCCTACATTAGCAGTAACAACATCTGCGATCAACGGTGCAGGAATGGGACTTTCAACAACAGCCGTATTAATGTTTTCTAACATGATCATTTCCGCATTAAGAAATGTCATCCCTGATCGTGTACGTATTCCAGGATACATCGTAGTTATCGCATCTCTGGTAACAATCGTACAGTTCCTATTACAGGGATATGTTCCAGCAGTTAACGATGCATTAGGATTATACATCCCACTGATCGTAGTAAACTGTATCATCCTTGGACGTGCAGAATCCTTTGCAGCAAAGAACGGACCAATTAACTCCTTCTTTGACGGACTTGGAATGGGACTTGGATTTACTGTAGCCTTAACAATTTTAGGAGCATTCCGTGAATTATTAGGAGCAGGTCAGATCTTCGGAATGCAGGTAATGCCATCTGCATACGAACCAATCACAATCTTTATCCTGGCACCTGGAGCATTCTTCGTACTTGCATGTTTAGTAGCAATCCAGAATAAAGTTAAGAGCAAAAAACCTAAAAAAGCCGGAGAAGCACAGAGTGGTGGATGCGGAGATTGTTCTCACTGCGGAAACAGCGCTTGCGGTTCCAGAAGCTTTTTTGATACAACTGTAGATGACAAATAAGGAGGATTAAGATGAAAAGTTTACTGTTAATTGCCATCGGTTCAGCGCTGGTAAATAACGTCGTATTAAGCCAGTTCCTTGGTTTATGTCCTTTCCTTGGAGTTTCTAAGAAAGTTGAGACAGCAGCCGGAATGGGTGCAGCCGTTCTCTTCGTTATTACTATCGCATCAGCAGTTACAAATTTAATTTATACATTTTTATTAGTACCAACAGATTTAACATACTTAAATACGATTGTATTTATCCTGGTAATCGCAGCATTAGTACAGTTCGTAGAAATGGTATTAAAGAAATCTATGCCAGCATTATATGAATCTCTGGGAGTATTCCTTCCACTGATCACAACAAACTGTGCAGTTCTTGGTACAGCATTAACAAACGTACAGAACGACTATAGTTTCATCGCCAGCGTAGTCAATGGTATCGGTATCTCTTTAGGATTCCTAATTGCTATCGTTATCCTTGCTGGTATCCGTGAAAAGATGGAATACAACAACATCCCAGAATCTTTCAAAGGAATGCCTATCACACTGTTAACAGCAGGATTAATGGCAATCGCATTCTTCGGATTCTCAGGACTTATTTAGGAGGTAAAGAAGATGAATATATCAGCAATTTTACTTGCCATGGTTGTTGTCGGAGGAACCGGTCTGCTTATCGCAATCTTACTGGGAATTGCCTCAGAGAAATTTAAAGTTCCTGTAGACGAGAAGGAAGTAGCCATCCGTGCAGAACTTCCAGGAAATAACTGTGGTGGTTGTGGATACGCAGGTTGTGATGGACTTGCAAAAGCAATCGCAAATGGAGAAGCACCAGTGAACGGCTGTCCAGTTGGTGGAGCAGCTGCAGCTGAGAAGATCAGTGCGATCATGGGTGTAGAAGCAGGAGAATTCGTGAAGAAAGTCGCATTTGTAAAATGTGCCGGAACTTGCGAAAAAGCATCTGACAAATACCAGTACTCAGGAGTTCAGAGCTGTATTGAAGCGATGAACGTACCAGGTGCAGGACCAAAAGGATGCGAATTTGGATGTATGGGATTTGGAAGCTGTGCAGCAGTATGTCCAGAAAATGCGATCTCTATCGTGAACGGAATCGCTCACATCGATGAAGAAGCATGTGTAGGATGTGGAAAATGTGCAGAAACATGTCCAAAAGCATTGATCGACCTTGTACCAGAAAACAAGAAAACAAGAGTACAGTGCAGCTCTAAAGAATTCGGTAAAAACGTTATGTCTGTATGTAAAGCAGGATGTATCGGATGTAAAGCATGCGAAAAAGTATGCCGTCTTGGAGCGATCAAAGTTGAAAACAACATCGCACAGATCGATTACGATAAATGTGTAGGTTGTGGATTATGTGCAGGTAAATGTCCAAAAGGAATCATTACAGGAAAGAAATTAGTTCCTAAGAAACCAGCACCAAAGAAAGAAGCTTAATCTTTCTTTATATCATTATAATAATAAAGAAGCAGGAGATTCGAGAGATCAGAATCTCCTGCTTTTTTCTGCTTCTATTCATGGAAAAAAAGAATACTATTATAATAGGAAGAAAAAGGATTCCTGACATGAAATTTCTCGAACTTCGGCAAAAAGATGTGATCAATTGTAATACAGGAGAATGTTTAGGCCTTGTCCTAGACCTCGAATTTGAAATCCATACGGGTAAGATCTGTTATCTGATCGTTCCCAAAACAACGAAGATGTTCATATGCGTTGGTAAGAATAAAGTTTACAAAATCCCATACAAATGTATTGTAAGGATCGGCAGAGATACGATTCTAGTCGATATCAACGAAAAAGAATGCCTGAAATAAAAGAAAAGCTTTCCTTTCTACAAAAAAAATGATATACTTCAAGCAGTAAAAACACGGAGGTACAAGAAGATGAGATGCCCATATTGTGGAAGTGAGAATTCCAGAGTCGTAGATTCCAGACCGGCAGAAGACAACAATGCGATCCGTAGAAGAAGACAATGTGACGAATGCGGAAAACGTTTTACAACTTATGAGAAGATAGAGACAGAACCGTTGAGTGTCATCAAGAAAGACAAGACACGACAACTCTACGATCGAAACAAGATTCGGAATGGAATCGTACAATCCTGTCACAAACTCCCAGTATCCATGGGGCAGATCGAAGCAGCGATCGATGAGATCGAGACAAAGATCTATAACATGGGAACAAGAGAAGTCGAAACATCCGTGATCGGAGAGATGGTCATGGACAAATTAAAGGATTTAAATGAAGTTGCATACGTAAGATTTGCAGCCATTTACCGTGAATTCAAAGATGTGAACACATTTATGAGTGAATTAAAGAAATTATTAAAATAATCACAATTGTTTTGAATAAACAAGATTGTAAAAATATTACTTTTGTGATAAACTAACCATATCATTTTGAAACCAGCTTCCTTTTTGAGAAGAGAAGGAGTTGAGTATTATTTATCAGGAAGTAATCACAGGAATCATCAGTGGAGTGAGCGGAAAGCTCATCCACGTAGAAGTAGAGATCAGAAACGGCCTGCCATATTTTACAATGGTAGGCTATCTTTCTAAAGAATCTATGGAAGCAAAAGAGCGGGTTGCATCAGCACTGCGCTCCATCGGCCATCCCTTACCGTCGATGAAGATCACCGTTAATTTATCCCCAGCCAATATAAGAAAGAACGGAACCGCGTTCGATTTCCCAATCGCCGTGGCCTTTTTAGGATGCCTGAATTTAATCGATGCAAGCAAGTTAGATGACATCTGTATCATGGGAGAATTAGGACTAAACGGCAAGATCAGAGGTGTAGGAAACTGTCTTCCGATCGTTTTAGAAGCAAGAAAACAAGGAATTCACAAGTTCTTTGCGGCAAGTGAAGATGAGAATTCTCTAAGAGGGATTGAAGATATTGAAGTGGTATTTATGGACAGTTTACAGGATGTCCTGGACTATTTTCATGGAACATATCATCAAAAAAGTTGCAGAAGTGCAACAACTTATCAAAAGGAAGAGTCAGAAGAAGACTTCAGTGACATCATTGGACAACAACATTTAAAAAGAGCGATGGAGATCGCGGTCACTGGAAGACATCATCTATTGATCATTGGTTCCCCAGGTTCAGGAAAAACAATGGCAGCCAGAAGGATCCCGACCATTCTCCCACAACTATCAAAAGAAGAGAAGATGGAAGTTCAGGCAATCTATGATGCCACTGGAATTCCACGGTATTTAGAAGATGATACCAGACCATTTCGCCAGCCACATCCAATGATCCCGAAAGCCGCATTCCTTGGAGGCGGCAAGACGCCGACGGCAGGAGAGATCACATTAGCACATCATGGCATTTTATTTCTGGACGAATTTATGGAATTTAAAACAGAATGTATCGAAGCACTCAGACAGCCATTGGAAGATGGAACGATCGATATCACCAGAAATGGGATCTACCACAAGTTTCCGGCAGACTTTCAACTGATCGCCACTATGAATCCATGTCCTTGTGGTTATGGATTGGAAGATGGAATCTGCCGATGTACTTATCATGAAAAAAAGCGTTATCTAAAGAAATTGTCCGGTCCGATCTTAGACCGTTTTGACATGGTCCTATGTCTAAGTAAAAAAGAGGCTGATACACAGAAGATACAAAAAGAGAGTCAAGAAACATCCCATCAGATCAAAGAACGCATTGAAACAACCATCCAAAGAGAAAAAAAGTTATTAAAAAACTATCAATGCAGTGATAGCAGCCATTTAAGCCACATACAGTTAAACAAGCTCCTTCATTTATCTAAAGAATGCAAAGAGATTTTAGATATCGCCTATCGATCTGGCAAGATCACAAGGCGAGGAATGGATAAGATTTTAAAAGTAGCACTGACGATCATGCTTATGGAAAATGAATCAGAGATCAAACCAATCCACCTGATGGAAGCTATGACCTTCAGAAATACAAGATTTATCAAAGAGGTGCTTGAATATGGAAGATAAATTATATTGGTACTGGCTATGCGGCAAAGTCCGATTGCCGATCAAGAAGCAAAAAGAATTGATGGATATCTTCATTCATCCAAAAGAACTCTATAAGATCAACCCCGAAATCTTAAAAGAACACATGACACAACTTGAATATGATCGTTTCGTTCATTCAAGAGATGAAACAGCGATCAAGAAAGGCTATGAAGCCTTACATCGTGAAAATATTCGTTTTATCATTCAAAAAGAAGCTGCTTATCCGAATCGATTGAGGAAGATCTACGATGCTCCGTATGGGATTTTTCAAAAAGGTCAGCCATATGAAGAGAAAGAACTGTCAATAGCGATCGTTGGATCAAGATATCCGACAACTTATGGATTTGAAATCTCAAAAAAGTTCGCAAAAGAGCTGGCTCAGCAAGGCGTACAGATTGTAAGTGGACTCGCAAGGGGCGTAGATGGGACGGTTCACCGTGAAATAATCGACAAAAAAGGACAGGCTGTTGGGGTTTTAGGATGTGGGATCGATCTCATTTACCCAAAAGAAAATTTTCAGTTATTTTATGACATGTATGCGAATCAGACAGTTATTTCTGAGTACCCGCCAGGCAGTGAACCGCTCAAATGGCATTTTCCAGAAAGGAACCGAATCATCAGTGGATTAAGTGATGGAATCCTCGTCACAGAAGCCAGAGCAAGGAGCGGATCGCTGATCACGGCGGATTGCGGGCTTGATCAGAACAAAGAAGTATTCGCGGTTCCTGGAATGATCACAGACAAACATTGTCAAGGATGTCATGGATTGATCAAACAAGGAGCAAAATTAGTTGAAAATGTCGACGATATTTTAACAGAATTTTCAGAATTCACGGGATTTTCACGAAAATTTCCAAAGCATAGTGTAAAATCTCTTGCAAAGGCAGAAAAAAGGGTGTATGATATGTTGAGTTTGAAACCGAAATATATTGATGAGATCTTAAGTACATCCCAAGATTCTTATGAAGAAGTGATCCAAGCTTTATTTCAATTAGAAGCGAAAGGATATATCAAACAGATCCATCAGAACTTATATATCAAAAAAATGTAAACAAGGGGTAATACTATATGCCAAAATATCTAGTTATCGTCGAATCACCGGCGAAAGCCAAAACAATCAAAAAGTTCCTGGGCAGGAATTACGAAGTGATCGCGTCCAACGGGCATGTTCGCGATCTGCCAAAGAGTACCTTAGGAATAGATATCGAGAATGACTTTGAACCAAAGTACATTACGATCCGTGGGAAGGGTGAAGTATTAGCAGCTCTTCGTAAAGCGGTAAAAAAAGCAGACAAAGTATACCTCGCGACTGACCCGGACCGTGAAGGAGAAGCCATCTCATGGCATTTATATTACGCATTAAAACTGGAGAACAAAAACTACAGTCGAATCACATTTAATGAGATCACAAAAACAGCTGTCAAAGACTCCATTAAACACGCAAGAGACATCGATATGAATTTAGTCGATGCACAGCAGGCAAGACGTGTTCTGGACCGAATCGTAGGATACCAGATCAGTCCGATCCTCTGGGCAAAGATCAAACGAGGGTTAAGTGCTGGACGAGTTCAGTCCGTAGCCCTACGCCTGATCTGTGACAGAGAAGAAGAGATCAATCTGTTTATTCCACAGGAATACTGGTCCTTAGAAGCCTTATTAGATGTCAAAGGAAGCAAAAAGCCATTAGAAGCCAAACTGATTGGCAATAAAGAACAGAAGATCGAGATCCACAGCGAAGAAGAGATGAATGAGATCTTATCCTATTTAAAAGGAAAAGAATTTACCGTCGAAGGAGTGAAAGTTACAGAACGATTAAAGAAGAGCCCACTTCCATTTACGACAAGTACTCTTCAGCAGGATGCATCCAGCAAGTTAAACTTCGCACCACAGAAAACGATGCGTATCGCACAGCAGTTATATGAAGGTGTCAATATCAAAGGACAGGGAACCGTCGGTCTGATCACATACTTACGTACAGACTCCACACGTATCTCTGTAGAAGCCGATGCAGCAGCGAAAGAATATATCAAGGAAGCTTATGGAGCCGAGTTCGTTGGAGCAGGAACTGTTGCCAAGAAAGACGACAAGAAAGTACAGGATGCACATGAAGCCATCCGACCAACCTACATGACAAATTCACCAGCAAGCATCAAAGATGAACTATCAAGAGATCAGTTCCGTTTATACCAGCTGATCTGGAACCGTTTCATGGCAAGCCGTATGGCACCAGCCAAATACGAGAATACATCTGTAAAGATCGCTGCCGGAGATTATCGTTTTAATGCATCCGCAAGCAAGATCGCCTTCGATGGATTCCTATCCGTATACAACATTAACAACGAGAAATCCGAAGGAAATGTAATGTTAAAATCCATCGATGAAGATACCAAACTTACATTGAATGATTTAGAACCAAAACAGCATTTTACACAGCCACCAGCTCATTATACAGAAGCATCCTTAGTTAAGACGCTAGAAGAGTTTGGAATCGGACGTCCAAGTACTTACGCACCAACGATCTCAACGATCACAGCAAGACGTTATGTTGTCAAAGAAAAGAAGAACTTATACGTCACAGAGCTTGGAGAAGCAGTCAACAACATGATGAAGAAAGCATTCGCAAGTATTGTCGATGTGAACTTCACAGCGATGATGGAAGGTCTGCTTGATATGGTAGAAGAAGGTAAAGTTCATTGGAAATCCGTCATTGAAAACTTCTACCCAGACTTTGAGATCGCAGTGAAGAATGCAGAAAAAGAATTAGAGAAGATCAAGATCGAAGACGAAGTCACAGACGTTATCTGCGATGAATGTGGAAGAAATATGGTCGTGAAATACGGACCATACGGGAAATTCCTTGCATGCCCTGGATTCCCAGAATGCAGAAATACAAAACCACATTTTGAAAAAGTCGGAATCCCATGTCCAATGTGCGGTGGAGAAGTTGTCTTAAAGAAAACGAAAAAAGGAAGAAAATATTACGGATGTGAAAATAATCCGGAATGTGAATTTATGTCATGGCAGAAACCATCCACAGTCAAATGTGAAAAATGCGGAAGCTATATGATCGAAAAAGGTAAGAAGCTTGTATGCTCTAGCAAGGAATGTGGATTCGTATGCAGCATGCCAGAAGATGAAAAAGAGAAAGAGACTTCTGGGGAGTCAGTGTCAAAATAAGGAGAAAAAATATAGATGAGTAGTATACAATTACTAGATAAAACAAGAAAGATCAATAAATTACTTCATAATAACAATTCACAGAAAGTTGTATTTAACGATATCTGTAAAGTTCTGACAGAAGTAATGAATTCAAACGTCCTTGTCATCAGTAAAAAAGGAAAGATCTTAGGTAAAAATGAAGCAGACCACATCGAAGTGCTTCATCAGCTGATCTCAGGAAATGTCAAAGATTATGTTGATTTTTCATTAAATGAAAGACTATTAACGATTCTTTCCACCAATGAAAATGTCAGCCTTTCCACACTGGGATTTGAGTCAGACGTTGATGATTACTATGCGATCATCGCACCGATCGATATCGCAGGAGAGAGATTCGGAACATTATTTATGTACCGCCAGAGAGAAAATTATTCCATTGATGATATTATCTTAGCGGAATATGGAACAACCGTTGTCGGACTTGAAATGTTAAGATCTGTAAGCGAAGAAGTGGAACAGGAACGAAGAAAGAAAGGAATCGTTGATTCCGCGATCAGTACGTTATCCTTCACAGAACACAAAGCAGTGATCCATATCTTAGAAGAATTAGAAGGTAATGAAGGAGTCTTAGTTGCAAGTAAGATCGCAGATAGATTCGGGATCACAAGATCTGTTGTCGTAAACGCACTAAGGAAACTAGAAAGTGCCGGAGTTGTTGAGACAAGATCCTCTGGTATGAAGGGAACATATATTAAGGTAGTGAATGACTTTATATTTGACGAGATCACAAAGCTTGATTAATTCTTTTATAATTAAAGAAAAAGTTCTTGCAAAGAAGGACAAGGTTTGATATACTGTCATAGGTAAAAATAAACACGCTATTGGAATTCTGGTAAGTGCCCAAGAGGTTTGTCAGAACGATGAAAATAGCGGAAGCAAAAACTAAAGGAGATTTAAAATGAGCGTTATTTCAATGAAACAGTTACTTGAAGCAGGTGTACATTTCGGACATCAGACAAGAAGATGGAACCCTAAAATGGCACCATACATCTACACAGAGCGTAATGGTATCCATATCATCGACTTACAGAAATCTGTAGGAATGGTTGACGATGCTTACAACGCAGTAAAAGATTGTGTAGCACAGGGTGGAAAGATTCTGTTCGTAGGAACAAAGAAACAGGCTCAGGATTCTATTCAGGCTGAAGCAGAACGTTGCGGAATGTTCTACGTAAACCAGAGATGGTTAGGTGGAATGATGACTAACTTCAAGACAATCGAATCTAGAATCGCTAGACTGAAAAAGATCAAAGAGATGGAAGAAGACGGAACATTTGACGTACTTCCAAAGAGAGAAGTTTTAGAACTTAACAAAGAAAAAGACAAATTACAGAAGAACTTAGGTGGAATCGAAGAAATGGGTGGACTTCCAGACATGATCTTCGTTGTAGACCCTAAGAAAGAAAGCATCTGTGTACAGGAAGCACATACTTTAGGAATTCCTCTTGTTGGAATCGCAGATACAAACAGCGATCCTGAAGAATTAGATTATATCATCCCAGGAAACGATGATGCGATCCGTGCAGTAAAACTGATCACATCTGCTATGGCTGATGCAGTTATCGAAGCAAACCAGGGAATTGATGCAGATTCTGAAGAAGTTGCAGAAGACGCTGAATAATTTATTCACATTTTCATTTTAGGAGGAAAAGAATCATGGCTATCACAGCAGCAATGGTAAAAGAATTAAGAGAAATGACTGGTGCCGGAATGATGGATTGTAAGAAAGCTCTTACAAAGACAGAAGGAGACATGGACGCAGCAGTTGAATTTTTAAGAGAAAACGGTCTTGCAAAAGCAGCAAAGAAAGCTGGACGTATCGCAGCTGAAGGACTTGTTGCAGTAGCATTATCTGATGATGCAAAAGAAGCAGCTATCGTTGAAGTTAACTCTGAAACAGACTTCGTAGCTAAGAATGATACATTCAAAGCATACGTAGCAGAAGTAGCTGATCAGGCTCTTACAACAGCAGCAGCAGACATCGAAGGATTCTTAGCAGAAGATTCTAAAGCAGAAGCTGGAAAAACTGTTAAAGAAGCATTAGATGGTAAGATCGCTGTTATCGGAGAGAACTTAAACATCCGTAGATTCGCTAAAGTATCTGCAGCAGATGGATTTGTTGCATCTTACATCCACGCTGGTGGTAAGATCGGTGTATTAGTAGAAGTTGCTACAGACGTAGTTAACGACGAGATCAAAGAGATGGCTAAAAACGTAGCAATGCAGGTTGCAGCTATTTCTCCAAAATACACAAGCAGAGATGAAGTTTCTAAAGATTACATCGAGCATGAAACAGAAATCTTAAAAGTTCAGGCTATGAACGAAAACCCAGACAAACCAGAAAACATCATCGAAAAGATGATCGTTGGACGTCTGAACAAAGAATTAAAAGAAGTATGTCTGTTAGATCAGGCTTATGTTAAAGCTGAAGACGGAAAACAGGCAGTTGGAAAATACGTAGAACAGGTTGCTAAAGCAAACGGAGCTAATGTAACAATCAAAGGATTCGTTCGTTTTGAAACTGGTGAAGGTATTGAAAAGAAAGAAGAAGACTTTGCGGCTGAGGTTGCTGCTCAGTTGAAATAATTTGATTCTTTGTTTTGGAATTGAATAGAATTTGATTTTTTATGGCACACATCACTTTTGTGGTGTGTGTTTTTGTTGTTAGGCTTTAAGCCTGTTCAGCACAGTGGAGTTTCTCAGAAGAGAAACGGAACTTTGATGAACAAATAAACCACCGGCT
>ERZ772954.35-NODE-35-length-132798-cov-16.184447_pt1 | contig 132798 bp, 143 predicted proteins | sample MGYA00580684_ERZ772954 | MGnify/ENA primary metagenome ERZ772954 (study PRJEB29015, sample SAMEA2737654) | human gut metagenome | biome: human gut; feature: human-associated habitat; material: faeces | place: China | collected 2012 ...
ACCGCCAAGAATTGTGTGCCCCTGTGCTATTAAATTATCAATTTCAGTGGTTTTTCCGCCGACATATCCCCAATAGGTATATTTAGGGAAAAATGCTTCACCTTCATTGGTAGTAACGCCTCCGAACTCTATAACAATGGATTTCACCTTGCTTTTTTCAATAATATTATCAACCTCTGTCTGCGTATAATATTTCTTTAAACCGCTATTTAACGTACTTATCTGTTTCGCCAAACTGCCATCCACATTCGGATTTGCCTGTCTTGCATCAAGTGCGTAGCCTGCTTCCGTGGTAGTGTTATTATTTACAATAGAAAGATTATCCAATTTTTCCTTATCTTTCGGACTCATTAAGCCTGCTGCTGATTGTGTTGCATTATTTGCGATAATCGTTCCATCTTTGGTTAACTGGCAGATTTTTTTGACAGTACCATCATTATTAAAACAAATAAATCTCAAATCACCTTTAAAGGCATCCAGTTCCCATCTTAAACCGATGTCATCTGGGGATATAATCTGAATATTTCCTCCCTCGCTGCTGGTATAAATTTTTACCTTCTCACCAACTTGTAATTGACCTGTTAACGTTCCTCCACCGATAGGAAGCGCACCGATATCATCAGGTGTGAGGTTCACATTTCCCGTCCTGTAATTTTTCTCTGCATTTCCTTTTACGGCCACTGCTGCCGGAATATCCGGTTTATTTTCAAGATCATTATAACTTCCAGTAAAAGCCACTTTTTTCAAATCAGCAAGCCACTTTGCAATTTTCCCGAACAGCATCGGTAATGTCTCTTTACTTTCAATATTCTTCCTCTCGTCCGCCTGTGTAAACTGCACATTTTTTATTTTCTTTATCTCCTCATCCGTTACTTTCTGCGCCGTCTCTCTTTCTTTTATTGCCTCATCGATCTTATCCATGTTGTTTTTCCAAGTCTCGAGTTTAAAAAATTCCTTTATGTCTGGCTTTTCAAATCCGTAATTTTCTGTCTGCTTCATACAAGTACCTCCTCTCTCAGCTGTTCATAGGTGAACTTTTCCAATTCTTCATAGGTAAATCCTTCAAGTACTTCATAAGTGTTATACATAATCATTACATTTATTGACACGTTGAGCGGCAAACATTCCTCTAACAGCTCCTGTACTGCATCGATCATCCTTTTCGACTTAAGTGCAACCTTTATATTCATATGCGGTCCGTTTTCTTCGTCAAATGTTTCAATTTTATATCCATCCGGACACAGTGTTTCCATTCTCCTTGTCAGCGTTCTGTATGTATACGGCATTTTTTCCAGTGTTTTTGCTTTAACCCTTAATCGCCGATCATCCAGTGTATCACTGTCCGGTATTGTGATCTGCAGCAATGCTTCCCACTTTTTCACATTTTCTTCACCCATTGTTTCAAAAAAAAGGTTGTTTTCCAATTCTTCCACTGCTGCATCAAGATCCCTTTCCTGCCCGTCATTGATCTCGTAAAGCTGCTTTATATCTGGAATCTGCATGAATATCTGTGGTGCGTTAAACAATCGTAACACCTCCAAACGTCGGGATTTGTGTATAAATGAGTGTCACATTCTCTTCTTTATCATTCAGCTTTGTTTCAGTTGCATCAATCACTCCCTCTACACTTAATATCCGCGCCTCCACCTGGCTGATTCTAATATACTGGTTATTCATTTTTGAACTTTCCCAACTTTTCCGAATAGTCAAAAGGTACTCCTGTATTGCTGCTTCGATCTTGCTTTTTGATGTGTCTGCAGAATATCCGGAATCCCATGCGACCTTTACAGATACACTGACTGGTACCGCTTCAACTGCCTGAATCAAAACGTTATGGCATATATTTGCAATTCCATCACCTTCCCCGTGTGACTGCTCTGGATCAATGGCATCCTGTACCCTTTTTACAATTTCCTGCGACGGCACACCAAAATCGCTTCCTATAATGGTTATATAGATCCATGAACTTGTCCTGTCCCTGCGTTTCGGCTTACACCCTCCGACTCCGTCCAGTCCATCCACCTTTTCCCGATAATCCGCAATATTCCCGCCAAAGGCCTTACTTTTAAATGTCAACAGTACCCTTTTCCTGTACTCTTCTTCCTCTTCATCATTTGTGCCGCTTCTCAGAATCTCTGTAATTTCTCCACCCTTGTAATCGTCAATATAATCTGCCGGTGTAAGTTCTCCCAGGTTTGTGTTCGCTTCCACGCCCTCTGTATCGCATGTAAGTTTATAAGTGAAGCCGTTAATCACTTCTGATACGGTGTATGTGAAATCATTACAGATAAATTGCTGTCCTGTTTCAATTTCCTGTTGGAACTCTCCTTTTACAACCGGAGCAGTTGCATAATTATAACTGACACCTCTCTGTAATTCTCCATACTGAATCAGGTGATCAAGATCCATCGTGTCCGGAGACATGTTTCTATTAATCGCATCCATGTCACCGTAAGTCTCTTCCAGCTTTTCCGCAATTTTATCGCAGGCGTTATATGCCAATGATGCCTCGCCGGTATCCACATCCTTCCCGAATCCGTCCAGCATCTCTTCTAATATGTTGTCATATGTTCTATCATCAAACACTTATGTCCACCTCCCCGAATGTTGTCCGTACTGTAAATGATGCTGTCAGCTTATCGCCTTCGATCGTACAATCAAGATTTTCTATTCCTGTTATATTTTCATTCACCGATAATGCATCCTCTATCATTCTTTTGACCTCGCTTTCTACATAATCCTGCTTTGCATTTTGTCCAATTAATGTATTAAGCTCCGATCCGTGATCCCATGAATATTGTGTATAAAAATATCGATCTGTGCTTAAGACAATTATTATCCACTGTTCAATCGCTTTTAACCCTGTTATGATTTTTCCTGTCAGCCTTCCGGTTTTAAAATCTATTTCATAATCTCTGGGTTCTTTTTCCTCCTGCTGCTCAATGTCAATTTCATCATCATCCAGATCAAATGGAAACATCTACACTCACCACCTTATCGAGGATCAGATATTTTTCATCTGATAATCTGTAAACAGCCACCATATCACCCGCTTTTAAAAGACTTTGTATTTTTTCAACCTGTTTTTCTTTATCATTCTCAACAACATTCACGTTCTTTTTCATGCTCAGATGTTCTGCCACATAAAAATCATCCTGATCCAGAATGTTTTTTGCTACCTCGCATTCCGTGGGTGATTTCATAATACCTATCACGATCTTCGCCGGATTATTTTTCATCCCCTCTTCCTGCATTATTTTCAAAAGCTTCTCATATCCATTCATGGCCTATCTCCAACACTTTGTACATTTTCTATACTTTGGTTTTCCCTTATTTTTACCTTTTTTATTAAGAATCCTTAACACACCACTGACAGTCGTCTTTAAAGGTGTCGCACCCTTTAGTGATGCACATGCAGGGTTTGAATGAAAAACAGTTCCGTTTTCAAGATAATAAGCAACTGCGCCTTCATCGTAAGTTTTCTTATTATCCTCAGTAGATGTCCTTGTTTTTCTATTGCCGGAACTTCCTGTGGAGGTATTCGTGGAAGTTTTCTCCGAACTATCCGCTGATTCATCTGCACCGCTTTCCATAATATTTTTCCATGCAAGCTCTAACTGCATGGTGTGGACGCCATTTTCAAACGTGTGTGTATCGCTTGTGATATAAAACTTCCCGTTCAGCCCTGTTGCCTTGTCATAAATAACAAGGCTCTTTCCGGAAACTGCCCGTATGTCTCCAATCGCTTCAACGGATGCCTCTTTTGTGATTCCAACCATAAGCGCTTCTGCTTCTTTCTTTGCGTCCACGCCATCTTCCTTTGTGTATGTTGACTGGTAAATGCCGTATTTCTGTGTCAGCTTTTTCTTTTCAACTTTTCCTACCTGCTGCATGCTTTCATTGTAAATTTTGACTAGGTTTACCATGTTATCCGTGGTATCTGAATAACTCGCATCCGTGATGTCTTTTCCCTGATCCAGCGTCACTTTTGAGTCTTTTCCTTTCACGATTACAGATAATTTCTTACCATCCATCGTCAGCATATATTTTTTCTTTGTTTTTCCAACAGCTTTTCTATATGCTTTCAGAATTATTCCATAAAGATTTTGATCTTCAAATATCAATTTCGGAATATTTACGCCCGTTTTCGCCAAATCGCCACATTTAATTCCCGCCTCTGTGCAAATCTGTTTTGTGATCTGCTCCGGTGTTTTGTTAACGAACTTTCTTGACGTGCTTGATCTCAGCAGATAATGCATAAAATCCTTTGCCGTATAGGACGCAGTACCGATCGCAGCACTTTTTTCTCTGCTTGTAACCACACCAACAAACAATTTTTCTTTATCTGAATACAATGTCACTATGTCTCCGAGTTTTATTGGAGCATTTTTAAATCCTTTGTCGTATGGATTTACCGGAATAGAGAATGTAATCTGACGTGATGCCTGTGTGTCAGTACCGCTCCATTCCACCTTTTCAAAATTAAGCTGTGCCTTATTCCAGTAAAGTTTTATCACTTGACCACCACCTTATATCCGATCAGGGCAACAGTCTCCTTTTTCTTAAAATTTTTTCTTTTTGCCTTTTTTACCACTGCAATGTTATTTTTCCTAACAGTTTTCCACGTTTTTGATGAACCAAGATACTTTTTTACCACCTTAGGCCAAGTGTCGCCCTTTTTCCATGTGTGTGTAGCCCCTTTCTTTTTTGTGCTAATGCGTTTCGCTGCCACAACCTCTCTGTATTCTTTCAGTGTAAGTGTGTATTTGACGTCTCCTGATCCGTCATTTTCTCCATGAACAAACGATTCTATTGTGCAAAACATATTAATGTCTGTTTCCGTGATAATCAGATGTACTGTTGTGTTTTTTTCATATAAATTTTTCAATTTTTTACAATAAAAATTATATGGATCGCGATATTTTCCGTGTCTGAAATTATATTTTTTTGAAGGAAAAAAGGACTCCAGCGTAATGCTGTAGAGCCCCCGTTTCCCCTTCAAGTTAATTTCTCCAAGGTTGTGAATGTATAACGACTGATTATTTTGCGATCCGGAAATTTCAAATGACTCAGGGTTTACCGGAAGCAAAATTGATTTTTTTTCATTATCCCAGTTCAGGTATATATCCATCGTCATCCCCTCCACCATTGTTCTTGATTTCTTCCAGTTTCTTTGCAAATTTATCAATAAATTTGTCCATGTCCTCTTCTTTTTTAAACACTATTGTGTCTGCAATCTTTTCAATCACAACACCAGTTCTTCCTTTCGATGCTGCTCCGTCCTGATATGCTTTTTTCAGTGACTTGTCATGCGGGTACACTCTCGTCCCACTCGGAAGATCCACGATCTCCGCTCCGCGGTCATGAATCATTGCCGGACCACCTTTCCAGTCGTTTGTACCTGAATACAACATTGGAATGGTCGGTATATTAACATGGAAATCTTTTCCTCCAACTCCTGGTACCCAGTCCGGGATTGTAACACCAATATTGTTAATACCGGCGATTGCTCCATTGATCAAACCAATCACTGCATTCAGTGGCGTTTTGCAGAGTCCAGCTAGTGATTCAAACACTCCGGCAAATATCTCTTTTAAACCTTCAAATGCTTTCCTCCAGTTTCCGGTAAATACTCCCGTCAAAAATACGATCAGACCATCAAATATTTTTAAAACTCCGCCTATTGTATCCTCAGCAGAAGTTGCCAGTCCTTTCAGGAATCCAATCGCAGCTCCTATCGCTCCACCAAGTACACCTTTAAATACTTCCTTAGCAATTCCCCCGATTTTTGTCATTACAGGCTGAATTGCCACCCACAGCGCTTTTGCGTGTTCGCCTATTTCTGTGAATTTTCCTCCAATCGGTGTTAGTTTTTCTTTCAAGCTATCACCTGAAGCTCCACATGTCTGCATAACTTTTTGAACATATCCAAATACTTTTGTCGCCGTTTCTTTGATTTTATCCCAGTTTTTATATACCAGTACCCCGGCAACCACTAGTCCTGCAAGTACAGTGATCACAATTCCGACTGGAGAAGTGATAATTCCTGCGATTGTGCCAAATGTTTTGAATGCCTTTCCAACTTTCCCGACCGCCGTCACTACTTTCCCGATCGTCGAAACTGTTTTACCAAATACCAAGATTGTCGGCCCAATCGCGGCTGCAATCCCAGCATATTTCATAATATTCTTCTGTGCAGCTTCATCCAGGTTGTTAAACGCATCAATCATTCCTGTGATCTTATCAATTCCCTTTTGTGCCGGTCCTGCCAGGTTGCTTCCTATGCTGTATGTGAATACATCAAACGTGGATTTCAACTTTTCAATCGAGCCTCCAACACCGCTCAATAGTGAGTCCGCCATTCCGTTTGCTGTACCGTCCAGATCATCCAACGAGTTCCTGTAATTTTGTACTGTCTCCGGAGCTGTGTTGATCAAAGTAAGCCATTTCCCCATCTGATTTTTGCCAAAAATTGCTGATGCTGCCTGCATCTGTTGTTCCTGCGTTAACCCCGCAAATGCATCATGTAACTGTCCTTGCACTTCTACCATGCTTTTCATGGTTCCATCCGCGTTTGTAACGTTTAGGCCTAACTTTTCAATCCACGCCGCGCCATCTTTGGCCGGTGATACCAATCGTGCAAGTCCGGTTTTCATAGCGGTTGCACCTTCTGATCCTGAAATAAAGTTATCTCCAAATACATCCGTAACTGCCGCCAGGTCCTGCATAGACCAGCCTACTGTTTTAAAGATGGATGATCCGACACTCATTGCTTCAAACAGATCTGACGTCGTTGTGTTTGCCTGTGCCTGTGCCTTGGCAAAAATATTTGCCGCGTCGCTCGCTGTTAATCCCTGCGACTCAAATACTTTTAAAGTATTTCCTAATCCGGATGTGACTTCCGATAGATCTGTTGCTGTTCCTGCTGCAAGCGATAACGCCGGTTCCAACATCTCCGCTGATTTTTTTGCATCAAATCCCTGCCTTGCAAAATTCAATGTCGCATTAGCAGCTTCATCCATTGTAAATACAGAATTTGCTGCTGCTTTCTTCAACGCACCTTCCAGATCACCTGTCGCCCATTTTGTATCGCCCATCGTTGATTCAACGAGCTTCAGTGTTTTATCCACATTACCGAAGTTCTGAACTGCTGCCGCACCCATGCTTACCACAGGCACCGTGATTGCAGTTGTCAGTTTTCCTCCGACTGCAGATATGCCGTTTCCCGCTTTTTCAATGTCTTTTCCAGCTTTGATCCATTGACCTGAACTGTCTTTTAAACTTGCCCCGACCGCATTCAGCGGACTTGATATTTTGTCAATCAGTCGGAGCGTTACGTCTACTATTTTTCCTGCCATAATATCTCCTTACTGATTGCTCATGGCTTCAATCCTTTCCACTTCTTCCTGGCGTTTCTCCGCCTCATAATGCATGAATGCCCGCATTACCTGTTTTTCTCCATAACCCATCCGGTAATACTCCGATGGCTTTATATTGTGGTAACGAAAAAGGAGGTACATTAATTGCACCTCCCAGTTCGTTTTAATCAGTTTTTTATTTCTTCCTCATTTTCCTCTGCCAGCACTCCAGATAATTCCGAGATTGCCGATGATATGTCTTTTGCTTCCATGCCAAACAGCATTTCTGCTAATTTAATCGCCGAATCGCATCCAAAATGTTGCTGCAAGTTTTTATCTCTTAAATCCGGCTCAACACATCCTTCCACGCAAGCAATTAAAGATGCGTCATACACCTTTGAGAAATCCACTTTTCCATTACTGTCAATCTGATGTGCTGCAATATCATTTAATCTTCTTGCTTTGATTTCACGGATCTTTACATCCACCGGCTCATCTGTTTCAAGAATTTTTGCAAGTCTGCGTGATTTAAACACACCTGTTTCCAGTTCTTCCGCTTTTTTTACATCCGCTTTTAATAATTCATCTACCAAATTCATGCTTTTTCCCTCCTAAAATGTATCGATCGTGTCTAAAACGTCCCATCCTGTAAATGTAAACGGGTAACTTTCTTCGCCAAGTTTCTTCGCTTCCCAGCTTGCTATTATCATTTCATCGAATGTACAGCCTGTCAGACGGATTCTTTCTATTCCGTCTGATGCCGGATCTGCCAGCTTTGTAATAATCGTGCAGGTAGTTGGTTTTCCAACTTTCAGATTGTCGCTCATTTTCTTAATGAAATATGATGAAACTTTATTTAATTTCACAGTTCCTTTACAGTCGATGCCGGTTACCTTGTAACCTTTTGCAAGACTCCCTGTCTGTTTCACTTCTGATTTTTCAATGGACACTTTTGCCTCAAGACCCGTCACTTCTGCCATGTAGTAGTCGTCAATCCATAATTCTCCAAAAGTACCATTGATCTGTTTATCTGAGTTGTATTTCAATCCATCCATGATCTTTCTCCTTCTTAAATTGTGATTGGAAGCACAACATCCTCGATTGCGTCCAGAATTGATAACTTACATGTTAGAAACACATATGAGCCCGTATTGGCGGTTTTAATATCTGTGTCCGACATAGAATCCACGTCTTTGCCGTTCTCCTTTAAATAGGATCGATTTGCACTAACGTCGATTCCAATTTCATAGGATCCAATTATATTTTCTCTATTCAATCTTTCAAAGTAATTGCCAATGCCTGAAACTAACAGACATTTGTTGTCATATGTATTGGGCATTTTCCCGATATACTGATCTTCTATCGCCATCCGGAGATCATTTGCAATCAGGTCCATGATATCTACCACTTTGATTTTTCGAAATTGTTTATTCTTCTTTTCTGTCATAGTCGTTAACGAGTTAACTCCTCTTCCAGTTTTTACTTTCTCGCTGTCCCACCAGACAATAAACTTTCCTGCCTCCTCAGATGCGTCCATTTCCTCTTTCGTGTGCCTTCTACAGTCTGTCAGCTCACTTAACGGTGCGTATGTACACGAAATTGACAGCGGTGTCCCGGCAATAATTCCAGCAATTCTCGCACAATACTGCTCAGTGGTGTATTTTTTATCACCCACCATCACTTCTTCCGTTGCATAGTTGATAATCCCCTCATTATCCCCTGCCACATTCGGTAATACAGCTTTGATTAATTTATCCTCTGCGCGCTGGGATTTTACATATGAAACAATCGCCGCTGTCTGTTCATCCGTTTCCACCGTCGGCACTACCAAGTAGTCAAATTTAACGGTTTTCAAATAATCCAGGGCATCATTATAATTCTCTGCACTATCCTGGATCACATAAGCTATTATCTTTTTGGGCGTATTCACATATCCCATCAGTGCGAGATTGATCTGTTCCTGATTTTCCTCTTTTAATGATGATGGCACATCCTCTGCAGATGCACACACAATCGGGTTTTTAAGTAATCCCAGTGATGATTCTTTCAAAATCATTGCAATGATTCCTCTGTCGCCGCGCTGTATTGCCGTCGCTGCCAACTCTGTGAAAAAAATCCCAATGCTTGGCATTCCCATCTTCTATTCCTCCATTTCTTTTTCCGTGATAACCTGCTCTATCAGCGGTTCATTTATTTCATGTACAATTTTTTCCAGCCACTCCAGCCCGATCGATATCTCTGGAACGTTTCTATCTGTACCCACATACTGCCAGTCAAAATCTGTAACATTCAGTGATTTCTTTTCGATTTTTACATTTAATCCAAAGAGATCCTGGACTTCCTGTATCATCCGAAGCATTTCTTCCTCATTCACCTGTTTTTGCAGAATGGTGATGTAAAACACCACCTGATGGTGGCGCGTGTTATAATTTACCGGAGATGCATCAATCGGTCTGATTTGTGTAAAAAAACATGGCCTGTCGTATCCTTCTACGACGGCCATGCTGTAATATTTGTATTTTGTTTTCGGATATCTGGTCTGTAAAAGTGCATTCAGCCCTTCTTTCAATTCGATTAATGTTATATCAATCCCTCCTCCCGCAAGAGTTGGTTAACCATTTTCTCCACCCCTTCCGGTATTGCAATCTGTCTCTTTCTTGATGCCGTATCCATGAAATGATATCCAGGTGTGAAGCCTACTGCACTGCCTCCATTTGTCAGCGAAACCTTTCTTTTTTCTCCGTTTACTTTAATCGTCCGTGACTTTGGAACCACATTCATATGCCCGTTTTCAAGCAAATGGAAATGGGGCGATTTTGCAGAAATTTCTACATATTGGCCACTTCCGTATCCCTGTACCGGACTTATTCCATAGGACCCCGTTTTTGCAAGCGATTTTTTTGAGGTTCCATCTGTATCTGTATCATTTTTCACCTGACTTACTACATCTTTTCTCAATTCTTTTGCCTGTTTTACAAGTAACTCTGCGGCTTTATCCGGATACTTTCGTGTCAGATCTTCAAATGAACCTATCAGCTCCTCCAAGCCGTCCACCTGCATTGACATTTCACTGCTCATCCGGTATCTCCTCCTTATTCACACGTTCATAGCAGTAGATTTCTAACATTTTGTGTTCAAAATCCACATCTATAACGCTGTTTATTGCATAAACAGTTCCGTTATACCTGATATAACAATTTGTGTCGATTCCTTCCAGATACCGTATATAACACTTATGTGATACCCGGCTCTGTATTTTCTGAACCTCGTAAAACTCTGTTCCGCGAATCGGATAAAATGACGCCCACACGGTTTTAATTTCTTTTAATCCCTGTGTGGTCTGCCCCATTTTATCTTCTGTCTCTCCAAGTTCTAAAAATGTGATCCGTTTATTCAGCTTTCCTATATTCATAGTTCTCATATGCTGCTCCTAAAGAAGATTTACAGAGTGTAAATTTAAGATCGTTTTTACTGCCGGATTCATATTGGTCGATTTATAATCGATCATCAGATTCCTGTTGTCAAACATGTCCATTACCAGCACGAATAAAGCCTGCGTGATATCTGCATGTTCGTCCAGTTCTTCTTCTTTTAATCCGGTATACGCGGTGATCATTGCCACCGCGCTCTCCCTCATTCTCTTTAACTCATTCAGCTCAATATCTGACGGATCATCCAGCCTGGCGTATTCCGCTAAAATCATCTCGTCGACTTCACTTACTTTCATAAGCTACCTCTTATTTTCCTGCGCCCATCACAAGTGCTGCGATCATCTCCGCATTCTGTACTTTTGCGTCAAATTCTACAAATCCAAGTACTTCAACAACATGCTGACGTGCTTTCGTCTCTCTGAGTACATCAATATTGATTTCCTCAGAAACTTTCACAGCCAGACCCTTGTAATCGCCGTAGTAGATTGCCGTCTTTCCTGCCGCCATGGTATCCATCTGTGCAGATGTGTAAACGTCTTTGCCGAATAATGTATATCCCCATCTGGAGTTTGCGTCCTTATTCAACAAGTAGTTACCCTGTCCATCTTTTAACTTTCTAATGTCTGTTCTTGTCGCTTTATTCATGATAAAATACGCATTTGCCTGGTATTCATCCGGTACAGCTTCCTGCAAATCAATAATTTCATCTGCTGTAACTGCTGTTGCAGATGCCGCAGTCACCTTTTGTGTTACTCCTTTGAGTCCATCTACTTTTCCAGATGTTCCATGCAGCAATTCTTTCTCAATGAATTTTGCAATGGATAAAGCCATTCTGTTCACTACGAAATCCACGATGTTAAACTGTGAATTATTAATGAGGCTCTTTGATACATCCGTAATCGCTCTTGCCAGGAATCCGCCAAGTGTGATGCTTGCAAATTTACCGGCTGAAGATTCACCCTCTGTAAACTCGTCACAGTATTCCATCTTAATATCCTTTGTTGACTCGTCATAATACGGGATTGAAAGAGAGCCTTTTACGTTATAACGGTCTGCGTCCTGATAGATTGGGCAGATATCGACCACCTTAGTGATGATTTTATTTGCGATTGTGGCCGGGATTACCGCCCCATTATCCGTTTTAATCATGTTGGAATCTTCTCTTTCCTCCACTTTTCCACGAATATACGCATCAAATTCATCCATATCACGCTGTTCAAGATCACGTTTTTCCTGCTCCTGATCTTTATCTTTTTTCTTTTCTTTTTCCGCCTGAACATCTACATCCAGATTGCGTGTTGCCTGAATTGCCCGGATCGTTGTATCAATTCCAAGAATATCTTTTTCTAATTCTTCAAACTTTTTCATCTCCTCCTCATTCAGGCTTCTTTCTTCGGCATCTGCAGCATCCACAAGTTTTTTCATTTCTTCCTGTTTTGCAGATCTCTGCTCCGTAATGTTTTTCAGGTTCATAAACTTCGGCATTTCTTTTCCTCCTATTTTTGGCATAAAAAAAGCAAGCTAAATGCTTGCTCTGGTTGCTAATATTCTGTTTCTGAATTTATAATTGTCTTTCCTTTTTTCCTCTGTCAGGTCTACCGTTTCCATCTTATCATCCATGCTTCGGAGTTCAATGATATCATCATCTCTTGTTTCAATGGATGTTCCACTGTATGCGGGTTTTTTTCTATCATCCAGGATAGATACTTCTTTTAATTCCAGTTCACGAAGTTCCCTGTGTGATATGTCTGATTCTTTTTCCCAGGAATCCCTGATTGGAATAAAGCCGAACGACCATCCCACCAGTTTTCCCTCGCGGGCTTTTTTAATCACTTCCGCATCTCGGATTTCACACTGGCACCTGAGTCCAATATTATCTTCATAGATCTTTGTACTCGCGTCTCTGGTAGAAGTAAGTTCTTTTGAATAATCATGATTTAAAAGGACTTTCACATCATACCCTGTCTTTTTTGACCGATCCAGTGAACGTTGAAAAGTTCCTGCTTTAATTTTTTCCACAAACGGACCGTTTGCATTGTGTAAAACTTTTGAATCACGCTCAACTGCATTTACATATCCATCTATCAACACAGAATCCGCTCTGATCTCAATTTTCATCTCCTATATCATCTCCTTCCTGCTGTTGCACCGGTGCAACTTCTTCTTTTTCCGGCACTGCTGCCTCTGCTCCCATTTCTGACATTTTATTTGTATTTGGGGTGTAGATTTTATTTTCTTTTGGATAATAAATTACATCCTGCAGTCCTAATTTGATAAAATCTAAGCCAAAAGCCGGCAATTTTTCATTTTTTCTGACCTCATCCAACTGCATAAATCCCGAATCCAACGCTATTTTATACGCCGCAAACCTCTTTTCAATGTCTCCCTTAGTCAGGTCTGTATCATCAAACGCAAAAAACATTGTTGTTTTTTCATCTTCTCTGAGCATTGCCCGGTTAATTGCCGTTGAAAATCGCACCAGGATAGGCATGATGCAGCCCTGAAAATACTGTTTTTTATCCTCTGCCGTGGAATTTCCATTGATAATCGATGGTGGAATCAGGAAAATCTTGCAGGCGTCCTTATTATTCGTCTCTTTATTTTCATTCAACTGCATTTCCACGGATGTGCTGGATGATTCCTGAAACTCCAATCCGTCATTCAGCACCACGACATTCTCTGTGTTATTTGCATAAAGCCTTCTGAATGCCTCTTTCAACATGTCCATAACTTCTTTTGCTACTTTGCTTTTGGCTTTCAAGAAACCTTTTTTATTTCCGCCTGTTTTCACAAGATTCTTTTCATACTTCTGTGAGCTGTAAATGATATCCATCAGCTCTGGTGATTCCTCTGTGATCGGTTTCCCATAACATCCATTACGGGTGTTTCTCAACAATTTAATGAATTGCCACGGTTCATATGTATATCCGCCCACTTCCAACTGGTAATCTTTGAAAATTGGATCTGTATTTTTGTGAAATCCAATCCGTTCCGCCTCTACATAGTGAATAGATCGTACCTGTCCACCGATCCAGTTCACGAATGTATATCCTCCGCGGCTCAAAAACATGTCCACGACCATTGCTTTTTTAAACTGCACCGCATCCAGCGTGTCTCCTGTATCGTCATTTAAAAGAAATGTTCTCGGATCATCTGTCACTTCCTCGATCCTATCTCCATTTCTTTTATACAGTTTGATTTTTAACGCAGACACTGTATCAGCAATCATGTTTATACATGCTGCAATCGCCGGTATATTCATTACCGTATCCCGGTCTACTCCATCCTCTCCAAGCAGTGACCGCAGTAGCGGATCAGATACCACCTGCGCATCAAGTGTTGTATCTTCTCTTATTTCCGGCTTTTTTTTATTCCTGTTGAAAAGTCCCATGTCTCCTCCTCATTTAAAACTGCACGAAATAATCAGATTCTCCATAAAGCAATTCCTGCTCTATTAGGTATGTGCTATTTATATTTCCTACCACCTGGTCAACCTTTTCTTCCGACTTTTTCTTGTTAACGTACTTATTTTTATTTGTATCCTCTGTGCACCTTGCATTTTGAAAGTTTATTTCCAGCATCAAGTTCTCATCATAGAAATATCTTCCAGACAAAATACATTCTTTCAGCCACTTTGTCGGACTGTGGAGCACACTTGAATGCTGTTTTATCTCGACACAGGTATATCCTGCTTTTTCAAACTTCTGGACACTCGACAATGCATTCCATTTATCATACCCGATCTGCACAATCTCAACCCCCAGCTTTTCTTCCAGTGTCAGAACATATTCTTCTACCGCCGTGTAATCGATCACTTCATCTCCACATGCAATGCAACATCCATTCCGGATCAGCGCGTTGTAATCAACGCCCTCTTTCTTTGTTTTTTGCGCGATACGCCCTGCCGGGATGAATCCGATTGTCCTTGTATATAAAACTGCATCATCTTTTGTTGTTCCATCATAAGTTTTCATGTCGACACAGACATTATCCTCTGTCATTGATAAATCCAGCCCCAGCCATACTTTACGGCCATGCCACCATGCATCATCTTTCTGACGTTTTCCCTTACGGACCTTTGTTATTTCAACATAACCTTCAACTCCAAGTCCTTTGTACTTGATGTTATTGTGCTTGCACAGATAATTTTCTCTTTTGTTTTCATAATCAATCGCATCTGTTCTTTTATCCACGATCTTTCTGAAAATCCTTTTGTTTGTGCATGCCACAGGGTTACTTTGATAGATACAAAGGTCATTGTGCTGCCATTCATCCCCCTGCCACAAGCAATCATCCGGCACATAAATCAATGAAAACATCCGTCTATCTTCCCGAAGCCCATCAAGTATTTTCTTTCCTTTGTCAACCTCATCAATCATAACGTTGTTGTCATTCGGGTATTCAGTGCTCAGGATGATTCCGAGTGCATTTAATAGTGTGATCTGACCGGATCGCATTGCTTCAACCGGGTACGAGTCCATCGCTCCCGCCTCATCCGCAAGAAATGCACTGGGAAGTTTTCCATCCATCTTATCCTCTGAGTAAGCAAGTGGCGTGTACTCGCTCTCTGTCAGCAGACACCTGATCTCACTTCGCAGTGTTTTAAATACCGGTTCTAGCTCATCACTCAGAATCGGGCTGCTTTTTATAATTTTCTTAATTGCCACCTGTAGCTCTTTTGACAGTTTTAAGTCCGGTGCAACTGAAAAGAACCGCGAAAAACGCGGCTCTGTAAGCATCAGTAGAATAAAAATCACTGCTGCATTGAATGTTTTGAAATTCTTTCTTGCAATTTTTAAAAGCGCTGTCTCGTAAAACCGAACCTCAACATTATCATCCGGATCGATCATTTTTGTGCAAAACACTGCAGTTATAAAAAATGCTGCATAATCTTCCAATGACTCATCCAGTGGATTGTGTAAGTCAGGATGTACCATCAGGTGCAGGAGCTTCCAGATCTTTTCATACGTTTGCTCACTTACATATGCCTCTGGATCCTCTCCGTTTGCAATCTTTTTCCAGGATTCGCACTGTAACTTCACATAATGCGGTGCTTTATCATTACCTGATTCAGTCACCCATGTGCAGTACTTATATGCCCTGCTCTCTTTTATTTCCAAATCAACCACCACCTAATGCTTCTAACAGTGGATTTGTCTGTTTCTCCGGCTCTTTTGGAATACTTCGGAGCATTGCTGCCATGGTCATGCCCGACTCTTTTTCAATCGCCAAGAGCATTGCGCGTTTTTTATCTATTTCCTTGTCGTATTTTATCAATGTAGCCGATAATCTCGCCATTTTATCTGCAAATTCAATAGATAACTCAGCTTTTCTTTCCGCATCCAGTTCGGCGAGCACGTTCTTTTTGAACAGTGTGTTCATATTTTTCATATTTGTTTTCACTGTTTTTCTGAAATCTTCCAGGTCCCTGCATTCCGCCAGAATCAAACAGTAACGATTTATCACCGTCTCGTACATTCTGTCATTTTTTCCGATTTTATCCAAAAGTCCGGTTACTCTGTCCCATTCCATTGATGCTTTTTTATTTTCTTTTACCTCTGGAAACTTCTTAATCTGTTCGCCTGACTGCATGCCATCTTCTGCACGTTTTCTCGATGCCAATTCTTTTTTTGTCCTATGCGCTTTGTCCTCCATCTGGATGACGCTCACTGGTTTTGATGGTCTGGCCATAAGCACCTCCAATAAAAAAATCGTTCATTTTGGGAATTTTTTGTCTTTAAAGGTGGGGCGTCGGTCTTTTAGAACAGAAAAAATTGCCGTAAAAAATAGCGGGGGGATAGTCTGCATCAACCATGATTAATATACCAACGGTGCGTCCGCATCTTCTCCTGCGTCATGCATAGACTTAAGCGCAAGCTCACGCTGTGTCTCTCTGGTTATAATACCAGCCTCACACATCTCATGATGTACACCGCACACAGTGATAAGATTATCGCCATCCATACGCTTTGTATAATCCTCTTCAATCGGTATGATATGGTGCACTGATAAATCTTTTGTATTATATCTGTTGAACGTTCCTTTAAGTCCTGCCTTACAGCATAAGCACATGTACTTATCCCTGTCTCTGATCTGCAATGACGTATTAGTCCACGCATTTGTTTTTCTGAATTTTGAAGCACCTGTTTTCTTCCTCGTGCTCCACCTTTTTTCCATTGCCTGTTTTTTTTGAGCACACATGATTTTTTTATCATGTATACGTCCACAATAATTACATGAATTTAACATTTTTTCACACAAAAGGAGTTGTTTTCTGATTATCTGTTAGAAAACAACTCCTCATCTAAATGGTTAAAAGGAAGTCTTAGTGAGGTTTTCACCTTTTTGCTAATACCATATTAGCACTTTTTATTCTGTAATGTCACTGACACTATACTGTAATTGTACTGACATCATGCTGACATTCAATCAATGTTTACCATTTCATGCGCTTCTTTGTAGATTCTCCATTCCTGGCGTACAGAATACCCTTCTTTTTCTGCTATTTCATTGACAGATAGGTCTTCTAAATAAATCCCACATAATAACCGGTTGTGTTTCGGCGATTCCACAGTATCAATATACTGCTGCACAATTCGTTTTTCACACGCCGCCCTTCTCAAAAAAATATCCCGCCTCTTTTCAATGTCTGCCTTTTTTACAATCAAATCCTCAGTCGTCATGCGATTCCCGCCTCTTGGCATGTCTGTGATTCTTTTTGAACTAACTGCCTCCGCCCTGTTTTCCAACTCGTCTGCCTGTTTCTGCAACTCTTTCGCCATTTCCATTAATCTTTTATATCCCTCGAGTTTCCTCTTAATATCTTTCTGCACCTCTGCCTCCTACGCTGCATAAAATACGCTTATAAATATCCTAATTTTTTCAATCTTGCCATAAACGTCAGAGTAACCTGTACTGGCCAAACCTGCCCGTATTTTTTGTTTAACTCTTCCGTGATCTCTTCCGGTGTCAACTGCTGCTTGGACTCCTTCATGATCTCTAATACTTTTTTCTCCTGATCTGATAAATTTTGCATGTTATTTTCTCCTTTATAATTATATTTGTAATTTCTGTATAATTATAATTTACATGTGTAATGTTGTCTACTGCTGCATATGTATTAAATGTCAGTTTATTTAATCAAAATCACATCTTTTTTTATTCTTAGCTATATAGTACATATCTTCATCGTTTTCATTTGCGTGCTCAGCGCGATAGCATATATCGCAATTTGCAGACTGGCATTCATAGCAACCATCGCATTGACATCCGGTACAATCCATAGCCCTGAAATTCTTAATATTTTTCATGCATACACCTCTTTAAAATTTCTAATTTAAGCCCATCCCATTACCATTATTGTTATTGTCATTAATATGCCCCAGTAAACAATGTCACACAAATCTTTCTTTTCTTTTGCTTCATCCATTTCTTTGAATATTGAAAGTATAATCATAAATGCGATTACTTTAAAAATCATTTTATCAACACCTTTCTTCTACTGCTTCTACGGCTGATAATTTCTAATGTGTCCCTGCTCTCTGATATTACCATCCAGTGATCCGGTACCAGGTTGTTATTTGATATAATTTCTTTCTGTGCTCTTGTTGGTTTGCTCGGTTGTTTCATCTGTGCCACCATCCTTTACCATCCGAAGATTATATATCCTGGCATCAAACCATATTCCGGCGCATCACGCAGAATATATATAATACGTATGCCAGTCTCGCGTCCGGTATATTTTTCCCCGTCCCACTCTCTCAAAACTACTGCATCTCCTATCTGCAGATTATCTTCATCCTTACGAATTTCAAATTTTTTCCGGTCATGGATAACCTCATTGAAATACTCCGGTAATATTTTCTTCTCGACTATTTTACCCATCTACTCCACCGCCTTTCACGATCTCGATCATATCAGTCAGTATTCCATCGCACCCGAACTGTTCCATTTCTGATCGATATTCTTCTAACTGCTTCACAACTTTCTCCGGATCATTCATTCTCCTGTTCCACTTTTCAGTCGCTTCTGTTTCCGTTTCTCCACTGATAGCGCATCCACACTCTGTGCATTCAATAAATGCTCCACCTTTATATACTGGCATCTTGCAAATGATATGCCTATGTGGCTCAATAACTTCGATTACAGCTTTCCCGCCGCAAAACGGGCATGGCTTAAGTTCTTCGCTCGTTTTTTATCTTCCTTTCTTTCATCAATACACTTTCTGACCGCACCCACAATATCCTGGATAAGGCATTAGGTTATGACACTTCGGGCAGAAATATTTCCCCTCAATGAGTTCTCTGGAAATCGCTGTCTGCATTTCCACCGCCGCCCGGCATTCTTCCACTGTTCCGATCGTGCGGTACTGTTTTAACTCTTCCAAGGCCTTGATGATCGTATTTCCAATATCCGACCCCGGAAGAATTCCCAACATATCATTTTTTTCTTTTTGAGCTTTTAAAATATTCAAGTACTTCATTCTCCGTCATAACTACACCTCCAACAGTTCCAGATTGTCAAAAATGTTTCCAATAACTTCTATACATTTTCTTTCTTCTGCATAAAATCCTAAGTTGCAGTAACAAGCCCCGCTTTCCTTATGGCTTGCATAACTGTAATCCAATGTCCAGTCCCCATTGCAATATTTTACAATCTCTGGATACTGTTCTTTTCTATTGCAAATATCATTCTCCCAGATCAGCTTGCCGTTCTTGTCCTGAAGTCCGGTACACCAACAAATTGTGGATGGATCAATTTCCAGAGCATATAAATCTGATGCGTAACTAGGGACGATATAGTATTTTTCTCTTCCGGTAAATCCATATCGTACCAAACCGCCAATAACCCATTCGTCGTTATCAGTTCGTTTTGCTTTGCATAAATATCTATCTTCCATCACTTTCCTCGCTTTCTGCTTTTACCACCTTACTGTAAAACGTCTTTGCACACATGCCACACGCGCTTGCCGCTTCCTCTATTGTGATACATCCGGCTCTCCAATTCCTACGCATCTGGTCAAAATTCTCCGGCAATGGAATTGATGGTCTGCCAAATTTCACACCTCTGGCTTTTGCCGCCGCAATTCCCTCTGCCTGTCTCTGCCGGATATTGGTGCGCTCATTTTCAGCCACAAAGGAAAGTACCTGCAATACAATGTCACTTAGAAATGTTCCCATAAGGTCTTTTCCTCTCCTTGTGTCAAGCAATGGCATATCAAGCACTACAATATCAGCCTCTCGAAACCGCGTGATTCTTCTCCATTCTTGTATAATTTCATCGTAGTTTCTTCCCATGCGATCAATGCTTTTTATGTACAAGACATCTCCTTTTTTCAGTTTGCGATAAAGGGTTTTATATCTCGGTCTGTTGAAATCCTTGCCCGACTGCTTATCCATGAAAATATTGCTGTCTTCAATGCCCTGCTCGCGCAATGCGTCAAGTTGTCGGGCTTCATTCTGTTCTTTAGACGAAACTCTGATATAGCCATATTCCATCCTATTCCTCGCTTTCCCTGTACTGCTCCGGCAGCGGCATCCAAGCGATTACCTCACAATCAATAAGATTGTTATAAACATCATCTGCATTAAAGTGTCTGCATTCCCACCATCCTTCCGGAATAATGTAACAGTCATTTTCTTTGTCATACTCGCCTTCAATATCTATCCACACCCAACAACTGTCTCTCTTCAATATCTTGCCATCTTCATAGAGCGCTGCGGTAATAATTTCACGATATTCTCCGTTAGTGTATTTTCTTCTGGCGGTTATTAGTACCTCCGTTTCCGGTGCCGGTAATCTTTCACTACATGGAATCCATCCGCTTTCCTGCTCCAATATTCTGTTGATTTCTTCCTCTGAAACCACTTTTGTTAGTGGAGAATACCCGCAGGCTTCTGTTGCTGCCTCAGATATCCGGTTCTTAATCCTGCTTATTGACATTATGATCCTCACTTTCTGCCAGTTTGGCATATTTCCAATCGCATATATATGCCGGCCTTTCAACACTCCAAGATGTTGCACCCTGTTCCCATGCATACACTGATCCATTTTCATATTTTGCAAAATATCTACGAATCCAAGCGTGTTCTTCATTTGGTCTGACCAAAATCGGTGTATCAACTGGAACCTTGCTCCAATCAACCTGTGGTTCGACATATTCACTGTTCGCCCATTCGTTAATATTTTTTCTGCAATTAATATTACTGTCGAAATCACACTTGCTACATGATGCACCACTGCACTGTCTCAGCTTTCCATCGATCATGGCAATGCTATGTCCCTCACAGGCAATATTTAAAATTTCTTTTGCATACTTCTCTTTATTCAGCATCCTTCTTCTCCTTCCCGTACCGCAACTGATACAGTACTTCCTTAAAATCTCTCAATGCATCCGGGTTTTGATGCTTCGGTATTCTCGTTCGCTTGTCCGTCAGCGATTTAATGGCTCTGTTGCGTTCTTTATTATCTCTATGCATTGGATTCCTCCTAAACGCCCGTAACTTCCCGTATTTTCTCAGTCAACTCCGTCTCTTTTCCGCCGTTCAAAATCTTAATCTCTTCTGCGGCGCCTTTCAGCATTTTTTTCATATGTTCGATATTGTCCCTCTTATGGCTTGCCTTAACCGCTTTTTCGTCGATTACTGCTGCAATCGTCGGTGTCTCTTTAAAAGCACTCCGGTATGACTTTGCGATCTCCTCGATACATGACGGCGGCGTGTCTGCTTTCTCCAGCGTCTCTTCCAGGATTCCAAGTGTTAATTCCTGCTGTTCTGTGCGTTCCAGTTCTTTCTTTGCTTCCTCTTCCAGCTTTTCATCCAGAACGCGGTGGAAATCTTCATACATCTCGATTCCTTCATCACTGTCTCCAAGCACTTCCGTGATGACTGTTTTTAATATCTCCCTCTGCTCTGTCGCTGTTGTCTGCATGACGCATCCTAATCCCTGTGCAAGTTCCCAGTGCGGCGCTTTCGTGTCTCTCGTATAAAAGAGCATTGCATCTCGATCTTCCTTGCGATCCGTGAATGCCGGGAATAAAAATCCTGTATCCGGTGCGCCGACTACTTTATCCCGGAATCTGTTTACAATAGCATTCTCGCTTTCACTATATGCCAGTCCCGGTGCTGTCAGATTTACCGGGCAGATGGCACAGAGTATATACTCGTAGACGTCCTCTGATTCATCTATTTTGTTGTTATCAGAAGTTTTTGTTATAACATCGTAGGCATCACGGTAAAGCAGGATCAGGTAGTCTCCGACATGATCATAATTGTCAATCACTCTTTCATAGAATGCCTGCAGCATGTCTTCGTTTTTTAATCCGGTCTCTCTCATGGCCAGCAGGAACTGCTGCATGTCGTTTTCTCTCTTTGTCTCCTGTGAAAGTTTCAGATTCAGCATGTTATCTTTCAGCTTGCCTTTAAAAATTCCTTTTGCAATATCCAGATATTTATAAAATTCTTCATTCGGCAGATTTAAAAATGTTTCTCCGAACGTTGTCACAATGTTTCCATCCACGTCTACATAACAGCCGCAAATACGGGAAAATGTGCAGTCATTCTTTGTTAATCTTCTTTTTAGTTCCAATACATCCTTCTTTTTCATTTTGCCATCCTCTCTACCGTCGCTACATACTTTCCGTAGCTCATCCCGGCTTCTCTTGCTTTTCTTAAAACATCATCTAAAGTGCTGTTCCTACATGTTTTTGTGCTTCTTTTCTCTCTGTCTTTTCTTCTGTGGTACTCATTTCTACACGGTTTTCCACAGGTAAGTGCTCTTGCGGATATTGATTCATAGGTTTTTCCGCAGATAACACACTTTTTTATATACACTTTGCTGTTGAGCACATTTTTCTCCTTTCTCTCCGGCACCGGTTGCCGGAGAATCGCGCGTTTACTGGTATCCTGTGATATATTGATTAACCAAAAGTTGGAAAATCCCATTTCTTATACCGCAGTTTGTCCTCATTCCAATCCGGATACTGCTGCATCAGGTATTCTTTGAATATTACGATCATCTCTGACCGGAGTCCTTTACTGCCGTTATCTAACAGCATGTGATGGTACCGGCAGCCCACCGCTCCGTTCTGTGGTATGCCAAGTCCGCCCTGGGACTTGTTTATGTAATGCATGATATCTTTTGTCCGGTAGAGCATCGGATCTTTATTTTCCATGTGGTACTGCCGCCTACAGAAGATGCAGCTCTCATCGTCGCGGTAATAGATGATCCGGCGGGTTTCTTCATCGAATTGGAACTTCATGTTTTTTCTGGTCCGGTACCGCATGTCAGTCCTCCTCTAATTCATCCATGTGATCTTCTATCTCCTTAGCTTTTATATTCATTAATATTCCATCCAGCTTTTCCACAACCCATCTCATTTCATCTATCTTTTGTAGTGCATTAGAATTCCAAATCTTCAGTAATTTATTTAAATAATTTGACACCTGCAATTCATATTCATCTTTTATATCTTTGCTGTCGATCATTCCGTTTTCTGTGCCTTTCGGCTCATTTTCTTCGATTTCTGTTCCGTCTTCTGTTGCATCCGGCAGATATTCCGGATGATTCATGATATTATCCTGCCCTGGCAACTGCTGCTCACCGGCTTCTAACGTTTCGCCGGTGCTGGCAACACGTTCTTCAGTCCGCTCTGTCGTCTCGATCGTGGATGGTTCCGGGATGTCCGGCTCAATGTCATGCAGTGTCTTGGGTGTTTCTTTTACCGGCTCCGGTTTCTTTTTCGATGGCTGCACGTGCGACTCTTTCCGTTGCACCGGTGCAACTTTGCTTTTTTCAGTTTCCGGAAAATTTTCATGAAACATATTCTCCCATGCACTCTTCACATCAAATGATCCTGTCATGTTCCTGATCGTCTCAGCAACTTCCTCCTGCATGATCTGTTCTTTTTCCATGCTTCTTGTGTTCACGATCTCGATCATTTTCTTTAAGTTGTTCACGGATACGGCAAGTTTTCCGATCCCCGGGATTCTTGTCATGTAAACTTTCATGTCCGCCGGTGCCATGATCTCAAGCACATCCTGTTCGTTTTTTAACGAATTGATCACATCTTTGAATAACTGCGGCTCATCATGGAAAATATTTAAAATCACCTTTTCAAAGATTGTCTCCGCCGTTTTCGTTGTCTCCGGCTCCTGCTCAATCATTACTTCGATATCTGAGATTTTCTGCTCTTCCTCAAATTCTTCTTTTACGGCACTGATCTCTGCTTTGCTCATTTCCGGTGTCAGGATTTCATTGATCTCATCCGGCAGTGTCAGCATGAGTGCCAGTTTTGCATAGCCGAACCGCTGATATTCTTCTTTCAGTTCCATGGAATAGCCGTCTCTTGAAAATCTGTCGTTGATCCGGATAAAACGTGATACCTGTGTTTTATCAAGCCCGTATTCATTCATTGCAAACTCATTGACATTCGAATACCCGGAACCCGCTAAAATTCCCGTATCCTGTGCCACTTTTAACAGATATCCGATCCTCACAAACTGCTCTGCTGATTTCTGCAGTTCGGTGTCAAGATCATGCTTATATACCGCGTAATCTGTATATGTGATCACATTGTGGTCCTGTCTTATAATTTCTTCCATTTTTCTTCCTTTCTACACTGCTGCCAGTGCCTGTCCTGCTTTCTCCGGCTTCTTTTCCCTGTTTTTCAGCTGCGCTGTATAATCTTTCAAAAACCTGTCGAAAAACTCCTGTTTCGGTTTTTTATCATGTGCTCCATACCACTGTCTTATCTCTGTTCCTTTGATTTCTATTGTGATATAAGGAGTGTCCGGTGTTTTCTCTTTTCTCAGGAATAAAATGGTGGTCGTTCCCTTGTTATGTTTTGAAAGATAATTATCGCCACCTACACAATGGTGTAAGACTCTTCCTTCTATGATGATCTCTCCCGCGTCTTTTGCCGGGCGGATGATATAGCCCTCCGCCGATGCCTGATACCGCTTGCACAGACTCTTATATCTCACTGCAATTTCGGAAAATTCCTTGTTTTTCTTTTTTATAAACAGCTCGTCATGTCTTTCTGTACTTTCCTTAACCATCTGATTGTGTGCCTCTTCCAGGTTGCGCGGATAAATGAATACACTGTTTTTCATGTCATAGCCCAGTTCTTCACGCATATTGAGATAGTCATCGTATTCCTGTATCACATGTTCTTTCCAGTTGTGCGCTTGTGTATAATTTTCACCATATTTCTGTCTGGCGTATTTCTCTGTCCTGTTTATCAACTGCTGCAAGGTCATGTATTTTAACAGATGCTTTATTCTTTTTTTCATCTCCCGGTCAAATATTCCCACTATCCATTCTTCCTGCTCCGGTTTCCACGCATAGCCTTCTTTTTCTTCAAACTGTAGTGTCTCCAGCAAAGCCAAGTCTCCCGCCGCTTTTATCACCTTGTTTATATTTTCTTTTTTCTCCAACCGGAGCTGTCCCTGTAATGTGTCTTTTTTTCTGTTTGCAAGTCCACTTCTTCCCTCTTTCCATATGAGATGTCTTACCAGCCTGTGCATTTCCATTTTGCAGTACAGCTCGATTGCCGGATTGTTTGCATATGTCATAATGGCATCCGTCATACTGACACCGTTAAATATCTGTCTTCCCCAGTTGCTCATCGCCATTTCTACCAATATCTGCTCCGGAAAATACTTTAATTTGGACTGTTTAATCTCTTCTCTCCATCCGGGATATAAATCTCCATGTAAAGTCTCCAGATACGGGTATCCTGTTCTATCTGACATGATCCATTGGTATTCATCCTGTCTGTAAGTGTAAGAACGTACCATTTTCTCTACTTTTCCAAGCTGTAAAAAATACCGGCTGTCCTCTTCCAGCAACTCTTCCATTTTGGAAGACTGACTGTATTTCCTGTAATATGTGAAAATCCGCACAAACAGGTTGTTATCTTTTGATCTCTGGTATAAATAAAATCTCGCACTCTCTCTTACCGGCTCTGTGATTCTTTTCCACTGATAAGTTGATATATTCCCGCATTTTTTACATACTGCCCGCTCTCCTCTTCTTGGAATCTCATCATATAGTGTTCCATATTCCGGCTCTTTTGGTGTGTAGATTTCGTATTTCCCGCCGCATTTCCCACAGGCGCATTCTGCAAAATTGCCTTTTCTTTTGTAATAAATTTCCGGGGTTTTAAATTTCTCCCCGCACCATTCTTTAAAATTCTTCGGAAGCTCCGGCGTTAGTTCTTCCAGTTCTTTTATTCTTTCTTTCTCTGTTTTCTTAACTGCTGCCATATCATTTCGCCTCCGTGTAATATTTTTTTATAATCTTCTTTGCTTCTCCCATTCCAGGGATTCCAAGTGTCACGCGTCCGGCGCTTACTTTTGCAGCTTTCAGAATATCTTTATCCACTGGAATCTGATTCTTAAAGGACCATTCCAACAGCTTCCCGATGCACCCTTTGATACTTTTCCCTTTTTTCCTTACCGCTACCTGCATATCATCATGCTCCATGCACTGTGATCTGATGTAATCCACCCAGTCAGTCATGATCTGCTTTGGCTTCAAATCTTTACATTCCACATCGATTTTTCCGAGTGCTGCCCCGAGCGGTGTTGTCAGTGTGTCTGTATATCCGTCCCAGTAATCTTTTGCGTCCTCCTTATCGATTCCGTTCTCCTCTGCCAGTACCAGGAGACTTTCCATATCTCCTTCCGTTTTCAGTCCCTCCGCTGTGAGGTTTAATTCTTCTGCACTGTCAAATTCTCCAAATCTCTCAAACATCCCTTATTTCTCCCTTCGCTCCATTTCCTCTATCAGTTCCTTCGTGTATACATTTGGCTGTTTCAGATAAAAACTGCACAAATGCCCCTGCTTTCCTTTGATCAGTTCCAGCCACTTGTCCTTATTTTTGACCGGCTGTCCTCTGGTTGTGGTCCATCCGCTCTTAATCCAACGTGTCACATCTTCCCGTCCGGCAAATCCGTTGAAAAGATATTCTGAGTCCGTATAAATGGATAACTCGCATTTCTCTCTCATACGGGAAAATGCCCGTATCAGAGCTTCCATCTCTGCCCTGTTTGTGTTCATGGACTCTACCGCCTCAATATGCTTTCTGACCTCCGGCAGATTCCTGCCCGGTGGGTAATATTCCAGCGTATAACCGATATATCCGTCACGTTCCCATCTGCCCTTTATGGACGTAGCGGTGTATATACTGACTGCCCGCATAAGTCCTCACGCTCCCTTCTAATCTCCCCGGCATCCCGTTCCAGCCGGATCTCTGTATAGTAGTAGTACGACATGCCGGTGTACGGGTTTACTCCGTGCCGGATGCTGTCCCGGTCTATGTAATAACCCGGTTGTGGTTCCGGGCCATTCTCGATCAATTTTCTTACTGTCCGGCGCTTATATTTATGTGTTTCTTTTTCCGGCATCTTTAAATTTCTCGAACAGTCATATTTGACAAAAATTTTTGTTTCTTCTTCCTCTCCAAATAATGTCATCTGACCTGTAATTTCTTCTGTAGGCTCTTTTACGATGTAATTTGCCAAACTTTTAAAATAATCGCCTTCATACACCGGCTCATAATTCACCCGTCCATCTGTCAGCCTGTTCCATGCCTCAGATACAATCTCCGCTGTTCCCGGTGTTCCATCCAGCCTGTTCATCAGTACATGGAAATGGATTCCTCCTCTTTCCCCTACTTCTATCCTGTATACAAACTTCAATACCTGTCCTCTCTTTTTATATTTTTTTCTCACAGTATCGAAAAAGGCTTTGCGGACTTTCTTTATCTCTTCCACCGGAATTCTTGTTCCCCTTGGAAATTTCATTGTCAGCCACAGATCACCTGGTTCAAAGTTGCATCGGATCTTCCGTAATATTTTCTTTTCCCTGTTGTATTGATTTTGTTTTTTTACCTGCTCGGGTGTAGCCTTTTTCTTCTTGGCTCTCTTCTCTCCCTTTGCTCCAAATTTTCCTACATACTTAATTTCGTGTTCTCTATATATTCCATACTCATAAACATCATGTCTGTGTGCCATGTCCCTGCTCCGTATCTGCTAAGTTTAATATATTGAGATTGTTAAATAAGCCGGCAGCTTATCCCCTTTTTCTCTTGCTTTTTCAGCAGGTGCATGATACACTATACCTGTCATAAGTTAGTAGCGTGCTATGCACCAGTTTGAGCATTGAAACCAGTATTTCAATGCTCTTTCTTTATTACATTTTCGAACGTATGTACTGTATGTGAAAACCCGTGGAAAATGCACCAGTCAAGAGCTTTTATATACTGTGCTTCATCTATTAAGCCAATTACCGGATTATTCTTATCACGTACTCCAAAAAGCTCCGCTCTGACTTCTTCTCCCATATCCAGGCACATCACGACCATGGATGTCTGATCTGCACACAAGACTGCCTGCAGATACTCTTTTCTCATCATGTGGTCTTTAAATATTCCCGCCTGGTCATACAGCTTTTTTATGATCTGGTCCTTGTTCAACATTTATCCTCGCCTCCGAAAATGCTTTTCTAACCCTGTCCCAGCCAATCTGTTCCATGATCAGCTCTGCTTCCTGTTTCATCCCGATAAAATTCAGGGGTGTGTAGATCTGCTCCGCCGCCATGGCAGCCTGTCCGTATTTTCCGTCGGCAAATGCTGTTTCAAAAGCCCGCACGCGCTCTACAGCCCAGTCTTCCAGTTCTTCCGGCGTTTTCATCGTCGTCCTCCACAATGTCATAATAAAATTTTAATTCTGCTTCCTTAGCGAACATCATTGATGTCGCCAGTCCCTTATTTTCCCAGCGTGCTTTCACGTCTGTAATCCGCCGGTTAAACTCTGAGCGTGTCAGTGTCGGCTTTCTGATAACTTCCCCGCATTTCGTCTCCAGGCTGTCCGCTATCTCCTGCAGCCACTCATATTCGCAGTCCGTACCTATTGTCAGGTCACGTAACATAAATGCTTCTTCTTCTGTTAAATTCAATGTGATTACCATTTCTTTTCTCCCTTCTTTACTTTGTCGAAAAGTAGTGTGCCCCTATCTTTTCCCACTGTGTGCCGTAATCTGACCACTCGCCTTCCCGAAAATAATAAATTCCCGGATATGCCCTCTGTTCCACTTCCATTCTTACCGCCCGGTACGTCTCTTCTGACGGTTCCCAGATGCCAGCCATATTTCCATCCCAGTAGGATGTGAATTGATTCTTTTGGGATATCACACCGGAAATTGTATCTGGCCACTGTCCTGAATGGTCCTCTGCTCTGTTTAAGATCACATCCACAACCAGACGTTTCCCCTGTAATCCCTGATTCCCCGCTTCCGCCTCGACGCAGATTGCTAGAAGTTCCAGGTCGTCCCAGTATTCTTCCTCTTCTATATCCACAAGATCTAGTTGCACCGGTGCAACTGGTGTGATCTTGTTAAACACACCGGAGACAGGCTGCCCGGATGCTGTCTCCGGTCGTAAAATATAAATCACTGCGTACATTACGATCAGCACGATCACAATTACATAAAACGGTTTCTTATTTCTTTTCACTTTTCTCTCCTTAATTTGGTGCGTCTTTCAGTGCTACCGATATTGTGACACCCGCCACGTCAGCCAATTTATAAACTCTTTCCAGTGGTGTTTTTGACAAGCTGCCTTTCGGTCCTATGTAATTTTTTAATGTCTGGACTGGGATTCCTGTTTTTTGGTTAATTTCCTCATAGCTCTTCCCATCCATCCCGCCCACGATTAATTTTTTAATATAATCAAGGCGTCTCTTTTCTTTATCTTCGCACAATTTTGTTTTTGGCATTTTAAATCTCCCTTCATATTTCCTTGTGTTTCCAGCTCCTTGTACTTATAATTGTCATGTAAACAAATTAAGGAGGTTTTCTTATGTCTTTGTATCAGTACCACATTGATTTTTCACAACTTTCTCCTGATGAGAAAGTAGCTCTTAGTGACCGCATCGACAACATTTCATTCACCGGTATCCAGTGGGAACAGGGTTTTCAATCTGGCACTTTCTTCATTGAGGAGAATTTTGACCTTGGGCTTTTAAAAATCCCTGACTGTTGCCATCTTTCCCGCATTATGTGAAAAACTTCTCTTCAAAATCCACGTTGTACTCCTGCGGCGTGGATTTTCTTTTTACTATTACGCAATCTGCTTTCTTGTCTTTTCCTCTTCCCTGACCTATAATCGTCTTATCAGCATTGCCGTGCTGAAATATAAAAGGAAGGAGGTTTTATCACATGACGCAACAGCAGTTATCTGAAATTCTGTTAGAGTTGTCCCATGCCAGTCGTCTTGTAAAATCCGAAGCTGATTTGCGAAATATTATGGAAAAATATGATTTGCTTTTCCTTGTAAAGGATTTTAATGTCATCTATGCTTCCGAGCTTTATAACACATTGAATAAGAAATATGGAATTCCTGTTTCTGAGGAAGATCTCAATACATTAATTCCTATTGTTTGTCCTTCGCTCGGCATGAAAGTTGAACCAATGAAGCATTTAACAGACTTAAATGCTCCAGTTCCTGCTACTTATCAAATTACACTTTGGTAAGTATGACATCTCCCCCGTCAATTCTTGAAAGTCCATACTCTTTGCGTAATTCGTTTATAGTTTTGGCGGGGATATCTCCTCCATCAATTCTAGGAAGCCCGCTCTCTTCACGTAATTCGTTTATAGTTTTCGGCTTTTCTTCTCTCTCCTTTGGTTGTTCCATTCCCTGTTCACCTCCCTTCTACTGCTGCACAAGCTGTTTCTTTGATGTCTCAATCTTATCCCTGGTGATCAGTACATCCGCTACGTTCTGAATCATGAGCAGATCAATGGGTTTTAACTGGTCAATTTTCTTTATGAGCTCTTTTTTCTTTTCTTCCATGTTTTTCTCCTTTCATGTGCTGTGTTGTTGTGCCCTATGCCTACATTATATTCCCCTGCGCCAATTTGTCAATACTTTTTTGTCCCCTTTGCCAACTTTTTTATTGACTTAACATTTTTCAGGTGTTATTCTATGTTTAGAAAATTAGACATGGAGGTGTGACATGGCGCAGGGAGAACGTATTAAGGAATTGCGAAAAGCGCTTAATCTTACATTGGAAAAATTTGGTGAACGTCTTGGTGTTGGTAAAACAGCGATATCAAAGTTGGAAAAGGGAGAAAGGAACCTCACCGATCAGATGTGTAAATCAATCTGCCGGGAGTTTAATGTGAATGAGGCATGGCTCCGTGATGGTGAAGGTGAGATGTTCCAGATTCCGGATGACGAGGACGCAGCCCTTGTTTCTGAGATTCTCGAACACACGGACAGGCGGTTTTATCAGGCTGTATTAAATATCGTTCGTACATATTCACAGCTTTCGCCAGAATCGCAGAGTGCTTTGGATGTTTTTGTCGATCAGTTACTTGAAAACGTAAAAAACCGGAAGGATTGATGTTCCTTCCGGTTTTTCTTATATTTAACATTTATTATGGCATTTCTTGTCAATTACATGTATAATAATTTTAAAAATATTATACTTTGGAGGTACGTTATGAAAGACTTATCAAACAAAATCAAAAAGCCATTTTATAAAAAATGGTGGTTCTGGTTAATTATCGCTATACTTGTAATCGGTTTTATAGGCGGTCAAACATCTGACACCAGTGAGCCTGCTGCAGATACTTCTTTCAGTTCGTCAGAAACGCATACTGAATCTACATCTTCTGATAAATTTATTGACGATGTAAAAGACGCAGTCCGTGGCTCCGTTGGTGAAAATGAATCTATCACAGATGTTACCTTAAAAAATGGAGATCTGTGTATATCTGTAGATTTAAGTAAAGCTGATCCATCTCCTCTTACTATGGAAGATCTTGCATTATCACGAGCAAGCTCGATTACAGATGCTTTTCTTGATCTCACAGACTATGATGATCAGTGGGACACTATTACTGTTGACTTCGGAGATATTGGTAAAGTAGTTAATAAAAAAAGTGATGTGAAAGAAAACGAGTATGGCATGCGGTATTTTGCAGAAGAAAATTTTAAATTAGAGTAGAGGAAACCCGGAAGGTATGGCTGCCTTCCGGGTTTGTTTTATTTCAATTCAAAATGTTTTCTCACTATCGTTAAAATTTGTCTCAAAAACTGTTCATCTGACTGATCTAGCCGATCTATATATTCCTTCAACTGCGTTTTCATAATTTCAAGCATACTGCTGCCCCTCCTCAATGGCTTTTATCTTCATCCGTAAGTGTAGTTATAAGCAGCGCGCTCTTCTTATGTTTGTATTATATTTATTATGCTTGTCATTTGCAAGGTTTGTCTCAATGTTGAGACAACTTTTTTATTTTATCCCTGGAATACTCTGATTCATACAAATCCTCTAGCGGTACCTTAAGTCCTTTTGCAAATTCTTCCAGATCATCTATTGTTGGATTCTTTTGTCCTTTTAAGATCCGGTATGTAGTAGCCCTGGAAAACGGTACACTCTCTGTCAGATCTCTTACTTTTATATCCTTCAGTTTCATGATTTCTTGAATTTTTATCTTTGCCATATGGAAATTATAAAGCGATACGTTTGTGGAAAATACTGGTAATTACTGGTAATTTCATCCGTTGCTCCGGTGTAACTTTTCAAAATACAGTAGTTTTTATTTTTATTTTTTTATATAATGTGTGGTACAGTAGTGTTATACATTATACATCATGAAAAGGAGTGGTGATTTTGGCCAAAAAGAAAAAAGGGGAACTTCCATCCGGAAATGTCAGGCGTCAGGTATATGATCACTCGGAACCCGTATTTGACGATCGCGGACAGCCTGTGATTGATCCTAAGACCGGTAAACAGAAAATGAAGCGCATTTATCATTCCATTACCGCAGCTTCCTCGAAAGAAGCAGACTTGAAAAAAGCAGAAATAAAAGCCGGCATCAGAACTGTAAATAAGCCTTCTGATATGACTTTATACAATGCGATTGATAAATATATATCCTCGTCCGATGCTTTGCTTTCTCCTGCCACGATCCGCGGTTACAGGACTATCCAGCGCAATGCATTCCGTACCCTTATGCCTGTATTGCTGTCTGATTTAACGACTGATACTCTCCGCAGTGCCGTTAATGCTGAGTGTAAACGCACGACCGGAAAAAATAATCCCAAACCAATTTCATCTAAAACCGTTATTAATGAATACGGTTTAATTTCTGCTGTGTTAAACGAGTACATGCCTACTCTCGATACAGCCGTCATGCTTCCGCAGATCGAACATAATAAGCACGAGCTGTCCACGCCGGACGTTATTTTTCAGATCGTAAAGGGAAGCTCTATTGAACTCCCTGTTCTTCTCGCAATGTGGCTCTCCCTTACCGCCTCAGAAATTCTTGGCTTGTCAAAATCAAAGTCGATTTCTGCGGATGGTCTGTATATCACTGTAAAGGAGGTCATTGTAAAAGATGAGAATAATAAGAATGTCGTTAAAAATAAGGGAAAACAGCCGTCCAGAGATCGCACGCTCCGCATCCCGGATTATATTAAGCAGTTAATCGATCAGGTTGAGACTGACCGCCTTATCACTATCACCGGGACTGCATTGTCCAAGCGTTTTAACCGTTTAATCACAAATGCCGGCATCCCGCACATGACATTTCATGATCTGCGCCATGTAAATGCTTCTGTCATGGCTCTTTTGCATGTTCCGGATAAATATGCTCAGGAGCGCGGCGGATGGAAAACGGATCACATTATGAAGAGCACCTACATGCAGACATTCTCCAGCGAACGTGCTTCTGTCGATGAACAGATCGATGCTTACATGCAGGATGCTTTATTTAAAAATTCCGTGGAACGGAATAGAGAGAGAAAATACAAATGCTGGCTGGAGCTTTTTGATTTAAAAGATAATAAACAGAATCAGAAACGCTTTGAAAATTTCTGTGTCGAGAACAAGATTAAGTTTTAATACAGCACGAAATGCAACACGATTTTATATTTTTATTGTATTTTCAGTATTTATATCACTTTTTCAGCGGGTTCGATTCCCGTTGTCTGCTCTCTTTTATTTTTCATAGAAATTCTTATTTCCCCTTGAGGTACATTGATAATTTAATATATTTACCAAGGGAGCTGTTAGACGGTTCTTGCCATCCGTTCCGAGACCTTGCGGAAGGGGGACAAGCTATGGTTACATACTCAGACTTATTTACCTTTGTCATCATGCTTTGTGCAATCATTACGCTTGTTAGAGATAATAAGCAAAAAAACAACCCCTATTTCTTTTGCGAAATCTCATATACCTGCACAATTTTCTCCAGATCCTCCACAAGCCCCTCTTTTGACAATACCCGCTTCGCCTGCATGCCGTAGCTTATCGCCGCCTGTACATTTTCCAGACGGTCATCAAAAAACAGACATTCAGATGGATTTAACTCATATTTCTCGCAGAGTGCCGCATAAATCGCCGGATCCGGTTTTGCTTTGTGCACCATATAGGACACGATCAGTCCGTCAATATCATTCATGAAATCCGCGTATTCTGTATGCTTTTTGAATAATTCCTCTGAATAGTTGGATAGCAGATACACCCCGTACCCCTGCTTTTTCAGTTCGTGTACAAGTTCCCAGACTGCAGGTCTTGCTACGGGCATATACTCTCCATGCCCGATAAACCAGCGGATCACCTTTTCATCTGCCGGATATTTTCTACAATAACGCTCAATGATCTCCTGCTGCGGGACGGTTCCCAGATCAAGCAGTCCCCACAATCCTTCCGGATCATCAAACATTTCCGTTCCAATGCGTACTGCTTCTTCCTCTGAAAGCCCGTAATCCATCAGCATATATTTCCACCGGTAGGAGAGTAAAACATCCCCCACATCAAAAATAATATTTTTTATCTGTTCCATAATCTTCCTCGTTTCTATCCTTTTAGGGACAATGCACAGTCACACGAGTTCCATCTTCAGACTCTCGTCTTTAAATTTCGACTGATTCTAACACAGAACGGACTCCAATGTCAAAAATACCGCATCTGTCCATTGCAAAACAGATGCGGCAGCGGTCTTATACCTGATTTCCCACAATTTTATAATAACTTCTTGATGTAACTGCAAAAACCGCCAGATAGATCAATCCAAATACCAGTACTGTACCTGCTAAGCACCATGCAAACAGAGTGCCGTTATACAATGCCACCAGTGCAAGCATTTTTTTCAGCATCGGATATGCTGCCGCAAGATGACATGCCGCCGTGACAAGCGGCAGGAAAAATACCGTGCGCACCTGGGAACGGATCGAGGCTTTCACCTCGGCGTTGCTCATTCCGACTTTCTCCATGATGGCAAACCGCTCTTTGTCTTCATAGCCTTCGGATATCTGCTTATAATAAATAATCAGTACCGTGATCATCAAAAACATGCTTCCCAAAAACAGTCCAAGGAAAAACAAACCGCCATTGCTTGACTCATAATCTATGCGGCCCTCCGCTCTTGACACTACGTTGCAATCCAGCCGCATGATCTGTGGATTTGTCTCATCATTCTGCCATTCATTGAGGTGCTCCCGCACAGCATTTGCGCAGGCAATTTTTTCTTCCACAGATCCACTCATATCAAAGTTCATCATATAGGTAAGGTCAACTTTTCGATCTTCCCCATAGGCAGCCGTCTCCATATCTGATAACTGCTGACGCATCTTTTCTAATGCAGTTTCATCTTTTACAATTACGATTACAGTACCTCCCACTAATTCCGTCATTGCATCTTTCCCCGGAATTTTCATGGTCTGTTCCACTGGATACTCATCATCACCAATCACAATGCTTTCCAGCTCATACACAGGATCTGCCATTATTGCCACACTTCCATCTGAAATATCCGGGATTGATTCCTGCATATATTCCTCAAATCCCTGTTTTGTCATAACTTCAAGCATATACATATTGGAAAAATCCATATTAGAACGATCCAGCGCCATAACCTTATTTTGGGACATCATCACTGCTGCTCCCGCATAGATTCCTTTTTGTCTGCCTGTTATTACTCTGCCATTTTCTTTTATCACATTTTCAATCTCATCTGTCATCCGGTCAAATGTCCCGGAATCCTGCTGTCCATCCGGGTCATAAAACAGTACTTCCAGCTCTGCCGGATACTGTGTTTTTAACTCATCTTCAAGTCCGGCGTACATACATACTGTCATAGAAATCACAACCAGTACCATTGTTGACAAAATACAGATATTTGCCAGTCCCACAGCATTCTGTTTCATCCGGTAGATCATGCCGGAAACCGTTGTAAAATGTCTGGTCTGGTAATAATAACGCTTGTTTTTCCGAAGTAATTTTAAAAATGCGATACTGCCGGCATTAAACAGCCAGTAGGTTCCGATAATAACCAGCATGACTGCAACGAAAAACAGAGTAATCGCCTTTACCGGGTTATCCACAGTGATTGCCATATAATAACCGGCTGCAATACAAACTACTCCAAGCACTGCCTGCAGAATTTTGGTTTTCGGTTCACGTTCTCCCGTACTTCCGCTATGCAGCAATTCCACCGGATTTGAAAGCCGGATCTGCATCAGATTGTAAAGAAGAATACATACATAAATGGCACCAAAAAGTTCTGCGGTATGAAGGCATCCCCATCCTGAAATGTAAAACGGAATTGCTGCATCTAATCCGGTCAGCCGGTACAAAAACATGGTCAGTAATTTCTGGAATACGATACCGAGTATCAGGCCGCCGCCAACTGCGATCAGGAAAGAAAAAACCGTTTCCCATGCCATGATTTTGGCAATATGGATTTTTTCCATGCCAAGAATATTATAGATCCCAAGTTCTTTTTTTCTGCGCTTCATAATAAAGCTGTTCGTATAAAACAAAAAGATACTGACAAACACACCTACGACGATCACTCCAAAGAAAAGAACCATCTGGACACTGGTTCCTCCGCGCATCTTTGAGAGCCCTTCATTCCCCTGGATCGCACACATCGTATAAAACATCATGGCTGACAACATTCCTGCGATCACATATGGCAGATAAAACTGTCTGCTGTTTTTTAAGTTGCTCCATGCAAGTTTCAGATAAAGTTTATTCATGACGCTCACCACCTGTCGTTAAAATAGTGAGTGTGTCGGATATTTTCGCATAAAGTTCCTCGGTACTCATATCTCCGCGGTACAACTGATGGAATACTTCTCCATCTTTGATAAACAGCACCCGTTTCGCATGACTTGCTGCCTTGATACTGTGTGTTACCATAAGGATCGTCTGTCCATCCTCATTGATCTGGTTAAATAATGCCAGGATACTGTCGGTCGCCTTCGAATCAAGTGCCCCGGTCGGTTCATCCGCTAAGATCAGCTGTGGATTTGTAATCAGTGCACGCGCCACTGCCACACGCTGTTTTTGTCCACCGGAGATTTCATACGGATATTTTTCCAAAAGTTCTTCAATTCCAAGTTTTTTTGCAAGCGGATATACCTTTGGCTCCATCTGCTCCGGTTTTACACCGGCAAGTACAAGCGGGAGCAGGATATTGTCCTTTAAGCAGAACTGATCTAATAAGTTAAAATCCTGAAAAACAAATCCGAGATGATCCCGTCTGAATGCAGAGATCTCTTTCTCACGGAGCGTCACAATATTTTTCCCGTTCAAAAGGACTTCTCCCGCAGTCGGCTTATCCAGTGCGGCAAGAATATTGAGAAGCGTCGTTTTTCCAGATCCGGACTCTCCCATGATCGCCACATACTCGCCTTCCTCCACCGAAAAATTCATCGATTTTAATGCCTCCACCTGGTTTCCTCCAAACCGCGTGGTATATATTTTCTTTAAATTATTTACCTCTAAAAGTGCCATATCAGGTTCCTCCCCGTCTTTTCTACTCTCATATTTTTTCTGCTGCTGTAAGCATCGTTTTTACCGCAGCAATTTTATTTCATTTCCTCAAGGACTGTACCCAGTATAGCAAAACAGGGAAATGTATGCCATCGAACCAGCTTACATTTCCCTGCCGTATCTTACATTCCTGTAAGATTGCATTTTTATTCCATTATACATTTTTACCTGAAATAGCCGCTTTAACCAATTTTTACAACCGTTCCCACCTCTTCTTTTGAAGTAATGGAAAATGTGTGCCCCAGTTTCTTTAAAATACGGCTGCACAAATACAGACCGATTCCACTCGAATGCTGTCCCTCATGTCCGTTACAGCCGGTATATCCCATCTCACAGATACGCGGCAGATCCTCTGCCCGGATCCCGATTCCGGTATCCTCAATGACAAGGCGAACCGATTTCATGCCGCTGTTCTCCCCATCATCTTCTTTTCTATGAGATGCTTTCTGCACTGGCACCGACATGGTTCCATCCCCATCCTCCAGATAAATTTTAATACCGCCTGTTTTTGTATATTTGACCGCATTCGATATCACCTGTTCTATGACAAATGAGAGCCATTTTTTATCGGTGATCACCGTTGTTTCAACCGGCTCATAGCTCAGACTGATTTTTTTTGCAATAAACTGCCTGGCGTATTTTCTCACGGAAGTCCGTATGATCTCATCTAAATCGGTCTCCTCAAATACAAAATCCGTCGTTTCCGAATCAAGACGCTGATACTGCAATGCCATCTCCACATACTGTTCAATCCCAAACAGCTCGGAAAGTTCCTCTGTCATCTGCCCCTCATCATTTTTATTCTGAAGCAGAAGCCGCAGTGCTGCGATCGGTGTCTTGACCTGGTGAACCCACATGGCATAATATTCCTGCATATTTTTCTGTCTTGTGGCTGCCCGGCTCTGCGCCCCTGTATATTCATCCGATAATATCCGAAGAAGCTTCTGGTATTCATTTTCCAGCAGGTCTGCATTTTCCGGCATCCCGTCCGTGGAGAGCATGATGGTATGCTCTAACTCCTTTACCTTCTGATAATGCCTGTAATACCTCATCGCATCAAAAGCCAGAAGTATCAGCAGCAGAAACAGTGAAATAAATATTCCATAACCAATTTCTGCGAATGGTATTTTATTGAGCATCATCGTGATGATCATGATCGTTTCACATGCAATGACAATGCACAGCCAGACACCAATTCTTTTTACATAAGAAATAATTCCGCTCATCCGATCTGATACCCGATTCCTTTTCTCGTTACAATAAAATCACAAAGCCCCACTGATTCCAGTTTTTTCCGCAAACGGTTTACATTGACAGAAAGCGTATTTTCATCCACAAAACTGTCACTCTCCCATAATTTTACCATCAGCGTATCTCTTGATACAACTTTCTGTTTATTTTCCATGAGTACCTGCAGGATCTTAAATTCATTTTTCGTCAATTCTATTTTTTCCTGCTCATAAAATAATGCTGCCTCTGTCAGATTCAGCATGGCACCCTTATGCTCTAAAACAGCACTCTGTCCTGTAAAATCATAGGTTCTGCGAAGCATTGCCTGTACCTTTGCAGTCAGCACCTCAAGATCAAATGGTTTTGCGATAAAATCATCTCCGCCCATACTGACTGCCATGACAATATTCATATTATCCGACGCGGACGATACAAAAATAACAGGCACTTTTGATACTTTGCGGATCTCACTGCACCAGTGGTAGCCATTGAAAAAAGGAAGTTTCACATCCATCAGTACAAGCTGCGGATCAAACGCCGCGAACGTACCGGCCACATTGGAAAAATCTTCGGCACAGCATACCTCATAATTCCAACTTTCCAGATGAGTTTTGACACTCCGTGCTATACTTTCGTCATCTTCTACAATCAAAATACGGTACATGGCATTTACCACAGTTCTGCCAGCTCATAAATAAGCTTCTCTGTTTTCTCCCAGCCAAGACAAGGATCTGTAATGGATTTGCCATAGCAGTGCTCTCCAACTTTCTGGTTTCCGTCCTCGATGTAACTCTCGATCATCAGTCCCTTGACCAGCTTATGAATATCTGCCGACATCTTACAGCTATGCAGCACGTCCTTGCTGATTCTGATCTGTTCCTCAAATTTCTTACCGGAATTGGAATGGTTTGCATCCACGATAACTGCCGGATTTGCAAGTGGATTGCTTGACGAATTGGCATCCTCATAATGCTCCAGCAGATTCTGCAGATCTTCATAATGATAATTCGGAATATTTCTTCCGAATTTATCCACATAACCTCTCAAAATTGCATGCGTATATGGATTTCCCTGTGTTTTTACTTCCCAGCCGCGGTATAAAAATGTATGGCTGTTCTGTGCAGCAATGATGGAATTCATCATGACTGCAATGTCACCGCCGGTTGGATTTTTCATACCTACCGGAATACCAACACCGCTTGCCGTCAGTCTGTGCTGCTGGTTTTCCACGGAACGTGCACCTACTGCTACATAAGAAAGCAGATCTGACAAATATCTGTGATTTTCCGGATATAACATCTCATCCGCACAGGTAAAACCGGTCTCTTCCACTGCACGTTTATGCATCTGGCGAATCGCTATGATTCCTTTTAACATATCCGTTTCTTTTTCCGGGTCCGGCTGATGCAGCATACCCTTATAACCGATTCCAATCGTTCTTGGTTTGTTCGTGTAAATACGTGGAATCATAAAAATCTTATCTGCAACTTTATCCTGTACTTTGCGAAGTCTTGAAATATAATCAATTACCGCATCCTCGTTGTCCGCAGAGCACGGTCCGATCACCAGAATTAATTTATCTTCTCTTCCCTCAAAGATTGCGCGGATCTCATCATCACGCTCTGCCTTAGTTGCAACAACCTGTGCACTTACCGGATATTCTTCCTTCAATTCTGCCGGTGTCGGAAGTTTCCGTAAGAACTCCATTTCCATTTCCATTTTGTCCTCCGTTTCTGCGCCGTTTTTCTATATCAGTTATCGATATCATCCTGTTAAAAGACATTTTGTTCTCTTTGCGCTGACTTTTTTATTTATATCAATAGATTTGCCTGTAAAACATTGAATCTATTGTGTTCATAATGCGTTTTTCTTTTTCACTTTAAAGCATTGCAGTATGAAGTTCCTTTAAATAATACTTTGTTCTTTCTGATATGTCAATCCCTTTTGAAGAATTTCATAAGTCATAACAGTTATGCAGATGCCTTCCAAATAATAGAAAAAACAGGTATCTCATTTTGAAATACCTGTCTAAAATCATATTATGCCGTTTTTAATAAAATACATGGTTTCCAATTACAACACCGGCGCGTCCGGAACTTGCTCTTGAGAAACAGGTTGCACCACCAGTGTTATCAGAACCGCCCAATGCCTGTTGTGCTGCCTGTACGCAGCTGCCCTTTGGTCCGTTTGCTGCGATACTCGCAACCATTCCCCGTCCTGCCGGCGGGAATTGACCGCTCTGGTAAATAACACCAGAAATACTGGATGGATATGCACCGGAACGAAGTCTGTTCATAACAACTGCCCCAACTGCAAGCTGTCCTTCATAACATTCATTTCCTGCTTCACACTGGATCAGTGCTGCAAGAAGTGTCACATCATCATAAGATGCTGAAACTGAAGCATTCTGTACGGTGGATGTCTCTGTAGTCTGTGCTGCTTTTGCCGCTGCCTCTTCCTCAGCTTTCTTTGCTAATGCTGCCTTTTCTTCTTCGATTGTAACTGCCTCGCCAAGTGCAAGTTCTGACGTAACATAATCTGCACTGACATATGCGGTCTGTCCTTTATATTTTACAGCTACCCAGCCATCTTCTGCCTCAGCATCTGTATCGACCGTCAATGTCGTTCCTTCGGAAACTGCAGTGATAACGGACGCATCCTCGGACGCTTCATTTCTGACACGAAGTCCATTCGTATTGACCTGTGCCTCTGTTTCAACATTTTCCTGTGCATAGGCAAGTGCGTCCTCGCCGGATACACAATAATCATTGTTGACATATCCGTCTACATCACCGGATACCACATGAGTCCATGTATCTCCGCTCTCGACAACGTCTGCCACATCACCTTTATATAATTTACCGATAATCTCTGCATCCGCATCGCCAGATGCCCTGACATATAAAAACTCATCAACATCTGCCATCAGACGGTTCTGCCACTCAGCATCTTCTGTATTCTCCGTATTCCCGGCATCCTCAGCATTCTCGATGTTTTCTGTCTCTTCTGTATTCTCAGTCTCAGTGTTTTCTGTATTTTCTATATCTGTTGCGTTTTCTTCAACTGTTTCCTGTATATCTTCTGTAGTACCCGCATCCTGTGCCGTGCCATCTTCCTCTGATTCAATCTGTGCAGATTCCTCTATGGATGCTGCTTCATTCTGTACTACAGATGCATTTTCCAATGTATCTGTATCTTCCACTGCCTGCGCTTCCTCATCTGCTGAAGCAACAAGTATGGTCTGGGAGTGTTCAATCCCTGCTGCCATCTCCACTATATCTGTGTTTATCTGGTTTAACTGTGCAACAACACCTGCTGTCCCATCTGTAGCTAAGTCCGTCCTTGTGTCTGCTACAACCGCTACTGCCTCTGCTGAAACTGTACTGGCTGCATCTGCAATCGCGCACATCACTACCATAGAACCGGCAAGCATGATTCCGCTGATTGCTCTTTTTCTTAAATTCATAGAAAACCTCCATCAGTGTTTACCATCTTATGTAAATAGTATTACACCTTTGTTTCGTTTTATTCATCTTTGTTACAATTATTACGGATTTATTACAATGAGGATTATAGCAAAGCAAACATGAAATGTCAAGCATCTGACATTTTATTCCAAATTTTACGAAAAAACCTCCTCTATAACATCATGGATCACGGTCACGGACTCTGCATTCTGCTTTCCTTTCTCCAGACCTTGCAATACCTGCGTCTGGTGTAAATCTGTGTCTTCCTTCAGCCTTATTTTACCGGTCATTTTTTCATGTTCGTTTTCTGTTCTATCTTCGGTTTCTTTTTGTCTGTTTTGTTTTTCTATTTGCTGCAATCTTTTTTCTATTTCCCTGTTCATCATAAGGTTTTTTCGCTCTGTTTTTTTTATCCTGTGTAATACATAAATCAGAAGGATCAATATCACAATACTGCTTCCCATATAAAACCATTCTGCATATTCTGCCATAAAGGTTCCCATCTGCTCCATGTATACCACCTCTCTTTTCCGGGACTTATCAATAAATTTATGTATTGTCCCTTTTTCTTATTAATTATAGAAAGAACAGAACCATTTGAAAAGGTCTTTCGGCCGTGTTTTGACCGCAACTTCCGACATTTTTCCCTTTCAATTCTTTGCTTTTTATCAATTCTCTCTCTTCCTGTTTTCCATTTTATAAGTCTTTTCTTGACTTTTATGCATAAGGGTATTATAAATAGGGAAGTGCAAAATGTTACAGGAAAGGGATTATTCTATGAAAAAAATCGTAATGACCGGGGGCGGCACTGCAGGACATGTCACACCAAATATCGCATTGATGCCAGCCTTGCGAAATGAAGGTTTTGAAATTTCTTATATAGGTTCCTATGAAGGAATTGAAAAACGGCTGATCGAGGAACAGGGTGTTCCTTACTATGGCATTTCTTCTGGAAAATTAAGACGTTACTTTGATCCTAAGAATTTTTCAGATCCATTTAAAGTATTAAAAGGATATGCGCAGTCGATCCGGCTTTTAAAAAAGATAAAACCGGATGTCGTTTTTTCTAAAGGCGGCTTTGTCTCTGTCCCAGTTGTTTTAGCTGCAAAACACTGCAAAGTTCCTGCCATTATACATGAGTCTGATCTGACTCCGGGACTTGCAAACAAACTTGCCATTCCGAGCGCAACAAAAGTTTGCTGTAATTTTCCTGAAACACTTTCTTATCTTCCGAAAGAAAAGGCAGTACTGACTGGTTCCCCGATTCGTCAGGAACTTTTAACAGGAAATGCCGACTTTGCTTTTTCGCTCTGTCATTTTAAAGATCACAGTAAACAGACAATTCTGATCGTTGGTGGAAGTTCCGGCTCCCGTGTAATAAATACAGCGATCCGCGGCCTGCTTCCTGAACTTTTGAAAAATTATAATGTGATTCATCTCTGTGGAAAAGGTAATCTGGACGATACATTAACTGCGACAGATGGATATGCACAGTTTGAATATGCCAACAAAGAGCTTTCCGATATGTTTGCTCTTGCAGATCTTGTCATTTCCCGCGCAGGTGCAAACGCAATCTGTGAACTTCTTGCGTTGCGCAAGCCTAATATTTTAATTCCTCTTTCCGCCGCTGCCAGCCGTGGAGATCAGATTCTGAATGCAAATTCGTTTCGTTCCCAGGGATTTAGTTATGTGTTAGAGGAAGAAGAACTGTCAAACACAACACTTCTTGAAGCAATTGAACATGTCTTCCACAAAAAGGAAGCATATATTGAGGCAATGGAAAACAGTAACAGCCGTAATTCCATTGATACGATTATCGGACTGATTTTAGACGCATCTAAAAAATGATTTTTAAGATAAGAGGAACGGATATATATTTTTTATATGTCTGTTCCTCTTTCGTTGTATAACTATGGTCAAAAAACTGATTATTCAGCAATCTTTTTACATCTTTAAAGAATCTCTGATCTCCGCCATCTCTTCTGGTGTAAACTCTTCATGATCCCAGATCAGAATATCATTATTTTTTGCATTCTTATAACGAGGGATCAGATGCATGTGAAAATGAAATACTGTCTGTCCAGCAATTTCATGATTATTCTGCACAATATTAAATCCATCGCACTTTAAAACATCCGTCATATGTTTTGCAAGTTTTTTTGCAAGCTGCATTGCATGTCCTGCAGTCTTTTCATCAATCTCATAAATGTCTGCATAATGTTCCTTTGGCAGGATCAATGCATGTCCTTTTGATGCCGGGCTTGCATCCAGAATTACTTTGAACTCATCATCTTCATAAATCGTATTGGACGGAATCTCGCCTCCAATAATTTTACAAAAAATACAATTTGCATCTCTCATTTTATCTATTATCCTCCATTTCCGTGCATCTGCACTTCCTTTTATTTGCGTAATCAACGTATTTGCTGCGACGTCCTGCAGATTTTGTGCATCAATGTGCGAAATTAAACATGGTATCTAACATACGCAGGATCTTAAAGTTTCCTTTCGCAGTCATTTCCCCTGTCATAAATGCTCTCTGAAATGTCATCCGTCCATCTACGATACTGTCCATAACTTCCGGTTTTAATTTTGCATAGACATCAATATTTTCTTCCTGGCCATAGTGAATGGTAAGCTCGCCTTCATTTACTTCCAGAAACAGCGGTTTTTTCCTGCCCTCTATAATAAACAGATATCTTGCCCTAAATTCTGGCTGCGGTGCAAACTGTGCACGAAATGTTTCAATATAAGCCTCTTCATCCTCTTTTTCGGACTTACCAAGCATTCCCTTAAACATCGTTGCAAGTTCTTCGATATCTTCTTTCTGTTTTTTCACATATGTGTCATCCGACACATACTTTGACAACTGCTCACTCTCCTGTGGGGTAAGCTCTAACTGAGGAGTCCTTAATATGGTCTGTTTTACTGCCTGATTGCTGGTTGGAAGACATTTTACTTTCTGCGAGATCGTCCGGTAAAGATTTTCTGCTTTCTTTTCAATCAGAACGGTATAGTCCTTATTCATCTCAAAACTGACAAGATCCTCAACATATCCGCAAAGTCCCGGGCATGGCTGTCCACCTAAAATCTCCCATGCACTCTGCAATGTCAGTTCGCCCTCGCGCTCTCCATATGTTGTAGACATGACAATCGGCTGCATATAAGTCGTTTTTATCTTTTCCTTATCGCCATACAGCCAGCAGGCATCCAGGAACTGCTGCATGTAGCCGCCTATCCCAAGCCACTCGATGGTGGTCGCAAGAATAATACCATCCGCATCTTTCATCGTTTGCGGAAGCGTTGCGATCTCATTTTTATGCTCATAAATATTAATGCGTTCCACTGTCACGCGAAGTTCCTGCAATACTTCTTCCATTTTGTTCAACACATATAATGTAGGATCATCTAACAATCCCCGTCCACCATAATAAATGTTTACTTTCATATTCTACCTCTTCCTGCATGTTCACCAAATACTGTTTTCAGTATATAAAGTTTTATTCTTATAATCAACAATTTTCCACTTTTTTGTGGTATAAAATCATCGCCGCAAGAAATCCGGTAAGAATTCCTCCAACATGACACCAGTTATCAATTCCAATTGTGGAAAAACCATAGTACAGACTCAATACCGCCATAAGGATCATTCCTTTTACCGTTAAACCTTTAAATCTGCCCCGATGTCTTATCACTACCCAGATCAAACCGCCAATCGTGCCAAACACCGCACCGGATGCGCCTGCTGATACTGCATAATCTCCGCTGTATAACATCATAAAATAGGATAATAATCCTCCACCAATTCCGGATAACATGTATATTACAAACATTTTAAAATGACCTGCTGCCCGCTCCAGTCTCGATCCAACACAGCAGAATATTACCATATTGTTTACCAGGTGTGGTAAACCAAAATGAATAAACATCGCTGTAAATATTCTCCACCACTGATGATTGATCTGTATGAACTCCGGGTACATTCCGCCATGGGATGCAATATAAAACGGATCCTGCGTATCTCCCAGAATTTCCAGTATCAGATATACGATCACATTTATGGCAGCAATCGCTATCGTAGTATAGGAGAGTCCCTTCAGAGAAAAACCTGGATTTGTACTTCCGGTACTTTTTGATTCGGCTCTGCAATTCTCCAGTGCATTTTTAAGTCCCCAGAAATCCCCCGGCTGATTCTCATAAATGATCAGTCTGCCCTGCTTCATGTCGTAACCCCAGACATTTTTTTGCATACAGCATAACTGATGCATCATATCCGTATTATTACCAGACAGCAGTGTAAGCAATTCCACATGATAAACCGGATAGCCTTCCGGAAAATCTGCAAGTCTTCCCTGCGGATGATAAAACAGATCCATCACACGTTCCTGCATTACCTGATGCTGTTCTACTGTCAAAGCCTGTGTATCTTCCAGCGATATCATCATTACCACATGAAATCCCTGCTGGTAGTATTTATAAAAAACGCCGATATTTTCCGGCTGTACCCTGCAAAACCGGTAACCTTCTGTAAGTATTGCCTGTTCTATCTCTCTGTTCATATATTTGCCCTCTGATTTAATTATAGCCGTATTTATTGTGCATGTTTTCCACACATAATATGAACTCGCTAAAGTTCATTATAACGTAGCAAAAAAAGATTGCAAATATGTATGTCTTTTTATTTTCTTAAATAAATCTAAACTTTTCGTCCGCAAACATAACCGTTTCCTGCGCCTGAAGGCTCATTTTTACCCTGCAATTCAGTAACTCTCCGCCTACCATGGTCCCATTGGAAGAATTAAGATCCTCTATAAAGTAAACCTCCCCTTTTCTGGTGATCCGCGCATGATGCCTGCTCACTGTTCCACTCGGTATCACACCATCACAATCCAATTCACTTCCTATAATATATGGGGTATGATCTATCGAAAGTTCACTGCAGGTGCCATTTCCTTCATATTTTAGTATTCCATATTCCTTTTTGGGTAGATCAGCAAGTAAAACAGTTGGATTCTGCTGGTGCATGTTAATTTCTGGTTCCGGTTCAAATACAAATGGCTCCACTTTTTTCTCCGGTATTTTTCCCCCTTGTAATAATTTACGGATCCTTCCAAATATGTTCTGCTCTTTTTGCTGCCACAAACGCAGGATCCCTTTTTTCTTATTTTCCACAGGAATCGACATATACTCAGACTCCTCTTCCTTCCACACCGTCTCTGTAATTTTTTCCGGTACATCCTCTGTATATTCAGCCTTTCTCAGTATCTTTTTTATTTCTGCAATACAGTATCCATCCATTCTGGTATATTCAAATAACTCATATGCCGTCTGAACTCCATTCACATTTTTATGGTCTAATTTTGCCAGAAGATACTCTAACAGCTCATGAAATGATTTTCCTATCTCCTTTTCATTTCCAAAATAACAGCAAAAACTGACATTTTCTGTCTGATTGTCAAAAAAAATACTTTCCGGGCGCAGCAGCAATATATCCGGAGATATCAGCAAGCCATCCAGTACCTCCGCCATCGCAACAACCGCCTCACATATTTTAATAAATATCTCATAACTGATATCTGACAATTCCGCTAACATATCCACTGCCTGTTTTCCTGTTATGTCATACCACAACTGTGTCTGTCCGTTTCTGCTATTATACTCCGGCAATATAAGTTCCCTGGGTCTGTTTCTCCAGAGCATTTCTTTTTCCCATGGTTCTCCTTCTAATGCCGGTGTTAAAATCATATGACTGGCATGAATATTTCTGTAATAACTAAATTGAATACTCAAAATAATTCTCTCACCCTTTCCAGCTCATAAAACAGTTTTACCGCATTTACTGTTTGATCTTTTATAATTCCCCCTGCAAGTGTTCTCGTCTCGTCATACAACTGCAGTCCAAGTTTCATAATAACGAAAAATAATAACATCGCCATTGACATAATGATTGCGGCCTCAATGGTAATGGATGCTTCCCATTCTTTCATTCCATCACCATTACGAACAGATAACCCGCCAGTAAAAAAGGGGCAAATGGAATCCTGTAGGTTCGTCCTTTCCTTCTGATCACCGATAAAAATAAAGATGTTATCCCAGCTAAAAATAGTCCCATAACAAATACCTCCACATTTTTTTCAAATCCCAAAAATATCCCGCTGACCACCAGAATCATTCCATCTGCACGCCCGACACTTCCACCTGACCATAACCCAAAAAACAAGATCATCATTCCAATCCCCATTCCGAGTAAAATCTCTATGATACTCAACTCCATACTATAGAGATGAAATAAGAGTCCTATAATACCTCCGGTCAGTAAAAAATATATATTTATTTTTCTATTTCTGTAATCCTGAAATGCAGATATCGAAAAAAATCCAAGTATTAATGTATTTTGCAGCATTTTCCCATAATCCTCCTGCATTCTTCTAAGTTTCGCATCTACTGCATTTTTTTCTATTTCCCACTTCTGACAGACGTATCATATAAATTGTGCGTTTAATTCCACCACAATTTAAATCATAATGAAATCTGTTTCCCTGATCTGTAATAAACACCGTATTTTTTCCTTTTATTTTTTCCGCGCAAACTTCGCATTCGCGGTATTTTTCTCCATATTTATTTCTTTTATTCTTTATATCTGTATAATTAACAGCTGATATTGATAATTTCAAATATGTACATTCTCTCGATGTATGATATACACTCCCCTTTTCTGCCACATACACCCATATCTCCATATTACCGTTATCTTCCACCCATCCTGTCCACTTACGGCAAATGACATGCTGTCTGATTTTAAGATACGGCTTTCCGGGCAGCCACACCGGCATTTTGACACCATAAGATGCTACAAGATAAATTTTATCCTCCGTGAATTTTGATTTCAAAAGATTAATACCTGCCACTTTATTAACTACATAGTGGTTGATATTGTCACTTTTCTTTATATTTTTCTTGAAAAGTACATTTGCTGCAGCCATCCCAACGATCTTCTCATCATCTTCACCCTCCTGCGCTGCCATAACTGCAAGTTTACGCCCGGTATCATCCAATGCCTTTTGTACATCCATCTGAACCTGCATTACCCGGAAAAACATTAGAATCATTACAAAAAATAATGCCATAACCGGCAAGATAACAGCCGCCTCTAATGTAAATGATCCTTCCAGCCAGAGACATGGCGGTGTCTCCTGACGGCGGCAGGCCTCCGCCTGATGAGAAAGAATATTATTACTTTCCGGGAGAGATCCTTTTTTGTATATTTTATATTTCTTTTTTTCCTTCTCTGTAAGAAACACCGCCATATCCCCTCCTTATTTATTTATGTATGACAGTTTCTGTCTTTTAAAAAACGTATATCCCCCCATTTCCATATCTCCATATAAGCTTCTCTTTGCAAATAACGGCTTAGCTTCAAACCGCAGTTCGCAGATCATATTGTCTATCATATGATCCATTCTGGCATTTTTACCATTCTGCTCCTTTTGCATGGCAAGTTCCATGATATCCATCATACGATATGCCATTTTTTTCTCTTTCATTGCAAATAGCAGTTGTTTTATATACGCCTGATAGGATAAGCCGTTTTTACATTCTCTTGCTTTTCCCTCACCCGTCACTATTTCACCCAGCTTTTTTAGATCCGTGGTCCACTCTGCTGCACTTTTAATGAGTGAAATTTTTCCACCGGAAAGAAGGGTTCGCAGATCAAGTATACTTTCCACATATGCCCACGCTGCCACCACACCAATTTGAACAATCTTGACAACTGCCGGATTCCCGGAAAAACCGGCAAGTGATGTTGCAATCATTAATGTCTGATTTAATTTTTCTCTATCCGCTATAATATGTGCAACATTTGCAGCTTCGCGCATCCGCATCAGACGTTCTATGGATGATTCCAGGTTTTTCTTATCCGTATCTTTACCACACAGGATATATTCCATCTCATAAGTTAGATCTCCTTTTCCCGGCTCTGTATAATCCGAAAAATGTTTTCCAATATATTCCAGTACCATGACACGATCAGATACATTCATTTTTTCTGCCTTTTTCATATCATACCGCCCAGTTTCACACTGTCTGTTCGAAACCATATCTTTTGCTTCAACTGCTTTCGCCGATAAAGACGACATATCTGATACCGTCATTCCAAGGAGCGCATTCTGTTTTAATTGCAGGACAATCTGGATTGGGCTTTCCTTTTTGCCGTCTTCTGCATCCTGTGCGTGATTATTCTCATTGTCCTGGATGTTTTTTTCTCCAGCCTCCTCCTGCGGCGCACCCTCTTTGTCATTCTGATCCGCCTGTTCTTTTTCCTTTTTTGCATTTATGATGGCCTGATCTGCATCCTCTACACTATATTCTGTTTTTCCATCTGCCTCCGCCTTTTTTCCATCCTGATATTGCTGATACATTTTCTTTGCAACATCCTCCGGCAGATGCCTCTTCATATATGCAGATGCCTGACGCAGCATACCTGTACCATCATTATCCGTTGCAAACATATATTCCAGCAGGGAAGCTTCGCACAGCTTTGTTCGAAACACACTGTTTTCCCCGGTTTCAGACAAATTTCCAGCCACATAGTCCATGACACGGGAGCTCACTTTATTCTCATCAAACTGATCCCAACCATATGCACCATCCAAATACAGTAAATGATATTTATCCCATAATACCGTCTGATATTCCGCTGCCACACAGTCCATTCCTGTATCTGCCGCAAGGGTATCCATCATTTGCAATCCCGATACCCTTGCTCCTTCCAGTAATGCAAGCAGAAAAGATAAAATCAACAACAGACTCAGGGCAGAAAATATGGTCAGACTTCCTTCTTCCTCTGTCTTCATAACAATTTGTTACTCTCTATTGTTATCTTCTTAAGAATTTTTGTATTTAAGCTCTTGATTTTCGTGTTAAATACAACGATAAGCCCAATTAAAATAACAAGTATCAACACGATCTCAATAATGGCCACCCCGTCTTCTTCCCCTAAAAATTCTTTAAACCCCTTCATACAATTTCTCCTTTCTAATCTTACAATCCATAATTTCATGAAATGATCATTACACACTTTACCGGCAAATCCTTTGTTTTAAATTATAATTCCATGGAACGCATAGCTGGAAATGCCAGTATTAACATCACCGCACCGAGCATCAGAATCATCGGAAACAACATCTTTGTCCCGGCTTCCTCCCCCAGCTTTCGCGCCATACTTTTTCGTTCTTCAAAGGCATCTTCCGCCTCCTGCTCTAACAGCCTTGTCAGACCCCTGCTTCCTTTTCTCAGATTCTGCGCCAAAAGATTGCCAAATTTGCGGTAGCGGTAGCCGCCACATCTTTCTCCAAAACGCTCATAAGCACGTTCTTCCCCCATTCCATTTTTTATTTCAAATGAAGTCCGCTGCATCTCTTCATAGACTTCTTTTCTGCAAATTGTCCTTTTTTGCCGCTCATTCATATAATTTTCTGTCAATCTGTTCCATGCTTTAGAAACAGTCATTCCTGCGCCAAGTAAAAGTACCAGATTACTTACCATATCCGCATACTGCAGTTCCAACAACGCTTTGCGCTTCTTTTCTCTTTCTTTTTTACGCGATTGCTCCACAAAAGGAAGGATGATTACTATTCCCCCTCCAAGGAACAGAATTTTTTCAGATAAATGTTCTTTTTTGGTATTCCAGATCAGTTTTTTTCCGTTTAGCTGCTCCGGAAGTTTGATGCTATCCCCCGGATCTGCTGACTGCTTCTTTAAATAATTCTCTATTTCACGGATCATTTTGTGTTCTTCATCAAGCTCCTTTGGCATTACACGAAAATACCGTTCACTGATGCACTCTGATGATTCGCATCTTAACGTTACTGCAGCTTTTACCAGAATCCCATTTTCGGGTATATTTTCCTCAACCACTCTCCCTTCATCGTCCACTACATCATACGGTTCAAATTCCCAGTCTGCGCTTACCGCTCCCTCCTGGTAATTTTTTCTTATCTCTGCCTTTTCCCGCACTTCCCCATTGTTTTTCACAAATTCATCATCAATTTCCTGCTGTGCAGCCTCAAGTAATTTTTGTTCCTCCTGTTTCGACAAAATACGTTCCGGAACCACCACCTGATAGGAATACCCATCTAAAATACCTTCTGCATCGACCGTCATTTCTTCCTCATAATCCCCTTCCCCATATGATGGGCGCACAAGTTCTAATTCTATTCCACCGCTTTCCATTTCTTCTGAAATTTGTGCTAAAATTGCAAGAGCCGATACTAAAATCATAACAACTGCCGCACGTCTTACTTCTGATGATACTTTTTTTCTTCCCACAACCGGCACCAAAACTGCCACGCACAAAACTCCAATACACAAAATCATCCGTTTCTCCCCTTACACCCTGATATCTGAAATTCGTCTGTTTATTGCCATTGCCCCCACAAAAACCAATAATGCTGCACTCATGACAAGAACACCTGCCAGATTGCCATACAACGGATCGATAAATTCTCTTGATGCAAGATTCAGATAGGCGAGAATAAAAAATGGCATCACACTCATAATCTTTCCCTCCAGCTTCTTTCCGGCAATGACTGTATCCACTTCCCTCTCTACTTCTATCTTTGCGGATATGCGTGCTGCTGTTGTCCGGATAATCTGAGGGAAGTCTCCCCCACTCCTTTTTGCAAAACCAAAAATTTCTGCAAAACTTTGGATTTCTTCCACACCGCTCCGCACTGCCAGATCATGCAGAATCTCTTCTACATTCCGGTTTAATTTTATTTCTGCATTCATCTGAATCAATTCCTTAGTGATCATTTCCTCTTTTCCATACAGATCCATAATTTCCCGCTCCGCTTCTTTCCATGCATGTTCAATGGAATATCCTGCAAGCAATGCCGCTGCAACGGCCTGGATCGCATCCCGAAATTCAATCATCAGCTTTTTTGCACGTTCATCTCTTTTTTTATTTTTGTAATAAGAAACGATTAGATAATTTACAGGAATAACCAGCACCATTCCATACCATGAACGGTAAAACAGCCACGCGATCGCTGCTGCGACTGCCGTCCCTGCTGCCAGACACCCCAGTCGTTCCCACAGATTACACCGATATTTACGATAATCCATTTATTCTCCTGTACCAGGAAGTGTGATTCCTGCTCTTTTACATTTTTCCTGATTAAAAAGTGTACCTACCCGCTGTAATTCTCCACAGACTGCTTCTCCGTCCGATGGTTTTTCCACATAACGATACAGATCTTTCAACACAATCTCCCCTTCCTGCATACCAGTCACTTCTGTAATTGTCAGGACCTTACGGCTTTTATCCCTCATTCTCCCAAGATGAACCAGAATATCCAGTCCGGATGCAATCTGACTTCGTATCGCAGTAAGCGGCAGCTCCATTCCCATCAGCACCATCGTTTCTAAACGACTCATCATATCCCGACAGGAATTTGCATGCCCTGTAGATAAACTTCCATCATGTCCGGTATTCATTGCCTGCAGCATATCAAGCGCTTCCTCTCCACGACACTCACCAACCACAATTCTCTCCGGCCGCATTCGAAGTGCCGTACGGATCAGATCCCGTATCGTAATCGGTTTTACTCCTTCAAACATCTGATTTCTTGTTTCAAGTCTTACCAGATTTGGTTTGTCGACAAGCCGGAGTTCTGCCGAATCTTCAATCGTAATGATCCTTTCCTCCCTCGGAATATACTGGGACAGCGCATTTAAGAACGTTGTTTTTCCGGAGCCTGTCCCTCCTGATATAAATATGTTATATCCTGCCATCACAAGCACTTTTAAAAATGCTGCGGCTTCCTCTGTAATTGACTCTATCCGTATCAGATCTTCCATTAAAATAGGTGTTTGTGGAAATTTTCGGATAGATACTGCAGCACCGTCTATGGAAATTGGTGAAAGCACAATATTTACACGCGATCCATCTGCTAATCTTGTATCCACGATTGGAGATGCCTCATTTACCATACGGTTACTGTTTCCTGCCATCTGCTGTATCACATCACCCAATTTCTGCTCAGATGAAAAATGTGTCTGCGCCCGAAATAATTTTCCTTTTTTCTCATAAAAAATACGGGATGCTCCATTGATCATAATCTCCGTCACTTCAGGATCCTCTAATAATTCCTGAATCGCATCATACTTTCTTAAAGAATTAAACAATAAATGTTCTAATTGTTCCCGTTCTTTCAGAGTTAACAGATTTTTTCTGGAGTATTCTTCCACTTCCTTTTCAATAAACCGGCAAACTTCTTCATCATTTTGTTCTCTGGACAAGTCAAGTGCTGCTATGATATTTGATCTTAAATCATCAAATATTTCTTCACTCCACCTATATTTCTCCATAAGCATCCCCTGCCAGATAGTCTCTTATATAATCTCCAAATTCACTCCAGACAAGCTGTTCTAACATATTTCCCCCACCACGGATTCCTTTTGCGGTAAACGGAAGATTTACAAACTGTAACCGTTCGGACATTCCGTCCGGCTTTACCTGTTCCAGATAATGAACAAATTCCGCTTTCTGGCATTCATAGAAATATCCTTCTTTTGCCGGACAATAAATACTGCTGCATTCTTCCAGAAACGCCGCTATGGATGGAATCCCAGTTCCAAAATCAAATACAACCGTATCAAACTTTGTATTTTCTTCCAGATGTGCCAGCAGTTTCCGGTAATCATCCATCTGAAACTCCCCCAGCTGCTCAGGATTGCGAAATGGTGCTACATACGAAAAATCTCCCATTTCATATATGCTCTGAAAAAACTGTTCTGATTCTGTTGTTCCCCTTCTCAATCGAAGGGTCAGATCCCCGATATCGTATTCTGCCTGACTGTCAAACAACTGTAAAAATCCGGTATTTTGCATCAGATTGATATACAATATCCGTCGTTGTTTTGCCAGTACAGAAGACAGTACCATAGAAAACGGCATCTGCATTTCATGACCGATTGGAGAATATACCCCTATTATCTCCAGCTTGGTTAATCTGTCTGTAAATGATTCCTTTCCCGCTTTTTTCCCTCCTGTCACTACCATCATTTCATGAAGGATCGCCTCCATTGGCTGATATTTAAAAATGACCGTCAGCTTTCTCCCCGACTGCAGATAAGAATTATCTTCTGACAGACGCTCCGGTATATTTTCTGACAGGATCAGCACGGTCATTCCCGACAAAACTGCCTGTTCGCCAAATTCTGAAAATCCACTCCCCAGCAAAACCAGATCAAATTTTTCATTTTTTATTTTCTGTAAAAATAATTCCGGCTCCGGAAATAAATGAACCGTAAATTCCTTTGCCTTATGTTCCATCAGATATGCAGCAAATCTTTCCCCGTACGTTTCATTCGTATCGCAGAATGCCACATCCAGTTTATGCAATACCCCACCCCCAGACCACGATAAAATATCCAATTAAAATTGCTGTTGAAAAATGCATGAATGTCTTTGTCCCAATTGCATAACCAACCGTTACTTTTTTGTAAACGATCTTTCCTGCTCCTATCACTGCCCCCACAACAAACGCCACAGGTATCAGATAGCAAAGCTGTGTCAGTGTCAGAAAACCTCCTGCAATGGAAAATAACTTGATATCGCCTGCACCCAGTATGCACAGACTAAATAAAAGAAATAATAAGATAACCGGAATAGATATATTCATCAGAAAATGAACTGCACCTGCACTTCCTTCCCCCAGCAGTCGAAATGCAAGTCCCCAAATTAATCCGGAAACAATCAGCCGGTTACTGATCCTGCCGTTTCCAAAATCCATCACCACCGCTAACGTAAGATGCGTCAGCAATGTAAGATTCATTAGTTCCCCAATTCATCACCTCTTTCGTAGTTTGTAAGTCGAATTATAGCAATGCTTTTTTTGTTTGTCCATACTTTTTTACAAAACAGCCTATCTTTGTAGACTATTCACAAAAATTTACATGCCAAAATTCCATAAAGCAGCGCAAACCCGCCTATACCAAGGATTCCAATTGTCAAAAGGCTTACCGGATTTAATCCCACGCTAATCGCTATTCCCTGTGAAGTAAAAAAATCATTTGCATAAATAATCCCGATTCCGCCTAAAACAATACGAATCATAAAATTTAACAGCATCTGTATTTTTTTCCCGATTACAACAATAAAAAGGACCATACCAAGAACTCCTATGATTGCCCATTCTCCCTGTATTTGCTGCATATAGATATCCTTTTCTCTTCTTTTTATCAAATTTATTCATCCGGACATATTTTATGCAAATAATTTCTTACAATTTTTCCGTTTTTTGTATAGAATGGAAATTTCGTGATTATACTAAAAATAAAGAATTTTTCAGACGGAGGAATATTATGTTTCGTTTTTTTCAACCAGAAAAAACAAATGATGCGCATTACACAGTGCTAATGAATGACCTCCATCAGACTGCGCAGGATCTACAGGATGCATACCGTAATTTAGAAAATGTAATTGACCCGGACATGATTGATTGCTGCATTTATGAACTATATTCTGTGCAAATGCGCTATAAATTTTTACTCGCTAGTATAAAAAAAATAGAGGATTCCTATACTAAGAATCCTCTGGAAGTATCAAAATCCTGATACGTCTCAACCAAATCATTTTTTCCATACGTATATCCGGCATAAATCTGCTGGGTATTACGCATAAGCGGTGCGGAGGTATCCTCTTTCATTACCTCCGCAAACGCCGTGTAAAGTTTCTTCATCAGGTTCTCCGCAAGTTCAACCTCTTTTAAATCCCTTTTATACATTGCTTTTGCAAGTGTCTCCCTGCAAAATACATAGATGCGATATAACTCTCCTGCAAGTTCATAGGAAAAATCAAGCGATGAGATCAATTCACTGATAGTTTTTGAGGCATTCCGCAATGCTGTCTTATAATTTTCCCATTCTCCGTTATCATGTGCCTCTTTTGTATCTTCCATATACGCAAAAAATATGTCATAAATCACAATGACCAGACCACCCCTGTTACTCTGACTGATCCTTCTTGTAAAATCCATTATCTGTTCTTTTTTCAAAACAGATCCCTCCTGTTACTGCAGAATCTGCAATACCTGCTGTGGCAGATCGTTTGCCTGTGTCAAAACAGAGATTGCTGCCTGATTTAATACATTCTGATGTGTATAATCTGTCATTTCCGATGCCATATCCGCATCTGTCAGTCGTGACTGGGCTCCTGTCATATTTTCTTCAAACGTATCCAGGCTTGATACCGTACTCTCAAGACGATTCTGGTATGCACCAAGTCTTGAACGCACTTCACTGACCTTTGAAATGGCATCGTCAAACTGTGTGATACCTCTGCCTGCTCCATTTACAGTCGTCACGTCTGCATCATCAATGTAAAGGCTCTTGCAGGAAACCTCCGGAATACGCACTCTTGTTTCCTGATCCTCATTTGCTCCAATATGAAGTGCCATCGTTCCGATATCCGTGACATCAAAATCCAGCTTACCCGTATAACCTGCATCAGCAAGAAATGACATCTCAAATCCGGCTCTGTCTGTAACCGTAATCTTATTTCCATCTGTTTTTACCGTAGCTGTATCACCAAACCCGGTTCCATCACTCGGTTTTGTGAGCGTTACTTCGGCATCTGTACCGGAAGGTACGATCACTTTGCCATTCTGAATCTGTCCGTATACATAGCTGCCTTTATTCTCCGGATCTTCTACAACACTGTTTCCTCCGGATGCCGTAAATCCAAGTGCCGCAGCAAGCTGCTGATTATCAAATCCAATCTCTAATATGCTTGACATTCCATACCGGTCTGCAGTAAAGGAAAGTGCCCCGCTGGTTCCATCGATCTGCACGGTTGTTTCACCGGTCTCTGCTGCATTTCTGATCTTCTCAAAAGCCTCCGCATAGGTGTCGGCTGCCTCTATCTCTACTTTAGAACCATTAATACTCATTGTTCCGGACGCACCGACCGGTGCTGTGGAATTATAATTCTGATTTGCTGTTACCGGTCCGGCCTGTGTAGCTGCAGTATCAATGGAAAGCTGATACTGTCCTGCTTTCACATGATCAGAAATGTCCACTCTTGTTGCATTTTTGGTGTAAACCCTGGTATCTAATGAACCATCTAAAAGTGATTTGCTGTTATATTCTGTATCTGTAGAAATACGGTCAACTTCATCTTTTAATGAAGTGATTTCTTTCTGGATTGCTTCTTTATCCGCCGGTGTCATTGTTGCATCACTCGCTGCCTGCACGGAAAGTTCTCTCATACGCTGTAAAATACTGGTCGTTTCACTCAGAGCACCATCCGCAATCTGAATAACAGAAATACCATCCGATGCATTCTGGGAAGCCCGGTTTAAACCATCAATCTGTGCTTTCATCTTGTTGGAAATAGCCATTCCTGCCGGATTGTCCTTGGAATGGTTGATCTTAAGTCCCGATGAAAGCCGTTCCATCGATGCACTTAAATTATCCTCAATTCCAAGTAAATGTTTATTCGCAATCGCTGCTGACACATTGTAATTTATTCTCATTCTCTTCTCCTTCTATTGTCTCCGCCACGCATCCATGCTGTATTTCCGACATTCCATGTCCCAATTCTCTGCTGTATATATCGGTTTCAACACACTTTCTCTAAAGAGCAGATTGTTTGAAAAATCATAAATTTTTTCATTGCCCCTCCATGTTTATTTTTTCGTACTTCTGATGGAACTGATTGCAATCCCTGTCGATTCGTATTATAATGACCACATCCAGGCATAATAAGCTGTGATAAAAACTAAAAACACCTATTTTTTTATAAGGAGGACTATATGACACAGGTAACAAAATCTACTATGATCGGCGAACTGCTTCAGATTGACGAAAACATCGCGCCAATTCTTTTAAATATCGGTATGCATTGTCTCGGATGCCCGTCTTCCCAGATGGAGACCATCGAAGAGGCCGCTATGGTTCATGGAATTGAGCCGGATGCTCTTGTAAAAGAGATCAATGATTTTCTTGCAAAAGACCTTGCATAGTAAGTTTGGAATACCATCTTACAGGTAAAAATGATTACATCAGAAAAGGATCGTGAAAATGATTTTGCTCATCTTCACGATCCTTTTCTGATATCAAACTGATCTATCGTTCATAAAATCATCGTCCGTCAGTTATAATGCGGCAAGCATCTGCAGCGCTTTTCCTTTTATCACCAGTCTGTAATGTTCGCCAAAAAAAGCCTCCGTCGCAGGTGAATATGCCCGCTGGGCTCCATACTCAGATAAAATATTGCACACCTTATTAAACTCCTCCGGTGACTGGCTGCTCTTACTTACCAGAAGATAATATCTGTGTGTTGCAACATCCTCATACAGGTCATTTTTACCTTTATAAAAACCGCCTAACACAGCCGCGAGTTTTGACAGTTCAGTGAGATTCTGGAACATAAACAATTTCGTAATGTCTACAAGGACCTTGACCGGATCTTCTTTTTCTTTCTGACCGCCATCTGACGGTACGAAATTGCTATTCTGCTGCGTTTTTGCTGCATTTCTCAATTCCTGTTGTTTTTTGAATAATCCAAGTATATCATCTGCCCCCTCGGAAATCGGAGCATTTCCACCAACAATAGCATCGTCATATAAATCCTCAGGATCCGGATCAGAAAACTTGGAAAATCTCGTATCAAGCTCCTCCGGATACTCTACTTTTGTAATGACTAATATAATGGTATCTGCCGAAAGCGGAATCGCCTCTATCATCAGCGGAATATCATCTGCCTCAAACCCAAACTCGTATGCTGCCTGCTGCATCATGTCACGGAACAGCATCTTCGCTTTTTCCGTGCCATATGCCAACTCACTTAACTTGATCTGACGTTCTGCTAAATCTTCTCTCGTCAGTGTGCAGCGAATCTGATTATCATTTACTTTTTCAATTTTCATACAATCACTTCCTTTTATCCGGAAAACCTTGTAAACTGTACATCTATTATAAACAAATGCAATATCGATGTAAAGTATACCATTATTAAAACTTTCTAAAACCATAACTGCTCTTTTTCTGTAACATATGCTGTATTATAAGCATTAATCTTTGTATATATTACACAAACATTACAAAAGAAGTTGCAATGTAAAATAATTCATGATATAAACTATGCATGAGATGCGAATATGACACGCCCAGAAAGGAGCGGATATCGCATAGATACCAAATTATTGTTTGGCAAATACCGTATTATTTCGACTCTTGGTGCCGGCAGCAGCGGCACTGTCTATCTTGCCGAACATCTCAAACTGAAAGTTTATCGTGCTATTAAGTGTATCCCCAAAGACACGGCACGAAACACTTCCAACTTTTCAGAAGAACAGCTTTTAAAGGAAGCCGGCCTTCTGAAGAATCTTAATCATCCTGGCATCCCCCTCATATATGATATCGACGAAGACGATCATTTTTTTTATATGATAGAAGAATTTATTCAGGGTGATTCACTGGAGGATCTTATTCTCCATCAGGAAATAATTCCAGAGGAACAATTCATAAATTACGGCATGCAGATTTGCGCCGTTCTTGATTATCTGCATCATTTATCTCCATACCCTATCCTGTATCAGGATTTAAAACCGGAGCATATTATATTATGTGGAAATCAGGTAAAAATAATCGACTTTGGAATTGCTTCATTTATTACCGTTTTCGGTAAAAATTTCCAGTTATACGGAACAGAAGGATATGCAGCGCCGGAAGCTCTTAACGGAGATACCGTAACTACAGCTTCCGATATCTATTCTCTTGGGAAAGTGTTAGAAGCACTCGCCAGAGCATGCACACCTGACTGTTCTGAAACACTCACGCATATTATAGAAAAAGCGGCCGACCGGAATCCGGATTCCAGATACCAGACAGCCACAGATCTTATGCTTGCACTGTCAGAACTTGCCGGGGGAAAAAATCCGGTCAAAAAAGGTCTTATCTTCCGACAGTCATCCAAAAAGAGATATTCTGCGTGTCACTCATTTGCACATCTCATAAAAAACATAGCCGTGATCGGCAGCCGTTCCGGTGCCGGTGCAACATTTTTTTCAGTATCCCTGGTAAACACACTGAATCACAGACATATTCCCTGCTGTTATATACCAATGGATCGTTCTGACAACCTTATATCCATGACCCAGACAGGGATTTCGCTCACAGAACACGAGGGAATCTTTCAGTCAAAAAATTTTACCGCCACTCCCTGTTATGGTCCCGGAATTGAAGATCCTGTTTTACCATCTGTCATCCGGGTAAGGGATTTTGGCACTCACACCAGCGAATATTCTGACTTTGGTCATTTCGACCTGACATTTATCCTGTTAAGCGGCAGTCCATGGGATTTTGCAGATACACTGTCTTTTATCAGCCGGCTTGAAAATACTGGATCTTACATATATATCTGCAACCATGGCAATAAAAATGCTGCAAAAAAATATGCCAGATATCTGAAAAATCCGGTCTATTGTTTTCCTGAAGACATCAATCCTTTTTATGTGACTCCAGAGAAGGAACGTCTTATTATGCAAATTCTACAACGAAAGGAGCTGATACATCATCCGGAACATCGGAAAAACTGACTTAAATAAGAGACTTACCATAGGTATTTTAGGCTGCACAGCCGGTGCCGGTGTAACACACCTTGCAATTACACTTTCAAACCTGTGCCATTCCAAGCTGCATAAAAAAACTGCACTGTTAGAGCTGCATAAGAGAAAAAACCTTTCAACAATTCCCTCTGAAACCACGCTCCCATGCAGATGCGAGTTTATGGGTGACCGGACTGTTTTTGACATTCATGGAGTAGATTACTATCCGGACATAACACCGGACGAACTGCCGGAGCTATATAATCAGGGATACCATATCCTGCTCCTTGATTTTGGAAGTTTTAATGAATGCTGTATCAATGAATTTCTGCGCTGTGACAGAAAACTTGTCATCGGAAGTCTCGCACCATGGAATATCAGGCAATATCGGGAATTATTAGAATCGATCAGTCACTATACAAACCTTGGGGAAGGTTTTTACTGTCTAACACGAACGGAAAGTCCAAAACAGATTCGTGATTTTTCCCGTCTTTATCAGATTTCCATAAGCAGTGTTCCATCCATTCCGGATCCATTTTATATAAAGAAAGAACACTTTTCCATTCTGCAGGAATTTATCTGCTGAAAAGTTTCTGCACAAAACATTTTTTTAATATATCACATAATTGTAACCAGCGAATTTCCTTTTGGGAACAAAGGACTTTGATCCGCTTTGTCATACAGTAAGTAATAACGGGGGATAACTAAATTGGATTCTAAACATATGAAAAAGCTTTATTTAGAGCTCTCTTCCTTAGAACATATGGGGACAACCATCTGGTTCGAAGGTGTGCCAAGCAATTCAAAAGAGGTCACAGAAGAGCTTTCCGTCACAGAAGAAAATTCTTACATGAGAGATTATATATTCAACGAGGGGGTGTTAACAGAATTACATTTTGATAAGATCAAAAAAACGAGCCTTTGATAACGGTCTGTACATTTTGCAGACAGATCCGGTATCATAACAGTTGACAGGGATGGAGTACCTCAATGCCCACCCGGTCAGAATAAGAAAAAATATCTAAGACGATATACAAATCCGACAAAAAGAAACGGCAGAGTTTTACCGAACATAAGCTCTGCCGTAAAATAAGAGTAAATAACTTTGAATTTACATATCATTATGCTACAATAGGAACACAAACGATAATTCTTAAGAAGAAGAGGGTTCTTAACATGAAGAAAAAATTTGTCCCTATTTTGGCTGCCGGCGCTCTGATCGTCGTCATTATCTGTTTTATGCTTCTCGGAAGCATCATAGAAAAATATACACCTTCCAAAGAACATATGAATTTATCTGATTATTATAATCTGTCCGGCGAACAGGACGTAGCCCTGATCTTAGATAACCAGATTCTCGACGCAAAAGGAAAACTCCTTAACGGAACTGTCTATCTTGATTATGAAACTGTATGTTCTTATCTGAATGACCGTTTTTACTGGGATCACAATGAAAATAAACTTCTTTACACAACTGCAACAGATTTGATTTCTGCGGATGCAGACAGTACCAGCTATTATGTGACAAAGGATTCTCATTCCTTAGATCACCCAATTGTCAAGGCGGATGCCCAGACTGCATATATCGCAATCGACTTTTTAAAACTGTACTCCGATTTCTCCTATGAAGTACTTGACTCACCAAACCGTGTAATTCTTACGACTGCCTGGGGTGACTACACCACTGCGCCGGCGAAGCAAAAAACACAGCTCCGTCAAAAAGGCGGCATCAAGAGTCCGATCCTCGCAGATATTGGCAAAAACACGGAAGTTACTGTTTTAGAAACAGGAGATACCTGGACAAAAGTATCCACTGCAGAAGGAATCATCGGATATATCAAATCAAAAGCACTTGGCGCAACATCCACAAAAACGCTGACCAGCGATTATGTTGCGGAAGAATTTACACATATAAAAAAAGATTTTAAGATCAATATGGCATGGCATCAGATCACAAACGCAGATGCCAATACAACCATTGCATCCGTGCTTCAGAACACCAAGGGGATCAATGTTATCTCCCCTACATGGTTTTACCTGAATGACAATAACGGAAACATTGCCTCACTTGCAAGCTCCGACTATGTAAATTACTGCCACCAGAAAGGTATTGAAGTCTGGGCACTTGTAAGCAATCTGGAAAACAAAGATGTCGACACCACATCCGTTTTAACTTATACATCCAAACGTGAGAACCTGATCAATAACCTGATCTCCGCAGCTATTCAATATAATTTTGACGGTATCAATGTTGACTTTGAAGCATTAAGTTCTGAAGTCGGTGACTCTTATATTCAGTTCATACGGGAGTTGTCATTAAAATGTGCAAACAATGGCATTGTTCTTTCCGTGGATGATTATGTTCCCAGTAGTTTTACTGCATTCTATAATCGCGCAGAACAGGCAACTTTTGCAGACTATGTTGTTGTCATGGCATACGATGAACATTATGCCGGTTCTGAGGAAGCAGGATCTGTAGCTTCGATCGGCTTTGTAAAAGAAGGCGTTGCCAATACCCTAAAAGAAGTTCCGGCAGATCAGCTGATCTTAGGCATGCCGTTTTATGCCCGTGTATGGTCCGAGACACCTGTTGATGACACCACAGGTGCTGACAGCACAACACAGACATCCGATAACAATAATAACGACACTGATGAAACAGACAATGCTGCTGCCGATGCCCAGGCTGCCGATGAAGCTGCTGGCACCAGTGACTCAGCCGACAGCTATCAGCTTTTTACACTGGATTCCTATGCAACAAACATGTCAGAGATTCAAAAACTGATCAGTACAAATGCTGCCGAACCGGTATGGTCAGACATTGACGGTCAATATTATGTACAATACGAAAACAATGGTATCACTTACAAAATATGGGTGGAGGATGCTGCTTCCCTGGAAGAGAAATTAAAAGTCCTTCAGGAAAACCAGCTTGCCGGCGGCTCCTTCTGGAAACTTGGTTTAGAGCTGCCTTCTATCTGGGACACTATCATTAAATACATCAATTAAATACAATCATTCAAATATTCAATCATTTTATTATGACATAAACCCCGGATATCGTGAATATTTTATAAAAACGATACTCCGGGGTTTTTATGAAAAAAAAGATAGAACTTATCATGGCTGTCTGTCTGGTGATTGCCGCATTTTTTCTTGGAAGTCAAAGCGCCATACTTGTACAAAACAGTCACATAGACACAAAAGGCACACCGGACACAGATTCCGCACATAATACAGAGCTTACCGGGGACACCGGACAGACCAGCTCACCTTCCGGTAATTTATCGATCGTGATCGATGCCGGGCACGGCGGTATCGATCCCGGCAAAGTCGGCACCAATGACGCACTGGAAAAGGACATCAATCTTGCACTGGCACTGAAACTTCGGGATAAATTCAAGCAGGATTCCATCCGGATTATCCTAACACGCGACTCGGACATCGGTCTTTATTCTGAGGGAAACACCAACAAAAAAGCGGAAGATATGCAAAACCGCTGTAAAATCATCACGGAGGCAGCCCCCATCTTTACGGTCAGCCTGCACCAGAACAGCTATCCGTCTCCGGAAGTCTGCGGTGCACAGGTATTTTATTTTGGTCAGTCGCAGGATGGAAAAAAACTGGCAGATACGATCCAGGACAGCCTGATCGCAAATGTTGATCCTGATAATCACCGCGTTGCAAAAGCAAATGAAAGCTATTATCTGCTCAAAAAAACACCCACACCTACCGTTATTGTAGAGTGTGGGTTTCTAAGTAATCCGACAGAGGCAGATCTTCTTTTGACAGACGACTACCAAAATAAGCTCGTAAATGCCATATATATCGGTATACAAAATTATCTATCGGAATCCATGTAGTCCGAAAATCAATTTTTATGCCTCCTGTGCGAGTGTTCCTTTTACTGCTTTGATAAAATGCTCTGCAATTCCATACAAACGTGAGGTCTGCACACGGTAAGTATCCTGATCCTCAGAGGTCGGAGTTTCATTCTTTGCATCGACTCCAAACGCTCCCATGGAGAAATGATTCAGATCAAGGTCCTTTATGTGTGCACAGTGTAATTCTGTAACATCATCATTCTCTCCGCCAAGCGAATCCATAAGATTCTGTGCCTGTTCTTCAAAGAGTTCTGCCGTCTCCTCTGAATCTGTGGCGACCAGTCCATGTATACCATCTTCCTTTGCCTGGAATGTCGCCGCGATCTTTCCGCGCAATTCACTTTCCATCATGATATCGACGATTCCTTTTTTGTCCACACCGCGCACGATTTTAACAGAAACATTCATAAGTTCATCATTGACCATTACTGGAACAGCATACTGCTCTTCTTTTGCAAGAATACTGTTTACGGAAAGCTGCGCGGAAAGCATTTTCATCTCACGCACATCAAGACTCGTCACATGATCGCTGTTTATCATCGTCTTCATCACATTTTCTGCGAGTTCGCCTAACTTCTCCTGCGCAGCCGCCATATCTGCCGGTTCTGAAACAGCTTCTCCAAATTCCTCTAACAATTCCTGCTTAATTGCTTCTAAATCATCCGCATCTACCTGATTGTCTCCATTGTGGTCTGCCATACTGCTTCCAAAAATCTTACGAAACATCTGATTACGCTGGTTGAGCATGGATTCCATTGCCAGCACATTTGATATTGTATTTGGAATATCATATTTATCCAAAATACGATAAATACTCTCATCCGCATTTGCTGCCTGCTCTAACTGCGCAAGCTGCTCTTTTGCATAATCTGCATCAATGCCACTCTCATCTGCCGGTTCTTTTGCCAGCTCCAGCGCTGCTTTAAATTCCTCCGGCGTCATGTTCTCCCAGTCAGAATCCTGATCAAACAACACTTTCGCACGCTCCGGTGTCAGTAATTCCGAAGCATCTTTTAAGCAGTTATTCTGATAGGCTGCCTCAATCTGATCCGTAATCGAGCTGCCATTGGATGTCCCGGATACGCCATTAAAATCAGAATCTACAGAATAATCCATCTTATTGCTGCGTTTTTCAGACCGCACAGCTGTCAGAAGATTTTTCATCGTAAGGGGCGATCCCTGCTGTATCAGTGCACCGATTGCTGCACCATCTGTATTTTCTACCTGTCGGATCAGACGATAGATTCCTATATAAGAGCTTCGCTCCTCCTCACTGATTTCGTGATTCTGTTCCATTTTCCAGAGATATTCACTGAATCTGCGGTTATCCTCCCTACCAGACTCCTCGCTCTTAATGTTCTCTGCCTCCCGGTTTAACGATGTAAAATCCATTTCCAGTGGGTTGATCCCGCGTTTTATCATCTGTGTGACAACCGCCGGAGTCATATTTTTAAAGACACGCTGCACTTCTTCATCTGCTGCTTTCATCTGAAACACAGAATCCTGGGTGATCTCGATACTGTTATATCCAAGAATCCGAACCGCACGACGGTTTTCATCCGTCAGTTCCATATCAAGGTCGTTTAAAATATCATCCACGTTACGGAATGCCTTCTGGATGGAATCTCCCAGATCAGTTCTCGGTGCTGTCATCAGGGTCTCATACTGCTGACTTGCCTTTTCAAAAGAACTTTTCAGTTCCATACCGGCTTTATGGACACCATTGATCGTCGACACCTCGGCATCTTTCATTCCAAGCACATATGCCGGAACATAACGCATATCGGAAACTTTTTTATCGACCTCTCTAAAAAGTTCCACCTGCTCGTCGTTCACATCCACACCTTCAGATATCAAGAGATTTTTATAATATGCATTTTCCTGATCCTTCAGCTGTTCCACCAGTTTTACCAACGGCTCGGTGTCAATGGAAACCCCCTGTTTTAATAGACGGTAATTTGCTTCCACCGTCATTGCAAGACGAATTTCTTCTAACTGTCTGCGTGCCGTCAGAAGCTGCTGCCCTTTTGGGGTATAACTCTCGTTCGCAATGCTCTGCGCTGCATCCTCACTCTGAGCTTCAGATGATGCCACAGTTCCCACCGTCTGGCTTTCTGATGCCGCAGTTCCCGATGTCCGGTTTGCCGCAGCTTCCCTTAAACTGTCCAGAGTAAGTGGCAATCCTTTTTCCACGATATAAGCAAGATCTTCATCCGTGGCATTTTCTACGGTATCCACAGCGTCTTTCGCCTGCTCCATCCAGGTATAGCCGGACAGGATCACCGCATCCTGTGCGCTTTTCCCTTCGCTGACCGCCTCTGCTGCAAGTGCGGCAATATCTTCTGCCCCCGTGGTCAGTCCCGTCTGGCGCAGAGCCTGTGCATAAGTAAGATTCTCCTTCGTCAGCGGTATATCATTTTCTAACATCCACTTACTGGTTGCAATGGTATCATCATTTACTTCCAGTCCTGCTGATGCGATCACGTTTTTCACCTGTGGAAGGAAGGACGAAATATCCTGCTGTTCTGCCGAAATATAGCCTGCACTTGCAGAATGCTCAGCAAAATATATATTTCGCACCGTAGGCTCTAACCGATTATCAATCAGATATTTTACAGCGCCATCATCCAATGCGGATAAAGAATCCGCCATATTTACTGTCTCTGCGATCTGTTTAAAATTATCATCCGCAAGCGGCAGATCCGCTTCCCGCAGACTGTTTGCGATCTGAACTGCAAGTTCCGGACTGCCCGTGATCTGTGCAAGCTGTTCGAGATCAAGATCATCTCCAAATTTAGAAATATCCACCCCCGCCTTTGCCAGCTGTGCTTTGATCTTATCCGTCACGGTCACGATCTTATTGCTCGTGGTATCATCCAGCGAAAAGCCATCCTCCTGCATTTTTTCATAATCTTCCGGTGAAGTAGTTTCCGCAAGCACAGCCATCTGTGCTTTTCGCTCGCCTGCATCCATGGAACCGGACTGCTCTATTTCATCTATGACCGTCTTTTTCTCTTCTTTTGCCGGATTCAGATAAGTAACCTCTTTTGCCTGAAAAGACGTAGTTCCTGCAGATTTTTTACTACTCTCTGTCTTTACCGCATCCGCAAACATCTGAATTCCGTTTTTTTCTTCCACGGCGCCTGTCTGCGGCATTAAATCCATCACGCCCTTATTCTGCTGCTGTTGGTTATCTATTCTCATGATCCGACTCTCCTTGTCATTTCTGTTCTTACATACTTTCCGTACAGTTTTTCCTTGCCTGATTTCTACTTTTCACTCAGTTATATCTGACCAATCCGGTTATATCAGGACAAAAGAATGGCGCATACTTTCACTTCCCTGAAATATCTGCGCCATCCATAGCTGATGTATATATCGGATACATCAGCACATTTATTAAGTTTTTCGATACGATTCCAAACGCTGTTCTGCTATTTTATACAGTTCTTAATAGCGGAATACTGCCACACCAAAGCCCGGAAGCGGATATGCAAACGAGTATGGTCTTCCATCACATTCCTTCGACACAGATTTATAATTTACCGGACGCTCTTTGCCGCTTCCGCCAAATTCTGCATCGTCACTGTTTAAAATCAGTTTATAAGTCTTGTGTTTTGGTACGCCTACGCGGTAGTCGCTGCGTTCCACCGGTGTAAAATTGCATACAAAAAGCAGATTATTCTTTCCGTCTTTGCTCTTTCTGATAAAGCTGAAAATACTGCGCTCAGCATCATTTGCATTGATCCATTCAAATCCACCCCAGCTGCTGTCAAGTTCATAGAGTGCCGGATTTTTCTGATAAATATGTAATAATTTCTTTACCCAGTTCTGCATATGCTTATGATCCGGGTTTTCCAGCAGATACCAGTCTAATTCTCTCGCCTCACTCCACTCCTGAAGCTGTGCAAATTCCTGTCCCATAAACAAAAGTTTTTTACCAGGATGTCCCATCATAAACGCATAGCCGACCATCAGATTTTTAAATTTATCTTCCATCTCGCCCGGCATCTTATTGATCATGGAACATTTCAGATGTACCACTTCGTCATGGGAAAGCACAAGAATGTATTTCTCACTCTCGTTATAACTCATGGCAAAAGTCATTTTGTGGTGATTATCCTTGCGGAAATACGGATCAAGTTTCATATAATCCAGGAAATCATGCATCCATCCCATATTCCATTTATAACTGAAATTCAGTCCGTCATCTTCCACACGGCCGGTGACTTTCGGCCATGCCGTAGATTCCTCAGCGATCATGACTGCTCCCGGGTTTCTTCCAAGGATCAGTGTATTGACATGCTTAAAAAACTCCACTGCCTCAAGATTCTTATTATCACCGTATTTATTCGGAACCCACTGTCCCGGCTGCTTTCCATAATCCAGATATAACATAGATGCCACTGCATCCACACGCAGCCCGTCAATATGATAATGCTCGATCCACATCAATGCACTGCCGATCAGGAAATTCTTTACTTCATTCTTGCCGTAATCAAATATCTTTGTACCCCAGTCCGGATGTTCTCCTTTTCTTGGATCCGCATATTCATACAGACATGTTCCATCAAACTCAGCCAGTCCATGTGCATCTTTCGGGAAATGCGCCGGCACCCAGTCTAGGATCACACTGATCTTGTGCTTGTGACATTCATTGATAAAATATGCAAAATCCTGCGGCGTTCCATAACGGGAAGTCGGTGCATAATAACCGGTTACCTGATATCCCCAGGAACCGTCAAACGGATACTCGGAAATACCCATCAGCTCAATATGTGTATATCCCATCTCCTTCACATACGGGATCAGATATTTCACAAGATCCCTATAACTGTAAAATCCGTCATCCTCTCTGCCCGGATGGCGCATCCAGGATCCCGGATGTACCTCGTAGATCGTCATAGGTTTTGCATAGATATCTTTGGTCTTTGCACGCTCTTCCATCCATTTTTCATCGGTCCACTTAAAATGCTCTATATCCGTGACGGCAGATGCCGTTCCCGGACGAAGCTCTGCATAATTTGCATATGGATCCGCCTTATAGAGCCGTTTTCCATCTTTCGTCTCTATCAGGTATTTATACAGTGCACCTTCCTCGATCCCCGGAATAAACAATTCGAATATTCCCATGGTATCCGGCTCTAACCTTGTCATTTCATCTGCCGTTTCATCCCATCCGTTAAAAGAACCAATCACCCAGATTCTTGCGGCATTCGGAGCCCACACATCAAAACATACTCCACGGATTCCATATTGATCCGTAAAATGAGCCCCCAGTTTCCGGTAAATCTCGTAATGCGTCGCCTGTCCAAATAAATAGCGATCCAACTCTGAAAAATTAGCCATACCCTTACACCCCTTTATTTTTATGTCATGATTATAGCCTGTATATTTTAGATTCCAAAATCTTTTTCGCGAAGAATCACATAATCTTCATCATCATATCTTCTGGACGTAATAATGCTAAATGCTTTTCGTAAACCGCCCTTCTCAGATTTATGAATCGCATCGTCCACAATCTCTTTTACCTCTGTAAGCGTTGTTGCCTTGTCATATTTCTGAATATTGCTGATACTGTTGTAAAGTGCCAGAATACCCATCTCATCTATTGTATAGCCAAGTTCGTTTGCATACGCTTTCGCAAATGAAACAAGCTCATCACTGGTAAATATCGGAATATTGATCTTCTCAGAGAAACGGGAAGCAAATCCTTCATCTCTGCCGAGTGCCTTCTCAATTCCACGGTGTGTATCTTCCATAATGACAAATAATCCGCTTGTATCACTTTTCAGAAGAAGTGCCAGCCGGACTGCCGTTTCTTTGGAAATATCTCCGGCTTTCTCTATGATCAGACAGCCCCCGGAAATTTTCTTTAACAGTGATGCTACATCCTTTTTATTTAGTGCGGAAGCTTCAATCTTTCCAACCTTTCCTTTTGGTTTTCCGGCTTCTTTCTGAAGTGCTTTCACCATAGCCGTTGCAAGGACTGTTTTGCCACTTCCGCTGCCACCCTGGATCACCATATTTCCGGTAGAAGCATCCTTTCCTGTTATCAGATGTCTTGCCGCACCTGTAAGTGCCTGACAAATCTGTTCTTCCATTCCCTTGATCGAAACAAAATAGGTAAATATCCCCCGAAGTTCTTCACCCAGTGATGTAACTGCCTCAAAACCGGTCTCATCCTCAGGCTCTGTGATCTCCGGAAGGACTCTTTCCACCCGGTCCTCTTTCTTAAGAACCTCTTTCGTTACCTCAACTGCCGTGTTGTCAGCCAGCTCTTTCTGTGTGATATCATCCGTCGCGCTTTCCGTATCGGTAATATGCTCTACCGCTTCGGCTAATGCCTGTTCCGTTACCACTTTGCCAAGATCGATCGTGTCTGCGGTAACTATATCAAAATCATCTGCTTCAGATGTTTTCTCTTCACTAATATCTGAAACTTCTTCTGCCGCCTTCTCCTCTGTACTGAGATCTACAGTTTCCTCATCCGTTTCTTCTGCGGAGAGATCTGCGATTTCCTCATCCGGCTGAGATCCCGGTATCTGCTCCTGTCCGGATATTTCCACATCTTCTGTCTCCTGCATCATCCCGGATACTTCTTCTGCAAGCTCCGCTGCATTCACTCCTGGCCCAGATATCTCTCCCATTGACGCTGCCGGCTCCGGTTCCATTGCGGACGCTGCTGTTCCGGCTGCCTCTGCCAGCTGTTTATCGATATCCGCCGTCTCTGTCGATATCCGGTCAATCTCTTCCTGTAAGATCTGATTCATGTTTGCAACCATAGCTGCTGCCCTGTCATTTTCTAACGGCTTGCCTTCTATGTACTGATCCTGCAGTATATCTTTTGGAGCAACACCTGCATCAAGCTTTGGAATAATGTCTGCAAGACGTCCCATAATTTCTTCTGCTTCCTGCAGCGCACGCGCCTTTGCTGATTCAAGTCTGCGCTGCTTTGCATCTTCTAATGCAACTTCTGCGGCATATTTCGTCTTTTCCCACTCAGCAAGCACTTCTTCAATGCTCATCTGACCTGTGATCTGGTGCTCTAATGCCGTTTTCTCCGGCATATACATCCCAATCTGTCCATCATGTTCTTCTGCAAGCAGCTCTTTGAAATTGATCTTTAACGAATCATCGATCTCGTGATCCGTCTCTATATGTTCCAGCGTATCTTCCTCTTCCTCAGATGGATCATATTCTTCTTTCGGAAGCTGCAGATATGGAATCTCCTCCACAAGCTTTTTGATGTTGTCCATACTGTCTGTAACAGTTTCTTTTTCCGTCGCATGCATGATCTGCTGCATGCTCTTTTGCAGCTCTTCCTGCAGATTCTGTGTATTAAACCGTTCCGGTGAAAGCTTCACATCCGGTATCTGTACGGTTTCATTCACGATCTCACCGGAGTCAAGCTCCTCCTCCGGTCTGACCTCAACAACACCTTCGCGTTTCTGACAAAATCTGCGATACTTTTCTTCCTGCTGTTTATTTAACGGCTGATAGATCATCTTCAGTTCTAAGGCACGCTCTACATATGGACCGTCACCAAACCACAGTACCAGTTCATCACATGCCTCCACACACTTATCTGCCATACCTGCTTTATGATACAGACATGCAAGTTCAAATGCCCATTCTTCGGTATATTCCTGCTCTTTTAACTCCTCTAAAATTCCGATCAGAGTTTCTATATTTGCACCCTGGGCTTTGCAGATCTCGTATTTCAACACATATTTCAAATTATCATGTGGTGCGATCTCCACAAATTCCTGATAATAATCTTTCGCCTCATCAAAATTTTTCATTTTAATGGCAACTTTTGCCAGGCGGTAAATGATCATTCTTCCAATTGGAGACCGGTCATATGCCATAAGCAAAACCTCACGGCTGTCTTCTAAACGACCGGTATTCTCATAAATCTCTCCAACTTTTACAAGTGCATTTACATTTTTTATTTTATTCCAGTTAATCGTATCAGCTATCTCTGCTGCCTTTTCATAATTATGTTCGGCCGTCAGAGATTTCATCTGATCCAGCTTTAATTTATATTCATATTTATCCAAATTATGCCACCTCAGAACGCGCTATTCTTTTGCTGCTTCTTTTGTTCTTAGTTTATCATACGCACATATAGATGTCAAAATTTAATCTTAGAAAAAAAAGCCATGATACAGGCAAAAAAAGAGGGTTTGCAGTCTGCCATACCCTCTTTTCTATCATTGATCTTATTCTTCTTTTTTACTCTCTTCTATGGATTCCTCGATATGTTTTCCATGATGTTTTTTCAACTCTTTTTTTGACGGATTTTTATCATAAACAGGCTGATTACTCTCCTTGTCAACTTTAGTCAGATATACATATGCCAGTGTATCTGTTGTAAGTCCACGCTTCTTTAAGAAATAAGATACCGTTTTCTGTGCAACATAATAAATCACTGCCATTAACGGCACACCGAGCAGCATACCCGGGAATCCCCATAATCCCCCAAATACCAGAATGGCAAACACAACCCAGAATGCCGATAATCCGGTAGAACTTCCAAGGATCTTCGGTCCAATGATATTTCCGTCGATCTGCTGTAACACAACGATAAAGATCAGGAAATATAATCCCTGTATCGGATTCTGAAGCACAATAATGATAAAGGACGGCACCGCGCCGATAAACGGCCCGAAAAACGGTATAACGTTCGTGACACCGATGATCACGGCGACTAACACCGTATCCGGCATCTTCATGATTGCAAGCACGATATAGGCGAGCACACCAATGATCGCCGAATCTAATATTTTACCACTGATAAATCCACTGAAAATCTCATTGCTCTTACGGACAGTATCAACGATAACATTTGCCCGCACCGGTTTAAACATCGCATATACGATCTTTTTCGCCTGTCCTGCAAAATGTTCCTGGTCTGCCATCACATAGACTGAAATGATCAGACCGACGATCACATTTAAAACGAATTTGACACCATAGATCACACCGCTTGTGATCGATGTAAGATAAGTCTGTACCTTTGAAAAAATATCATCTTCAAAAAAGGTCTCAACCGTATCCGTTATTTTGTCCACGCCCTGCTGTATCATGGACGCAAGTTCCGTATCACCGTTTGTCACCTCGTCTACCCATTTCGTCAGATCCTTTGCTTCCTGTGGAAACGATGTGATCATGCTCTGGATACTCGCAGAGATAGATGGAACGATCGCCGCCACTAAAAGCACACAGATTCCCACTAAAAATACCAGTGATCCGGTAATTGCTATTCCCCGTGATGTCTTTTTCGCTTTGCGTTTGCTTTTCATCCGCGGCTCTAAAAACTTAAGCAGGTGTCCCTCTAAAAATTTCATGATTGGATTTAACAGATATGCGATCACTACACCGATAATGATCGGCTGTAAGATCAAAGACAGCTTCTTCCAGAAGTCTGTGAATCCATTGTAACGGTAGATCATAAAGAAAAACAGTATGCAGCAGCAGAAAGTCACAAATACGACCAGTGCGATGATGACATACTGTGGTTTTAATTCCCATTCTGTTTCCTGGGATGTTTTTTTTATCTTTTCCTGTTCGTCCAAATTGCCATCCTCCGTCTTATCTAATATTTTCATTATAACCTTCGCAGACAGGCAACGCAATCAGATTTTGCTGAAATTTTTGTTAATTACTGGATTTTGCAAAAAGGGACACCGGTGCTCATGCGCCGATGCCCCAAAATATCAGTCTGCGGTTTTACCCTCTGTAATAATTGATCAGACAGCCCTTTAAGATGATCTCTCTCTCATCATCAGTCATCGCACCAAGTCCAAGTTTAAACTCTTCTGCCTTTCCATCTTTGATCACATACGCTGTAATCTCGGACTGTTTGTCCTCGACTGCTTTACGGATATTCGGGATGTATAAGTAGTCAAGATTCTTGAACGGCAGTTCGCCCTCCGGGATGATAAACGGAAGCATACCCCAGTTGATGAGGTTCGAGCGGTAACGCTTGGTTGCATACTCATTTGCAATGTTTGCCCAGCCTCCAAGTACTTTCTGGCAGGAAGCAGCCTGCTCACGCGCGGAACCGTCGCCAGGTTTTACTGCAAAGATGGTACTTCCGAAACCAATTTCTCCATTAGAATGGTTATCCTCAAACTGTGTCTCCGGAAATGCTTTATCGATCGCATCCATAACTGATCTTAACTCCTCGACTGCTTCTAACGGGCAGTTTCCGGCTTCTAAGGCTTTCTGCGCTTTCTGGATCTCTTTTGCCCGGCCCACGTACTGCGGATCTTTTCTGGAAAGTGCAAACTCTGCGAGTCCAAGCGGGTTGGAACGGAAGGAGGATGTCTCTCCGGACGGGATCAGCTCGTCTGTGGTCGTGACCGGATCGTGGATCTCAGATACCACTTTTAATACCATATTTTCCGGTAATGCGCTCATTGCCGGCCAGTCTTTGATGTTTGGTCCAAACTGGATTTCAACGGAAGGATCTGCTACACCCCTGCTGTCAAAGACACGGTTTGCGTAAATATTTTTATCGAAGAAGTACTTCGGTTTGCTAAAGTTTACATCCACATCAGTTGCGGCTGTCAAAAATCCCTTGTTTGCGGCTGTTGCTGCAATAGAACGTGCATCCATCAGCGCGACGGAAGCAACCTGTCCCTTCTGTACCTTGGAACCTTCACGGTTCGGGAAGTTTCTGGTGGAGTGGCGGATGGAAAATGCGTTGTTTGCCGGTGTATCGCCAGCGCCAAAGCACGGTCCGCAGAATGCCGTCTTAACGATCGCACCTGTCTCCATCAGGGATGCAACTGCACCATTCTTTACTAACTCCATATAGATCGGCGTACTTGCCGGATATACGCTTAACGTAAACTCATCCGGTCCGATGCTCGCACCCTTTAAGATGTCTGCTGCATCACAGATATTCTCAAATCCACCGCCTGCGCAGCCTGCGATGATACCCTGATCTACATAGAGTTTTCCATCTCTTACTTTGCTCTTTAAGTCCAGTTTGACCGCACCGTCAAAACTTACCTCTGCACGTTTCTCACAGTCATCTAAGATGTCCATCAGGTTTGCGTTTAACTCTTCGATCGCGTAAGTGTTGCTCGGATGGAATGGCATTGCGATCATCGGTTTGATCTTTGAAAGGTCGATCTCGATCATTCCGTCATAATATGCCACGCTGCCCGGATTCAACTCTTTGTAATCCTGTGGTCTGCCGTGGATCGCATAAAACTCTTTTACTTTGTCATCTGTTTTCCAGATGGAAGAAAGACATGTCGTCTCTGTCGTCATAACGTCCACACCGATTCGGAAATCAACGCTTAAGTTTGCAATGCCCGGTCCGACGAACTCCATGACTTTATTCTTTACATAACCTTTATCAAATACTTCCCCGATAATGGCAAGTGCAATATCCTGCGGTCCGACACCTTTCATCGGCGTGCCTGTCAGATAAACGCCGATCACTCCCGGCATATCGATATCATAAGTCTTGTTTAAAAGCTGTTTTACAAGCTCCGGTCCACCCTCGCCGACTGCCATGGTACCAAGTGCGCCATAACGTGTGTGGGAATCAGAACCAAGGATCATCGCTCCGCCTGCCGCAAGCATCTCGCGTGCAAACTGATGGATGACTGCCTGATGAGGCGGTACATAAACTCCGCCGTATTTCTTTGCGCAGGTTAAACCAAACATGTGGTCATCCTCGTTGATCGTACCTCCGACTGCACAGAGGCTGTTGTGACAGTTCGTCAGCACATATGGGATCGGGAACTTCTCTAATCCTGATGCTCTTGCTGTCTGGATGATTCCGACAAATGTGATATCGTGGGATGTCAGCTTGTCAAACTTGATCTGAAGTTTGTCCATATTGCCGGATGTATTATGATTTTTTAAGATACCGTAAGCAATCGTATTTTCTGCCGCCTGCTCTTTGGTCACTGCTGCCCCGGTCTTTTTTACGACCTCTTCGATGGCATTTGCACCGTCCGGTACCAGTTCATTTCCATTTACGAGATATACACCGCTATCGTATAATTTCATGGTTTCCTCCATTCTTTTGCCCATTTTCTATTAGATCCATTGTTTAAAATTATATAGACAGCATCAGCAAAAATCAAGTACTTTTACACGTTAAACCGAAAGCATTAGAAAGCGCATGCCCTATCTGCTGAAAACAGCCGTAAATTTACTCTCTTATTCATCCGTATCTATTGTTTCCCTGTACATCGGGAATGTGATCGAAGCCTTAAACAGATCTCCGTCCACCCCGATGAAAAAGATGCCGCCCATAAGCTGTGTCAGACTTTTTGCAATGGAAAGTCCAAGTCCGCTTCCTTCCGTTGTCCTTGAAGCATCCCCACGGATAAAACGCTCTGTCAGATCTCCCGCATTGCTGTTTTCCAGTGCCAGTGAACGCTCCGATACATTTTTAATGGAAAATGTCACTTTTTCCTCAAGCACATGCACATCCACATAAACTCTGGTTTTTTCCAATGCATATTTTGCAACATTATTATAAAGGTTTTCGATCACACGGTACAGCTGTCTGCCGTCCGCACGGATCATTACTTCCGTTTTCGGAAGTTTTGTAACGATCGTCAGCTCTTTTGCCTCAAATTTTTCGTTAAATTCACCTGCGGTCTGATAAATGAGTTCCACCAGATCTATCTTTTGCATATCCAGTTTGACATTTCCGGACGTAATACGTGATGTCTCGACCAGATCTTCGGTAAGCTGCTTTAATCGCTGTGACTTGGCATCTAAGATCCTGATATAGCCATTCACCCGCTCATTATCAATCTGTTCAAGTTTAATCAGGTTAACATAATTAATAATGGAGGTTAACGGTGTTTTAATATCATGTGAAACATTCGTGATCAGATCTGCTTTCATACGCTCGTTTTTCGTACTGTCATCCACCGCATGTAAAAGACCGCTGCCGATATTGTTGATCGCCTCTGCAAGTTTTTTATCTTCTCCATGCAGCCCTTCTGTGTCAATCTTATTGCTTAACACACCTTCTGTAATTTTCTCCACGCCCTCATACACCTGATAATGCTCAACCGCAGACCGAAGCAGCGCATATGCCTCCATTCCGCTGAAGATCAGAAGCAGCACCAGACAGATCACCTGGTGGTAATAAAATGCTCCCATGGCAAGCACAAAACAGACGATCATGTGAACTGCAAAGACAACAAGCACACGTACCGTTACCGTCCTCTTCTCAAAGAACTTATCCATTCCCCTTACAAGCCAGCATGCAAGACTGTTTTCCCACATCACTTCCGCCTTCATCCGGCGTACCATACTCAGGTAAAAAATAAGAAACAGAACATCAATTAACAGACTGACCGTTCCCGATGCAACAAGAAGTCCTGATACATTCCACGTTTTATTATTTACATGGGACAAAAGCATGATGAGCTCACTGGTTGCTGCAATAAATACGGCGGTCACGATCTCTGTTTTTATCCGGTCCACAAAATTAAGATGAACTCCTTCTTCCCCATCTCTGTGTCCGGTTGCAAGTGTCAGATATACAAGACTTAATACCCATCCCATCAGACTGACCAGCGCAGCAACAATACTGACTTTGATCCACGGATGCAGTCTTACATACTCCATCTCGGCATCATACAGATCGTCTTTTGCCGTCAGATCCGTATCCACTCCGATCACAAGCACCACATTTTCCAGTGGCAGATACATCTGGTTATTATAACTGTCAAAAAAGTAATTCTCCATGCCGCGGATATCCGTTCCAAATTCCTTTTTCTCCATATCATAGATCAGATAATCCCCCATGGTCTTTGCCTCCATGAGAACAGTCTGTGTATCAAACTCCTGGCCTTCCACCGAATCCGGCTGATTGGTATACCACACCCCATTCTGTTTATACCAGTAACAGAAATTGGTGTCTTCACGCTTAAACTCATTTGTATACTGCAGATAACGCTTATCGTCCTCCGCACTCCGCTTATTGCCTTTTTGTAACAGATGCAGATAATCGGTCAGTTCACTGCATTTCTGCTCCATGCATTTGGTATAGTAGCCCGAATTAAAAAAATCATCTGTACCGATATCCGTTACCTGCAGAATATTTTTGCTGATCAGTGATGCCAAAAGATAGACAGCGATGGTAAGTATTACCGTAAAAAACAGGTGCAGGATCATCCCTGCCAGCTTACTGCCGTATGTGTATGATTTCTTTTCCATATGAAGTCTCCATCCCCGTGCCGGACATTATCCTGTATGCCGGCGTACGGAATCCCTCCCAGAATCAGTTCTTGTCGATCTTGTATCCAACGCCCCACACAACCTTTAAATAGCGCGGCTCCTTCGGATTGATCTCGATTTTTTCACGGATGTGGCGGATATGTACTGCCACCGTATTGTCCGCTCCGATCGCATCCTCATTCCAGATGCTCTCATAGATCTGATTAATGGAAAATACCTTTCCCTGATTTTTGACCAATAATAAAAGGATGTTGTACTCGATCGGTGTCAGCTTTACCACTTCTCCATCCACGGTCACTTCTTTTAAATCATCATTGATCGACAATCCACCGACTGTATACACCGATGCGCTGCTCTCTGCCGCATTTCCAAGCTGGGTATAACGCCTTAACTGTGATTTGACCCTCGCTACCAGTTCAAGCGGATTAAACGGTTTCTCCACATAGTCATCTGCCCCGATGTTAAGTCCTAAAATTTTATCCGCATCCTCCGTCTTTGCAGACAAAATAATGATCGGAATGCTGCTCTCCTCACGGATTTTTAAGGTCGCACGGATTCCGTCCAGACGCGGCATCATCACATCCATGATCAGAAGATGAACCTCATTTTCTTTTAAGATCTCCAGTGCTTCTTCGCCGTCATATGCCTTTAAAATATGATACCCTTCCTGCTGTAAATATATTTCGATCGCTTCCACGATTTCCTTATCATCATCACACACTAAAATTGTCTGCATAAGTTCCTCCATTCTTTTTGTGTCTTACTTCAAGTATTACACCAGATCTTACATTTATTTTAACAGGAAAGTTTAAATTGTTATAGAGCGGATTTCTTAATATTCCTTTAAATTCCCACTGCATATACAACATTTTCCACATTTCTTAATTTAATTTAAGAAATTGGCCTTAAATTTAAGAAATACTTTATTGCATCCTATTCATCCCCGCCTTATGATATCTTTCGTACCCGTACTGGTACACACAGGAATTCCGTAGATTTTCCACAGTTTTCCCGTAAATAAAATAAGTTTTACACAAAACGGAGGATTCTTATGAAAAAAAATGTGCACACTGCAGGCAAAAGCAGAAAGCAGAAAAAAATCATGCTCCTTCTACTGGAGCTGCTGATCATCCTGCTCCTTGCGATTGCCCTTTTTATCACAACCAAATTATCAAAAATTGAAAAGAATAAGCTGGACATGAACGACGTTTCCATCAATGACGATCTCTCCGATGAGACAAAAGAAGCGATGGCTCATTACAAAACGATCGCACTCTTCGGACTCGACAACCGTTCCAACGGCAGCCTCTCCAAAGGAAACAGCGACGTTATCATGTTGGCAAACATCGATACGAAACAGCATACCATCAATCTGGTATCTGTTTACCGTGATTCTTATTTAGATACCGGAAACGGCACTTACCAGAAATGCAACGCAGCCTACGCAAAGGGCGGACCGGAACAGGCACTGTCCATGTTAAATACCAATCTTGATCTTGCAATCACCGACTATGTAACCGTCGACTTCAATGCGATCATTGAATGTGTCGACCTGTTAGGCGGTGTCGACATCACGATCACCGATGATGAGGCAAGTCTGATGATCGGTTATATGAAAGAATTAAATGAACTGACCGGACACAATTCCACACCACCTGCCTCCGGCGGAACTTACACCTTAGACGGCGTACAGGCATGCGCCTACGCACGAATCCGTTATGGCGGCGGTGATGACTACCGCAGAACCGAACGCCAGCGTACTGTTTTGACCGCAATGATGCAGAAAGCGCAGAAATCCAACATTCTAACACTCAACAAACTGATCAACGCAGCTTTTGGGGACATTCAGACCAGTTTTTCCAACACGGATCTCCTTGCCCTTGCCACAAAAGTTTTCAGTTATGACATTGGAGATACAACCGGTTTTCCATATGAAAAAACAACGCACAAATATGATAAGATCGGCGATGTTGTCATTCCGTGCGATCTTGCTTCTAACGTTACACAATTACATCAGTTTTTATTTAATGATGAAAATTATACCCCATCTGCAACAGTTCTTTCAAACAGCCAGCAGATCATTTCCAATACAGGATATAAACAAGGAGACGGCCATTAAGGCTGTCTCCCCTTTTGTCAGTGATTCTATTATTTTTCCAATTCGTCTATTTTTCTCCTGATATTGTCCATCCGGCCTGTCTCGTCCTGAATTGACACCTGCAACTTTCTTTTACGTCTTTTTACCAACACTGCCCATTGCAAAAGCAATGCTCCATCCATGATAAGAAATAATGCAGGCAGGCTGACCTGTTTTCCTGCTACATACCCGATAAAGACATACAGGATCATAGGATTTATGACCGCAATGGAAAGCATCGTCGTCAGATCACTTTTACGTCCCGTAAAAACATACAGGTTTTCCCATTTGCTATGAAACTCTTTTTTCTCTGTCTTCTCCGGCATCACATTCTCCCTCTACTCTTTATGGTGCCTGGAAAAGAAAGAATGTTTCTCCGGTTTCTTTTCTCCGGCATGCTCCTCGCCCTCTTTCCAGTGAAAATATTCAGCATCCAGATTGACATTGACATTTACTTCTGCTTTCGGCATGGATTCCTGTGATGTATCTTCTGCAATCTCTTCTGACAGTTCATTTTCCGGCACAATTCCTGTCTTTTCAAAATACTCCTGGTTGATCTTGATCTCCGGCTTGATTGCAGCATAAGGCGATGGCTCTGTCTCCCCTTTTTCCTTTGCCCTTTCTTTTTCAATCTCACGATTACGATCCTCGATCAGGTTTAAATATTTGTCTGTATCGGTAAGATTCTGCAGATGTCCTTTCAGGTCTGACTGGTCTCTCCGCACAATGTCTTTTTCTTTCTGGAGTTTTTCATTGGCATCTTTATAAATTTCCTGCATGGCATCCGTCGCCCTCTGCATGATTTCCTGTACATGACGCAGTGCTTCATTGGTATACATCACGGACGCAGCATACACATCCTCCGCTTTTCCGCTGGCATCTTTTAGGATATCTTCCCCGATTTTAGCTGCCTCACGTCTTGCACGCTCCTTGCCCTGCGTTGTCAGTTCATACTCATCCATCATCGCGTAGATGGCCTTATTTAACTCTGCAAGCAGCTCTAACATTCTTTTTTTATCAAGGATAATTTTACTGCCAATACTGTCATAAGCTTCACTGCCTGCAAGCAATATATGCATTTGTCTTAAAATTTCTTCCGTTTTGTCCTGCGCGCTCATGGTTCTTCTCCTGCTTTACTTCCGCTGCGTCTTTTTCCTGTCTGGTATTTTACTAATTTTAACACTAACCGTATCAGCAAAACAACCAGTAAAATAGCGATCAATACGATTCCGGCGATCATGACGGCATATTTATTCGGATTTTTTATTAATTTTATGAGATTGAACGAATCATCTACCACTTTTCTTTCATGCAATCCGGCATAATATTGTGGAATATCCGCAATTCCATCTCCATTTTCATCCGGAAACGACTCCATATAATGTGCGATCGCCGTCCATGCCTTTAATTCCCTGCCATTATCTGTCAAAATCACATCTTCAAAATTTTCAATCGGTGTTCCATCTGCCTTTTTCGGCACAACAGACAACAGTCCATACGATGTTTTCGTCACCGCAGACAGCATCTGCCCACTGTAAAGATCCGCCACCACGCGATACATTTTATCATCTTCTAACTCCCTGCGATTGCCATCTGCATCCAGCAGATACACATCGGTAACGCGGTTTAAGATCATACGATGCGGGTTGTAAGTAAACTGCAAACCGTACATATACAAACGTGCAGATGTCATCAGATCAGACACGGATGCGTCGATTTCTGCCACAGTTTTTAACTCTTTTCCTGTCAGATATGCTTCGATCAGCGGATACCCCGGCACACCGTCCGCACCGATTCCAAGTGAAAACGAATTAAACACATCCTCCACCGTAATGTTTCCTTTTGTATAGGTATCACGGATCGTTCCACTCGGCACGATCGCCACATCTACCGGAGTTCCATCATAATCGGTACTGTTTGTGACCGCATAGGCGTAAGCATCCGCAATGATATCTCCCAGATTGTGCTCTGTATGAATATCATAGAGATCCTCAAGGCTGTCAAACTTTACATTATTTTCTGCAACCACCTGCTCCCTCGTATATCCAAACTGTGCCAGATAATCTGTATCTACCGTTTCCATAAACGAATCAATTTCTTCCTGTGTTGCAGCATCTTCCGCAATATCTGTCTCGATCGGAGTAAGTTGATATTCTTTCATGCTCCAGCGCCCATCATCCTTTTGTTCCAGCGATAAGGAACCTAAGTACTTGCCATATTCCCCTGCGGAAACGATATAGGTATCCCCATGTACAATCGGCTCCTCCAGTTTTGTATGCGTATGTCCACTGATGATCACATCCAGATCCGGCACTTTTTTTGCAAGAATTTCATCCTCTGACTTTGACTCATCTTCTGAAGTTCCACTATGGGAAAGACAGATGATAATATCCGCATCTTCGTTTTTCTTAATCTCAGCTACGGTCTTTTTTACTGCTTCCACCGGATCCGTAAACTTCAGTTCACAGGTCGGTGCACATGCCAGTGCATCTTTTCCGAATACGCCAAGCAGCGCCACCCGGACATCGCCCTTTTGCACCATCACATAATCTTTCGTACCGTATTCCGTAAATGCATCACGGATCTGCTGCTGTCCTTCTGAGAGTCCCTGCTGTTCCATGGCATCCCAGTTGATATTACAGACAAGAAGCTCCGGCACGGTATCTCCGCTTTCCGCCGCGGTTTCAAGCATCTTAGCAAGTCCCTTTGAACGATAATCAAATTCATGGTTGCCAAGTGTTGTCGCCTCGCAGCCCAGTGCCCCTAACATCCGAATCTCTGCCGCCTGTGTCTCAAAAACGGTCTGCACCAGCGTTCCCATGGAAAAATCTCCACCATCCACTACTAATGTATCCGGATTTTTCTCCTTTTGTTCATCGATCAGCGTCTTGATCCTTGCAAACCCGCCGATCATTTCCTGTTTTTCGTCCACTACCGTTGAAAAGCTGTTCAGATGGGAATGTGTATCATGCACAAACATGATATCAATCATTTTAGAGTCCGTCTGGTCTGCCGCCTTCACACTGCCGGACATCCCCATCATTCCCAAAACCAGAACAAAAACAAGGACTGCAGCCAGTCCCATTTTCCAATTTTTGATCTTTTCCCGTAACATATAAGTCTCCCTGTCTTACAAAGCATAATTTTGCTTTTTTTACTTATATTTTACTTGAACTTTTAAAATTAGTAAATGGTGGTGCAGTCCTAATTTTTACTTTATCCAAAATATTTTTTACAATAGATTGATCCTGTCTATGCAACCGTAAATTTCTTTGTGTCCTTCCGCAGCATCAAAGATGCCTCCTGCGTCTGTTTCATCAGTTCACGCATATCTTCTGCCTGTCTGTCAACATTGGTAACACGCTCTGCAATGCTTCCGGTACTTGCCGCACCATCATTTGCAGCTTTCGTTACCTCCTGAATGTTTGCAACCACTCCGCTGACCGAAGCTAAAAGCTGTTCGGATGCCGCGCTGAAATCCGTTACAAGTTCTTCAACATAGTTTGCATCTTCATTATAATCATCTGCCATTTTTTCAAAATCATCAAAACTCTCCGTGACGTCTCCTCCCACAAACTCTAACAGACGTTTTGCATCTGTGGTCAGTCTTGCAACTGCTGTCTGGACACGCTCTGTCACTTCCTGGATATTCACGACCGTGCTCGCCGACTGCTCCGCAAGATTACGGATCTCATCTGCAACAACTGCAAATCCTTTTCCCGCCTCTCCGGCTCTTGCGGCTTCAATTGATGCATTCAAAGCCAGCAGATTTGTCTGAGAAGTGATTCCCATGATGGACTCCGCAAGAATACCGATCTGCTCCACGACTTTTGCATTTTCAAGTGCTTCCGATAAGCTGTCATTGATTTCCCCATGCACTTTCCTGATATTTGCACGGCTTGCACTGATCTTTTGTTTCGTATCAGCCGCTCTGGTATGGATCTCGTCAACTTTTCCGTTTCCCTCCTGTGCATGCTCTGCAATTCCTTTTGCAGCTTCCTCAATCTCTCCGGACATCGTATTCACTTCCTGTGCAGCTGCTGCGGTCTCCTGATTTCCGGCTGCAAGTTCCTGCGTGATACCAGATACACTGTCAATCTCGTCCGCAAGTTTTGCCAGTGCCGCCTCTGCTGTTCCAACCGTTTCATCCAATGTATCCGCTTCGCGCTGTACATGGCCGATCAGATGTCTCATATTGTGATGAATGTCACGGATGCTGCGTGCAAGAATACCGATCTCATCTTCACGTTTCAGGTATTTTTCATCCACACGCTGCGTAAAATCGCCCTGTCCCATTTTTTCGGCAAACAGCGCAGATCTTTTGACGCCTGATGTAATGTCAAATGCAAGATACAGTACCCATATATCCGTGAGTATACACATAATAACCATAAAATAGAAAAACTGATCCTGTTTTGCATTCTTTTCCTGCTGCATTTTCTGCAATATCGGCTGCAGTTCCTGTTGTATTTCTTCCTGGGAATATTCCGGGTGTTCCTCACTTACATATTCTTCCATGCTGGTGATCGCATCATTACGGATAGTACCCATATTTTTTGCTCCGACAACTACTCCATATAATCCGATTATTAAAATCTCAATAATCAGAATCGTCATTTTTACCTTTAATGATACTTTTCCACTTAGGGTCACATCAATATCCTCCTTTGTTCTTTCTGATTTATTCTCATAAACGATTTTATATTAATACCATTCTACTATCATTTAATTTTGATTACAATATACATCTTTGACAATTTATTTATCAGGTTTTTGTTTCCTGTCTGACTGAAAAAATGCGGCACATCCTGCCGGACACACCGCATTTTCATATTTCTGTTTATTTTAATGCTGCAGGATTGATCTTCTTTGTGCGGATATCCTCTTTTAACAGTGCAAGGAAATCTTCCTTGGAAACTGTGGTGGAATTCTGCTCTCCATGCAGTCTGTAGCTTACGGTTCCGTCAGCTGCTTCGTTCTTACCAAGTACTAACAGATACGGCACTTTCTCCATCTGTGCTTCACGGATACGGTAGCCGAGTTTCTCGTTTCTCTCATCGATCTCAACACGGATTCCGTTGTCATCCAGATACTTATATAAGTCATGAGAATATGCGTTAAGTTCTTCATCCTCATTCTTGACCGGAAGGATCTTAGCCTGAACCGGAGCTAACCATAACGGCAGGTTTCCTTTTGTTTCCTCTAAAATGTATGCCATGAAACGATCGAGAGAACCTAAAATCGCTCTGTGTAAAACAACCGGTGTTTTCTTGGTTCCGTCGCTGTCAATATAAGACAGGTTGAATTTTGCCGGCAGACAGAAGTCTAACTGGCAGGTTGAAAGTGTATACTCATTACCGATCGCCGGTTTTACATTAACGTCAAGTTTTGGTCCGTAGAAAGCAGCCTCGCCGATCTCTTCTGTATACTCGATACCGATATCGTCAAGTACTTTACGGAGTGCATTCTCTGCATTGTTCCACATCTCATCGTCATCATGGTATTTGACTTTATCTTCCGGATCTCTTAAAGAGAGTACACAGCGGTAATCTGTGATATTGAAATCTTTGTAAGTATCAAAGATCAGCTCTACCACTTTTGCAAACTCAGATTCGATCTGCTCCGGTGTTACAAACAGATGGGCATCATTCTGACAGAAATGTCTTCCTCTCTCGATACCTTTTAAGGTTCCACTTGCCTCAAAACGAAAGTCATGTGCGATCTCGCCGATACGGATCGGCAGATCTTTATAGGAATGCATTCTGTTCGCATAGATCATCATGTGATGCGGGCAGTTCATCGGACGGAGTACAAAAGATTCACCCTCCATTTCCATTGCCGGGAACATATTCTCTTTGTAGTGATCCCAGTGACCGGAAGTTTTATAAAGATTTACGGTACCAACACAAGGTGTCATAACGTGAAGATAACCAAGTTTTCGCTCTTTTGCTTTGATATAATTTTCAAGCTCCTGCCATACGGTATATCCCTTTGGAAGAAACATCGGAAGTCCACGTCCAACCAGATCGTCAGACATAAACAGGTGCATCTCTTTACCGATCTTTCTGTGATCACGGTCTTTTGCTTCCTCTAAGAGTTTTAAATGCTCCTCTAACTCTTCTGCAGTCGGGAAACATACACCGTAGATACGCTGCATTACATGATTATTTGCATCACCTTTCCAGTAAACACCGGAATATTTGATCAGTTTAAAGTTTTTACATAATTTAGTATTGTCAACATGCGGTCCACGGCAGAGATCCGTGAAATCGCCCTGATCGTATACGGAAATATTTCCATCCTCTAAACCATCGATCAGGTCAAGTTTGTACTCATCATCTTTAAAAAGCTCTAACGCTTCTGCTTTTGAGATCTCACGTCTGTAAATCTTTTTACCTTCTTTGCAGACTTTTTTCATCTCTTTTTCGATCGCTGCGATCACATCATCATTGACAGCAGTATCGCCAAGATCGATATCATAATAAAATCCTTCTTTTACAACAGGTCCTACCCAGAACTTTGCGTTCGGATATAAGTGTTTTACTGCCTGTGCCATCACATGTGCACAGGAATGGTTGAGCGTATTCAGTCTCTCGTCTTCTTTAAAATCTACCATGATTAATCTCCTTTTCCTAAACTAAAAAGTCCCTTATACAGACAACGTATCTGTATAAGGGACGAATAAACATTTTTATCCGCGGTTCCACCCCGTTTATCTCCATGTGGAAAATCACTCATTTTGATGATAACGGAATCACCGGACCGGATTAGGGCCGCTCAGAGGTGGTCTTCCTGAAGTTCCATTTTAAGATACTCACACCAAAATGTATCTCTCTCTTTAAAATTTCCGATCAGTACTCTTCTCTTCAATGCGTTTCTTTGATTTTATTTCATAGAATGCATTCTGTCAAGTTTATTCTTTCGTACATCACACCTCAATATATGGATATTCGTGGAAATAATCCATGATCAGTTCCACCATCTCCACATTGATTTCTTTGACCAGCGGACATTCTGTGTAAACATCATATCCACCAGCACCGCTGTAACGGTAATTGTTGAGACAGATCGTAAATTTATCATCATCAAGAACCGGTTTTCCGTCCTTTGACAATCCCTCGATCCGGCTGCCGATTGGATTCTCCGGGTTGATCTTAAAATCCACACCCATATAGTAGTCGTAATTATAGTGCTCGACTTTCGGAATCAGGAAGCTGTCAGAAACACAGACATTGCCCTCCTTATCATAAGCAAAATATTCTGCACTGCGCTCCATCACGTTCTTTAACTGTTTTCCGGTGATCTCACAGACCACGAGTGTATTCGGATATGGATATGTCGCAATAATATCGCGCGTGCTCACTTCACTGCGGAATCCGGCGATCTCATTTGCCAGACCGACCGATGAGAGCATTGCCCCGGAAAAATGAAGCTGGATGCGGTTTAAAAAGTCAGCGATCGGTGAGCCGTACAATGCCATTTTCACTTTCTCTTCCGGCAGGATCGCGCGGCTTAAATGACCGATCGGCTGGTTCAGCCATGCCTGCACCGCATTTTCTGTGGAACGATACTTGTCCGCAAGCACCGTTCCCTTTGCCGCGTCTGACTGACGCAGTTCGGAGCGGATACTTTTTTCATGATCTGTCATCGTAACCTCCAGATACTGATACTCCTTCGCATTATCACAAGACTGTACCGTATAAGTACCGGATATATCCCTTCCCGTCACGGACATATGCTGATGTCCGGTCAGTAAAATATCAAAATCCAGTTCCTTACAGATACGGTATCCGACATTTTCAGTCGTCTGGGACAATGTCTCTCCGCTCTCTAAGTCGCACTCAAAACCGCCGTGATAGATGCAGATCGTAAGGTCTGTCTGTTCTTTCATCTGCGCAAGTGCATTTTTTGCTGCCTCAAAAGGATCCGTGATGTGAATTCCCTTTAAATTTTCTTCTTTTTCCCAGATATTAACATAATCGGTCACAATACCCACGATGCCGACACGCAGTCCGTTTTTCATCGTATGGAGTTTCCACGGGAACAATGTGTTTCCCGCTTCATCCGTAATATTCTGACAGACGCATACACCGTTGTTCCGGCTGCGGTATGCTGCCTGATAATCTAGTCCGTAATTAAAGTCATGATTGCCAAGTGTATAATAATCGTATCCGCAGTCGTTCATAATATCTGCGATCACTTCCGGAGAGTTTGCAACCTGACGGCAGTAATAAGCAAAGGCGGAGCCTTGTAAAATATCTCCGCCATCTATGATGAGTGTCTCATCATCCTTGTTAAAATCTGCCGCACAGCCAAAAAGTCCTACCGGTTTTACATCCATATCCCCATAAGTCGTCGGATAAAAATATCCGTGCACATCTGAGGTAAAATAAATTTTTAACTTTTTCTGCTGCATGTTTTATCCCTTTCAATAACCTGCAAATTTGAGTATGCGACTCAAATTTGTGTGCGTAAAATCTTTCATATATGGATTTTTCGCACTACTAACCCCTTGCTAATTTTGTACGGATCTTTGATGAGATAACTTCAATAATTAAGATCAGTACGATCAGTCCGGCAAGAATTGCTCCTACCTGATTCCATTTGTATGCACTCATCGCAAAGATCAGCGGCGCACCGATACCACCGGCACCAACCAGACCAAGTACTGTTGCATCTCTTAAGTTCATGTCAAAACGATAGATCAAAGTAGACATAAAATCCGGGAACAACTGGGATAAGATACCGTAACGGATCTTCTGGAACATCGTACAGCCTGCTGCATCCAGTGACTCTAAGATCTTGGTATCCAGATCCTCGATACTCTCAATAAACATTTTACTGATCATACCGATCGAACAGAGTGACATGGTGAGCAGTCCGGCGAACGGTCCTGGTCCTGTCACACGGATAAACATAAGTCCGTATACAAATGCCGGGATCGTACGGACCGCCATAATAAACACACGGAAGATCAGTGCAACCGGCTTTGGCATCAGATTTGCTGCCGCAAGGAAAGAAAGCGGAATAGATAATACTGCACCGACGATCGTCCCTAAGAATGCGATACACATGGTTTCCAGTAACAGATAAGCAACACCGGATGTGGAGAGGTCAAACAGTAAATTCGTATCCGGGTGGAAAATTCCGCTGATGATCTTTCCTGCGACGGAAAGTCCGCTTCCGTTTGATCCGGTGGACTGAACCGTAGAAAGTGACCATGCAAGAAGCGCTGCAACAATCAAAGCCACAATGATCTTTGCGTACCAGGTCTTTGGTTCCTGCTCGTACATTTTTTTGATTGATTCATTCATTTTGCCGGTTCCTCCTACGTTAATTTCTTTCTGATATAATGGCTGATCGCTTCAATGATAAGAACGGTGCCAAAGAGAACGATCAGGATCATTCCTACACTGTCATATTCGCGCCATCCGATCTTTTCATTTAAGATCAGTCCAAGTCCGCCTGCTCCAACATATCCCAGGATCGCTGCGTAACGCACATTTCCCTCGAAACAGAATAAACATACAGACATGTATGCCGGCAATACCTGCGGCATGATCGCAGAAATAAAGGAGTACGCCTTTCCTGCACCCATGGCCTCCATTGCCTCATAAGCTCCCATGTCGACCGTCTCGATCATCTCGTATAACTGTTTTCCGACATAAGCAAAAGTAAATACTGCGATTGCAAAGGTACCTGCCATGGTGCCAAGTCCCCAGATATAGGTTGCGATCAGGGCTGCAACCAGCGTCGGAATCGTACGCACGATACTTAAAAATACGCGGACCACACCGATCACAACTTTATTTTTGATCAGGTTGCTGGATGCTAAAATCGCAAAAGGAATCGCAAGCACACCACCCACAAAAGAGCCGAGCAGTGACATTTTGATCGTATCAAAAAGTGGTCCCCAGATGCTTGAAATATAACCAACCTTCGGTGGAAACATCTGTCCTAAAATATCAAAGAAATACCGGATTCTCGTCACAAGCGTTGTCATGGAAAAACCAGTAACCTTTACGGAGATCCATGTTGCGATCACGATCAGAATAATGATGAGCGGCGCGCGGGAACATTTTTCTTCCACAACTTTGCCGTTTGCAAGCACAAGTTTCTTCGGTTTAAATATTTTATCGTATAATCCCATTACGCTTCCTCCGTTTTCTCCGGAATCTTTCCTTCGTAAATTGTGTTCAACACGTCCTGTGTCACATTTTCGGAAGGGCCGTCATAGACGATCTTTCCGGCGCGGATTCCAATGATGCGGTCTGCATATTCAAGTGCTAATTCCACATGATGAATATTGATAAGGATAGAAATATTCATATCTTGATTAATTTTTCTGAAATCACTCATAACCTGTTTTGCCGTTACCGGGTCAAGTGCTGCAACCGGCTCATCTGCTAAGATGATCTCCGGATTCTGCGCAAGTGTACGCGCTAAAGCAACACGCTGCTGCTGCCCACCGGAAAGCTGGTCTGCACGGATATATGCTTTATCCAGAATACCGACTTTATCCAGACTCTCAAGTGCCTGCATTTTGTCTTCCTTTTTAAACACACCAAGCAGAACTCTCCAGAAAGGCATCTCCGGCACTTTTGCCATCAATACGTTACGGATTACTGTTGTTCGTGTGACAAGATTAAATGACTGGAAGATCATTCCAATCTTTCTGCGGAAAGTACGAAGCTCTTTTCCTTTTAAGTTCTTAACCTCTAATCCATCCACCGTCAGAGTTCCTGATGTGATGTCATGCATACGGTTGATCGTCCGCAGTAACGTGGACTTTCCTGCACCGGAAAGACCGATGATCGCTACAAATTCACCCTGTTCGATCTTTAAATTGACATTGTCCAGTCCCACTACCCCGTTCGGATATACCTTCGATACGTCCTTAAACTCGATCATAAATTTAAACCAAACCTTTCTTTCACCTGCTGTTTTTATGGTGTGTGTTTTTTATAGGTGTATACTCATTGAAAGGCTGCCGCAAAGCCGGTTTCCCGGCTCTGCAGCAGCCCTCCTGCTGCCCGTCATACTGCCTGTTATTATTTCGTTGTTACTGTCCACTCCCTGTCAGACGTTCCAGTAACGATTAGTTTGCTGCACTTAATTCCTGGATCAGTTTCTGTGCTTCTCTCTCTTTATCATAATCAGAAGACTGTGCCGGCTCATATCCGTTGTGGCTGTAGATAGAGATAACTGCCTTACCTTCCTCTGTGTTACCGATATTGATGAGTGCTGTCTGGATTGCTGATTTTAAGCCGTCATCCATGATTGGAGATGTCTTGCTGACACAGACTGTATCGTTGTAGATCGGATCTGTTACACCGATTACGTTCGTCTCTTCCCAAATAGATTTTGTACGGCCAAATTCACTTGTCCAGCTCTCTTCGTAGTCACGTCTTGCATCTGCATAAGTTACAAGTACGTCGATCTGTCCGGAAGCAAGTCTTGCGAATGCGCTTGCGTAAGAATCAGACTGTACTGCGGAAGAAAGATCTGTGATACCCTTCTGGTATTTATCCTGTAACCATAAAGCCGGATAAATGTAACCTGCCGGTGAGGATGAGGACATAACGCTCCAGTTTGCGCTGTTTAAATCATCCCAGGTAAGTTCTTCGCCGGAGTTTACTTTATCAGCAAGTTCATGTCCTTTATCAGAAGGACCTGCGATGAATAATGCACGGTAAGAAACTGCCTGTTTGTCAGTACCTTCTGTAGGCTGTCCGTCATTCCAGTCTGCAGGGTTGTCCGAATCTTTATTTAAACCATCTCTGGTTGCTGTTAAAATAACATCTGCGCCGTCATCATAAAGTACATAGGTACCACCCGGAATAAATCCTACATCAGCGGTTCCTGCTGCAAGAGCCTCACCTACTGCCTCAAAAGTTGTACCAACAGTGATCTTAACCTCTCCGATATCATATCCTAAACCTGCTAACTCTGTCTGCATTAAATTTGCAAGCGGTTCTGTTGCAGTTACGATCTCATCCGGATCTCTGGATGGGACAAAGTATACGTTTAACGTATCAATCTTTACGTTGTCAGCAGAAGCTGCCACGTCAGAACCCTCTGTTGCAGCTGCTGTATTATCTGTCGTATTATTGTCTGCTGCGCTGCTGTTGTTTGATGCGCTGTTTCCACATCCTGCAAATGTACCCATGCATAATGCTGCTGCAAGTAACATAGCAATTTTTTTCTTCATAATGAAATGTTCTCCTCTCTCTCCTGCATCTATTTCCATGCAGGCGTGCACACTTTTGTTGTTGCTCTTTTCATGAATTGTCCAGCCAATGATCAGGCACTGTCTCCAAGTTCAAGCTTTGTTGGCAGATATACCTTCATCGTATCTTTCCTGCCATCTAAGATCCGCTCCAAAAGAAGCTTTATGGCAGTCGTCCATACGATATCCGGCAGCATGCGAAGACTTGTATACGTCGGGTATTTTGTCGACAGCGTCTCAATATCGCGGTAAACTACAACCGCAACATCTTTGGGGATCCGGAATTTTAACTCTTTGATCGCCTCTAATGCCCCTTCTGCGACCTCATCGTTTCCTAAAATAAGAACTTCCGGCACATCCTTCGTCAAAAGCATTTCCTTTGTGAGTGTATACCCATTTTCATGACTGATCTCTCCAACCTTAAAATAGTCTTCCCGATAACAGTCTTTTTTTTGCAGGATCTGCTTTAATCCATTCAGACGACGCACTCCGATACGCACCATATCATCTTCATAGATACCGCCAATATAACCAATGCTGCGATACTCCTTCTCGTCCATCAGATAATGCACCATATCGTTTAATCCCTGCTCATAATCCATGAGGATCTGATCAAATTCATAATCCTTCTTATCTGAATTAACAAACAGAATCTCCGTGCTCAGTGACCGCAAAAAATCAACTTCCACTTCCGAGAACAATCCAAATGCAATGATACCGTCCACCTGTTTTACTTCTCCATATATCAGACGTAAAAAAGCGATATCTGCTTTCTGCGCAATACTTCCGGATAAGATATCCTCCGATGTAATGCTCACATCCGGTCTGTCTCTTCTTACGATATGCCAGTCCGCAACTCCGATGACGATCTGTCTGTCTCGTTTGGCATGACGCATCTTAGGCGGGACATATTTCAACTCATGAGCGATTTTAATTATCTGGTTTTTTACCTCAGGTGTCACAGATAATGTCTCATCCTGATTCAACACTCTCGACACCGTTGCCGCCGACACATGTGCCAGCTCTGCAATCTCTTTGATTGTTGCCATATAATCACGCCTTTCTTCTGCATTATATTTCACGATTTTACAGATTTCAATAGCTTTAGTAAAGTTTTACTAAAATTTTACCCAGTTTATACAAAAGAGAGAATATTTATCAGGTACGTTAATAAAAATCATTAATTCTGCTGATAAATATTCTCCCGTTTACTGAAAAACAAACCTGTTTTTTCCTTTTTTATATGATCATATTTTTGATTGTTCCGATGGATATGTAATTGGAAAGAACTGCTCCCGCATCCGTTCCATCCGCCGCTTCCGTTTCCGGCAGCCCTGCCGCTGAAAAAATACAGCTTCCGTCCGGTCTGTCCGTTCTCTTGTAGTTATCCCGGTAATACTGGTTCTGATCCGGGATACGATCCCACAGGATTCCTTTGTATTCCTCTAAAGTGCATCCCGGGAAATTGACGTTCCAGATCTCATTTTGCGGTAATGTTTTGGAGATCAGTTCTTTTGCAACCGGTTCTAAATATGTATTTAAAACCTCACACTCATCTTCCTCCGCAACGGAAAATGCGATCGCCGGGACACCCCAGCAGAGAGCCTCCATCGCCGCTCCGATCGTACCGGAATATAAGATATCCCGTCCAACGTTATAGCCTGCATTGATCCCGGAAAATACGATATCCGGTTTTTCTGTCATCAGACATCCAAGTGCCACTTTCACACAGTCTGCCGGGGTTCCCCCCACACTGTACGCCGTCACACCTGTGGCCGGAAAATCATACGGTTTTACCTCTAAATCGCCACGCACAGTGATCCGGTGTGACATGGCACTGCACTGTGCTGCCGGAGCCACCACCCATACTTCGCCAAGTCCTGCTGCCATCTGCACAAGACGCTTTATGCCCGGTGCTTTAATTCCATCATCGTTTACTACTAAAATCCGCATAAATTCTCTCTTCTATTGTAATGTAAGTGTTACCGTCAATGTGCCGCCCGACGCAGATGCCTGGATCAGAAGCGGTTGTGAAAAAGTATTGGTAAACTTAAGGTCTTTGCTCGTTCCTGCGATCGCTGCATCATATCCTGCCGGAAGATATATTACCGGCAGTGAATGCGGATAACGCTCGGTTGCAGGAAGACCTGCATGCAACATTGCAGCGTAAAGTGTCGATGATACCTGGCACACACCTCCACCGGTTCCCGTGCCGACCGTTCCACTGATATAGATCGGTGCTACAACATAACCGTTCGCTGATGTACGCGGCAGAATAGTCGAGCTAAAGGAAAATGATTTTCCCGGCTGTACTACAACACCATTGATGCGGGCTGCTGCCAGCTCTACGTTAACAGCTCTCGGAACTGTCGCATCATATTCTGTTGTACAGGTACCGATCACATTGCCCTGTACCGTGGCAGTATCCGTTGTAGCTGCATCAGTAACAGTAGCAGCGGATACACTTCCTGTTCCGCCTCCATCTCTGCCCTCTGCCTTACCACATGTCACATAATGGCGGCAATATGCTGCCATGTCGTCACCAAATGCCTGCTGCAGATCTGCGTATTTTGCCCGGTATGCCTGTGGATTGAAATCCGCAGAACAGCTTCTTCCTTCTCTTAATCCGTAATTTACAAAATGATTAAAAAGTGCTGCTTTATTATTGCCAAAAGCAGCGGCTACATCCGGATATGCACTGCGGTAATAATCTGCATCGAAAACTGCCTGATATGCATTGCGCTCTGCCGCTGTTGCTGCTTCGGCAGACACCGGATTCGTCATCAAAAGCGCTGCACACATCATAACCGGCAATACTTTTTTCGTCCAATATTTTCTTTTTATCATGGTATCCTCCCGCGATTGTACCTTATATCTGGTACTGTAGTTATTGCATCATCATATCAGACATGGAAGAATTATACAATAGTGCACTTTCACAATCCGTTTATGCTTCCCCGCCCTCGTACACCACATTTCCATCAATGATCGTATACAAAATATGAGTATCCACGGCAAATGGATTTTCCCCCGTCAACACGAAATCCGCATCCTTTCCCGCCTCAATACTTCCGACACGGTCTTCGATTCCGATATGTTTCGCTGCATTGATCGTGATTGCCTTTAACGCATCAAATTCACTTAACCCGTTAAATACCGCCCTTCCTGCGCAAAGTGCCAGATAGCGCTCCTCGATCACCGGGGAATCCGTAATGATAGAAACCTGACATCCCGCTTTTGCAAGTGCCGCAGGGGTATGAAATCCTTTGTGGCGCAGTTCATATTTGGTTGCATGTCCAAAAGACGGTCCAACCGCAACCGGAAATCCTTCCTTTGCAAGATCATCTGCGATCAATGCTCCGTCCGTTGTATGATCAATCCGAAGATCCACATGAAATTCCTTTGCAATGCGGATTGCGGTGTAGATATCATCGGCGCGGTGCGCATGGGCTTTTAACGGCATCTCGCCGCGGATAACTGGAAGAAGCGCCTCCATTTTTGCATCGTAAGCAGGCATCTTTGAAAAATCCACCTTCCTATCCGCGTCTGTTTTCTGCGAATCGTCCATCACTTGTTCCTGTGCCTGTTCCATCTCAAGTTCATTCCAGCCCTCCGGACAGCCGGCAGCGTGTAATTTTGTGTCATATATTTTTGCCTTTGTGAGTGCCTCCCGCAGCTTCGCGGCAACAGACATTCTCGAATAAACACCTTTTTCCTTATAACAGTTTTTCGGATTCTCACCGAAAGCGATCTTCATGGCTGTTTTTTCTTTGACTAACATGTCATCCACACGCTTTCCGTAAGTCTTGATGGCGCAGAATGTTCCGCCAATGACATTTGAGCTTCCCGGTCCGGTGCACACACAGGTCACACCGCCTTCGCGTGCCATCTGGAAAGTCTCATCCTGCGGATTGACTGCATCCACCGCGGAGAGCTGCGGTGTCACAGGATCCCCTAATTCGTTATAATCCTCGCCGGCAAATCCGGTCGCATACCCGTCTAATCCCATGTGACAATGCGCATCCACAAATCCCGGATAAACATCGATCCCGGTTGCATCGATCACATCCGCGTCATTGATGATCTTCCCCTCTAAGACCGGTGCGATCTTTTTTATTTTTCCATTCTCCACTAAAATATCTGCCACAAATGGCTCTTCCTCTATGGCGTTGTGGATCGTTCCCTGTTTGATCAGTAAGTAATTGCTCATGTGTGCCTCCTGTTTTATGTCCGGTGACTGTAAAAATCCTGTTTACCGTTGTTTTGATCAGAATCCGCATTTTGCGCCTTTCTGTCTTACATAATTAATTCCCATATCATACCAACATTATACCATGTATTCTTTTTATCCGGCTCCTCATTTTCCATATACAGAAAAAACCTTGTGATTATGCCCAAAATCACACAAAAAATAGGCATAACAGCAGCGTTTCTGCTGTATATGCCCATTTCACCGCACAACTGACAATCATGCCGACACCTTATAGCGTTTCCTGCAAAAAAGGATCTGCATGCGAATCATACGCTGCAGATCCCTGATGCACTTTTATTTCACTGACAAATCCGTATTCCTGATCTTATCCCTGATCCGAAGGATCATGGACGGTGATACGGAAAGCTCGTCAAATCCCATCCGGAGGAACGTCTCTGTGAGCGTTTCATCCGCGCCAAGCTCACCGCAGATGCCAACCCAGCATCCTTCCTTATGTCCGTTATCCACAACCATTTTTAACATCCGAAGGACTGCTTCATGGTGTGAATCATAAATATTATCCAGTTTCGGATTCTGCCTGTCGATTGCAAGTGTATATTGTGTCAGATCGTTTGTCCCGATCGAAAAGAAATCAACCTCTTTCGCTAAAAGATCACTGATCATAACTGCCGCCGGTGTCTCGATCATAATACCGAGTTCCACATCCTTATACGGAATACCGTCGGCATCAAGTCCCGCTTTCACTTCCGCAATGATTTCTTTGATCTTTTTCACCTCATTTACGGAAATGATCATCGGGAACATGATCGCAATCGTTCCATAATAGCTGGCACGGTAGATTGCCCGAAGCTGTGTCTTAAAAATTTCAGTGCGGTCGAGGCAGATCCGGATCGCACGGTAACCCATTGCCGGGTTTTCTTCTTTCTCAAGGCCAAAATAACCGACCTGTTTATCTGCTCCGATATCAAGTGTACGGATAATAACTTTTTTACCCGCCATATTTTCCGCAACTGTCTTATATGCTGCAAACTGCGCTTCTTCTGTCGGGTAATCCTCCGACTCTAAATAAAGGAACTCACTCCGGAACAGTCCGATTCCACCCGCATCATTGGCAAGTACATTTGCCACATCGGAAACACCCCCGATATTGGCATAAAGATTGATCTTCGTTCCATCCTTTGTGATATTTTCCTTACCCTTTAATTCCTGAAGCAGACGTTTCTTCTGCTCATTTTCTTCTTTTAACTTCCGGTATTCCGCTTTCGTATCCTCATCCGGTTCTACGAAAAACTTTGCATCAAATCCATCCACGATACCGAACTGTCCGTCCACACCCTCTTCCGGAAAATCAACTCCGATCAATGCCGGAATATTCATGGTTCTCGCTAAGATCGCCGTGTGGGAATTGGTGGAACCGTGACGTGTTACAAAAGCAAGTACTTTTGATTTATCAAGCTGCACAGTCTCACTCGGTGCAAGATCATCCGCTAAAAGGATAAACGGTTCATCACCGCTTAAGCCTGCATCGCCGTTTCCCTGTAAAATAGAGATCACGCGATTGGAGATATCTTTGACATCCGCCGCACGTTCTCTCATATAATCATCATCCATCGCAGCAAACATCTGCGCAAAATTATCTCCGGTGGAAGCAACTGCAAATTCTGCATTGACCTGCTGGGTTTCGATCATGTTTGTGATCGACTCTACATAGTCGAGATCATCCAGCATCATCTGGTGCATCTCAAAAATTGCCGCATTGACTTCACCGACTTCCCTGACTGCTTTTTCATAAAAAACACCAAGCTGCCTTTTGGCTTCTTCTTTTGCATCCTCAAAACGTTTTTTTTCTGCTTCTATATCCGTTATCTTTGTTCGTTTTACTGCGTTATCCGTCTTATGATAGACAGACAGTCTGCCCATGGCAATTCCGCCGAATACACTTTTGCCGTGCAGTTCCATGCCCGTTACCTCCATTTTAGATTTTTATTTCTGTTTTTATCAATTTTTACAGATTTGCTTTCAAAAATGCCTCGATTGCAGCACTTGCTGCCTCTTCATTCTCTCCATCGGTGCAGACTGTGATCTCCTCGCCGCATTTTACACCAAGTCCCATAACTCCAAAAATACGTTTTGCATCTGCTGCTTTTCCATCTTTTGCAATGGTAATGCTGCATGGAAATGCGGCTGCTTCCTTTACAAGTGCTCCTGCCGGTCTTGCATGGATTCCCCCTTTGTCTGTGATCACGTATTTAAATTCTTTCATGATTTTCTCCTTTCTTTGTACATAACACATTGTTTTATGATTACATATTCACAGGCTCTATATTGTTACAACATAAAGCCTGCGATTTTAATTACCTTTTCCGTTTCCTATCTTTTTGATACATCCTTCTTTAAAAGTCCAAGGATTACGCATCCTACAACAGAACCAACTGCCAGTGATATGAGATATAACAGCGGATGGCCTACGGTTAAGAATACGAAGATTCCACCATGTGGTGCCATTAATGTACAGTTAAATGCCATGGATAATGCTCCTGCAACTGCGGAACCAATGATACAGGACGGCAGCACACGCAATGGATCCGATGCTGCAAACGGGATTGCTCCCTCTGAGATAAAGGAAAGTCCCATAACAATGTTTGTCGGTCCTGCTTTTCTCTCTTCTTCGGTAAATTTGTTTTTAAAGAACATGGTTGCAAGTGCGATTGCAAGCGGTGGAACCATACCACCGACCATAACAGCTGCCATGATATTGTAATTGCCTGCTGCGATAGATGCGGTACCAAATACATATGCTGCTTTGTTTACCGGGCCACCCATATCTACGGACATCATTCCGCCGAGCAGTGCGCCAAGCAGGATTGCCTTTGCACCATTCATGCTGTTTAATCCGTTGTTGATCATAACGTTTAATGCTCCGATCGGAGGCTCTACCACATAAGTCATGATCACTCCGATCAAAAAGATACCGATTACCGGATAGAGAAGCATTGGCTTGATACCCTCTAAGCCTTCCGGCAGTTTCTCAAACAGTTTCTTTAACAGACGTACCAGATAGCCTGCAACAAAACCTGCAACGAGAGCTCCAAGGAATCCGGATGTTCCGTTTGCTGCGATTGCTCCGCCGACAAAACCGACCGCAAGACCAGGACGATCTGCAATACTCATTGCGATAAATCCGGCTAAGATCGGAAGCATAAATCCGAATGCAACACCACCGATCGATTTAAACATTGCCGCCATCGGTGTGATCGTACCAAAGTTTGAACGCTCATCAAATGGAAGGCTGTTTAAGTCAACTGCAAAACCATCGATCAGAAATGCGATCGCAATCAGGATACCACCGCCGATAACGAACGGTAACATATGGGAAACTCCATTCATCAGGTGTTTGTAAATCTGGTGTCCAACGCTGTCAGATTCTTCCTCACTGTCTGCTGCCTGACTGCTTCCCTTCGCCTGATACAATGGAACATTGCCGTTTAACGCTCTGTCTAACAATTCTTCCGCCTTACTGATTCCATCAGAAACCTTACACTGGATCACAGGTCTGCCTGCAAAACGATCCATCGGAACCTGTGTATCCGCTGCAACAATAATACATGCAGCCTCTGCAATTTCAGCTTTTGTCAATACATTTTTGGCACCGCCGGAACCTCTTGTCTCAACTTTCACACGGCATCCAAGCTCTTTCGCTTTTTTCTCAATATTTTCTGCCGCCATATAAGTATGTGCGATTCCGTTTGGGCATCCGGTTACAGCGAGGATCAGCTTTCCATTCTCTGTGTTTTTCTCCTCTGCCGCATTCTTTGTATCTGCGCTGTTCTTTTTCTCTTCTTCGGCATCTTTCTCAGCTTCCGCGCGGTCGATCACACTTAAAAATTCCTCAACCGTCTTTGCATTGCGAAGTCCGCTTGTAAAATTCTCATCCATCAGAAGAACAGATAACTTGCTAAGTACATCCAGATGTACGTTGTCTTCCGTATTTGGTGCTGCGATCAGGAAGATCAGGCTGACCTTTTCTCCATCTAATGCATCAAAATCCACCCCGTCTTTGATGACCATTGCTGCAAGTCCCGGTCTGCTGACTGCATCTGACTTGCAATGTGGAATGGCGATTCCCTCACCAATTCCGGTTGTTCCTTCTTCCTCTCTGGCGTATACGCCCTTGCGGTACTTCTCAACATCGTTGATCTTTCCGCTCTTAGCCATCAATGCAACCATTGCATCAAGGGCTTCGTTCTTTCCAGTGACTTTGCCATTTAAGTCAATACTCTCTACGGCAAGTAAATCCCTGATTTTCATGCTTAAATCCTCCTTGTTTTGCGAAGCAAAATGCGACTGCCCTTGCAGGAGCAGAGGATTTTACTCCTTGTTTTGCGAAGCAAAATGTCTGCTATGCATGCTATGCCTAATAGCTTGCATAGCATGTGCCCTTGCAGGAGCAGAGGATTTTACTCCTCCTACTTAAATATGCCTTTGTTTTTATCTAAAAGCGCCAAAACTTCCGGTTCTGTTGCCAGTTCCTCGGAAAATGCCGATGCACTTCCAGTACAAACCCCCATCTGGAAAGCTTCTTTATAGCTTCCCGTCTTTAAATAACCTGTTACAAATCCGGCTACCATGGAGTCCCCGGCGCCAACCGAATTGACGACCTTACCCTTTGGTGCCTCCGCCTGAAAGATGCTGCCGTCTTCAGCAACCAGCACTGCTCCGTCGCCAGCCATGGAAACGAGGACATTTCCTGCACCCTTTTCCTGCATCTTCTTTGCGTAAGTGATCACATCTTCTTTTTCTGTTATTTTCACACCGAAAATCTCACCAAGCTCATGATTATTCGGTTTAATTAAAAACGGATGATACTGTAATACATTTACGAGCAGATCTTTTGTCGCATCCACAACAATCTTTAAATCCTTATCTGCAAGATATTTCATGATATCCATGTAGATGGTCTGCGGCATCACATCCGGGATACTTCCCGCCATAACCAAAACATCTCCATCTGAAAGCCGATCCAGTTTTTCATAAAGTGTTTTTATGTCAGCTTCTGATATCGCCGGTCCCTGTCCGTTGATCTCACTCTCCTCGTCGGAACGCATTTTTACATTGATCCTTGTCATTCCTTCTTTTACCGGAATAAAATCCGCCCGGATTCCTTTTTCCCTGATCAGACGCTCCAGTTCGTTTCCGGTAAATCCGGCATAAAACCCAAGTGCCGTGTTCTCCAGTCCAAGATTTTTTAACACCATGGATACATTGATTCCTTTTCCACCCGGAAAAATCTTCTCCTCTGATGTCCGGTTGACCATTCCGCAGGTGAAATGCGGAACTGTCACAATGTAGTCCAGTGATGGATTAAATGTAACAGTGTAAATCATTTTCTCAGTCTCCTTTCTGCTTTTCCCGCGTTTTTGTTCCGCAGGTCTTCGTATTTTTTATACTTCAATTACATTTTTACATTTACGGTACGCAGATTTTGTAAGACCTGTCGTGATGACCTTTGCACTCTCAAACGGAGCAAATGTCACACTTGATATCTGATTGAACTTGCTGTCATCTGCTAAGATATAACATTCTCTGCAGTTCTCCATGGAGCGTTTTTTTACGAGTGCTTCCTTCAGCTCCGGTGTGGAAAATCCGCGCTGCATACTGATTCCGTTTGCTCCCCAGAATCCCTTTGTAAAATTGTATTTTTCAACCGATGAAACGGCTTCCTCTCCCACGATCGCCTCAGTTATCGCTTTAAACTCTCCACCGAGGATATATACCGTACATCCTTTCTGTGCAAGTTTTTTTGCATGTGTGATCGCATTGGTCACAAACACTGCCTGTCTGGCCGTAATAAAATCAATCATCAGATCTGTCGTCGTGCCGGCATCAATATAAACAAAATCACCCGGTCCGATCAGACCTGCCGCATATTGCGCAATCTTTTCTTTTGCTCCTTTGTTCCGTTCTCTACGCTGCATGACTTCGTCATCCTCGGTACTGTATGCGGTGTTTTTTAAAATTGCACCGCCATGGACTTTAATGAGCTGACCATTTGCATCCAGTGTATTTAAATCTCTGCGGATCGTTGACTCTGATGCATCCAGTTCTGTCATAAGCTGCTGAACGGTCACGCTGCCCATACTCTCTAGTATGGATAAAATTCTTGTAAATCTTTCTTCTGTCAGCATATCTTTTCCTCCAATTTCATTCACAACCGTTCAAATTCGTTCATCTTTGATAGCTTTATTATATGATTCCATTCCGTCACAGTCAATCAAAATCAGTCAAAATCATTCACAAAAATTCATTTTAAAAATTGTGGAAAGTGCAAAAAAACTGTCGGAAGAATCGTCTCTGTTTCCACGACAGAATACGATTCTTCCGACAGTTTTTACATTTTTGATCTGATTCATACGAATCTCTGTTATTGCGCTATGTTTTTGCACATCCAAAGTCTATTTTTCACACTGCTTTCCGTGATTGCACGATCATGACCGTTTTACTCCCCTTTTTTAAAACGTGCGATCGCGTCCTTGACGTCATCCGCAAAAATTTCAACCACCTCTGCATTTTTCGTCTTATACCGTATGATACCCATTTCCTCAAATGTCTGTCCGGCAATATAACACCGCAATGCCATCAGTACGCCACTATGCGTTACGATCAACACATCTTCCGTCTCCCGTTCTAAGATCATTCCGAGTGTATCAAGCGCACGCCTCAGCACTTCATTGTAACATTCTCCATGCGGTGTATGGACATAACGCCTGTTGGCATCCCAGTCCTGATACTCTTTCGTATTTTCCTGCGTAATGCTTTCCCAGCTTCTGCCTTCCCAGTCGCCCATATCCATTTCCCGCAGACCATCCGCCGCAATACATGGAATATCAAGCGCGATCGCCGCCTCCTGTGCCGTCTGTGCTGCACGAAGCTGTGGGGATGTATATGCCCGCACAACCTGAAGAGTCCCTTCCTTTTTCCGATCCAGAAGCATGTCCGCAAGCTCTTTTGCCTGCTGCTTTCCTGTCGCATTCAACGGCACATCTGTCTTGCCCTGTATTTTCTTTTTTACATTCCAGTCCGTCTCTCCGTGACGTACAAAATATAAAATCATTGATTTCTCCTCTTTTGGGTGATGTTGTCATAAATCAAGTATAAACAATTCGTTTTGATTTGTCTATGTGAATCCATACAACGGCAGATTCTTCTTGCAATTTATGATTTCCCCATGTATACTACATCTATCGCAATTCGATTTTATTTCCATAAGATCATTTTCTGAATATCACTCTTTTTCATTCCGGCATTTCGCCAGCTATTTCAGAAAACTATTGTGAAAAATGATTAAATTTTTTATAATCAAAGGAGAAAACTACATGGGGAAAAACAAAAGAAAACGCAGTCACACAAAACATGTTTTTGTGCAGAAGAAGTACCGGGATGCCTTATTCCGCAGAATTTTTAATGAGAAACCGGTTTTGCTGGAACTGTACAATGCCCTGAATCAGACAGATTACGATGATGCAGATGAACTGATCTTTTACACGATCGATGATGTGATCTATCTCGGATATAAAAATGATGTGTCATTTATCGTCCGAGGCACGCTGAATCTGTATGAGCACCAGAGTACCTTAAACCCAAACATGCCGATCCGCGGACTGATCTATTTCGGCAAACAGTATGAAAGCTATATTAAACAAAATAACCTGAATATTTACGGGAAAAAACTGCTTTCACTACCGTTTCCCCAGTTTGTTATTTTTTATAATGGGGTTGAACCGTTGGAAGATAATAAAGATTACATAGAGCTGCATCTTTCAGATGCGTTTATATGTGCTGAATCAAACCACCTGACAACAAATGCTGCACCCAGACAGCCAGTCGTTACTACTGATATGCCTGTTTCTGATATTGATGTCCCTGACTCCGCTGCGCAAAATACGTCCAGCCCCATCAGCACCCGCCCCTGCTTAGAGTGCACTGCACGGGTTTACAACATTAATTATGGACACAATCAGGAATTAATGGCACGATGCCGGACTTTAGAGGAATATTCTATCCTGATTGGCAGAATTTCTTCGAAGGTCAGAAACGGTATTCCATTAGAACCGGCAGCGGATGCTGCTGTACAGGAATGTATCAGGGACGGTATTTTGCAGGATTTTCTCACCAAACACAGATCGGAGGTCGTTGGTATGTTATTGGAAGAATTCGATATGGATGAGTATATTAAGATGGAACGCAGGGACAGCTATGCGGATGGACATGAGGATGGCTTAGCGATGGGTTTAGCGGAGGGTTTAGCGGAGGGCAAACGTCTTGAGCAATTACACATCATCCACAACATGTTCCAGGAAAATATTCCTGCACAAAGCTGTGCTAAACTGCTTAACAAGGATACTGCTTTTATTGATAAAGTATATTCACTGTGCCAGGCTCACCCTGACTGGTCAGATGAAGATCTTTACAATTCACTAAAAGAAAATTAAACTCATTATTTCAAACAACAGACTACACACTCCACGCATATTCTATTTTCAAAAACACCTGTAATTACATGCCCAACAACATATAATTACAGGTGTTTTTATTACTGAAATATTTCTTTTTTACAGATCACATAGGAAATCCCTGCCACAACCACTTCCGTGATCCAGAACGCATGCCAGACGCCCGCAGCCCCCAATATTTTACTCAAAATAAATGCCAATGGTAAAATAACTGCTATGTACCTGAGCACAGAAATTACCAACGATTCTTTTCCCTTTCCCAGTCCTTCCAACGCACCTGATACCGTGACGGAGACCGATGACGCAATAAATCCAATGCTGATCAGACGAAGCGCCTCTTTTCCAAATTGTATCGTCTCCGGATTACTGGTAAACAATCCAATGAGCGTCTGCGGCACTGCCATACAAAGTATCGTTCCGATTACCATGACCCCCGCGATCAATACCAGCGCTGACCGGAAAATTTCTCTGACACGCTTTGACTCTCCCGCACCGTAGTTATATCCGATCAGAGGACGCATCCCCTGCACGACACCATTTCCTGTCAGATATAAAAATGTTTGTAATTTAAAATAAGCCCCAAGTACAAGTACATAGCTGGCAGAATAAACCGCAAGAATCGCATTTAATGCAGAGACCTGTACAGACGGCAGCGCGATGCTCAATGTTGCCGGGACACCGATCGAATACATTTTCCTGCTAAGTTCCGCTTCCGGTTTCATATCTTTCCATCTTATTTTTACCGGAATCGGTTTAAAAAAGTAAAACAGCAGATAGCTGACAAGAGAAGCCATCTGACCGATCCCGGTTGCGATAGCAGCTCCCCGGATCCCCATTTCAGGAAAGAAACCAATTCCAAATATCATAAAAGGATCTAAGATAATATTGGTCACACAGCCGATCAGCATACAGAGCATGGACGTTTTCATGCGCCCCACTGACTGAAAAATTTTTTCAAAGCAAAGCCCTGCCGCATTGGGTACTGCAAAAAGAAATACGATCTGCGCGTATGCTGCGCCCATGTCTATGATCGACCTTTTATCTGTAAACATGGCAAGAAAAGGTGCTGTGATTGCAATGCAGACTACCGCTAAGATCAGTCCGTGGATCATATTAAAAAGTGTTCCAAGCGACGCCGCCTTATCCGCCGTGTTCTGCTTTTGTGCTCCAAGAAAATATGCGATTGTCGCATTGATTCCAATTGCAAATCCGATAACAACTGCATTGACCAGATTCTGCAATGGGAACACCAAAGATAGTGCCGTCATCGCATCTTCGCTGATGCGCGCCACAAAATAACTGTCAATGATATTGTAGAGCGCATTGACTAACATGGAAAATGTCATTGGCAATGCCATGGAGATCACAAGCGGCATGACCGGTTTTTCTTTCATAAAATTCTGGTTCATTTTTCATTCCTTTCGTTTCATGACATGAGGACACATCGTGGTTTCAGACTTCTTAATTGGCAGATTCCACAAAACCGGGACTGCTTATGTGCAATCTGACAACAAAAAAACGCCACACAGTTGCAAATCATTGCAGCTGTGTGGCGAAAAATAGAGTTCATCACTCAAGAAAAGTCCACTCCATAAAATGGTTTTGGAGCTATATTATAACCAGTAAATTTTATTTCTGTCAAGTAAATCTTATTTTGCAATATCAATACGCACCAGTGCTTTGCGAAGTGCAAATTCAGCACGTTTGACATCGATTGCCTCTGTCCGGTGGGCAAGCCGTTCCTCGGCACGCTGACGCGCAGCTTCAGCACGGTTCTTGTCGATCTCATTCGGCCACTCTGCAATCTCTGCGAGAAGTGTTACCTTATCCGGCAGAATTTCCGCAAAGCCGGAATGTACTGCCGCGATCACGTCATCTTCACCCGTCTTGTGGATCTTTACGATGCCGGGTGCTAACACGGTCGTGAGCGGAATATGCTTTTTATACACACCGATCTCACCGGAGGCAGTGGTAAACTCGATCATATCACCCTCACCTGTATAAAAAACACGATCCGGCGTAATGATCTCTACCTGAAAGAGTCTGTTTTCTTCTGCCATACACACCCTCCATTATTACTGCATCTTTGCGCGGACATCATCGATCGTACCTGCATTTAAGAAATAACTCTCCGGTACATCATCATGCTTTCCTTCAAGAATCTCCTTAAATCCGCGGATTGTCTCTGCAATCGGAACATATTTTCCATCCAGACCGGTAAACTGTGTTGCAACGAAGAACGGCTGGGATAAGAATCTCTGTACCTTTCTTGCACGGCTTACAACCAGTTTATCATCCTCGGAAAGCTCGTCCATACCAAGGATTGCAATGATATCCTGCAATTCTTTGTATTTCTGTAAGATCTCCTGCACACCGCGGGCTACCTCAAAGTGCTCCTGGCCAACGATACGCGGGTCTAAGATACGGGAAGTAGAACCAAGCGGATCTACTGCCGGATAAATACCGAGTTCTGCGATAGAACGCTCAAGTACGGTCGTTGCATCCAGATGTGCGAATGTGGTAGCCGGAGCCGGGTCTGTCAAGTCATCCGCAGGCACATAAACCGCCTGAACGGAAGTGATAGAACCGTTCTTTGTAGATGTGATACGCTCCTGCAGAGCACCCATCTCTGTCTGTAATGTCGGCTGGTAACCTACGGCGGAAGGCATACGTCCTAACAGCGCGGATACCTCAGATCCTGCCTGTGTAAAACGGAAAATATTGTCAATGAAGAGCAATACATCCTTACCGCCTTTATCACGGAAATACTCTGCCATCGTAAGACCTGTTAAGGCAACACGCATACGTGCTCCTGGCGGCTCGTTCATCTGTCCGAACACCATGGTGGTCTTATCGATAACTCCTGATTCTTTCATTTCATAGTAAAGGTCATTTCCCTCACGGGTACGCTCACCAACGCCGGTAAATACGGAATATCCACCGTGCTCGGTTGCGATATTGTGGATCAGCTCCTGGATTAAAACGGTTTTACCTACACCGGCACCACCGAACAATCCGATCTTACCACCTTTCTGGTAAGGGCAGAGAAGATCTACGACCTTGATACCTGTCTCTAACATCTCCTGGGATGTTGCCTGTTCCTCAAATGCAGGAGCAGGTCTGTGGATCGGCCATTTTTCCACGCCGGCCGGAGGATCGATCTCGTCGATCGGATCTCCTAATACATTAAACATTCTGCCCAATGTATTCTCACCTACCGGCACACTGATCGGTCCGCCGGCTGCAACTGCATCCATGCCGCGGACTAATCCATCGGTTGATCCCATTGCGATACATCTGACTGTATCATCGCCCAGATGCTGGGAAACCTCAACGGTCAATTCTTTTCCCGCCTGATCGCCTCTTAACGGGATACGAATCGCATCGTTGATCTCCGGCAGATTGCCCTCTGTGAATTTAATATCCAGAACGGCACCGATAATCTGGGTAATCTTACCGATATTATTTGCCATCGCTTCTTTCTCCTTGTAATCAAATTTTGTGCTGCTGTCTTTTTATTCGATTGCAGATTACCTGCAGCTTCATCTGCTTATCCAGAGATTGCCGACGCACCGGCAATGATCTCTGTTAATTCCTGTGTAATCGAGCCCTGACGTGCCCGGTTATATTTGAGCGTCAGATCACTGATCATATCCTCTGCATTGCTCGTTGCAGAATCCATTGCCTGCATTCTGGCACCGTTTTCACTGGCAACTGCCTCCACAAGTGCCCCGTAAAACAGGCTTGTAACGTATTTTGGAATGATCATATCAAGTGCTTCTGTCTCATTCGGCTCATAATTCATCAGAACATTTGCCTCTGCTGCTGCGCCGAGTTCTTCTTCATCAAACTCGATCGGAAGCAGCTTCATCAGCTTCGGTTCGTGTACGACTGTATTTTTAAAATGTGTATACACAAGATAAATCTCGCCGATCGTGCCGTTGGTATAATCCGCAAGCACCTTCTTGCAGAGTTCTGCCGCATCATCATAAGACGGGGACTCAATGATATAGGAGTCATCCTCTTTGATATGATAGCCGCGGCGTTCTAATACCTCGCGTCCCTTTCCACCGATGGCATAGATCTCTACATCATCTTTGGAAAAGTCACTTCCCGTAACCAGCTTGATCAGGTTGGAGTTGTATCCACCGGCAAGTCCACGGTTGGATGTGATCACAACGATCGCTTTCTTTGTGGAAGTACCTTTTTTCAGATATGGATGATCGATCCCACCTGATCTTGCAAGCATGGAAGTAACGGTCTGGTACATATAGTTCGAATATGGATTCGTCTGTTCTGCCCTGCTTTTTGCTTTCTGCAGTTTTACGGTTGAAACAAGCTTCATGGCTTTTGTGATCTGCTGCGTACTCTGTATGCTGCTTTTTCTTCGTTTAATGTCCCTCATTGAGGCCATAACAACTTCCTCCTTTTTTTGGCGAAGTCCTGCTTGTTACGCTTATTTCAAGAAATCTGCCTTACATTCTTCGATTGCTTTGACGAGTTTTGCCTCGGTCTCATCACTGATGACTTTCTCTGTGCGGATTGCTTCCGGTACATCCGGATATTTGGTATCCACATACTCAAACAGTGCTTTTTCAAACGGTAAAACCTGTTCTACCGGAATATCCAGAAGGTATTTTCTGGTTGCAGCATAGATGATGATGACCTGTTTTTCAACCGGCATCGGCTGATACTGCGGCTGTTTTAACATCTCACGGATTCTGGCACCCTGTGCTAACTTCTCTGTCGTGTCGGCATCAAGTTCGGAACCGAACTGTGCAAATGCTGCAAGCTCTCTGTACTGTGCTAACTCAACACGGATCGGTGCTGCAATCTTCTTCATAGCCTTGATCTGTGCGGAACCACCTACACGGGATACCGAAAGACCAGCGTTGATCGCCGGACGGAAACCGGAGTTAAACATCTCTGTCTCAAGATAGATCTGACCATCGGTGATAGAGATAACGTTTGTCGGGATATATGCCGAAACGTCACCAGCCTGTGTCTCGATGATCGGCAGTGCAGTCAGGGAACCTCCGCCAAGTTTGTCTGAAAGTCTTGCCGCACGCTCTAAGAGTCTTGAGTGCAGGTAGAATACATCTCCCGGATAAGCCTCACGTCCTGGTGGACGTTTTAAGAGCAAGGAGAGTGTACGGTATGCGGCTGCGTGCTTACTTAAATCATCGTAAACAACGAGAACATCTTCTCCGTTCTCCATCCATTCCTCACCGATCGCACATCCTGCATACGGTGCAATATACTGTAATGGTGCAAGCTCACTTGCAGTGGAAGCAACCACTGTCGTGTAGGACATTGCCCCAAATTCTTCCAATGTCTTTACCAGAGCGGCAACTGTGGAAGCCTTCTGTCCGATGGCAACGTAAATACATTTTACGCCCTGTCCCTTCTGGTTGATGATCGTATCGATCGCAATCGCTGTCTTACCGGTCTGTCTGTCACCGATGATCAGCTCACGCTGTCCACGTCCGATCGGCACCATGGAATCGATTGCCTTGATACCGGTCTGTAACGGTGTATCTACGGATTTTCTGGAAATAACACCCGATGCGACACGCTCGATCTGACGATATTTGTTCGTCTCGATCGGTCCTTTGCCGTCGATCGGCTGTCCTAACGCATTGACAACTCGTCCTAACATGGCGTCACCGACCGGAACCTCTACTACTCGTCCGGTGGTCTTTACGGTATCACCCTCGTTGACATTGCGCTGCGCACCTAAAAGTACGGCACCGACATTGTCTTCCTCAAGGTTTAATACCATTCCATATACTTCTCCCGGAAATTCCAGAAGCTCGCCCTGCATTGCGTTGTCAAGACCGTGAATACGTGCGATACCATCTGCTACCTGAATAACGGTACCAACGTCAGCTACCTCTAACTGCGCTGCATACCTTTTGATCTGTTCTTTAATTACGGAACTTATTTCTTCTGGTCTTAAATTCATGAAGCGCATTCACCTGCTTTCAACTGTATTTTTGACAATTCGCGTGTCAGATCATTTAATTTGGTCCGGACACTGGAATCAACGACTCTGTCGCCGATGCGAATCACCATTCCGCCTATCAGTGCGGAATCCACTGCATAATGCATCTCAAATTTCACATACTTTGTAGTCTCTAACAATCTTTTCTCCACTGCTGCTTTCTGCGCTTCGGATAATTCCATTGCCGATGTCACATAAGCGGTTCCGATGTTCTTATACTCCTTGACACAGTCAATGAAATAATCCAGCACCGTATCCACTTTTGCGAAATGACCTTTTTCTACAATCAGGCGGAGCAGTCCAACAAACTCCGCGGAAATCTTTTCTGCAAATATGTCTTCTACGATTTTTACTTTTTCTTCTTTAACGATTTTTGGATGACTCATTAATTTGAAGAGCTCAGGATTCTCATTCAAAGCGGCTTTTACTGCCACTGCCTCATCCCGGAATTCATCCATCCTTCCGCTCTCTAGCGCAACTTCAAACAATGCATCACCGTATGTTTTTGATACTAGCTTTGCCATGTCGAATCACCCATTTCTTTCAATGTTTCTTCTACCAGCGTATCCTGCACGGTCGCATCGATATTTGCTGCAACAACTTTTGCCGCCATCATGGATGCAACTGTGACCATTTCCTGTTTTACTTCATCCATTGCACGCTTCTTAGAAAGCTCTGCTTCTTCGTTGGCTCTCTTTATGATGCGCGCCGCTTCTTCTTTTGCGTCACTCTCAATGCGGGCTGCATTTTTCTGCGCCGTCTTGCGGGCCTCGCTTAAGATCTGCTCTGCCTCTTTATCGACTTCTTTTAACTTCGCATCATATTCTGCTTTGAGTGCTGCTGCGTCCTGTTTGTCCGTTTCTGCAGTCTTAATATCGGCTGCGATACGGTTCTTTCTGTCATTCAGCAGCTTACGTGCCGGTTCAAACAGCATCTTGGACATGAATAAAAATAAGAAAAATACTGCTAACGCCATCAAAACCACATCATGCAGTAACTGAAAATCCAGTCCAAAAAGTCTTGTCATTTCCTCCAAGGTTCGGCCTCCTTTCCAATTTTTTTATTCCAAGAATGGAGCGCCATTCATTAGCCTAAAGGCTGTACGAACAGTAAGAGCATTGCGATCAAGAGTCCGTAAAGACCTGTTGTCTCTGCAACTGCCTGTCCTAAAAGCATGGTTGACATGATATCTCCTTTTGCACCCGGATTGCGTCCAACTGCTGCTGCACCATGTCCTGCTGCGATACCCTGTCCAATACCAGGTCCGATACCGGCGATAACTGCCAGACCTGCACCGATAGCTGAACATGCCATAATTAAATCGTGTCCTGTGATATTCATATAAATCCTCCTTGTTTTGCGAAGCAAAATCCGAACCCTCTGGTGAGGAGAGGATTTGCCTCCTTGTTTTGCGAAGCAAAATCCGAACCCTCTGGTGAGGAGAGGATTTTACTCCTAAATATTATTATTCTTGTTCGTAGTTCTGACCAATGTATGTCATTGTCAACATACAGAATACATACGTCTGAATTGCTCCTGAGAACAAGTCAAAGTATACATGGAGTGCTGCCGGCCAGATGATTGCTATTTTGCTCAGCAGTCCATAAACCAGTGCCATCATAACGGTTCCTGACAATACGTTTGCGAAAAGACGCAAGGACAATGAAATCGGCACTGCGATCTCACTGATCACATTAATCGGAAACCAGATTGGCAGCCATGGCGGCAATGGGGAACACATATCTGTCCAGATCTGCCTGATCGGCAGATTCTTAAACTGCGTGATATGGATCAGGAAGAATGTAATAAGACCAAGTGCCAGTGTCGTACCATAGTCAGCCGTTGGTGGTCTTAATCCAAACAGACCTGAGATATTACTCATAAGAATAAAGATAAAAATGGTACTGATATAGTTGACAAACTTCGGTGCTGCCACTTTTCCCATGGTGCCGTTTACCATGTTATCCAGCATTTCTACCATCAGCTCGATAACATTCTGAAATCCCCCTGGGATCTCCTTTGCATGTTTGATCGCCCGGTTTCCTGCAATGGCAAGCGCCATCATAAGGAGCATAACGATCAATATGCAGACATGTGATGTCGTAATCCAGACTTTGTGTCCGAAGATCTCATACTGAACGATACCATGTATCATAAAGTCGATGTTTTCGGCTCCGGATGACATCAGAATTGCGTGATTCACTCTCTCACCTCCCTCATATGAAATTATTATCTTCACTGTCTGAAGATACATCACCTCTTCCTTGCAGTTTTTGTATTACTCTATGTGTAAAGGGCTGTAAGTACGCAGATACCTTAAGTCCCAATACCCCGATAAATGCAGTGATCAGATTTCCCAGATTCCATTTCATCATAACAAAGAAAACGATCACAACGACAGCATAGCGGAGCAGCGATTTTGCAACGATCTTCTTCTTTGCATTGTCCTCGCCGTACAGTTCCACCGCATCTCTTAACACGGTCGCTATGTTGACTGCCATACCGCACGCTAAGCTGATACCGATCAGAAGTCCTGTGGTGTACCTGACTTTATCTGTGACAAACCAGACACCCGCCAGTTCCACGATCACTCCATACACAATAATTCCCAAAACAAGTCCCGGCAATGCATCATTGATCCTTCGTAACATTTTTTCTGCCACCGTCCTGTCCGTAAATCTTTTTTGCCATTTTAAAAATGTTGGTAAATCCCGCCAGGGCTCCCATGATAAACAGCGGGATCACGATCCAGAGCATATCATGTTTCCTGCCGATCCATGTACCAAACAGAGTGCACATCACGATCGGAACGATCATATTCAGTCCAAACTGCAGGATCAGTGTCAGTGCCTGAAATACCTTTCTGTTTTTTCTCACTTACATCGTTCCTCCATAAAGTACAATCTTTATTCATTATAACATTTTTCGCCATTTTGTCCATCAAATATCCGTCATTTTGTATAGATAATATTTCCTTTTTACTAATAAATATTTTAATTTTTACATGCTCTTTACAGCTAACTTCTGCTCCGCGAGATGCGCATCCCGCCCGGAGGGCTTTTTAATTCATAGGACATAATTTCCTATGAAAAAAAGCATGTATGCCAGATTTCTGTATACATGCTCTTTTTATTCATGATAATAGAATGTTTACGGACTGAGCATTCTATTATTTATCACCTTCTATAATTCCAGTTCTATCCTGCGGTTTGTATGTTCATAGCGCTGCAGCACGACCCCAGCCGCATTCAGCATCTTTTTGGATGCCACAACTGCCGGTGTTGTCTCATATTTGTCGCTGTCATACACGATCCTGCGGATTCCCGACTGAATGATCGCTTTTGCACATTCATTGCAGGGAAACAGCGTAACATAGATCGTTGCGCCCTCCAAGTTTCCTCCGCGGTAATTTAAGATCGCATTGAGTTCGCTGTGCGTCGTATAAAAATATTTATTTTCTAAAGGCTCTCCCTCCCGCTCCCACGGGAATTCATCATCCGAGCAGCCAGTCGGAAATCCGTTATACCCCATCGAGAGTATCTTGTGATCTTCGCTGACAATGCAGGCACCCACCTGCGTATTCGGATCTTTTGAACGCATTCCCGAAAGTAGCGCAACTCCCATAAAATATTCATCCCAGCTGATATAATCTTTCCGTTTGCCGCTCATGCCAACCTCCAAAGCTTTCCGTAACCTGTACTGTTATTTTGTTCCAAAAATACGGTCTCCGGCGTCTCCAAGGCCCGGAACAATATAACCATGCTCATTCAAATGGTCATCCAAAGCCCCGATATATACATCTACATCCGGATGATCCTCCTGCATTTTCTTCACACCTTCCGGTGCTGCAATAATGCACATCAGACGGATATTTTTAACTCCTTTGTCCTTTAACATCTGGATGGCTGCCGAGGAAGAACCTCCGGTTGCCAGCATCGGATCTACCACAAACACCTCTCTATTTGCACAGTCTGCCGGAAGTTTACAGTAATACTCTACCGGCTCTAATGTCTCCGGATCACGATAAAGTCCGATATGTCCGACTTTTGCTGCAGGAATCATTGCCAGCATACCATCCACCATGCCAAGACCGGCACGTAAAATCGGTACAACAGCAAGCTTTTTGCCCTTTAACTCTTTCACAGTCGTTTTGCAGATCGGTGTATCGATCTCCACATCTGCAAGTTTCAAGTCTCTGGTTGCCTCATAACACATCAGCATTGCAATCTCGCTGACTAATGTACGGAAATCTTTTGATCCGGTTTCTTCTCTGCGGATGATACCGATTTTGTGCTGGATCAACGGATGATCCATTACTACGATTTTTCCCATTTTAATTTTCCTCGCTTCCTTCGTTACTTTCTTCATTTAAAAGAGTGACCAGCTTTTTGATGGTCTTTCTCATTGTTTCATAGCATAGCCCATATGCCTGCAGACTGCCGCCATACGGATCTAAAATCTCCAGTTCATCTCCTACAAGTTCCGTGAGAACATATACATTCTCCGGGTTGGCTCTCTCGTATTTTTCCAGAACCTTTTCTAACTGGGCGTGTTCCATAACAAGAACTAATGTGTCCTCTGTAAAATCCTCCTCCGTCAGCTGCGCTGACATATAGCCTTCCAGATTGATGCCATTGCTGATCATGACTGCTTCTGCCTTCTGATTGAGCGGCTCCGGGAATAAAACGATCATTCCTCTTGCCCCAATCTCAACCGGATGTTTTAATACATACTCCCCAAGTATGCCTGCTGCCATCGGCGCGCGGCATGTTCCGTTTTCCGCGACAAACAGGATTCGATTATATTGTTTCATGCGTTATCCTTCCTTCTCCCATCAAACATGAATCACCTGATGTCCTGCTGCTTTCATTAACCGGTTCATGATCGCCTGACCGATCCTCGGTGTTGAAAAACTCTCTGAATAAATCGCATCTACATTCCAATCATCAAATTCACGCAATATTTTGTACAAATGTCTGGCAATGGCATCCTCATCGCTTCTTGCTCCGATCGTCACCACATAATCTGCCTGATACAAGGACTCCGTCTCATCCGTTGCAACAACACCGACCTTAAGTCCTGCCGCCTGTTTTTCCCTGACCAGTGCATTGATCTCTGCAACAACAGCCTCCTGCTCTCCCTCAACCAATACCAGATCCGCCTTCGGCGCATAGTGTTTATACTTCATTCCGGGCGCTTTCGGCTTCTTTGTGGAATCCGACGCAATGATGCCCGGATCAATGCGTACCTCTTCCCCGAGCACTTCCTCTAACATTTCTTTTGTAATATAACCCGGGCGCAGTATCATCGGTACTTTTTCCGTCAGATCAATGATCGTAGATTCGATGCCGATTCCAACCGGCCCCCCATCCAGTATCATCGGTATCTTACCATCCAGATCTAACGCCACATGTCCCGCTTCTGTCGGGCTTGGTTTTCCGGAAGTATTCGCACTCGGTGCCGCGATCATACAGCCGCTCTCATCGATCAGTGCAAGCGCAACCGGATGATTCGGCATACGGATCGCCACCGTATCCATTCCACCGGTCGTTTCATATGGAACCTTTTCATTCTTCCATACGATCATGGTAAGCGGCCCCGGCCAGAACGCGTCTGCCAGTTTCTCTGCCTGCGGCGGAACCTCTTTTGCAATGGATAAAAGTTCTTCAAATCTGCTTATATGAACAATCAACGGATTGTCCGAAGGACGTCCCTTTGCCGCATAGATCCGTTTTGACGCCTCCGGATCAAGTGCATTTGCCCCGAGTCCGTAAACCGTTTCGGTCGGAAATGCTACCAGCCCGCCGGATCTTATGATCTCTGCCGCCTCCCGCATATCCTCCTTATTCGGATCGTCTGCGTCTATTTTTATTAATTTTGTCTGCATATATCACTACTTCTTTTCTAATATAATTCTTATTTTTATTTTTCCCAAACATTTGTATTATCGCACATTTTATCCAAATAGGCAACAGAGTGTGCATAATTCGCGGATTTGTACCTTGATTTTCCAGCAAAATTACCATAGAACCCGAACTGTAACTTGCTATGTTTCCGTAAATGTGGCATAATTATTACTGTTCATCTGCAAACAGTTATGTTTGGAAAGGGGTTTTCATGAAAATTACAAAATCTGATTTCGGTACAACTAACACAGGAGAAAATATTAATATATACCATCTTGAAAATGAGGCTGGTGCCTATGTAGAAATTCTTAACTTCGGATGCCGCCTTGTAAAGATCGTCGTTCCGGACCGCAATGGCAATCCAACGGATGTCTGCCTTGGCATGGACACCATGTCCGCCTATGAAAATGACGATGCAAGCCTTGGCGCCGTTGTCGGACGTGTTGCAAACCGCATCAAAGACGGTCATTTTACTTTAAACGGAAAAGAATACCAGCTTGCCGTAAACTGTGGCACCAACCACCTTCACGGAGGTCTGGTCGGTTATGCATCTAAACCATGGGATGCAAAAGTCAAAGATGATAAACTGATCCTTACTATGATTTCCGCCGATGGCGAGGAGGGTTATCCTGGTAATCTGACTCTGACCGTTACTTATGGCTGGTCTGAGGACAATGAGCTCTCGATCGTATACGAAGCTTCCGCAGATCAGGACACCCTGCTTAACGTCACAAACCACGGTTATTTTAACTTAAACGGTGAGGGAAGCGGTGATATTCTTTCTCACGAACTGTATATCGATGCAGACGCAGTCACAGAACTCGACGATTCGCAGGCGCCTACCGGAAAACTGATCCCGGTCGACAATACACCGTTTGATTTCAGAGTGATGCACACGATTGGCAAATCCTACTACTCAGACTATGACCAGCTGCACAAATTCGGCACCTACGACCACAACTTTGTGATCAACGGAACCGGTCTTCGCGAAGCAGCTGTATTACAGTCCAAAGAAAGCGGTATCCGGATGACCTGCTTTACCGATCAGCCGGGCATGCAGCTTTATGTTGCCAGCCAGCCGATGAAACAGCCGGGCAAAAACGGTAAAATCTATGACAGCCGCACCAGCGTCTGCTTAGAGACACAGCATTTCCCGGATGCGATCAACCACGACAACTTCCCAAGTATCGTGTTACACCCGGATGCACCGTTCCATTCCAAGACGCTGTATCATTTTTCTACATTCTGATAAAAATAATTGGTCGAAAGAGCCGCATGTACCGTTTGTGTATATCCGGCTCTATTTTGCTATCACATTCCTTTGTGCTTATTTTTGTACACGGTTTTTTCGTGTTTTGACTTGTATTACCCTCTTTTTTGTATTAGAATAATCTAAAGCTACTGAAGCGGTAGCGAGTCTATGATTCTATTTTAAGGAGGGAATACAAATGGCATTCGTAATTTCTGATTCTTGCGTAAGCTGTGGTACATGCGAGCCAGAGTGTCCAGTAGGAGCTATTTCTCAGGGAGACAGCCAGTTCGTAATCGACGCAGGCGCTTGTGTAAGCTGTGGTACATGTGCAGGGGTTTGCCCAACAGGAGCTATCAGCGAGGAATAATACTTAAAGAGTTTTTTGCGAGTAAAACTCTTGCGGGAAACCGCAAAAAGAAGCTGTGAAACTATGTTTCACAGCTTCTTTTTTACTTAGACAAGTCCACTTAGATCAATCTCATAGATCATCTTTTCCGGTTCCCTTTCCTGTTTATAAAACAGGATCATATACCATGGTAAATACAGGATTTCCCCATCTTCCTCCACATTCGATTTTGAAAATACAATATTTTTTTCAAACTTCCATTGTTCTACTTTCATTGCATGATCCATTGCCAGATGCTTTTTGAAGTCATTTCCTGACTTAATCTCTACAAGTTCTGTGTGAAGTCCTTTTTGTAATACAAAATCTAATTCTCCAATTTTCTTAGAATCATAATAATGAAGTTCAAAACCGTTCGATTTCAGATTTTGCGCAAATGCATTTTCCAGAATACTTCCCATATTGACGTCAACATTCCCCATCAGAAGATCAAACTGGATATTTTCCATACAGGAAGCACAAAGCAGTCCAACATCATTCATATAAAGTTTGAACAGGTTTCGTTTTTCACTTAACTGCAGCGGTGCCTGTGGTTCTGTCACGTTATAACATGGTAACGCAACGCCCGCATCCGCTAACCAGTTAAAGCTGTCCTCATACCTGATATGCCTTGCGGAAGCGTTAATACTGTTTAATTTAAATCTCCGGTTCTTCTCATTTAACTGCGCAGGAATGCTGTCAAATATTGCCTTGATTTTTACTTTTTTATTTTCCGACGCATATTTCGCTATATCCAGGCGGTAAAGATCTAAAATACTTCTCTGATTCAGCACCACTTTTGCAATATCATGCGTATCAACATAAATCTGTACGGTTTCTGGCATTCCTCCAACTACAAGATAACTGTAAAAAAGTTTGCAAAGTGTCTCATGTACTGTCTCAGATACTTTTTCCTTTTTGTCATAACACGATTTCAAATACTGCAGTGTATGATTCTGTATGCCATTCGCCCACAAATATTCCTCAAAATCCAGCGGATACATTGGTAAAATCTGTTCAAAGCCAACCGGATAAGATGTGACATCCTTGTACCGCACACCAAGCAGCGAGCCGGATTCTATATAATCAAATCTTCCATCCTCTACCAGAAATTTGATCGCAGACCGTACCCTTGGACATTCCTGAACTTCATCAAATAAAATCAGTGTCTTTCCCGGTTCTAACGGTGTCTGAAGATATGCTGTCAGGTTTGTAATAACAGCCTCTGCTGTCAGCTTTCCATTAAAAATATCTGCAGCCCGCTCGTCTGTCACAAAATTCAGTTCTGCGAAATATTCATACTCATTTTTCCCAAACTCACGAATTAATGTTGTTTTTCCTATCTGTCTTGCCCCTATAATACACAAAGCCTTTCCATTGGCTTCCTTTTTCCATTTTAGAAGATCCTCATACACTTTTCTTTTCAGCATTTCCATCCTCCAATATTAGGATTTCCAACTCTCTGCTCTTATATTAACATTTTTTCTTTGTTTTTCAATGTATATTGTAACATTTTTCAGTACATTTTTCTTTAATTTTTATATGATATCTGTAACATTTTTTAATACATTTTTCTTTTATTTTCAGATAGTATCTGTAACATTTTCCAGAAAATGATCCACATCTTTGCTGCTGTCAAGAAAATCAGACGGTTACATAAACTATGCTGCACAAATTATATGATGCGCAAACGGTGCAAATCAGTTATAATAGTCATGAATAATAAAAATTTAAAAATGGAGTGTTATTGATTCGATGTGTCAATTAGACCCGGCAATAAAAAAAGATATTATAGCCTGCTGTAAAAAATATAATGCAAATAAAGTCATTCTATTTGGCTCCCGTGCCAGAGGAGATAACGGACCTTACAGTGATATCGACCTTGCAATTAAAGGAGCTGATAACTTTGACCGTTTATTTGCCGAATTAAAATACAATGAATTTACGCTGCTTGACATGGATATTATTGATCTGGACGGCAGGGTAAGTGAACCTTTGATGAAAGATATTTTAAATGACGGACATATTTTATATGAGAGGACAGGAAAATGAACCGAAAAATTGAAAACTTTTTTTCAAGCCTTGATACTTTACATGAAGCTTCCGTTACTGACTATACTCAAAACAAAATTGTTTTAAGCGGTTGTGTCAACACCTTCTGCCTGACTTTTGAATTATCGTGGAAAGCAATGAAATACGTTTTGGAGTCAGAAGGTGTCGATAAAGGCAGAACCGGTTCTCCAAAATTGATTCTTATGGCTGCCCTTACCCGTGGATTGATCGAAGATGAAAATGCATGGCTTCGCATGTTACGGCTCCGGAATGACGAATCACATCATTATAATCAGGAATGTGCCATTGAACTGTGCCGCATGATTCCGGAGCTTCTTCCTTATTTTGATGATCTGAAGGAGAAAATTATTGCATTCGGGTACGGAGAATAATACAAAACGCTATTGCACCAGAATCACACTCTAATGCAATAGCGTTTTTTTATGCTTTCTCTTTTTTGTTTCTGCCCCATCTTTTTTTGGGTTCTTTCTTTTTCAGGTTGCCGCGGATTGCCGCATCCAGTTTCCGGAAGCGTTCCTCGTCCGCCTCATCCTGTTCTCTCATGAGATAATTCATTTCCTTGATGACCTGCTCCCCCACATCTTCGCTGATACAGCGGCTTAATTCCTGATTATTTGCGGCAATCGCTGTTCCAACGATCTGTGTCATCAGTTCGGTGAACTGTGCCATCTTGTCAGTATTGTCAAGGACACTCTGGCTCTCATTCTGTGCAGACCGTGGTGTATTCTGTCCCGCCGCCACTGGCAGATCCGCTTTTACTGCATATCCATCCGGAATATGTGAAACCTGTGCCCCCGGCTGCTGCTCCGGTTTTATGACTTTTTCATTCGAAGTGCATGTGACCTGGTGCAGATCCTGTTTTTCTCCCGGATGCACCGCGCCAACTTCCGCCTGCGCATCAGGTGACATATTATGTACGATCATACGGATCGCTTTCAACTGATATCCCTGTTCTTTTAATTCCTTGATCCTCTGGAACTCCTGAATGTTTTCCTTTGTGTAATACCGGTGCCCAAGTTCATTTCGCGGAACATTAAGCTCCAGTTCATCCTCCCAGTAACGCAATACATGTGACTCTACATTTACAATATTCGCAGCGTCGGAAATCATGTAACGTACCTTTTCCATTCCGGTTCCTCTCCTTCCTTTCACCTGCTAACCTATATTATAAGCATTTAAAAGGAAGCCTACAACGAAAATCGCTCGTCTTATTCCGACAGGAACCGCGAAATATTTACTGCCAACAGCAAAATGCTCAGGTTAACCTTTCGGCAGCCTGAGCATTTCTTATTATTTTTCCATATTCGCAAACTTCGTGTACTGCGGCAGCCATACCAGGTTGACGGTACCGATCGGACCATTTCTCTGTTTGGCAATGATGATCTCTGAGATTCCTTTCATCTCAGAATCATGATTATAATAATCATCACGATAGATAAACATAACAACGTCGGCATCCTGCTCAATCGCACCGGACTCACGCAGGTCAGAAAGCATCGGACGGTGATCCGGACGCTGCTCTACGGCTCGTGACAGCTGGGACAATGCGATCACCGGCACGGAAAGCTCCCTTGCAAGTGCCTTTAGGGAACGGGAGATATCTGAGATCTCCTGCTGACGGGAATCGGATCCCCTGCCGGAACCGGACATCAACTGTAAATAGTCAATGATGATCAGCTTCAGATCATGCTCTAACTTATATTTCCGGCATTTGCTCCGCATCTCCGCGATGGAAATACCAGGCGTATCATCGATGATAAGCTCCGAATTACCGATCGTTCCGGCACCTTCGATCAGCTTCTCCCAGTCAGAATCAGAGAGGTTACCGGTTCGGAGTGCCTGTGCATCCACCCTTGACTCTAAGGAAAACAGACGGTTTACAAGCTGCTCCTTTGACATCTCGAGTGAAAAGATCGCCGTGCACATATGCTCATGAAATGCTACATACTGTGCAATGTTAAGAACAAACGCCGTTTTACCCATGGAAGGACGCGCCGCGATCAGGATCAGATCGGACGGCTGTAAGCCTGCTGTGCGGTAGTCAAGATCAATGAAACCTGTCGGGATTCCTGTAACGGTGCCGGATGTCTTGGCTGCGTTTTCAATCTTTTCAAGTGCATTCATAACGACCTGACGGATCGGCACGTAATCACCACCTCCGCCGCGTGTGGAAAGCAGATCAAACACCTTTTTTTCGGTGATATCCATGACTGTTTCAACACTCTCTTTTCCCATGTAGCACTCGTTTTCGATCTCTTCATTTAATTTGATGAGCTTGCGCCGCATGGAATTGTCTTTTACGATCTGTGCATAATATTTTACATTTGCCGAGGTTGGGACTGCATTTAACAGATCCCTTACAAACTCTAAGCTTGCAATCTCTGCCGGCACATCTTTTTCTTTTAATTTATTCTGCAAAGTGACCAGATCGACCGGAAGTCCTTTGCTGTATAATTCGATCATGGTATCAAACAGGATCCCGTACTGCTTGTAATAAAAATCCTCACTGATGAGCATTTCCATTGCAGTGAGGATCGCATCTTTGTCCATGATCATAGAGCCAATGACCGACTGTTCTGCCTCGCGGCTGTTCGGCATCGTGCGGTTGATCAGTGTTTCTTCCATTCTTATTCCTCTACTACATGTACGTTAAATTTACCTACTACCTTCGGGTGAAGCTTGATTGCAACTTCTGTCACACCAAAGGTACGGATCGGCTCCGGTAACTGCATTTTCTTTTTGTCAAGTTCCATGCCAAGCTGTGCTTTGGCTGCAACAGCGATTTCTTTGGTGGAAACGGAACCGAATGTACGTCCGCCCTCACCGGCTTTCATTTTTACGGTAACTTTTTTATCTTTTAATTCTTCCGCAAGTGTCAGTGCAGCTTCATACTGCTCCTGTGCCACTTTGTCTGCGTGCTGGTTCTGCAGTTTTAAATCATTGAGGTTTTTTGGTGTTGCCTCAACGCCTAATTTTTTCGGGAAAATCGCATTGCGCGCATAGCCGTCGCTGACATTCACGATCTCTCCTTTTTTCCCTAATGCTTTTACATCTTCTAATAAAATAACTTTCATATATAAAACCTTCTTTCCTGATTATTCTGATATATCGCCCTCTTTTAACATCTCATCAATCGTATCCTGAATGATATGTTTTGCCTGCTGCAGTGAGCAGTTGGTGAGCTGGGCTCCGGCAACGTTTAAGTGTCCGCCGCCGCCAAGACGCTCCATAATAAGCTGTACATTGATTTCATCAATGGAACGGGAACTTACATAAATCTTTCCCTGGTATTCCGTAAGCACAAAAGACGCTTTGATGCCGACGATATTTAAAAGTTCATTTGCCGCCTGTGCACAGACGATGGTCGGGCTCTCCACCTCATCTGCCGGACAGATGGAAATTGCAAATGCTCCCCGGTAAACTTCTGCATGACGCACTGCTTCCGCGCGCGCTTTGTAAGCTGCCATATCGTTGCGGAGCATCTTGCGCACTCTCGTCACCTCCGCACCCGCACGTCTTAAATAGGCTGCCGCCTCAAAGGTTCGTACACCGGTTTTTGTCATAAAGTTGTTGGTATCGATCAGGATACCCGCATAAATACAGTCTGCCTCACACGGAGCGAGACGGATATTTTCGGAAAAATACTGCAGCACCTCGGCAATCATCTCACATGCACTTGAAGCATACGGCTCCACATAAGAAAGAACCGGATTCTCGATCACCTCATTTGTCTGTCTGTGATGATCGAATACACAGACGGTCTGCGTGCACTTTAACAGTTCCGGACATTCGGTGTAGCTCGGACGGTTTACATCCACAACGACCACCAGTGTATTTTCATTGGTAAGCATAAGTGCCTCTTCATTTTTGATAAAAAGGTCTGCCGGATATCCCTTTTCCACTGTAAAACACTCTACCAGCGGGCGCAGGGATGAAGTGATCTCATTTAACACGATCTGTGCCTTTTTGCCAAGTACCTTTGCCGCACAGTAAATACCGATCGCTGCACCGAGGGAATCCACATCGCTGATGCTGTGTCCCATAATGATCACATGCTCCCTGCTCTCGATGATCTCACGGAGCGCATGTGCTTTTACCCTCGCCTTAACTCTGGTGTTGCGCTCTACCTGCTGCGTCTTTCCACCATAATAAGTAATATCCTCGCCATCACGCACAACGACCTGGTCACCGCCACGTCCTAATGCAAGGTCAATGGACATACGCGCATACTCATAATTCTGTGTATAGCTTTCGCCATTTGCACCGATACCAATACTGAGTGTCACCGCCATCTCATTGCCGACCTTAACTGTTTTTACATCCTCGATCAGGCTGAAGCGGTCTTCGCGGAGTTTTGCAAGATACTGATATTTCAATACAACAAAATACTTATCTTTTTCAATCTTGCGGACTAACGCATCCAGTTCCGTAAAATATTTATTGACTTTCCGGTCGATCAGCGCCACCAGAAGCGATCTCTTTACATCTTCAATGCTGTCAAGCGCCTCATCATAGTTGTCGATATACACAAGCCCCGCAACCATTTTCTGTTCCTGGTTTTCCCGCATGTAACGGTTCTTTTCCGTCTCATCGAAAAGATACACCGCTGTCAGATATTCGTTGCTTTCATCGAGCGTAACAAGACTGTCCACACTGTTTAACTCTTCAAAGTAGATTCTTTTTAAAGAAACACGGAAATCCTGATCTTTCAATTTCAGGCTCACTGATTCTGACCCTTCATTTTTCTGTAGAAATTCCTTTGTCAATGAAGGAAAAATCGTCGTGATCGACTTGTGATATTTTTTATCTTTCCCGGTCAGTTCTGTAAACTGTTCATTTACCCACAAAATCTTCGCATTGTAGTCTAACAGCGCATATGGTATCTCAAATTCGTTTAAAAGCTGCCTCTGTACCGTTCCGTACTGCGTTGCAAAATTGATCAGCTCATTAACTAAAACCGGCTTATTTCTCACATACACGATCAGGGACACCACAAAATAAATTGCGGTAAATATTGAAAACATCACACCTGAAAGTATGTCATCCATATAGATCACGACATTCATACATATCAGAAGAATCGTCATGAACATGGGCCAGTAAAGAGATTTTCGAAGTCTGCCTCTGAGCTTTACTTTATTACTTTTCATAATACTAATCTCCTAAATAAAAAGAAACCCGTGACCAAAAACGCATATGTCACCGCTTATTCTTCCACTCGTCCTAGAATAGTCTTTGCTAACAATTATAGCATTTTGCCCTCTTAAGATAAAGTATTTTTTAAAAAAGGAACCGTTGCAGTCATTCTGCCCGATTCCTTTTTCCTGTCTGTGACCTGATCCGGTCGTATTTAGTTCTGGCTCTCCGTATCCCGCGGAACAAGTGTCAGATAATTATCGGTATCCATATCATTGATCAGATTGTCCGATAAAATCCTGTCACCGGAAACTTTCGGTTCTTCCCGCACGAAACTCTCCTCGTCGAGTTCATACCCCGTTTCTTCCCTGTAAACAGCGCTGATAAATCCGGATTCCTGTCCACCGCCATAAATTGGAAAAATGATCGTATGCCAGTCATTTTCCATATCTTCACTGATCATTACCGGAGTATGGATCTGCGAAAATGCTCCAAGCACCTCGAACTGACCATTTTCTCCCGGTCTTAAAATAAGTGCCGCATCCCCGCGATTATCAGATGTTGTATCTCCGATCGTGACCGCTACGATCTCATCCGTTCCGTCCTCGTTAAGATCCGTGTAATTATAGTAATACCGTGTCTCTTTGCATTCTTCTTCCGGAATCTGATAATACTCCGTCAGAAATGCTGCAAGATCCGGATATTCCTCATCCTCAGAATATTCTTCCATCACATTGTAGTTTTGTTCGTCCTGCTCTGCCGAAAAGAAATGTTCTTCTAATGTTTTCTCCGTCTGGGTATCTGTCTGTTCCATTGTATTTGCAGTATTTTTTTGTCCGCAGCCTGCCATACCTGCCAGCACTGTCAGGAAAAATACCATACCTAATGTCTTTTTCATGTATCCTCCACCTGTCCGTACTGCTTACCGTTTTGGTTTATCATATATATTATATGATTCCATGCACAATTCCAAGACATTCTTGCGAAGTTTAAGAAATCCTTTAGACATTTTACTCTTACGTCCAAACCCTACAACAATCTCTGAATCTCCTCCAGCGACGGCATGACACGCAGGGCACCTTTTCTTGTTGTAATGATGGATGCTGCTGCATTGGCAAATGTGAGCATTTCTTTTAACTGCTGTTTTGTAAGGTTATCTAAGCCATACTTTAATATATGGTGCAGGCAGCATGCCCCAAAGGTGTCTCCGGCACCGGTGGTTTCGATCGTGTTTTTCTGTAAAAATGCAGGAACTTCAACCAGCATATCCTTATAATAGGCTCTGCTTCCGTCCTTTCCCATGGATAAAAGGATGAGCGGGATCTGATAGGTCTGCTGCAGCATGTGGATCCCTTCGGTGTAATCTTCTTTCCCGGAAAACCACTGGATCTCATTGTCCGAAATTTTTAAGATATCACAGACGGATAAACCATATGCCATCTGCGTTCTTGCATCTTCCATGTCTTTCCAGAGCGGCTCCCTGATATTCGGATCAAAGGAAAGAATCGCGCCGTTTTCTTTTGCGACTTTAATTGCATGTCTTGTCGCACTTCTGACCGGTTCATTGGTCATGGATAGTGTGCCAAAATGAAAGATTTTTGCATCTGCAATAATGTCATGCCTGACCTCATCCTCCCGGAGCATCATATCTGCACCCGGATTCCGGTAAAAGGAAAAATCGCGGTCGCCGTCCGGCTTTGTCTCAACAAACGCAAGCGTGGTGCGCACATCCTCATCTGTCAGAAGTCCGCTCACATCAATTCCGGCTGATTCCACGGCAGCACGAAGCTGTCTGCCAAAAATATCATTTCCGACTTTTCCTAAAAATGCGGTGCGATGACCTAACTTATTTAACATTGAAAGTACATTACACGGTGCCCCTCCCGGATTTGCCTCATAGACCGGGTTGCCCTGACCGCTGGTGCCGTTTTCTGTAAAATCGATTAATAGCTCGCCGAGAGCGGCTACATCATATTGTTTGTTCATTTATGTGCTCCTTTCTGCTATGTTAAGCTAATGCAAAGTTCTGGTTTGGTTTGTTGGAACGTTGAGAGAACGGCACAGATTTAACGAAGGCACGCTCTCGCTGCCTGTCGCTCGCAGCGGATACTAAGTGAGCAAAATACGCTCACTAAGTACCGGCGGCTCCCCAGCACCTTCTTATAAATCCGTGCCGTTCTCTCAACTGCCTGCAGTCTGTGGCAGATTTCGCCCTGGCTTCTCGGTAGTGACTGACGAATATCTCCGCAAAAGGCGTGCCGCAAGGTAATGGCTGGCAAATTGAGCGAAGCCGGGGTTGCTTTTGTGACTTTGGTAGAAAATTAGAAAAACTTAGTATGCCTGTTAACACACAGTGTTGTGCTGCCACGGACGGCAGCCCAAGTCCTAATGTGCCCGGATGGCACATTTAGGACGCACACGTCACTCCGCCACACACCCCCGCAGGCATACTTAGCTTTTCTTATTTTCGGACATCGGAACAAAACACGCCCCGGCTTCGCTCAATTTGCCTTCACAGCACCTCCGGCATCCACCTTTCCAGATATTTTCCTTACACTTCCTTAACGTACACCTGCCACGACTTATACTCGTTCCCAAGCCGCGGAACCGGCACTCCAGCATATACAAGCTGTGCCCCCGTAAAATACTCCGGCTCAATAGAGTTCGGTGTCCCGTTGATCCGCTGCCCATTTTCGCCACCGGTCTGCATTCCGACAACTTCCACCCGGTACTTTTTATCTTCCCCAAGTCCCCGCAGCTTCACATACTCCGTCGCCGGATTACACTGCGTATCCAGCGTTACCACAGTAACCAGCGCCTCGCTTCCATCCGGCCTGCAATACTCCCACGCAGCATATTCTTTTTTCTGCCAGACATCCGTCAGCCTGTAATACCTGCCCTGCCGGATCAGCATCTCAAAACGGTGGTAATTTTTGATCTGTGCCCTGACCTGCTCCTTTTCTTCTTCCGTCAGCAGATTTAAATCCAGCTCATAACCAAAACTGCCCGCCATAGCAACTGCTGCCCGTGTCGCAAGTTCTGTCATTCTTCCGGTCTGATGGTTCGGAACTGCCGACACATGGGAACCGACCGTGCAGGACGGATAGGCAAAGGATGTTCCATACTGTATTTTAATACGCTCAACCGCATCCGTATTGTCACTGCACCAGATCTGTGGTGTATAATACAACATTCCCGCATCAAACCTGCCGCCGCCACCGCTGCATCCCTCGATCAGAAGCGCCGGATAGCGTTCATGCAGCCGCTCCAAAAAATCATAGACACCGAGCATATAGCGGTGCAGGATTGCGCCCTGATTCTGCTCTCCCGCTGTTTTTGACCAGACATCGGTAAGATGACGGTTCATGTCCATCTTGACATAATCTGCTTTGGTTTCATCGAGCACTTTTGCAATCTGCGTAAAAATTCCGTCCACCACTTCTTTTCTGGAATAATCGAGCACCAGCTGGTAGCGCGCACGCACCGGTTTCCGACCCGGAATTGTAAAAGCCCAGTCCGGATGCTCCCGGTAAAGATCACTGTCCTCACAGACCATTTCCGGCTCGATCCAGATTCCAAACTTCATGCCAAGTGCACGAATTTTTTCTGCAACTTGTGAAAGCGGCATGCCGAGTTTTTTCTCATTGACTGTCCAGTCGCCCAGTCCCGCCAGATCATCATCGCGCTTTCCGAACCACCCGTCGTCAAGCACCAGCATCTCCACGCCAAGCTCCGCCGCCTGTTTAGCGATCTCTATGATCTTTTCCCCAGTAAAATCAAAATAGGTTGCTTCCCAGTTATTGATAAGTACCGGTCTTTTGGTATCGCGGTATGCACTGCGGCAGATATGGTTGCGGATCAGCCGGTGCAGATTCCACGAAAGCGCCGAAAAACCATTTGCCGAATAACTCAGCACTGCCTCCGGTGTGTCAAACGTCTCTCCCGGCTCTAACTTCCACGAAAACATTTCATCGGATAAGCCCATGACAAGCCTTGTCTGCTCATACTGGTCTTTTTCTGCCTCCGCCTTAAAATTGCCGCTGTACAAAAGCATACAGCCATAACATTCGCCGGCATCTTCCCCTGTCTGTTTGCCTGACAGCATCACAAACGGATTCTGCTGATGGCCGGATGCCCCCCGCCTGCTTCCAAAAACCTGATTTGCATGCTCCACCGGGGTGCGTTCAAAAATCCGCTCCATCCCATGTCTGCCGTGGAAATGGATCACATCAAACTCTCCGGTCATAAAATCGAGTGCAGCACTTGCCGCCTTTTCTACATGAACCGCCTCTGTGCCACAGTTTGTAATCTGTACAGCCCTTGTGATGATATCAAGCTCTGCAAATACACCGTAGAGCAGTGTCACACGCACACCACCCGGCGCATCCTCCAGATATACTTTTAACGTCTCACTCTCTGCGCCCGTTTCGTCATAAGTAGCCGGAAGTCCCGGAATCTGATATTTTCCTTTACATACTTCACAGGAAACATACCGCAGATCCGCACAGTAACTCCCATCCGCATTTTTTTGCACAAACGCCGGACTGCGGAAATCCCCGTTTCCAAAACACGGATACTCCTGTGGCAGTGCATCCATGGAATATGTCTTGTCGCACTCCGCCTCATACGGATTGCCGGAAAATCCCCTGTCATAATAGGTCAGAAGATACCGCATATCGCCTGTTAAACGTTTTCCATAATAAAGATGGAGCAACTGCCCGTAATTGCCGACTCCCATCTGGTAAGTCGTATTTTTTGTATGCAGTGTGATCAGTTTCTGCTCCTGATCTATGATGATTGCCATAGTTTTTCCCCTTCCACTCCAAACTTATTTCCGGTAAAATACCTTTGCCTCGTAAGGTCTTAAATAGATGCCA